>SMVB01341135.1_pt1 | contig 17813 bp, 11 predicted proteins | sample 2456461 | NCBI WGS metagenome assembly SMVB01 (sample SAMN11095934, study PRJNA526329) | marine sediment metagenome | biome: Marine sediment; feature: Surficial sediment; material: Deep marine sediment; isolation source: Hadal surficial sediment | place: Pacific Ocean | collected 2014-05 | depth...
TAGACTATCGTTGGCTGGAGAACTGACACCGCGAGCCCATTTCCAGCGTAGGAAACGGCCAGTTTCTCCGTTTCCAGGTTGCTTTTAGCGTAGGCATTATCCGGGTTACGTGATGTGGTTTCATCAAAGTCACCATCGGGCATTGCGCCATAGACCAGGACAGTGCTGAGATGCACGACCCGCTGCACTCCGGCTTGAAGAGCCGCTTGCAGCACATTCCGGGTACCCTCGACATTGACGCGCCGCTCCATCGATAAACTGTCCTGAACTTCCCAGGCGCAATGAAAAACAATGTCGCAACCGTCAACAGCAGCCTGAACATCATCAGATTCCGTCACATTCCCGTGCACCATTTCAATAGGAAATCGGGCGATTCGAGACGCACTGGCATAATTACGCACCAAGACCCGAACCTTGGCGTTGCATTCCAAAACCAGTTTTTCGACCAGACGTCCGCCAATAAAACCGGTGCCGCCGGTGACCAGAACACGTTTTCCTGAAAAATCAAACTTTTCCATCACCGGAATATTAAAATTACCTCAATGTCAACGTATTTTAGTAATATCATTTTCTTCGTTTTAACAAAGCCCGCATAGACTGATCAAATTTAATTGGATTTGGTTTTCGATTTTTCTTCAAGCATTGCTGCTGCTTCTGCCTCAGAAAGATTAGCCAATCTCACCAGTAACTGTGCCGTCTTTTCGATTTTATATTTTTTCTCTGGATCTTGAAAAAGCATTTCAGTCAACTCGGCTACAGTAGGCATTTCGAAGATAGTACGCAATGGCACTTCTACCTGCAACGCATCTCGAATTCTGGAAACGAGCCGGGTAACCAGGATTGAGTGTCCACCCAGCTCAAAAAAGTTATCATGCACACCGATTTTTTCAACATCGAGAATTTCTGTCCAAATACCCGTTAAGACTTCCTCAACCTGGTTGCGCGGCCCAACAAAAGTCTCTTCCAAATCGGGACGAGCGTGATCGAGTTCCGGGAGGGCATTTCGGTCGACTTTACCATTAGGAGTCAGGGGCAAAGATTGCAGCAAAACAAAGAAGGAAGGCACCATAAACTCCGGAAGTCGTTCATTTATGAAACTGCGCAATTCCGTGATTTTAGGCTGCTCCGCATTTTCAAGTACAACATAAGCGACGAGCCGCTGCTCCCCGCCAGCCGGTGTCTCCTGCTCAGAAGAAGAGTCCCTGGCAACAATTACGTTTTCCTTTACCGCTGCATGCTGGTTTAGCACGGTCTCAATTTCTCCAAGCTCAATTCGGTAACCGCGGATCTTGACCTGGTGATCGGCACGTCCGAGAAACTCAATATTGCCGTCCGGCAGGTAGCGGGCTAAATCACCCGTTCTGTAAAGCCGTGTTCCCGGCTTATCCCCAAAAGGATTAGGAACAAGCATATCTGCCGCAAGTTCCGGTCGATTTAAATAGCCGCGCGTCAATCCAGGTCCACCGATGTAAAGTTCCCCAGCTATGCCAACTGGAACCGGCCTCATATTAGCATTCAGCAAATAAATTTGCGAATTAAGAATAGGATTGCCGATAGGCACCTGCATTTCTAACTTTTGCGAGCTGCAATCGTAGACACTGGACCAAACAGTACCTTCAGTTGGTCCATATTCATTATACAACTTTATTCTGGGAAACAGCTCATTGTGGCGCTTGACTAAATCTTTTGGACAAGCCTCTCCCGCCACAATAATCGTATCCAATGAACTCAACTTTTCGCTGCCAGCTTCCGCCAAAAGGAGTGAATAAAGAGACGGCAGGCCCAACATATGAGTAATTTTCTTTTCTGAGATAAGTTCCGCAACCTGTTGTGGATCTCGCTGAAGGCCAGCTTCCGGCAGAACCAGTGTTCCTCCAGAGCACAGACTCCAGAAAAGCCCAACAATTGAGCTGTCAAAGGAGAACGATGACAGCAGAAGAAAACGGTTCACAGGTTCCTTGTAGTAAGTCAAACGGGCATGAGTTGAATGAACCAAATTTTGATGGCTAATCGGCACGCCTTTCGGTCTCCCGGTTGACCCGGAGGTGAAAATTATGTATGCTAGATTTTCGGCGGTTACATCGGTATTCGGATTTTCGTCGCTTTCAATGGCGATTTTCTCCCATTCCGAGTCTAAGCAAATGAGCTTGGCGCCATTTTTAGAAACACCTGATTGCAGGCTCGTCTGGGTTAAGAGAACAGGGGCTTGTGTATCTTTTAAAATCGATGCAATCCTGTCCGGTGGATACTCAGGGGCTAAAGGAACATACGCCCCGCCAGCCTTGAGGATGGCCAGCAAGCCTACAATCATTTCCAATGAAGGGTCAAGGTAAATGCCAACCGGAACTTCAGGTCCTACTCCAAGTTTTTGCAGATGATGTGCCAATTGATTCGCGCGCGCATTGAGCTCGGCATAGGACAACTCCCGGTCTTCAAAGATTACCGCCGCAGCATCCGGTGAACTCTTCGCTTGCTCCTCAATAATGTGATGAATGCACTTGTTTTCAGGAATGTCTCCACTGGTGTTATTAAACCCGACCAGAATTTGTTTGCGTTCTTCACCACTCAGAATTTCAAAATCTCCTACAGTCGCCTCCGGATGCGAGATGATATTTTTTAACAGAAGATGAAACTGTTTTGATAATTGTTCTATGTTGTCCGAATCTATGAGATTAGAATCGTAGTGAAATTCAGTTACCAATGATTCCTCGCTCCTGATACAAGAACACTTCACTTTAAAGCGATCTATGCATGCATAATGTTGATCAAGAGAAAAAGATATATCATTTATAACAACCTTTGCAACCTCCTCATAATTGAAACACACCGGGAAAAAAGCAGCATCAGGTGCACTTTTTTCAGTGGCTGCAATCTCATCCCAGGAAAAATATTCCTGCCATTCGAGATTTTCATTAACTGACTTATTAACTTGCTCGAGATGTTCAATAAACCGCAAGTTCTCTTCAAGGTAACAGCCAACCGGAAGATATTTAGCCAGCAACCCAAGGGTACCTTGCAACTCTTCATAAGTTCGGCCATCACAAGCGGCGCCGATGACAAAACTCGATTGTCCGGTCAGTCGTGAGAGCAGGACCTGCCAACAAGCCAATAAAAATGCTGAAACTGAGACCTTTTTCTTCTCGGTAAATTCTTCAACCTTCGAAACAATAGCTGAATCAACTTCCAAACTCAAACATTTAGGAGCAAATACTTGGCTTCCTTCCGGGGATTTTTCAAATGGAAACCTTATATCTAGAAGATCGGGGATGTTTTGCTTCCGCCAGTAGATTTTGCCATTTTCATCATCTTCCGATTCGAGCACTTCGTTTTGCCACTCGGAGATATCAGCATATTGCATGATCTCGTCGTCTGCATTTGCCCCCACTCCGCGAATGTGAGCATCGTAGTTGTTACTAATTTCATTCACCAAATTCTTGACCGTGGTGACATCCCCACACAAAGCTGGTAGACTGATATGCAAAAGGCGTTTTTGTGGAGATAAGACAACCTGAACAATTTTCAAAAGCGGTCCATGCTCCAGATCGAATTCTAAATGCCTTTCTTCCCGGAGAAGCGTTTCTAGTTTAGCTTGCTTTTCCTGGGATCCCAATTCGCTTAAATTATGCTCCTCAAGTAATAGCCCGTTGGGCTCATTGATTACCTGCACCGGTATAGTAAGACCTGGTACCTGATGAAACGTGGTATTGAGAATCTCGTATCGATGGACGACCGTTTCCAATGCGGCGTTTAGAGCTTCCGGATTAATATTACCTTCAATTAGAATCGAGCCATATACTCGATAAACCGGCTCATAACCGTTTTGCTGTAAAAGCCAGAGATGTTTTTGCTGTGGTGAGAGTCGAAATCCCTCGATGTTTGTATCTTGCATTTATTAACCTCCTAAAACTAACCAACGTTACCTGAGAATGCCTCAGTCATTGCCGTTGCGATCAATCTATCGCCCACATAAGGTTCGCGGGCATGCGCAATCGACATATTGTCGAGCATTAAAATATCTCCCTCCTGCCAGAGAAACATCACTTTTTCTTGCTCATAAGCCTGACGAATATGTTCAACGACTGATGCTTCGATTGGGGTGCCGTCACCATAATAAGTGTTGTAGGGAAGTCCCTCCTCACCAAACTCAGCCAATAAAGCTTCACTTATGTTATCGTCCAGAGTTGTATAGTGAAAGAAAGCAGCGTGGTTAAACCAGACGAGTTCGTCGGTTTTGGGATGCTTGCGCACCGCCGGCCGAATCTGACGGGTTCGAAGACGGTCACCGCCTTTCCACTCAAATTCAATTAGGTTTTCCCGGCAATAACTTTCTACTTCTTTCTTGTCTTCAGTTTGATAAACCTCCTGCCATGGAAGGCCAAAGCCATCGTTATAATTTCGGACGAGCATCATTTTCTTTTCAAGAAACTGCTTTTGAATATCAGCATCGAGTCGTTTGAAGACTTTGCCCACATCCGCGATGGGTGTTTCCCCGCCTTGTTCTGAAGCAGTCATACAGCAGAAATAAAGTTTTAAAGCCCATTTCACCCAATATGTGCCTTCGTTGTGAGGATTAATGGTTTGATCGGAGGGATGAATTGTTGAAGTATATATCTTATCACCCACATCTTTGCGCGGCGTGGATCGGTCTTTATACTCCAGAAACCCACCGTCAGATGTTGCCTTCACAAACTCCTGGAAATCCTCAACATTTTTTGGGTGGAAATTCCGGAAAAGAAGTGCTTTGTGCTTTAGGAAAAGGTCGTCAACAACGGTACGGTTATTTTTGGCCCAGTCAACTAAGTTCATGCCGTCCATAGCTGGTTGAACCATAAAAGGAATATCCTTTCCCGGCAGCAAATGCTCTGTTTTAATCCAGCTCTCCTGAGAAACGGCGACACTTTTTCTTCGAGCCGTTGGTAAATTCTTACTGCCAAATGTTTTAGTTTTTAGAGTTTTCATAGCGAGTTCTTTCCTTATTAATCTCTTCCTCTCTTACAATTTAGTTCAGTTTTCCAGGGTTCTAATCTCGGAGATAACCGATTCAATATCTGCTTCAAGGCTATGTTTGGGTCTATAGCCAAGCTTACTCGTGGCAGCGCTAATATCTGCAATAGAAAATCGCAGCTCCCCGGGCTGCTCGGGAGCATAAGCTGCTTTAATACCCGGGTTTATGTGCTCAGCCAAGAGATCTGCAAGTTGATTGACAGAAGTAGCGCGGGCCGTGCCAAGGTTATAAGTGCCCGGTTCGCCTGATAACGAAGCGATGGTACCCGAAACAATATCCTTTACGTGCACAAAATCGCGTCGTTGCTCTCCATCGCCAAAGATGGTTGGCTGTTCTTCACGCAAAAGTCTTGTTGCAAAAATGGTGATGACGCCCACGTAAGGGGTAAATCTTTGTCCTGCGCCAAACGTATTAAAGTATCTCAAAGCGGTAAAGGGGATACCTGCGCCCTTTAAAAGCAGTTTACAAATACGCTCTGAAGCTAACTTACTAACACCGTACGGAGAGATTGGCTCACAGTCATGGCCTTCAGGCACAGGTTCCGGAGTCGGGGAGTCCGCATAGACAGCCATTGACGACGCGAAGGTAAAGTGACGTACGGCATCACGATCCAGGCAACGCAACAAGTTCATTGTGCCCATCATATTACAGTCAACATCATCGTAAAACATCTCAAAACTGCCGCGAATGGTGACTTTGGCGGCAAGATGAAAGACGCAATCAACACCCCGAAGCGCTGCGTTGACGTCATTTTGGGTACGGATATCTCCTTCTATGAAACGCGCCCGGCTGTCAACAACCGAACGCGTACCCATCGACAGGTTATCCAGCACCGTAACCTCAAATCCGTGCTCAAGAAGTTCGCGAACCAAATGCGAACCGATGAACCCGGCTCCACCGGTCACCAAAGCATGAGTAAAATTTGACATCAGCGCGAATTATTCCTGTTGCATTGAATGATATTCTCGTCATGGATAATGACACCCTCTCTGGCGCTGTCGCAAGCAACCTGGGTTCCGGGAAAAATCAGGCTGTTCTTCAGATCAATCGGACAATCGAACGAAACATCATTTCCAATAATGCAGTTCTCCACAAGCACGCCGTTTGGCACATTAGTATTTTCTCCGACCAGAATATCAAGATTACGCTTTTTCAGGTCCATTAGGTTAATCTTGAGAAGATCTTCGGGTACAGTCAAGTTCATATCGGATTTAACAATCGGGCTGTGACAAACCGTAAGACCGTCGCTGATCATGATTTGAATGCTGTCGGTAATCTCATACTCGTCGCGCATTGCGGTCCGCGGTGTGCGACGGATGGCATCAAAAACCTGAAGGTCGAACAAATAAATGCCACATCCTTTGATCTCGCTTCGCACATACCGAGGTTTCTCGATCACTTGACGCACACGCGGTGAACCTTCTTTCTCCTCTATGATAGCAAAATTTCGTTTAATCATTTCCGGGTCGGGTTCAATCTTGCTGGCCAAGCTGGCATTTACTTCTCCTGACAAGACTTGCTCTATCATCGGATTTAAGTCGTCAGTGATGAAATAAATATCACCCAGCATGAGCAAAAACGGTGAGTCGATATGGGGCTCAAGCTTGCCAAGTGCATGAGCCAGCCCTAAGGTTTCGGTCTGCTCGACATATCGAATCGATATTCCCTGGGCCGTGCCATCCCCCAACGCATCAACAATCGTATACCCCAGGTGTCCGATAACAATTATGATTTCGGAAATGCCATATTTTTTCATAATTTCCAACTGGTGTTCCAATAAGGGCTTATTTCCCACCGGCAGGATCGGCTTTGGCAGTTTTTCAGAAAAGGGGTAGATGCGTGTTCCTTTGCCAGCCGCCAGAATCACCCCAATCATTTTGTTCCCAACATTATTCATTTCAATTCTCTAATTTCATTATAAGTGCTAAGAGTAGGCTATTTGAACTTGCAGCTTATCAACTTTTGAATGACATATAACGCGTCAGCAGCAATGATTTTCTTTCCTTCCTCGACCGTGCGTCCAACGAAACTAACGGGTACCTCTGCAAAACTTGCGCCGCGCTGAGCCAGCCTTGCTGTAAATTCGGCTTCAAAATTGAAACCATTTGCTTCGATTGAAAGACCGTTGATTAATGAGGCCCGATACATTTTATAACAAGTCATAAGATCCGTAATGTTGATGTGGTAGAGCAAACGGGTCATCAGTGTCATGGCCCGGTTACCCAAATTATTCAACGCGCGCATCTTTTCGATACTACCTTTGAAACGGCTGCCATAGACCACATCTGCATCTCCACTCAATACAGGGTTGAGCAGCTGCTGGTATTCAGCCGGGTCATACTCGAGATCAGCATCTTGATGAATGACAATGTCGCCAGTCAGCTTCTTCCACAAATGTTTTATAACACCGCCTCTGCCAACGTTCTCATCCATAAACTCAATTTTCAGCTCAGGATCATCACGCATTTTATTCAACAGGTCGCGTGTCCCGTCTGTCGAGCCGTCATCAACGATCAATATTTCTTTCTCAATGCTTATCTCTGCAGATTTAACCTTCCCGACCAGCGTTACGATGGTATGTACCTCGTTATAGACTGGAATGAGGACACTCAGTTTAGATTTAGACATCGATTTTATGGTTAATTGCTTTGTAGGGAAGTATGGTTCAACTTTTAGTTGCAATTGCAACCAAGGTCTTCCGTCTGATTTTCTGTAATTTTTGAAAGTTTATTTTTTTGCGTCCTTGTTGCAAATTCTTGTCAGAGCGTCTTTTTTGTGCCAGAAAACCCTTCAATTCTTCCAGCCGAGCCTCCGGCTGCCCTATTATTTTTTTTAAAAGGATTTCGAAAAGCTCAATCATCCCTGCTATTGTTGAGGCGTCAAAAAGATCGGCATTGTATTCAAATGTGCCGCTAACGCCCTCGGGAATATCCCACAGCAAAACCACCAAATCAAATTTTGCGACGCCACTCTCCACTTCTACGGGAGTCAAGGTCAGGTCGGAAAGTTCTAAAGACCTTTTTATGGGGGAGCGAAAACCGTAGCCATAAACTGCAGGGGCGTGCTCATAAGTAAGAAGAATAAACTCTACCTGGAAAATCGGATTACGGCTCGGGTCCCGTTCTATTTTTAATTCTTCAACTAGTTTCCCAAAGGGTAAGTCCGGATGAGCATAAGATGCCATCGTGCTTTTATGAACTCGGCCGAGCAATTCCCGAAAGGATGGATTACCTGAAAGGTCAGTGCGAAGGGGCAGCATATTGACAAAGTAACCAATCATCCCTTCTAACTCGCTCCTGTTTCTGTTGGCGACGGGCGATCCAACAACGATATCATCTTGTTTGCCGTAAAAGCTGAGCAAGGTTTTGAAGGCCGCCAGCAGTGTTTCAAACAAGGTAAAGTCTTCGCGTTGAGCCAGCGCCCGCAAGGCGTCGCTCAACGGTTTTGGAAATATCATTGTTTTGTGATTGCCGCGACTTGTTTGAAATTGCGGACGCGGTCGATCAGTAGGAAGCTCAAGTGCGGGCGGAGCGCCGCTCAATTGTTTTTTCCAAAAGGAGAGTTGCTCTTCAAGTACTTTCTCCCGCAGCCACTTACGTTGCCAAATAGCAAAATCAGGGAACTGAATAGGCAGTTCCGGCAAGGGTGAAGGTTTTCCTTTTGTAAAAGGCTCATAAAGCGCTACAAGTTCTCTGGTAAATACGCCCATCGACCAGCCATCAGTGACAATATGGTGAATATTTAAAACCAGAACATGCTCTTCCTCACCAAGTCGTATCAAGAAAAAACGGCAAAGCGGGCCACGAGACAAATCGAAAGGCTTGCGGGCTTCTTCAGTCGCCAGGCGTACTACCTCGGCTTCTCTTTCTTTGTCAGCCAAATCTTCCAGATTAATGACTTGCAAATGCAAAGGCTGAGCAGGAATAATCACCTGAAGCGGTGTACCATTCTTTTGCGCAAAGATAGTACGCAGGGATTCATGGCGGCGGATAATTTCGCTCAACGCCTTATCCAAAGCTTCCTTGTCGAGATGACCTTTGAGGCGTGTCGCTCCGGGAACATTGTAGGTAGCCTTTCCCGGATCTAGCTGATCAAGAAACCACATTCCTTCTTGTAGAAAAGAGGCTGCCAAAGGCTCCGAATCGTTTCTGAGAGGAATTATGTTTCTCGGCTGCGCCCCGATTCCTTTTTTCCGGAGCAACTGGCCAAAGAGTTGGCGCTTTTCCGGCGAGAGGGAACCTAGCGATTTAATCGAATTCTTCATTTAAGAGACTTCATCTCCCAACTCTATTTTTTTGCCAGTGAAGTAGCTTTTGAAAATTGAATTCTTTTGTTATCCAAAACGCGATATGTTTCAGCGCTCTCTGTGATCTCGATGATTTGGTCAACGCCAACATCTTGAAACCGCTGACGCGTATTGCTTGACGGCCAGTAGACTTCAAGTTCTTTAATGAGATTAGCATCGCCAACCCCTATTTCCTGCTGCAGGCTCGAGGCGCCGAAACTGCCGCCGCTGCCTACTGTATTAAAAATCGACCTTTCCCCTTCCTGGCTGTCAACTATCAACTTAATTTTAGCGCCAATTCCGAAACGATTCGATTGCACGCCGACCAGTCTGATCGTAATCCAATGATTAGAATTGCCCGGGTTTTCGAATAAGGCGTTGTGAAACCCGTCACCGGGATAGGCGCCGCCCATTTGTGCAAAAATATCTTGATCGCCGTCATTGTCCAGATCTCCGAATGCAATGGCATGACCTTTCTGAAGGTGGCCAACGCCAGCCGATGCAGTGATATCTACAAAACGTTTTCCCATTTCGTTACGATACATGACGTTTGGAATCAACGTATCGTATGGCGGTGCACCGGTTCCGAGGTAGATATCCGGAAAGCCGTCGTTGTCAACATCGCCATAGTTCGCTCCCATGGGCAGCCGGATATGATACAATCCCATTTCTTTGGTGACGTCGTCGAAATGCCCGGTTCCGTCATTCCGGAAAAGCCGGAGATGTTCCGCCGAAGCAGGCATCCCGAAGTAATCTGCGGCCACAAATTGCAGTTTGGACGGGCCAAACCAGCCGTCATATCCGGCGACGAACAGATCAAGCCAGCCGTCATTATCCACATCCCAAAACCAGGTCGCGAAAGTCAGTTTTTTTTCCTCACCGACCTCAACACCTGTCTCCCTCGCCACATCGGTAAATGTCCCATCACCATTGTTGCGATAAAGGCGATTCAGCCCGCCAAGGTTTGAGATGTAGAGATCCGGGTCGCCATCATTATCATAGTCACCCCAGGTTACCCCTTTGCCATTCAATTGATTGTCCACACCTGCGCTTCTGGCTACATCTTCAAATGTACCGTCGCCGTTGTTGCGAAACAACTGGCCCGGGAACCTCTCATTGGCGATGTAGAGATCTATATTTCCATCACCGTTATAATCAGCCCAGCCGGCACTTATGCAGGGGAAAGCGGTCGAACCCAGACCGGATTCCTTGGTAACATCGGTGAACGTACCGTCCGTATTCTGGCGAAGCAACGAGTTGCGCTGCCGGCCATACTTTCGGCCCATCCAGGCGCCGCGGAGCACAAGGATGTCCAGCAGTCCATCGTTATTGTAATCTGCATGCACCAGGTTGAGTCCACCGTACTGCTCCGTCAGCTTTGCTTTGGCCGACCAATCGGAAAACGAGCCGTCCCCATTGTTGTGATAATACAACATAGGTGAACACGGCTCCCATGTCGATGTAATAATATCCAGGAAGCCATCGTTATCGAAGTCGTCCATAATCGATCCACCAGAGAGGTTAAACGCATCGAGCCCAAGATCAGGGGCGATGTCTCGAAATCGAGGGGCCTCACGGGTAGATTCAATGACCCATTCCGGAAGGAGAAGTTCAGATTTAACGCCATCGGGATAGCTTCCAATCGCCATATGGGCGAGGTTGAACAACCAGCGTACGCCGGCATCTCCGGGTTGAGCCCGGAGGTATTCCTCGAAATACCCGATTGCCTTCGATGCGCCTTCTGAATTACTCCAAACCCCTTCACCTCTAATTGGGAAGAGGCATCTTTCGGGATTGTGCATTTCTATGCAGTGATTAATTTCGCCGCCACGCAAATATGCCACGCCTAGTTCGCGGCGAAGCTTGTTTAGAGCATCACTTGGCAAGTCCTTTGAAATTGCCAACTGGTAAGCTGTTTCAAGATGGTCGATTGCCTTCTCAACTCGACCGTGGCGTAGCAAATGGTCGGCTAGCTTAGAACGAAGTAAAATGGTCTCTTTCCCCTCACCCTGTTCGGACGTCATTTGTGCCAGTTTACCCGACAAGCGATCGATAACTGCCAAACCAAAAAAATCAACATCGTCCCCAGATAACAACTCGCATATCTCCGGTATATTCTTTATGGGCAGTTGAATCCAACCCCGGTTTATTCCCAACTGATATGCATAGGTGCCGGTGCCATAAGCGCCTAAGGTAACTGCAGCAACACATGCTAGAGTCAAACCGAGTCTAAATAACCCCGACCAGTTGACACTTCCTTTTCTTAGTAAAAGCCAAATGCCTGCTATCAAAAGAATGATTTGCCCAAGAATGATAACTGTTTGCAAGGTCGTGCTTTCGATATTACCGTCTTGAGCAACAATCCGGCCGATAGCCCACCTGTTCAAAAGCAAACCGGATATAATCATGAGGATGCCCATGATTCTAAAGCTGGTTATAGTTATAAACCATTTCGAGTCAGGTCTCATTCAGTAAATCTCCCGATATCAAAGTTGAAGTATAGCCCTTACTAACCCTGTCAGGCCGGAACCAAAAAAACGCACGCAAAGACGCAAAGACTCCTAAAAGTTGTAGACTGCCCGAACTCATTGCGTTACGGAATTCTCTGCCAAACATCGCTCCACATACTCGTGATAGCGAGTGACAAGATTTGGATATCCGTACGGCCGCCACGCACCCTCCGATTTGAATCCAGCTGAGACATCCTCCGGGTTTCGAAGCTTGAGGTTTGGCGACGGATGTGGTGTAGTCAGCAAGGGCGAACCCCATACTTGATTGCCTTTGCGAGTTGCGATTTTTTCAATCACCGGAGCTTTGATCCAGAGGCCGTGCGAAGTGACGTAGTCCCTTAATTCAACGGAGGGCACCGGGGCCAGGCCTCGATTGATTCTTTCACTCAGCGTTTTGCCTGGCCCTCTTAATGAAGCCGCCCGCACTGCCGCTGGCAATTCCACTCTAATTTGCAAAGCTTCATGAAGACCAAGTACCAGTACGGTGGCCAATACGACTGTTTTCACTACACGAGCCGACCATTGCCATACCAGACCCAATGCTGCAGCGCTAAGAAGGCTCGAAAGAAGCCAGAAGAAGCCGATACCATATCGCGGATCTGGCGCCGTCGCAAACCATATCACAAGCGCGATGAGCACCAACCAGACTACCGAAAAAAGACGCCGATCAGTGCGGAGCGAGTCGGGCCAACCTCGCTTGAGTAAAAAGATGACAATAATCAATCCAGCTCCGATCGAACACAACGTCGGTATCATCGGCCCGATCGGCTTAGGCCTGTACCTGAAGATTTTCTTAACCCACGGTCCAACCCACTCGAGACCTACGGCCGGGGCATGGATGCTTTGACGAGCCGTCGACTGGGACCATTCAGCCTCGATTTTGGCTTGCTCTTCTGGCACACGCCAGTCGACATCCAGGCCGGCGACCGGAATCGGGTAAAACGGGTAGCCAGATAGGATTACACCCCGGACCAGCCAAGGGCCAATAAGTAAGAAAGTCGAGATCACGAGCCATACCAAAGGTTTGAGGCGAGCTGCACCCAGAACAGAGCGGTCACACCTGAATGACCACCAGGCCATGAGCAGCCACATCGCTGGCGCGAAAAAAGGGCCAACGGTCAACTTAACGGTCGTCGCCGCCGCTAAGAGTAGCGCAGCACAAAATGATGCATATTGGGCGCGATTGGCAGCGCGCTCCCTGCTTGTGAGCGCCACGACCGCCTGCCACCCGCCGACCAGCACCAACAGGAAAATGATGACGTTGGGACTCAGTGAGGCAGTCTGGTTGCGCCAGTCGAACACATACACTGTCGGTGCAATAAACATAGCCGAAAGAAGGTCAGCAGTCTGGACAGAGCGAGATAAGTAAACTCGCCTGGCACCTATAATAGACAGGACTAGGGTCATAATAAGAAAGGGACCCATCATCACATGGTGAGGGCGACCCGCCCACGGGCCTTCAGACATGCTTGCGGCATAGACGAAAGCTGACGAATTGTACCCAAGCCGATGATGCAGGTTAGACAGCCCCGGCACTATTGGATATTCATGGCTCCACAAGGTTGCGGAAAGGTGATATGACCCAGTGTCATGGACTCGAGTAGGAAGCGTGCTAAGAAGCGCTATCCGAACTGATAGTAGAACCAGTACAGTACCAAGAATCGTCACGACAATGCGCCCCTTTACCCCCTGGGCCAACCAACCCCAAAGCGCGTGTCTACACCAGACAATTCCGGCTATACCCAGCGGCAGGATGACCAGCCAAACGCGACCGTCAGCCGCCCAGAAAAGATGCCAGACCTGACCAAACGCTAAAAAGGCTGCGAAGCCAACCCAGAAAGCGACAACGACGATGTAGGCGCTGATCTGCCTCAGGCCGTACAGGCGCTGGATTAGCAGACCTAAGCCAATGAGCGTTGATATCACGATCACCCAAGTCATGAGAATCGCACCAACTGCGATCAGTACATTTCCCATTCGCCACCTTTATTGTCTACACAATCGACCGGAAACACCTTGATTGATTGCAGCGGGGTCGGGTCCTGACCCTTGCCAATAGAGTCGAACCAATTTGTATATACTTTCTGTTTAAACATCCAATTTCAGAAACATACCAAGTATTATCTTCTTCTTTAACGTGGATAACATTCATAGGTAATCATAATCTCAATCTCAATCTACTAGCTACTTGCCCATGCCCGGTACCATGTCCAAGCTTTGTGGCGCGGTTTACCGCATCCTGTAGCGCCTTGTTCGGCTCTAAAAGCTGATTGTCATATTCGAACTGCCGAATAGCTCCAATCAGAGTTTCTGCAATCGCCGCGTGCATACGAGCGCTCGGATGGTGGTCAACAATTCGGGGCGGATATCCTCGCCAAAATTTGTAACTGGCTGCCCAGGCTTCCGGGGTGGGTTCCGGCAACCTCCTTGTCAAAGGTTCCAAAGTGCGAACTACTCGCCAAGAAAAAGCATCTAAGCTATCTTTGGGATGGTCATTGATACCCCCGGGTATCACAAGTATCAGCATCCTGGCGCCATTGCTGCTGCACAGCTGTTGTATCTCCTTGTAGGCAAAATTCACCGCTTTTTCACGAGACGTGATAGGTAGATCGAGCGTTCCCAATCGACTCTTGAGTGCAGTACGTAGTACCAGATAGTCGTCCTGAATAAAAAGAGGAATTCCTACTTTCCACAAAAAGGTAGGTAAACCTTCCCCTGCAAATTCGGAAATAGGCACTTTGAAGTTTACGGACTGAAACACCGGTTGATGTATGCCAATAATGCCGCCTGACTCGTAAAAGTAAGGCGCAGGTACTTTACCCCAGTTCGTAGGAGTGTAAAATCTTAAGGATCTGCCTGGTAACCAGTTAGAGTATTGAACGACAACAATGTCAGGTTTAAGTCTGGGGATAACATCTCTCGCACGTAGAACCATTTGCGACAACCCCCAACCTGCCCCACCTGCATTCATAGCCGACGCATTGAGTGCGTTAGCTGTTAAATAGGCGAAGGTCTTTTCGGCGAGGACGCCGTTTCCATGGGTGAAGGAGCCGCCTAGAAACAAAATCCGGCACAGAGACGATCTGACATGTTCTTCGTCCTCACCGAAGGGAATGCGAAACCCGTTCTTGTCAAAGATTGCAGGAACGCGCTCTCCATTTTCTAATGAATGGTAAGTCAGTGTATCTGGTTTGGGAAAAGATCCATAATTCTCGTCCGGACGGTATGTCCCAAAATGCCTCCACCTGCTGTGCTCGCTGAGAGAATTATTGCTTCGCCACACGATGGTGCTGAGGTAGAGCCCTGCACAAACAGAGAGGCTGAGAAGAAGAAGAATCGCAGTAAAGAAAAGCTCTTTCTTACGACTTATCGGCCGGTTTTTCATAGCACCATTGCGCTGCTGTGTTTTCATTTGTTTCTCATAGAATGCTTCTTTCGAAGCAATACAAGTATTAAAAGCCTAGACGAACCCATAACTTTTGAAAAATTGATTCGTATGGGATCGATTCGATTCAGGCCTAAAATAAAGTAGCAAAGAGTTTGTTCCCTTTGAACAACCAGATATTTGATAATAAATTCCCCAGGCAATTTCATTCTTATGGTTATAACTGTTACGGCGATCATTTGGAAGCTTTGTCACCTGTGAGAGGGCCAGTTTCAAAGGATGACTTTTTCCCGCTTTGTGCGAGCTCTGTTTCAAAAAATAGCCTGAACCGGTCAAGCAGCCTGCGGCCTTCCTGAGAGTTGCTGAGGTTCCGTAGTTCTTCGCGATCCCTTTCGAAATCGTAGAGTTCTTCGCTGCCATCACCGTTCTCGATGTAGTGATACCCATCAGCGACGAGTGACTTCCTACTACCCTTATGGCTTGGCCAGGCCGTGTGGGCCCAAAAATTGGGCTTCTGGTCACCGACAAGCACTTCGGAAAGATGAGTTCTGGTGCGAGCATCGGATGAGTCCTGCAGATTGTCCCAATACCGTCTTAAAGATGACCCGGGGAAAAAGACGTTGTTTTCGAGACCAAGAAGATCAACCACGGTTGCGGGTAGGTCACGCAGCGAAACGGTTTCGGGAACAGTGTCGCCGGCAGGAACGCGTGCGGGAAACAAAATCAGCAGAGGAACATCCAACAACGCACGATAAAGACTGTTGCCGTGAAACATTAGACCGTGCTCACCGAACTGCTCACCGTGATCGGAAGTGACGATCACAAGAGTGTTGTTGAGCACACCCCGATCGTCCAGTTGATCCAAAAGTGAGCCAATCTCATTATCGAGGTAAGCAATGCAGCTGTCATATGCATCACGCAAAGGCTCGATTTCCTGGGTCTTGTACTCGTAGTTATGTCGGATATTAGGCATGCTTGGTTTTTTAGTGCCGAATTTCAACTCAAATGGTTCAGGTGGTATATAGGGGGTGTGGGCGTCAAAATAATTGAGAAATGCAAAAAAAGGACGCTGGTCATGATCGCCAAGCCAATCGAGAAAAGCCTGGTTAACATCCCCTGCAGTTTTGCCAATTCGCTGACGCCAGCCTAGCAGTCGACGCATTTTCTTAACTACCTCTACCCCGAGCGACGACCCGACGAACAGCGACTGAAGCGAAACAAAGTAATCGTCATAGTGAGCAAAGCCACGAGCGAGGCCGTACGCATGAGAACAGTATCGAAGGTTAGCTACAAACCCTCCCGTCACGTACCCATGGTCACTCAGCACTTCAGCTAACGTAGGGTACGTAGATCCGATCGGTGACCCACCATTGAGCGGCGTCGCGCCGTCAGCGAATAATTCATGCGGAAAACGCCCGGTAAACATGGTGCCGTGGGACGGTAGCGTCCAGGGTGAGGTCGAGAGAGCGTTTTCAAAACGAACCCCGGTCTTTGCCCATTTCTCTAACTGCGGTGTGGTTGGTCGACTGTAACCGTAAACGCTCAGGCTTGAGGCTCGGACAGTATCCAGGACAATCAGAAGGACATTGGCAAGTCCAGGTCTTGCAGGAGGCAATTTCGCCAAGGCCTGATACTCCGGAACTACTTTCCAGGCGTAGACACTCAAGCCCAGGGCAGCGGAAAAGCCAACGACCCACAGGATACTACGCCGAACCGCTGCGAGGAATCCGGCAGCGTGCCCAGCAACCCACCGGGAAAACTGAATCCCAAGACCCGCCGCAAGCACCAGGGCTGCGATTCTGTGGACTTGCGGGAACAGGAAGATCTGAGCAGTGAATCCGAGAAAAATAAAAATACAGGTTGCCAACCGTATCGGGATAGCCTTTAGCCAAGGACGAACCACAAGAAGCAGAACCAAAGCAATACCGGCGAATAAAATCAGGTTTGCCACCGGTTTCATCCAAAACAAGTCCGGATTCAAAAGCGGGACTCGCTGAATCAACCATCTCCCAACGACAAACATCAACCCTTCGGCCATTCCGGTGAGCAGCCCGAACCAGACCGCCATGAGCAGGAGCTGCGTTGAGGATACCGTTGGCCCGGAGACAGCAAACAGTTTGTGCCAATCGAAGTTGTATTGTTGCAGAACACCAATCAACAGAACGACGAGGCCGAATATCAGCAGTATGATTTGCATAATGCCAAATCCGGTATAGCCTCCAATTCCCAGAAGGTCAGCCGCCAATGCTACTGAAATTGCTCCTAATCCTGCCAGAATTGTAATTATAGCCAGCAGATTTTTCCGACTACGTAACCTAGGTCCCATCAGTTAAGGCCTCCTTGAACGCTTCTTCTCTTTGCAAAATGTGCGATTCGTATGGGATCAATTCGATTCAGGCCTAAAATAAAGTAGCAAAGAGTTTGTTCCCTTTCAAGATGTGGATTTCATACATTTTCATCAGTTACCTTTTCTTTAAATTTCGATTAAAATAGCATCATCCCCGCGAGCTTTTGATGAAATCTTTTTGAAATTGGACCGTCTTTTGGGATTTGCTTTTTTTCTTCCATGCATCTATGATAACTTCAACAATGGCCTTCAAGTCATGGGTTATCTGCCAGTTTGGAAAA
>SMVB01268915.1_pt1 | contig 17807 bp, 14 predicted proteins | sample 2456461 | NCBI WGS metagenome assembly SMVB01 (sample SAMN11095934, study PRJNA526329) | marine sediment metagenome | biome: Marine sediment; feature: Surficial sediment; material: Deep marine sediment; isolation source: Hadal surficial sediment | place: Pacific Ocean | collected 2014-05 | depth...
ATCGAGTAACGCACGCCGGCCTGCGCGGCAAGATGCACGACCTTCTCAAACTTTTCTTTGGCGAACAATGCTTCCATCGCGTCGCGGTCGGCAAGATCGATGCGCGTCATCGTGAAGTCGTCGTAACTATCCAAAACCGAGGCGCGCGATTCTTTGAGTGATACGTCGTAGTAGTCGTTGAAGTTGTCGAGGCCCACGACAGTGTCGCCGCGCTCGAGCAACTGTTTGGACGTGTGGTAGCCGATGAAGCCGGCTGCACCTGTGACGAGAATTTTCAATTAGCCCTCCTACAAACGGTCATCGACAGCGTCGGGCGGCAACACATACTTGATGTCATACACGATCGACGTCTTCTTGCCGAAGCTGCGTATCCCCGTCTCGCCCATCGCCCGAAATTGATCGTGCGCGACCGCGATAACGACCACATCATACGCCCCTTTTTCGGGGTCGCTGACCAGTTCGATACCGTATTGTGCCTTCGCCTCAACCGCATCGACCCACGGGTCGCAGACATCGACTTTCGAGCCGAACGTCGCCAGCTCGGTGACGATCTCAACCACTTTGGTGTTGCGCACGTCCGGGCAATTTTCCTTGAAGGCAAGTCCGAGGATCAGCACGCGCGCATCCAGCGGCTGAATCCTTTTCGTCAGCATGCGCTTGATGATTTGCGACGCGACGTACAGCGACATGTTGTCGTTGATGCGCCGTCCCGCGAGGATCATTTGCGGGTGGTAGCCAAGTTGTTGCGCCTTGTACGTCAGGTAGTACGGATCGACGCCGATGCAATGACCGCCGACGAGTCCGGGCCGGAACGGCAGAAAATTCCACTTCGTACCCGCCGCCACGAGCACCTCTTCGGTGTCGATGCCCACGCGCTCGAAGATCATCGCGAGTTCGTTGATCAAGGCGATGTTGACGTCGCGCTGCGTGTTCTCGATGACCTTCGCCGCCTCGGCGACCTTGATGCTCGACGTCAGGTGCGTGCCGGCCGTGATGATGGACTGGTACACACTGTCAATGAACGCGGCAGCCTCGGGGGTTGAGCCGGAAGTAACTTTCAGGATCGACGACAGGCGATGTTCCTTGTCGCCCGGGTTGATGCGCTCCGGACTGTAGCCAACGAAGAAGTCCTGGTTCATTTTCAGGGCCGAGACTTGCTCGAGTATCGGCACGCAGAATTCTTCGGTCGCGCCGGGGTAAACGGTGGACTCGTAGACGACGATGTCGCCTTTTTTGAGAACGCCGCCGATCGTTTCGCTGGCTTTTTGCAGCGCCGTCATCAATGGCCGGTTGCTGTCGTCGATCGGGGTCGGCACGGTCACGACGTAAAAGTTGCAGTCGGCGAGTTTTGCGATGTCCGTCGTATAACTGAGCTGCTTCGCGCTCTTGAGTTCTTCTGCCGAGGCCTCGAGCGTGACGTCGGTGCCCGCTTCGAGCTCGGCAATGCGCTCGGCCTTAACGTCGAAGCCGACGGTCGGATATTGCTTGCCGAACTCGACCGCGAGTGGCAGCCCGACGTAACCGAGGCCGATTACGCCAACGCGTAAATTTTTGATATCAAAGGACACCGGCTTACCCCAGATACCACAACGCGGCCAGACCCGTGATGCTCATCGTCACCGTGTACGGCAATGCCATGATCACCATGCGCCCGTAGGACAGTCGGATCAGCGGCGCCAGTGCCGAGGTCAGCAGGAACAAAAACGCGGCCTGGCCGTTCGGTGTCGCGACGCTCGGGATGTTGGTGCCGGTGTTGATCGCAACCGCCAGCGCTTCGAATTGCGGGCGCGTAATCTCGCCGTTCAGGAACATCTCGTGCACCTCAGTGATGTACACGGTGGCAACGAACACGTTGTCACTGATCATCGACAGCCCGCCGTTGGCGAGGTAGAACAAGGCCTGCTGCGTCCTGCCCTCGTAGGTCATCACCCAATGGATGATCGGCGTGAACAATCCCTGGTGATCGATGACCGCGACGATCGCGAAAAACACGACGAGCAGCGAGGTAAAGGGCAACGCTTCTTCGAACGCGTGACCGATGCGATGCTCTTCGGTAATACCGTTTAATGCGGTCGCGAGAACAATCACGAGCAAGCCGACGATGCCCGGCTCCGCCAATCCAAACCCGAGACAGACGATCAGGACGAGTGCGACAAACCCCTGCGTGATAATCGCCGTCATTTCTGCCCTGGTTCGCTTCGCCGCCATGTCCAGATCAAATTCCTCGAGGACCTCGCGCACCTTCGGCGACAGCTGCGTGCCATAGCCAAACGTGCGCGTCACTTCCAACAGCGCACACGTTATCAGCCCGACCACCAGTACGGGCATCGAGATATGCGCCATGCGCATGAAGAACTCGGCAAAACTCCAGTCCATGATCTTGGCGATCAACAGGTTCTGCGGCTCGCCGACCAGCGTCGTCACGCCACCCAGTGCCGTGCCGATGGCGCCGTGCATCATCAGGCTGCGCAGGAACGCACGGAACTGCTCCAGGTCCTCGCGATGCAGCTCGACGACCTGGTCGTCGGTCGAGGGGTCGTGGTCGTGATCGAATTTCTTACCCGAGGCGACCTTGTGGTACACGCCGTAGAAGCCGACGGCCACCGAGATGATCACCGCGGTGACCGTGAGCGCGTCGAGAAATGCCGACAGAAATGCCGACACGAATGAGAACAGCAGCGACAGTACGACTTTGGAGCGTACGCCGAGTAAAATTTTGGTAAACACGTACAGCAGCATTTCGCGCAGGAAATAGATGCCCGCAACCATGAACATGAGCAGCATGATCACCGGGAAATTGGCCTCGGTCTCGTGCAGGACCATCTCCGGTGTTGCCAGCCCGATGAGGATGGCTTCGATGGCCAGCAGTCCGCCCGGCTGCAGCGGATAGCACTTGAGTGCCATCGCCAGCGTGAAGATGAATTCGACGACCAGCACCCAGCCTGCGATGAACGGGTCGTAGGCCATCAGGAACGGGTTCAGAACCAGGAACGCGATAATGGTTTGCTTGTACCAAATCGGCGAATTGCCGAGGAAGTTCGCGCGCAGCGCTGCGAATGTCGTTTGCACCATGGAGTGATCCTGTAATTAGCAAGCCGCCAATTTTAAACGGTTTGTTTGATTTTCTCGACTATAGCCTCGTGCGCGGCGACTTCTTCGGCACTTGCTTTGATCACAACGAGCTTGAGATCGCGGCCATTGCCGTTTTCGCCGGCGGATCGCGCCGCAGGACGCGCGCCGGCAACGTCTTCGTCCAGCGAGAGCTTTTCCTGGCCGCCGGTCATCGCGAGATACACGCGCGCCAGCAGCTCCGCGTCGATCAGGGCGCCGTGAACGTCGCGCTTGGAGGCATCAACGTCGTAGCGTTTGCACAGTGCATCGAGACTGTTGCGCTGTCCCGGGTGCAGCTTGCGCGCGATCTTCAGGGTATCGAGAACCGTTGAGTGATCGGTGACCTTCGGCTTGGCGTGCTGCATGAGCTTGAGTTCGTGCTCGATGAAACCGACGTCGAAGTCCGCGTTGTGAATAACGAGCTCGGCGTCTTTGAGAAACTCGAGCAGTTCATCGACGATCTCGGGGAATCGCGGCGCCGTTTCGAGGTCATCGCGACTGATGCCGTGCACGCGCTCGGCACCTTCGTCGATGTCGCGATCGGGGTTCAAGAAGCGGTGAAATTCGCGGCCGGTGACGCGGCGATTGACGAGTTCGATGCAACCGATCTCGATAATGCGATGGCCGTGTTTGATGGACAGGCCGGTGGTTTCTGTGTCCAGTACGATTTGTCTCACAATTCGTCTATGCCCCTGTTTGCGAGTTCGTCCGCAGCCTCGTTGCCCGCGTTGCCATCGTGGCCCCTGACCCACTTCCAATCGATGTCGTGACGTTGCACGGCGTCATCGAGCGCCTGCCACAGGTCCTGGTTCTTGACCGGTTTTCTGGCCGCCGTTTTCCAGCCGCGCTTTTTCCAGTTGGGCAGCCACTCGCGGATGCCGTCCATGACGTACTTGGAGTCGGTGTACAGCAAAACTGTACTTGCACCCTTGAGCGCATTGAGCGCCTCGATCGCGGCCATCAGCTCCATGCGATTGTTGGTGGTCTCGGGTTCGCCGCCGTGCAGCGTCTTGCGATGGCCACCGGCCAGCAGCAATACGCCCCAGCCGCCCGGGCCCGGATTACCTCGACAGGCACCGTCGGTATAGATCTCAACTCTTTTGGTCAAAGCGAATTCGCGCAACTTTGTTGGTGGATCCGGCCAGCCTTGCGACGACCTTCTGCTGGCGCAGCCATGGCGACCGGACCGGCGTTAGCGTGCTGACACGTTTCTGGGCCGTGAGCATATAGCAAGCCGCGAACTCCGGCCACCAGCGCTGGCCGCGTTGTTCCCACTTGACCGAACTCGGGCCACGGTTGCCCGGTATCGGCCAGCGAAAGAAGAAATGGGTGATGCCGTGGATGCGCAGGTCGAGCAATTGCAGCCAGTCACGCAAGCGGCGCTCGGGCAGCAGGTTTTCGACCTCGGGTGGCAATCCGGCGCCAGGAATCAGGCGACGCACGCCCCACAAGCCGCCGGTTTTGAATCCCGCGATCACGAGGTGGCCGTCCGAGCGCAGTACGCGATGCACCTCGCGCAGTACTGCGTGGGGTCGGTCGCTGTAGTCGAGCGTGTGCGGCAGCAAAACACTGTCGACGGAATCGCTCGCGACGGGCAGGCGGTGGAGTTTGCCGATCGCCGCCGGTCCGGTGCTGCCCTCGGCCTCGTCGATCAGTACGCAGCGTTGCGTCCGGGCGTGACGCAAAAACGTATTGGCCTCGCCCCACAAGCCGAGTTGCAGGCACTCCTCGCCAAAAATGCCATCAAAGGCCTCCTCGACGATGCGGCTTTCCTGCTGCAGCAGTGCCTGACCCAGTCTTGTGCTGAGCCAGTCCTGCACGGACTGTGGAGTGTGAATGGAACGATCCAATTTTCTGCCCTGCTTTGCGATTTGTGGCGCGGACACTTGCACCGCGCCGATTGCCCGGTACGATAGCCCGATGCCATCGACTGAATGCCAAGTATCGCAGAGATTTCGCGCCCTGAGCGCCACGGCCATCACCTTTTTGATGATGTCCGGCGCCGCAGCCGAGATTCCAGAGCCCAGCCTGACGCTGATCTCGCCGCTGGACGGGCTCACGCACCGCCTGGAGACCGTGGAGCCGGCCTCGGCCGACCTCCTCACCCGCCTGCGCTACGGATTTGAGCTGGCACCCGAGGACAACCGGCGCATTCAGTCCGAACTGAAATGGTTTGTGAGCCACCCGGATTACCTGACCCGCGTATTTACGCGCGCGCAGCGCTACCTGCCGCATATCACGAGCGAGTTGCAGCGGCGTGGCCTGCCGCTCGAGCTCGCGTTGCTGCCGATCGTCGAGAGCGCTTACGACCCGTTCGCCTATTCGCACGGGCGCGCCGCCGGCCTGTGGCAGATGATCCCGGGCACCGCGACGCGCTTTGGCATCAAACAAAACTGGTGGTACGACGGCCGCCGCGACGTGGTCGACTCGACCCGCGCCGCACTCGAATATCTCGAGCACCTCTACAAATACAACGAAGGCAACTGGCTCAACGCGATTGCCTCGTACAACTCGGGCGAAGGCAATGTCCGCAAAGCCGTGCGCCGCAATCGTGCCGCCGGCAAGCCCGACGATTTCTGGAACCTGCGCCTGTCCAAAGAGACCAGCGCCTATGTGCCGCGACTGCTCGCGCTGGTCGAGATCGTGCGCGACCCGGCGCGCTTCAATGTCACTTTGCCGAGAGTTGCCGACGAAGTGCAGTTCGTGGTTGCCGACATCGGCTCGCAGATAGACCTGGCGCTCGCCGCTGAACTGGCCGGCATCGATATCGACACCGTCTACGCCTTCAACCCCGGCTACAACCGCTGGTCAACCGACCCGAAAGGGCCGCACACGCTCGTGCTACCGGCCGACGTTGCGGCGGACTTCAGCACAGCATTAGCAGCCGTGCCCGCGAAAGATCGCGTGCGCTGGAAACGTCACAAGATTAAGAACGGCGAGGCGATCTCGCAGATCGCACTGAAATATCACACCACGGTGGCCGCCATTCGCTCGGCGAACAACCTGCGCGGCAATACGATCCGTGCCGGCAAGCACCTGATGATTCCGGTCGCGACCAAACCGCTGAGTGCGTACAGCAAGAGCGCCGATGAGCGGCTGGCGAAAACGCAAAACACGGCGCGTGCGGCGAACAAGATCGAGCACATCGTGCGCTCCGGCGAGAGCTTCTGGACGATCAGCCGCAAGTACCACGTCACGACGCGGCAACTGTCCGCCTGGAACGGCATGGCGCCGCGCGACACGCTGCCGGTAGGCCGCAAGCTCGTGGTCTGGACCAACGCCGATGTGTCACCGAGCATGTCGCCGACGGCGGCGCTGGGAAACACGACCCGCAAGTTGCGCTACAAAGTGCGACGCGGAGATTCTTTGTACCTGATCGCGAACCGCTTTCGCGTGACGATCAGCCAGCTTATTCGCTGGAATAAAATCGACAAGAATAAAATTCTAAGACCGGGGCAAACGTTGACGATGTTCGTTGATGTAACGCGTCAGTCGAGTTAAGGAATCGCGCGCTGGGGCGCGCTCCAACAGTTAGGGGAAAAATCTATGGGCTTTTTAGCCGGCAAGCGCGCTCTGATCGTCGGAGTCGCCAGTGAACGTTCTATTGCAGCGGGTATCGCCGAGGCTTTCGCGCACGAAGGCGCCGAGATCGCGTTCACCTATCAAAATGACAAGCTCCTGAGCCGGGTTGAAAAACTCGCGACTCGCCTGGGTCAGAACACCGACCTGCTGTTTCCCTGCGATGTGTCCAGCGACGATGAAATCGACGCCGTGTTCACCGGCCTCGGCAAGTCGTGGGACAGCCTCGACATCCTCGTGCACTCCGTGGGCTACGCGCCCCGGGAACAACTTGCCGGCGGCTTCGTCGAGTCGATAACCCGGGAAGGTTTCCAGATCTCGCACGACATCTCGGCCTACAGCCTGGCCGCGCTCGCCAAAGCCGCACTACCGATGATGGAGGGCCGCAATGGCGCGATCCTGACGATGACCTACAACGCAGCGACCCAGGTCGTGCCGAATTACAACGTCATGGGACTGGCCAAGGCCAGCCTCGAGTCCTGTGTCAGGTTCCTGGCGGCCGATCTCGGCCCGAAGGGCATTCGCGTCAACGCGATATCGGCAGGTGCGGTGAAGACATTGGCGGCAGCCGGCATCGCCGGTTTTCGCAAGATGCTGAGCTACGCGGAAAAAGCGTCACCGCTGCGACGCAACGTCACGATTGCCGAGATTGGTAATACGGCCGCGTTTTTGTGCTCGGATCTCGCCAGCGGGATTACCGGCGAGACGACGTTTGTTGACGCGGGCGTGAACATCATGGGAATGGTGTTCGACGAAGATTAGCTAGTTGCTGGCTCCGCCTCTATCCCCACATTGGTCTTCTCGCCCTCGAGGCGCGCCACAATCGTGGCACACGAGGCATCACCCCAGACATTGACACTGGTTCGCGCCATGTCGAGGATACGATCGAACACCATCAATACGCCGAGCGCTTCGATCGGCAGTCCGATCGCAGTAAGAATGATCGCAATCGCAACCAGCGATGCCGACGGCACGCCTGCAACACCGATCGACGTCATCAGCGCGATAACGACGATAGAAAACTGCACACCGAAAGTCAGCTCGAGACCATAGGCCTGGGCGATGAACATCGCGGCCGCGCATTCATAAAGCGCCGTGCCGTTCATGTTCACGGTTGCGCCGAGCGGCAACACGAAACTCGAAATCTTGTTCGACACGCCGATGTTTTCCTCGACGCACTCCATCGTGACCGGCAGCGTTGCCGACGACGATGCCGTCGAAAACGCGGTCAGCATCGCCTTCGCAGTGGCGCGCAGAGTCTTGAGCGGATTTACCCGCCCGACAAAACGCAGCAGCAATGGCAAAGTGATGAACGCGTGCACCGCAAGCGCCGCGATCACCGCCAGCGAAAATACCGCGAGCGGCCCGGTCGCTTTATAACCGGCCTTGGCGATCACGCCCGCGACGAGCCCGAACACACCGATCGGTGCGAACGTCATGATCCACTCGGTCATGCGCATCATGACGTGAAAAACGGCGTTCCAGAATTTGTACAGCGGCTCGGAGTACTCGTTATCGAGACGCGTCATGAAATAACCGAACAAGATTGCGAAGAATATGATGCCGAGCATCTGTCCTTCGACAGCCGCCTTGACGATATTCGGCGGCACCATGCGCTGGAATACCTTCGCGACATCCCCCATCCCTTTGCCGGCGACCGCTTGCTCGAGGTCCGCGGTCGATGCCTCCAGCGCCAGCAGTTCACGTGCCGGTTCGCCGTTAACGTAGCCCGGTCCCACTACATTGATGATGACGAGCCCGACCAGGATCGCAGCCAGTGTCGTGGTCGCGTAGAACAGCAGCGTCCTGCCGCCGAGCGAACCTAAGTTGCCGCCGGATCCGATGCCGGCGACGCCGACGATGATCGACGACATGATCAACGGTACGATAATCATCCTCAGCGCATTGAGGAACATCGTGCCGACGTATTCGAAAATCGCGAGGAATTTGACGCCGAAGATAGTTGGGTCGACGCCGGTCTCAGCCTGAACATTGAAGACGTAGCCGCCGACGAGCCCGGCCAAAATGATTGCGATCAATATCTGCCAGTGCAGTTCAAGCTTGCGCATACTTTCCCCCGGTTAAGAGAATCAGCTTACTGCAACAGGTCTTGCGCGGCCAGCGCGTCCTGGCTGATCACGATGTCCGCGTTGTCGTACAGCGCCTGTATAAACGCGTAGTAGTCCGAGGCTCCGGCCTCCAGAGCCAGTTGCTCTCTGCGCGAGTCGCGATCCACGAGCGGAATCGACTCCGGACGGCCCGGCAGCACAGCGTCCAGGCTAAACACGGTGACACCACCGTCGATGCTCGTTACCTGGCCCGTGACCGACGCATCCGGAGCGGGTTTTGTTGTCATGAAGATCTGTCCCAGTACTGCCCGGTCAATGTCCTGCGTCTGGCGGGACACGAGCGTCGGCGCCGACACGACTGCACCGGCGGCTTCGGCGGCTACACCGAATTCTTCACCGGCTTCCAGCGCTGCGTACAAAGCTTCGGCGCGATTAAAGACGATCTTGCTGGCTTCCTGCGTCTTGATGTCATCGACGATCTGGTCGCGAACCTCGGCCAGCGGCAAGCGAGTTGCCTCATTGTGCTGCGTGACTTTGAAAATAACCGAACGGTTGGCATCGAGTTCGATCACTTCCGAGATATTGCCGTCGAACAATACCGATGCGTCGAACACGGCATCGATCGCCGCCTGGTTCGCACCGAATGGCTCTGCGCCGCTGCGTGAAAACGCCGCGATCGCCTGAACGTCGAGGCCGACCGCGGCCGCGATCGCCTGCATGTCGTTGCCGTCAAACAATGCGTCTGAAACCTGGCGTTCGAGATCGCGAAAAACGGACTCAGCGTCGCGGTCGCGCAATTCACTCAGGAGTTCAGCACGAACTTCGTCCAGCGGCAGCGGACCCCGCTCGAGAATTTTGTCGAGCTGCACGATGTGAAAACCAAATTCACTCTCAATAGGCCCGGTGACTTCGCCCTCGACCATGTCGAAAATCGCGCCACCGAGATCACCGGCGAGCTGCGAGCGTGTCAATACGCCCAGATCTCCGCCGTTGGCGGCGGTGCCGCCGTCTTTTGAATACTCTTGCGCTAATGCTGCGAACGACTCGCCGGCTCTCGCCCGCGCCAGCAAGTCTTCGGCCAGCGTCTCAGCGGCAGCCGCGTCGTCGCCGGACAAGATCAGGATATGGCGCGCCTGGCGCTGTTCGTCCTGCAGGTAACGGGCGCTGGAATCGTCGTAGTAAATAAGCAGGTCTTCTTCGCTGACCTCGATCCCCGCGGCGATGGCGTCGCGACGAACCTCGATGAATTCGATGTCGGCCGTCTCCTGCGTGAGAAACAGGGTGTCATTGGCGTCGTAGAAAGCGACGACCATTTCGTCGGTCACTTCCACCTCGGCGATTACGCTCTCGAGAGTGAAGGTGGCCAGCGACACGAGGCGCTGCTCAGCTATCAGGTTCAGGTAACGGCGATAGGCAGCCGGCGTCACCAGTGCCGTGCCGCCGATTGCACGTCGCAATTGGTCCGCGCGCATCCGGCCGCGCTGCGAGGCCCGAAATTGCTCCGACGTTAAGCCGTTTTGCAACAGCAGCATTTCGGCCGTGTCCAGATCGAAAACGCCGTCCAGCTGAAACTCCGGCACGCGTTGAATCACGGCGTCCAACTGGGTCGCACTGATCTGGTAGCCCTCCCTGATCAGGTGCATTTCGACGACGCGATCGCGAATCATGGAGTTGAGCACGCCTGCCCGAACCTGCTGCTTGAATTCGCTGGGTGCCTGCGCCCAGGTCGGATTGCGTTCGAGCCGCTCCCGGTAGGCCTGCTCGAACGTGAAAGCGCTGATGTCACTGCCGTCTACCGAGGCGACGATAGACTGCCCGGTGCGGTCGAAGTTGACGCCGAAGAACAGGAACGGAACGCCGATCAGCGCCAGGATGCCGATGGCGATGCCGCCGGTGAATTTTTCGCGAATTGCTGTAAGCATATTAGAAGTCTGTACCGCGTTAATGAGGCGTGGGATTCTATAAAAAAAAACCGGAGCCCGATAGAGCCCCGGCATTTTTAGTGGCGGAGTGGACGGGACTCGAACCCGCGACCACCGGCGTGACAGGCCGGTATTCTAACCAGCTGAACTACCACTCCAGATTTTGGTGGGTGCTGACGGGATCGAACCGCCGACCCTCGCCTTGTAAGGGCGATGCTCTACCAGCTGAGCTAAGCACCCGGATACTTGTTGGAGCGCTCTTTGGGAGCGCTCCAACAGGGCCCCCCGCTCGAGCGGCGCGCTAGTTTACGGCATCCTTCAGGCCTTTGCCAGCCTTGAAACCGGGAACATTGCTTGCCTTGATATGGATCGCTTCGCCCGTTCTCGGGTTACGTCCCATACGTGCTGCGCGTGCTTTTACAGAGAATGTGCCGAAGCCTACCAGCCCGACCGATCCACCTTGTGACAGTGTGGTCTGAATAGCATCGAGAACGCCATCGACCGCTTTGGTTGCATCCGCGCGCGACAGGCCTGCCGAGCTTGCAACTGCATCTACCAGTTCACCCTTATTCATGCTTTTCACCCTTGTCAGATTGATTAAAGAAAATTCCCATCAATCCAGCGAGCTCTCGCAAGAGTCACAATCCGCTGAATGGCCGCTCAAGGCTCCGTGCATCCCCGAACAGCTGCGATGCTTATACCAATTGGCTAAAACATCGTCAAATTTCCTTTAACCACGCGGGTTTGAGCGATTAGTGAGGACGGACAATATCCCCGGATTTTTGCTCCTCAACAGGCGCTTTTGACTTGGATTCGGCGTCGCTCGGCGACGGCTTCGGCAGCGGCACACGCACCAGCGCATGTTCGAGAACCTGGTCAATCCATTTCACTGGAACAATCGTCAGCTTGTCCTTGATGTTCATCGGAATTTCAACAAGGTCCTTCTCGTTCTCATGGGGTATCAACACGGTGGTCAGCCCCCCCCTGTGAGCCGCCAGCAGCTTCTCTTTGAGGCCACCAATGGGCAGTATTTCGCCCCTAAGCGTGATCTCTCCGGTCATGGCCACATCGCTCCGTACGGGGATGTTGGTTAAGGCAGACACCAGGGCAGTACACATGCCAACTCCCGCACTCGGTCCGTCCTTCGGAGTGGCCCCTTCGGGCACGTGAATGTGGATATCGTACTTCTGGTAGAAGTCCTCATCGATGCCCAGAATCTTGGCGCGGCTGCGGACCACCGTCATCGCAGCCTCGATCGATTCCTGCATGACCTCGCCCAGGCGGCCGGTTTTGATGGGCTTGCCCTTGCCCGGAACGACCGCCGCCTCGATGGTGAGCAGCTCGCCGCCGACCTCGGTCCATGCCAGGCCGGTAACCTGCCCGACCTGATCGTTATCCTCGGCCTTGCCGTAGCGAAAACGGCGCACGCCGAGGTACTTTTCGTTGCTTTTGGGGGTAATCGAGACGCGCTTGTTGCGCGGCTTCAGCAGCAATTGTTTGACGACCTTGCGGCAGATCTTGGAAATTTCGCGCTCGAGGTTTCTGACCCCGGATTCACGCGTGTAATGCTGAATCATGTCGAGCACGGCACCGCGGGCGATCTTCAACTCCCCGTCCTTGAGGCCGTTTTCCTTCAACTGTTTCGGGATCAGGTAACGCATGGCGATATTGAGCTTTTCGTCCTCGGTGTAACCCGGGATACGGATGACTTCCATGCGATCGAGCAGCGGCGGCGGAATATTGAGGCTGTTTGCCGTGCACACGAACATGACGTCCGATAAATCGAAATCGACTTCGAGATAGTGATCCTGAAAGGTCGAGTTCTGCTCCGGATCGAGCACCTCGAGCAACGCCGATGAGGGGTCGCCGCGAAAATCCATGGCCATCTTGTCGACTTCGTCGAGCAGGAACAGCGGATTGCGAACACCCGTCTTGCCGAGGCTTTGAATGATCTTGCCCGGCATCGAGCCGATGTAGGTGCGGCGGTGACCGCGAATCTCGGCCTCGTCGCGAACGCCACCGAGTGACATGCGCACGAAATTGCGATTCGTGGCGCGTGCAATGCTTTTCCCCAGCGAGGTCTTGCCGACGCCTGGCGGGCCCACCAGGCACAGGATCGGGCCTTTGAGGCGCCGTACGCGCTGTTGTACGGCCAGATACTCGAGAATCCGCTCTTTGACCTTCTCGAGCCCGTAGTGGTCCTCCTCGAGGATCTTCTCGGCGCGTTTGAGGTCTTTGAATACCTTGCTGCGCTTCTTCCACGGGACTTTGAGCAGCCAGTCCAGGTAGTTACGAACCACGGTGGCCTCGGCCGACATGGGCGACATCAGCTTCAGTTTATTCAGTTCCGACGTGGCCTTTTCCTTGGCCTCTTTGGACATGCCGGCTGACTCGATCTTGTTCTCGATATCGGCAAGCTCGTTGGGCACGTCTTCCATTTCTCCGAGTTCTTTTTGAATGGCCTTCATCTGCTCATTCAGGTAGTACTCGCGCTGGCTCTTTTCCATTTGCTGTTTGACGCGGCCGCGGATGCGTTTTTCGATGTGCAGGGTGTCGATTTCGCCCTCGATGATGCCGAGGATCTGCTCCAGTCGCGCCCCGACGTCCTGAATTTCGAGAATTCGTTGCTTCTCGGACAGCTTGAACGACATGTGCGCCGCAACCGTGTCCGCGAGCCGGCCCGGCTCGTCGATGCCGGCCAGCGAGGTCAGGAGTTCGGGTGGCGTGTTCTTGTGGAGTTTCACGTATTGCTCGAACTGCGCGATGATCGAGCGCACGAGCACGTCGATTTCGCGCTGGTCGTGTTGGTCGTTCTCCTTGAGTACCGTGATTTCGGCAGAGAAATGATCGTCCACATTGATCCGGTCGATCTGCGCCCGACCGCTGCCCTCGACCAGCACTTTGACCGTGCCGTCCGGCAGTTTCAGCAGCTGCAGGATCGTAGCAAGCGTGCCAACTTCATATAAATCATCGGGTTGCGGGTCGTCCATGTTCGCGGTTTTTTGCGCCACGAGCAAAATTCGTTTGCCGGTTGCCATGGCTTTGTCGAGCGCCACGATGGACTTGTCGCGGCCCACAAACAACGGCATCACCATGTGCGGAAAAACGACGACGTCGCGCAGAGGCAGGACGGGCACTCTGGACAAATCGTCCTCGTCCTCGTCCTCGACTTCAAGGTCAGCAATCAGATCTTCGTCAGACACTAGTTAGAACCTCGTTTCAGCATTCGGTCGAGATGCGGTCGAACGTCAGTAAATCAAGCGTTGAGGTTGATCGCGCGCTCCTACGCGCCTTCGGATCCTGTTGGCCGCGGCACTTCCTGCTGTTCGACATCCTCGACCGTCGGCTCTTCCGACTCGTAGATCACATAGGGTGGGTTCTCGCCCGTGACGACAGCCTCATCGACGACCACTTTCTTTGCGCCCGTTGACGACGGTAAGTCGTACATCGTATCGAGCAACACATTTTCGAGGATCGTACGCAGGCCACGTGCGCCGGTCTTGCGTTCCATGGCACGTTTGGCCACGGCAAGCAGCGCGTCTTCGCGGAATTCGAGTTCTACGCCTTCCATTTCGAACAACTTGTGGTATTGCTTCGTCAGCGCGTTTTTCGGCTCCACCAGAATTCGCATGAGTGCATCTTCGTCCAGCTCCTCGAGCGTCGCCACGACCGGCAAACGACCGACGAATTCAGGAATCAGCCCGTAGCGAATCAGATCTTCGGGCTCAACCCCGTTCAGCAGTTCGCCCACGCTCTGCTCGTTTTCTTCGGTTTTAACGTCCGCCACGAAGCCAATGCCGCTCTTCGACGAGCGATCCAGGATGATCTTGTCGAGGCCGGCGAAAGCGCCGCCACAGATAAACAGGATGTTGCTGGTATCCACTTGCAGGAACTCCTGCTGCGGATGCTTGCGACCGCCCTGGGGCGGCACGGATGCGATAGTGCCCTCAATAAGCTTCAGCAGGGCTTGTTGCACGCCCTCGCCCGACACGTCGCGGGTAATTGACGGGTTGTCCGACTTGCGCGAAATCTTGTCGATTTCATCGATATAAACGATACCGGTCTGCGCTTTTTCGACGTCGTAGTCGCATTTTTGCAGCAGCTTTTGAATGATATTTTCGACGTCTTCGCCGACATAACCGGCCTCGGTCAGCGTCGTGGCGTCGGCAATCGTGAAAGGTACATTGAGCAGACGCGCCAGGGTCTCAGCCAGTAAGGTCTTGCCGCAGCCCGTCGGGCCGATCAGCAGAATGTTGCTCTTGGAGAGCTCAACGTCGTTTTTGGAACGCTCGTCGAGGCGGTCGTTGAGCCGTTTGTAGTGGTTGTAGACGGCGACCGACAAGACTTTCTTGGCGCGCTCCTGGCCGATGACATACTCATCGAGTATGTCATTGATTTCCTTAGGCTTGCGCAGCTTGTCCTGCGCGGCATCGCCCGTGTCCTCGAGCTCTTCGCGAATAATATCGTTGCAAAGCTCGACGCATTCGTCGCAGATAAAGACCGACGGGCCCGCAATCAGCTTGCGAACTTCGTGCTGGCTTTTGCCGCAAAAAGAACAATAGAGGAGTTTTCCGTCCTCGTTCTTGTCGCGAGAATCATCGCTCATACAGTGGCGACCTCTGTGACATAAAAATCAGCCTGTTACGGCTTCGGACTGTATATAACACGCGCTTTTTCGGGGTGCAAAGCACCCTGTCTCATAAGTGACGAGTGATACCTATAACTTATTGATATTAAAGGAATCAGTCGCTCTTGCCACTGCTCATATCCTTGCGTCGGACCAGCACGGTGTCGATGAGTCCGTATTCCACGGCATCCTCTGCGCTCTTGAAGTTGTCGCGCTCGAGATCCTGTTCGATCCGTTCCAGCGGCTGGCCGGTGTGCTTGGCCATGATGTCATTGAGCCTGGCCTTGAGTTCGAGCGTCTCTTTGGCGTGAATGTCGATGTCCGTCGCTTGCCCCTGATAACCGGCGCTGGGCTGATGCACCATGATCCTTGAGTGCGGCAGCGCAAAACGCTTGCCATGGGCGCCGCCGGCCAGCAGCAGCGCGCCCATCGAGGAGGCCTGGCCGCAGCAGATCGTCGAAACATCGCAGTTGATGAACTGCATCGTGTCGTAGATCGACAGGCCCGCCGTCACCGTTCCGCCCGGCGAATTGATGTACAGGTGGATGTCCTTGTCGGCGTTTTCGGACTCGAGGTAGAGCAGCTGCGCCACGATAAGATTGGCCATCTGGTCCTCAACCTCTCCGACGATGAAAATGAGCCGGTCTTTGAGCAGCCGCGAATAGATGTCGTAGGCGCGTTCGCCCCTCGCCGTCTGCTCGACGACCATCGGTACGAGATTCAATGCCTGTGCACTCATGGGGTTCGGTATCCGTCGTATTTAGAAACTATTGTCTATAATCTCACGATTGGTGTCATTCAGGAATTCATATATTCCGTGAATGTCACCGCCCTGGTCTTCACCTCGCCGTTTTCCAGCAGCCATTCGATCGCTTGCTGCTCCAGCACCATCGGCTCGACCTGTTGTATGACTTGAGGGTTGTTCATGTACATATCAACCATCGCCCCCGAATCTTCGTAGGATGCACACATCGCCTCGACGTGGGCGCGAACTTTGCCCGCATCGACCTTCATCTGCTGGTCGCTGATCAGCTGGCTGAACAACAGGCCCAGCCGGACGCGCTTTTCGGCCGACTCGGCGAAGCTTTCCATCGGCGGCGCCTGGTCATGGTCTTTGACACCCAAGCGCTCCATCGCCTCGTGCTGCATCGTGTGCATTTCCTGCTGCTTGAGCGTCTGCGGGATCTCGATCGGGTTGGCGTCCATCAGTGCGGTCATGACTCGTTCGCGCAGATCGCCTTGCACCTTGGCCGCGGCCTCTCGGTTCATATTTTCTTCGACGTCTTTCAGGAGCTGCTTGATGCCGCCTTTCTCGACCTGAAACTGCTTCGCCAGGGCGTCATCGACCGGCGGCAGGATTTCCTCTTCGACCCGGTGCGTCTTGATCGCAAAGTCGGCCTTCTTCCCGGCCATCTCCGCGGCGGGATAGTCCTTGGGGAACTTCACCTTGAAGCTCTTCTCGTCCCCGGCCTTGAGTCCGAATAACGCTTTTTCGAAATCGGCCAGCATCTGGCTCTGACCGAGAATCACGGGCACCTCCGTGCCCTGCCCGCCCTGGAACGGCTCACCCTTGAGCGTGCCGTTGAAATCGACCACGACGCGATCGCCGTCGCGACTCTTGCGATCGACTTCGCTCCAGGTCGCCTTTTGCTTGCGCAGTTTCTCGACCATGCCGTCGATATCTTTCTTGCCGATCGATACGTCGGGTTTGTCGACCTTGAGCTTGTTGAGATTTTTGAGTGTGAACTCGGGCAGAACTTCGAAAATAGCGACATAGGCTAAATTGTCGCCTTGCTTAAATTTGTCCTGCTCGATCTTCGGCCTGCCCGCCGGACTCAGCTTCTCCTGCGTGACGGCCTCGCCATAGCTCTTTTGAATGAGCTCGGCCAGCACCTCTTTGCGAATTTTAGCGCCGTAATGCCGCCGAACCACCTTGGGCGGAATCTTGCCCGGCCGAAAGCCCTTGATCTTGGCCGTGCGGCCAACAGATTTCAGCCTGGAGTCGATGTCATTTTGTATTTTCTCGGCCGGCAGTTCGACGCGCATGCGTCGCTCCAGTGCGCCGGTCGATTCGACAGTCACTTTCATGTTGCGTGTTCCTAAAATTCGAGGGGTGTGGTGCGAAAGGAGAGACTCGAACTCTCACGGGTTGCCCCACTGGCACCTAAAGCCAGCGCGTCTACCAATTCCGCCACTTTCGCATACCAGCCGGCGAGTATAACCAAAAGAACGGGATTGTAGGAGCGCGCCTCCCCCGTCGGGGACTTACGCCGCGCGCGATCAAATTACTGAGCGAGTATCTTGTCGATCAGGTCCGGGTCGTCGGGCAACAGTCCCGACGCCGGCAAGCGCGGCACCAGCTCACGCCACAGCGGCCACATCGAAAACGCCTTCGCAAACAGCGGCAATGCCGCGTCGAGCTGCCCGGCACCGGCCAGAGTCGCGGCGTGCCAGAAAATCATCTCGTGACTGTCCGGCACCAGCAGCTCGGCGGACCCG
>SMVB01062364.1_pt1 | contig 17800 bp, 15 predicted proteins | sample 2456461 | NCBI WGS metagenome assembly SMVB01 (sample SAMN11095934, study PRJNA526329) | marine sediment metagenome | biome: Marine sediment; feature: Surficial sediment; material: Deep marine sediment; isolation source: Hadal surficial sediment | place: Pacific Ocean | collected 2014-05 | depth...
AAATCGAGCGAGATGAGCAAGGGAATATCAAAATCATATTCGATACCTATATCACCTGCGGCAAAAAAGAAAGTTTCATTAGCTCGAGCGGGTTTAAAATCATTACCAAAAACGACCTGCCCCAGTCCGCCACCTACACCTGCATACCAGTTGAAATTACCATCAAGGTAGAAAACCCATTCGTAAAGACCGGTTATTTTATAGGCTGCATATTTATTACCGTCATTCCAGCCTAAACCGAATTCTATTCGGTTGCTGTCACTTAAACCCAGCTGATAATTAATTTCCGTGCCTATACCATCGCTTCCGCCAAATCGTAATCCCAACGCATTACTAGCGACTTCCTGTGCTTGAATGCATGATGTAATTCCTATTAATGCCAGTGTGATTAAAAAAGTATTTCTCATAATTAGGTTTGTTGTTTGTTGTGTAAAATTAGTATGATTTTTTTGAATAGCTGTTATACAATTATAAAAATATTTCTTTTTGAAATAATAATAATAAGTGTGTGTAGTTTTCTATTTTTACCATATAACTGATGGAAAAAGCGCTAACACATCTTAAAACGTACTTCGATGGTGATTTATTTTTCGACGATCTTCATAAATCTTTATATGCTACAGATGCTTCCGTATATCGAAAGATGCCCTTAGCGGTCGCTTTTCCTAAAACTGAGAAAGGAATTATACAATTAGTGCAATTTGCTTCTAATCACCAAACCTCTTTAATTCCAAGGACTGCAGGGACATCTCTTGCCGGACAGTGTGTGGGTGATGGAATAGTCGTGGATGTTTCCAGGTATTTCACAGAAATCATCGCCTTAGATACCAATAATAAAACGGTAACGGTTCAGCCCGGTGTAATCAGAGATGAGTTGAATGCTTATTTAGAGCCTTATGGATTGTTCTTTGGTCCAAACACCTCTACGAGTAATCGTTGTATGATAGGTGGTATGGTTGGAAATAATAGTAGCGGTACAACATCGATTCAATATGGAGTGACACGTGATAAGGTGGTGGCGTTAAAAACCATCTTATCCAATGGTGAGGTTGTGGTTTTTTCTGAAATTTCTTCGGAAGCATTTACAGCCAAATCCAGGCTCGATACCTTAGAAGGTGAGATATACAAACGTCTCTATGACGAATTGTCCCCGGAAGAGGCCCGGTTGGAGATCAAACGAGAATTTCCGAAACCGGAAATTCATCGTCGAAATACCGGTTATGCTGTAGATGCATTGATAGATACCGAAGTTTTTACAAATTCTACAGAGAAAATAAACCTTTGTAAACTGCTTTGCGGGAGCGAAGGGACCCTGGCATTTACTACTGAGATCATCTTGAGATTGGATCCACTACCTCCGGCACATACTACCCTGGTGGTTTCACAATATAAGACGATCGAAAATTGCCTGAACGATGTTAGTGTGGCAATGGAGCACAACCTATATGCATGTGAGATGATGGATGATGTTATCCTCGATTGTACAAAAAAAAATAAGAAATACGATTCGTATCGCTTTTTTGTCCAGGATAGCCCTAAGGCCTTGTTATTATTGGAATTGAAATCCAATACGGAAGAGGATGTTCAGTCACAAACCAACTCATTGCTCAAGGATCTGAAGGCAACCGGATTAAGCTATGTCACAACCGTTTTAACAGGACCGGACATGGAAATGGCCATGGAATTGCGAAAAGCCGGCTTGGGTTTATTGGGCAATATGGTGGGGGATAGAAAAGCGGTTGCCTGTATTGAAGATACTGCCGTGTCCTTAGCAGATCTGCCTCACTACATTTCCGACTTTACCGCTTTGATGAAAAGTTATGGTCAGGATGCCGTTTATTACGCCCATGCGGGAGCAGGGGAGCTGCATTTGAGGCCTATACTGAATCTAAAGACTAAAGAAGGGGTCGAATATTTCAGGAAGATAACAACCGCTGTCGCGCGGCTTACTAAAAAATACAAGGGGTCATTTTCAGGAGAACATGGCGACGGAATTGTACGGGCAGAGTTTGTGGAAATGCAGATCGGTTCGAAGAATTTCGAATTACTGCAACGGATCAAAAAGACCTTCGACCCGGCTAATATATTTAATCCCGGAAAGATCACCGATGCATGGCCCATGGACCAATCACTTCGGAACGAAACGGAAGTAGTTACGCCTTTGGTGGAAACCCTAATGGATTTCGAGGATTCGGAGGGAATCCTTCGGTTGGCCGAAAAGTGCAATGGCAGCGGGGATTGTCGTAAAACAGCGAATACAGATGGGGTCATGTGTCCTAGTTATCATGTAACAAAAAATGAGAAGGATACCACCCGGGGAAGGGCGAATATGCTTAGGGAAGTACTCACAAATAGTGAATCTGTAAATAAATTCAATTCGGAAGAGCTCAAAGAAGTACTGGACCTGTGTTTGAGTTGTAAGGCATGCGCGAGTGAGTGCCCCAGTAATGTGGATATCTCGGCTATTAAAGCAGAATTTTTATACCAATATAACAAGACCAATGGTGTTTCCATTGCGGACATTCTGTTCGGTAAGAGCAGTATGTACAATAAAAGGGCGGCTCGATTTCCAGGGATAGCCAATTTCCTTTTTAGCAATGCGATCACATCCCGGATGATTAAATCCTGGGCCCATATCGCACAGCAACGTTCCCTTCCAAAAATATCAAGTAAACCTTTCAGTAGAAACATTCAAAATATACAAAATGAGGTGATTAGCACCAAGAAGAATGTGATTTTATTTTTGGATGAATTCAGTAAATATCTGGAAGTGAATATTGCAGAAGATGCCTATGAATTGTTAGTCGGTTTGGGATATAAAGTCACTGTTGTCGATCATTTGGACAGTGCCCGGGCACTGATCAGCAAGGGATTTTTGGAGGAGGCGAAGCAACACGTCAACGAGAATATAGACTTTTTAAAGGATAGAATTTCGGAAGAGGTGCCTCTTATTGGAATTGAACCCTCCGCTATACTTGGATTTAGGGATGAATACCTCCGTTTGGCAGATAATAAGGCCTCGGCCAAGCACATTTCAGAAAATACCTATTTAATTGAAGAATTCCTTGCTTCTGAGATATACAACGGAAATATTACATCGGACCGGTTCACTTCAGAAGAGAAAAACGTAAAAATACATATACACTGTCATCAAAAAGCCCTGAGTGATCAAAAGGTTACGTTTGATATGTTGAATCTTCCGGAGAATTTTAAGCCTACTATCATTCCTTCCGGTTGTTGTGGAATGGCTGGAAGTTTTGGTTATGAAAAGGATCATTACGAACTGAGTATGCAAATAGGGGAACTAAAATTATTCCCTGCTGTGAGAAAAGCTTCCGCAACGACGATTATTGCTGCTAATGGAACCAGTTGTCGCCACCAAATTAAGGATGGTACGGAGCGGGAAGCCCTTCATCCTGTGACTATTTTACGGCAAGCATTGCTATAGTGTTGATATGATATAGGATTATAAAATAGTAAAAGGGTCGCTTATTTTCAGATTCGTTTGGAATAGTTACATTTGTTAAAAACCATTCTATGGCCGGGAATTCCTTCGGAACCATTTTTAAACTTACCACTTTTGGTGAATCACACGGTGAAGCTATAGGAGGGATAATTGAGGGCTGTCCGGCAGGAATCCAATTGGATTTTGATGCTATCGAAATTGAAATGCAACGCCGAAAACCCGGGCAGTCTTCCATTGTGACCCAAAGAAAAGAGCAGGATGCAGTAAAATTCCTATCCGGAATTTTTGAAGGAAAAACGATGGGAACACCCATTGGATTTGTGATCGAGAACAAAGACCAAAAGCCCAGGGATTATTCACACATCAAGGATACCTACCGACCCTCACACGCAGATTATACCTATGACAAAAAGTACGGAATACGTGATTATCGGGGTGGTGGGAGGTCTTCCGCCAGAGAAACTGCGTGTAGAGTGGCTGCCGGTTCCATCGCGAAACAACTTTTGAAGGATATCAAGATCACGGCTTATGTATCGGGTGTGGGTAATTTGCAACTGGATAAGCCGTATGCAGATCTGGATTTTTCGGAAATAGAAAAAAATCCGGTCCGTACCGCAGATGCAGAAATGGCCCAACAAATGGAGGCCTACATTGGAGAAATTCGAAAACAAGGTGATACTGTTGGAGGTATTATAACTTGTGTAATCCAAAACGTCCCGGTAGGGTTAGGAGAACCGGTTTTCGATAAATTGCATGCTACCTTAGGCAAGGCTATGCTGTCGATCAATGCGGTTAAAGGGTTTGAATTCGGAAGTGGTTTCGAAGGCACACATTTAAAGGGTAGCGAACACAACGATATCTTTAATGAAGATGGCAGCACCCGAACCAACTACAGCGGTGGGGTACAAGGCGGAATTAGTAACGGCGAAGATATTTACTTTAAAGTAGCCTTCAAACCGGTTGCCACTATCATGCAAAAGCAGCAAACTATCAATTCAAAAGGTGAAAAAGTAGATATACAAGGCAAAGGTCGGCATGACCCCTGTGTTGTTCCACGTGCTGTTCCAATTGTGGAGGCAATGGCAGCATTGGTATTAGCCGATTTTTGGTTATTAAATAAACTTTCAAAATTATAATTAAAGAAGCATGAAGAAATTAGCGTTACACTGGAAAATCCTTATAGGTATGGTATTGGGGATTCTGTTTGGCTTTATAATGACCGGGGTAGACGGAGGAAAAGATTTTGTGGACGATTGGATTAATCCGATAGGGACCATTTTTGTTAAATTATTAAAGCTGATCGCAATTCCTTTGATTTTGGCATCTTTAATCAAGGGGATATCAGATCTTAAAGATATTTCAAAATTCAGTAATATAGGCTTACGCACTATGGGCATTTATATAGTAACAACGGTCATAGCTATTACTATTGGTTTGATCCTGGTGAATGTAATAGAACCCGGAAATGGTATTTCTGAAGAAACCGTAGCCAGGCTAACTCAAACCTACGCTGATGATAGTGGAGTTCAATCTAAGATAATTGAAGCCGGAAAGGATAGGGGACCTCTGGAATTCCTGGTCGAAATGGTACCGGATAACGCCTTCTTTGCTTTTAGTAATAATAAATTAATGCTACAAGTCATTTTCTTTACAATTCTTTTAGGGATCTCTATGTTACTCGTTGGAGAAAAGGCTGCGAAACCTCTTAAAAAGTTTTTTGATTCACTCAACTATGTGGTATTAAAGATGGTGGACATTATCATGTTATCGGCGCCTTATGCGGTTTTTGCGTTGCTGGCCCAGGTATTGGTTACCGCAGGAGATCCTGAAATTCTAAGAAGATTGTTATCCTATGCCGGGGTAGTAGTATTAGGACTCATTATTATGATCGGTTTTTATCTATTGGTCATAATCGTATTTACAAAGAAAAATCCTTTATGGTTCTTAAAACAAATAAGCCCCGCTCAGTTATTGGCTTTTTCAACCAGTTCCAGTGCGGCAACATTACCGGTGACTATGGAGAGGGTAGAGGAGCATCTTGGAGTTGATAAAGAAGTTTCCAGTTTTGTGCTTCCCGTTGGAGCTACCATTAACATGGACGGTACTAGTTTGTATCAGGCTGTAGCTGCGGTTTTTATTATGCAGGTTTTATGGCCTGAAGGGTTGACTATGAGTAACCAGCTTATGATCGTGTTAACGGCTTTATTAGCTTCTATTGGATCTGCTGCAGTTCCGGGTGCAGGAATGGTAATGCTGGTTATTGTTTTGGAAGCTATTGGCTTCCCGGCAGACAAACTTCCCATTGCTCTTGCATTAATTTTTGCCGTAGACCGACCCCTGGATATGTGCAGAACTGTAGTAAATGTAACGGGTGATGCAACCGTTGCTATGATAGTGGCAAAATCGGTTGGTAAATTGGGCAAACCTAAAATAAAAGAATGGGACGACCATCACGAGGAGGTCAAGTAATTCATGAATTCATATCGTAAATTAATGAATTGTAGGTGGTAGTTGGTAATTCGCTGGCTGCCACTTTGATTTTTTAATATATTTACTGTTCCAAAGCTATCACTTAGCTACTCCCTCTATAAACGATCTGATTTATGCTTTGGCTTTATAAAAGTCATCGCCATGAGAAAATTATTTCTTTCACTTGTTTTGTTTGGATCCTATATGTCCTGTGCACAGGTAGGAATAGGGACCACAACACCTGCCGTTTCTTCCATGCTGGAAATAAGTAGTACTTCAGACGGAGGCATTACCTACAAGGGGTTTATGCCACCCAGAGTTCCTACTATCTCGAACAGAAACTCTATAAATCCATCGTTTGGAGACGAAGGCCTCATTGTATTTGTTGCGGGAATCGAATGTCTTCAAATTTGGAATGGATCAACCTGGGAAGACATTCATTGTTTGAATAATATTTCCTTCGCCAATATGTTTCAAAATTTCGATTTGAGTACAGGTTGGGGATATTCCAGTGATATTCCATTTTTCGATAACGGTGCCGATGGTTTCTATGGAATTACTAATAGTACAAACGGAGGATTTAGCAATATTACGACTCTGACCAATGACTTTTTAGGGATACTGGATATGAATGATGAAGGAACAAATGGGACAGCAGGATTCGCCACCATAACATTTAACACCATTAATGTCTCAGGCGCGGCGAGTGGTGTCACATTATCTTTTGACTATGAGTTCTACGAATTCGACACAGGAGATGATGTGTATTATACTGTCACCATTGACGGAATTCCACAAACCGAGGTACAATTAATAAATGGTTTTGCAAATCTTTCTCTAAACGGAAATGTTTCGGTAAATGCACCTCCCGGAACAACAACTATTGGTCTGAGTATCCGCATCCGACAAAATGGTGCCGGTGATTATGCCGGTTTCGATAATTTTGCGATCGTTCCCAACTAGATTAAATTATCCTTTTTTACGAATTTCTACCCTATGTGGATAAGGTATCTCAATACCGGCAGCATCGAGAGCAAGTTTGCATCTTTCTAAGGTTTCAGCATAAACGGTCCAATAGTCTTCATTCAAAACCCAGGGTCTTACATTAAAATTAACTGAACTATCCGCTAACTCACAAACTTTTACTGTAGGTTCAGGATCTTTAAGTACTTTATTGTTGTCTGTAATAACCTTCAGCAGCACATCTTTGGTGTGTTTTATATCCGCATCATAGCTCACCCCCATAACAATGTTTACTCTCCGGTATTTTTCAGAAGAATAATTTATGATATTACCATTAGATAATACTCCATTTGGGATAATGATTTCTTTATTATCTGAAGTATTAAGCTTTGTTGTAAAAATCTCAATTTCCTTGACAACGCCCATTTCCCCTTGAGCTTCAATTAGATCTCCAATTTTGAATGGTTTGAATATCATAAGAAGGACACCTCCTGCAAAATTGGAAAGAGATCCCTGTAAAGCCAAACCAACTGCGAGGCCGGCAGCAGCAAGAATTGCAGCAAATGAAGTTGTTTCAATGCCTAAATTACCAAGGATGGCTATGATCAAAAGAACCTTTAACATCCATCCCAATAGATTTCTCAGAAACTTCTGAAGGCCTTCATCATAATTAGATTTGGCCATTCCTTTAGTAAGAACCTTCATCATTTTTTTAATGATCCAGTTACCAACAATCCATATAACAATCGTACCTAGAACCTTAAGTCCGTATTCCGAACCTATTTCGATTCCCTTATCAAGCCATTTTTGCATATCCATAATAGTATCGCCTTAATAATTTTAAGCATTAAAAGTACTGATTTTTATGACGAAGTATATAACCAAATTCAATTTATATATGAAATAACCCCTGACTAAAATATAAGTCTCTGCGATTTACATAAAAACAACATTTAGAAGGCAATAATTAAGTTCAGTTTTACCATTATTATTATCTTTATTTATATTATAAAAGCTAATCACATGAACGTTTGTTTCATTATGTATCCCTGGGAAGAGATAGATCCCGAAAATGATTCCACTTTGACGATGATCCACGAATTTGCCAAACGTGGTCACGGAATGGCAATTACTACCCCGGCTAATTTAACGATTCGTGACAGTATCGCCTATGCATTTAGCCACTGTTTGAAGAGAGTCGATAAGATCAAATTTAGAAACAGGGCTTTCGACAGGAATGATAATGAGAACAGCAAGCTTGAATTCATCCTTCAGAATTTAAAATAAATTACAAAAACCTCGATCGTAGTTCAGGAGCAGGGATCATACAACTATCTCTTTTACCATACCATTTATAGCGATTACGGGCTACACAATCATATACCCAATTTCGAACAAAGTTGGGAATGATCATAAACCCGTAAAACAGGGGATAACCACCACCCAAATATCTGGCGATCCTTAAAGCTGCCGTGGATCTTACATATACTTTGTCCCCGTCAAGCAGGACAATGGAGTCGGTTTTGGAGGTGTCAATATTGTATTTCACGATGAGTCGTCGCCCGGCTTCTTCCTGAAAAGCGGCAAAACGAAACCGGTCTTTCTTATCTCGTTTGATCACATAGTTTACCGAGTTGTTGCAAAGGTTGCAAACACCATCAAATATAATTATTTTATAATCTCCTTTCATATATCTTAATCTTCGCGTTTTAAACCTTCTCCAACTCTTCCATCCCAACATCTGCGGTAAACATCCCGTAATTTACTATCGCGTTTTTCTTTTCAATACTATCGATAGTCCCAATGGCCCGCCCGTCTATTATTCTAACTTTGTCGCCAACTTTTAAGTCAACTTTCGGCTTAGGTGGAGGGGCTTTTTTGGCGGCCTCTTTTTCCTTCTTTTTCTTTTTACGAATAAGAGCCACCTTTTGCTCCAATTCCTGTTTAATTTTATGTTTTTCGGCTTTCGCCTCTTTTTTCTTCTCCCTTGTTTCAGACGATGGTTTCTTTCGCTTGCTGTTTTCTATCATTACCAACTTCATCAGTTCATCTATCAACTGTCTTTTCTGATTGTTATTTAAGAATTTTTCTGAAATCAAATCTAACTTTTTACCAAGTGCGATCAACCGCTGATTGGCGTCAAACAACTCCTGATAGCTCTCGAGCTTTTTCTGGATCCGAATATTGGTTCCTGCCAGTTGTTTGCTCTCTTCCTTCGCCTTTTGCTCTTCTGTTTTTAACGACTCGGAAGTCTTTCGAAGCTTGCTGCGTTCTTTTTGAAGGTTGGCGATGATTTTGTCAAAACGAATCTTTCCGCGTTCAATCTTCTTCTTCGCCTTATTGATGAGGCTATAGGGAATTCCATTTTTTTGAGCCACTTCAAACGTAAATGAACTACCGGCTTCCCCTGATTGTAAATTATAGATGGGTTCCAAACTTCTACTGTCAAACTGCATATTGGCATTGGTTGCATACGGCAATTCACTCGCCAACAGCTTTAAATTAGCGTAATGAGTGGTGATAATACCAAAAGATTCGCGTTCATAGAATACTTCCAGGAAAGTTTCAGCCAAAGCCCCACCAAGCTCAGGATCACTGCCTGTACCAAATTCATCGATAAGAAAGAGCGTATTCTGATTGCACTTCCTTAAGAACTGATTCATCTTCTTGAGACGATAGCTATAAGTGCTTAAATGGTTTTCGATCGATTGATTATCTCCAATATCGGTTAATATTTTGTCAAACAAACAAAACTCGCTGTAAGGATCCAACGGAATCAATATTCCACTTTGCAACATAACCTGCAATAAACCAACCGTTTTGAGAGTGATGCTTTTACCACCGGCATTGGGCCCTGAAATTACTATAACTCTGTTCTTTGGATGGAGTTCGATGGTTTGCGGAAACGTTTTTTCTTTTCTTTTTCTATTGGATACCAACAACAACGGATGAAAGGCGTCTTTCAAAAAAAGTCTTTTTTCAGAAGATAGTATGGGTAAAACACCGTTGATCTCTAATGCATATCTGGCCTTGGCATGAATTACATCCATGGTTGCCAAATATTCCTGATAACTGTGAAGCAAGTGGCTGGACGGGCGTATAAGTTCGGTCATTTCTTTAATGATACGTTTGACTTCCTCCTGTTCTTCATAGATCAAGCCACTGAGTTCGTTAGCATAATCGAGGGTTTCCTGTGGTTCTATATAGACAATACTACCCGTTTTGGATGTTCCCAAAATAGATCCATTGACTTTGCGGCGATGCATTGCCTTAACAGCCAAAACTCTTCTGTTATCCACAACCGATTCCCGTATTTCGTCCAGGTAGTCAGACAGGATACAGCGGTTAAGGATTTTTGTGAACGAAGAATTAATTTTTCCTTTGACCACATTTAACCTTTTTCGAATGGCGGACAGCTCCGGGGAAGCATCACCTTTTATCTGCCCATAGCGATCCATTTTATTCTGAATACCTTCTGAAATATCTTCGGAATAATCTATTTCTAAAGAGAAAGCCCGGAGATAGACGTAAAACTCCTCAAATTTCCTGAAGAAATTCAGCAATCCCTCAGTGGCGCGTGTAATGGTTAGAATACGTCGAAATCCGCTAAGCTCCAAACTACTATTCTCGATCTCCAACAGTTGTAATTCCTTTGTGATCGCATCAAAACCATGGTTGGGAATACCGTTATCATTTTCGAAAGAAGCCATGAATTCCCTGGTACGATTCAATTCAGGGGAAATCATACTCTCTTCGGAAAAAGGAACGATGGCAAGTGTCTTTTCCTTGCCGATATCCGTAGTAGAAAATTCCGAAATCTGAAGTAAGACCGAAGGGAACTCCAGATCGATCAAGGTTTTGTTGTCTATTCGAATCATATTCTGTTCCGCAAAGGTGAAATTCTCTTTCTTTATTAGTAATTTTATTCGAAGTAAAAATACGAATAATGCCCGTAAAAATTGAACGTACCTGGCACAGCAAACTGGCCGAGGAATTTGAGAAACCCTATTTTCAAAATTTGATCAATTTCGTTAAATCCGAATACAGTTCTCAAACTTGTTATCCACCCGGAAAACAAATTTTCTCAGCCTTCGATCACACGCCTTTTGACAAAGTAAAAGTGGTGATCATTGGCCAGGATCCATATCACGGACACGGGCAGGCTAACGGCTTGTGTTTTTCGGTGTCGGATGGAGTTATGGTTCCACCGTCTCTTCAGAATATGTTTAAGGAAATTGAAGATGATATTGGAAATATACCGCCACAAACGGGTGATCTGGAGCGTTGGGCAAATCAAGGTGTTTTACTTTTGAATGCAACACTTACCGTAAAAGCACAGCAGGCGGGGAGTCATCAAAATAAGGGTTGGGAGCAGTTTACCGATGCCGTGATAGCTAAACTTTCAGAAAAACGTGCTGGGATCGTATTCTTGTTATGGGGTGGTTATGCCAGAAAAAAAGGTGAGAAGATAGACGGGTCGAAACATTTGGTATTGACTAGCGGACATCCATCACCATTAAGCGCGAATAGAGGGTATTGGTTTGGTAATAAACATTTTAGCAAGGCCAATGCCTATTTACTTGAACATTCGAAAGGAGAAATTGAATGGTAGAAAGTGTAGAGGAAGGAAGTATTTTAGTTATTCTTCCTTCGGTAGATCATGCGGTAGATCATGCTCCGAAGTATCGTTACAACTAAAATGTAACAGCAGAAGATTAGTGACCAGCAAAGCCCCCAAAACTATAAAAAAAGTGGTCATAATTAGTTCGTTTTGATAATAAGAGACAGGCGGTTGTGATTGGTTGCGTTGGAATTATAAAATTTTCAGAAAAAGAGAAGAAGAGAAATTGATGTATAAGCCTGACTAAACAATTACTTTTCTATGGAAACCCTCTCCTTGATCAGATCCGGTTTAAATAAGGTGTTCCATCTCTGGTTTTCGGCATTGAAATAGTATTAAGTGAGACCCGCTTCCATAGTTGCTAATAATGGCAATCGTACTTTTTATATCTGAAATTGTTTTGCAAGTAGATTTGCTCGCTACATGAATTCCCTGAATTTATGGTGATCTAACAAATACATGTACAATTTTACAGTAGTTGCCCATAATAATATCGCGAATAATTCCTTCGGTAAGCATTAAGGCCAGATATATTTCCTTGTTGCGCAAGGCCTGGCACATTGCTACTGTTCCCCCGGAATAGTCTTTCCAACGCAGATTGATATTTTCATCGTGATAATCTTTGTTACGTAGGGTTAAGTCCCAAGGAAGATTAAAGTGTTCCCGAACGCCACCGATAATTTTTTTTTCATTGTGTAAGTAAATCTAAAGTCTTAATGATCAATCGATTCACCGTTTCTTTTGGATTAGCGCTGAAGGTTCCGGTCGCTCGATTAGCAATGATGGCATTGAGCGAAACTGCCCTGTGTCCTAATAACTTTGACATGCCATAAATTGCCGATGTTTCCATCTCCAGATTTGTAATACGGTCATTATTATATCTAAAACTTTTCATTTTGTCGTTCAGCTGATCATCTTCCAAAGATAAACGCAGCTTCCTTCCCTGGGGGCCGTAAAATCCAATACTAGTGACGGTAATTCCTTTGATGAATACCGGGGAATTGAATAATTCCAGTACATCTTCATCTGCAGATACCACATAAGGCATGCCCTTTTTAGGGCTCCAGTGCGTATGTTTCATAAATGCTTCTGAAAATGCTACATCTAAAAAACCGGTATTTCCGTAGTAGTGCAATAGATTATCAAATCCCATCGCTTTTTCAGAGACGATGAAACTATCCAGCGGTATGTCATGCTGTATGGTTCCGCTGGTTCCTATTCGTACAAATGTAAGTTGCTGATGTTCTTTTTTAAGGGTTCTTGTTTCAAGATCGATATTGACCAAAGCATCCATTTCATTAAAAACGATATCAATATTGTCGGCACCTATACCTGTAGAAGTTACCGTTAATCGCATTCCATTATAAGTTCCGGTCGTTGTATGAAACTCACGGTTTCGAATCGCCACTTCTATTTCATCAAAATGTTTTGTCACCTCCTCAACACGATCCTGATCGCCCACCATTATTATAGTAGTTGCAATATCCCCCGATTTTAAATCGAGGTGAAAGACATTTCCGTTAGGATTTATAATAAGCTCAGAATCGGGAATTCGCTTCATATATGTCATATTTTAATATGTGAGATGCTTTACCCGCCAACACGTTTCGTTTTGAAACCTTTTTCCTGAAGAAACTTCATTATTCGATCGCGATAATCCCCTTGAATAATGATCTGACCATTTTTATAACTCCCTCCAACACTGAGCAATTGTTTAATTTCTTTAGCCAGTTGCTTAAAATCACTATTGGCTCCTGTATAACCTTCAATAATAGTTGTGGCTTTCCCTTTGCGCTTTTCATACTTGCAAATAAGAGGATCTTTTTGAAGCCAAACCGTTGGTTTATTTTCCCCGGCAGGTTCTTCGGAAGAAACATGATCCGGAAAGTGATTTTTCAATTGGTCTTGTAAATCCATTATTTTTTCATCAAGCCAATTTCTACTAACCGCTGGTGTAAAAATTCCCCTGCAGTAGTATCTTTAAAGGCCTTTGGGTGGTTTTCGTCAACACATTCCGGTAAACAATTCAGGTCCATATCACCGCGAGGGTGCATAAAGAAAGGGATGGAATATCTGGATGTTCCCCATTGTTCGCGTGGGGGATTTACAACCCTGTGAATGGTGGAACGCAGTTTATTGTTCGTATGTCTTTCCAACATATCTCCAACATTTATCACCAATTCGTCTTCCTCGGGAATGGCATCCAGCCAAGTACCATCATTGCGTAATACCTGGAGTCCGCCTGCCGACGCGCCCATTAATAATGTTATCAAGTTTATGTCGCCGTGGGCACCTGCACGTACCGCACCTTCGGGTTCCTCGGTAATGGGTGGGTAGTGGATGGGGCGTAAAATACTATTCCCGTTAGACGCCCAATGATCAAAGTAAAATTCATCAATACCTATATATAATGCCAAAGCCCGCAGCACGTGAATAGCTGTTTTTTCAAGCATGCGATAGGCTTGCATTCCGGTTTTATTGAATTCCGGTAGTTCGCTTACCTGAATATTTTTTGGATATTCTTCGGGAAGGTCTGCATCCTCCTCGGGTTCCTGACCAAAATGCCAAAACTCCTTTAGGTCGCCTTTCTTCATGCCCTTTGCATGTTCCTTTCCGAAAGAAACATAACCGCGTTGTCCACCTAGTCCTTCGATCTCATATTTACTCTTTATTTCCACCGGCAGCGCGAAAAAGGACCTAATCTCTTTGTACAAGGATTCCACCAATGCATCACTCAAAAAGTGATTTTTCAAAGAAACAAAGCCTATTTCTTCATAAGCCTTACCTATTTCATCAACAAATTTTTGTTTTTTCTCCGGATCATCTGACAGGAAATCTGATAGATCTACACTCGGTATATTGTTCATCACATCGGTCTTTATATTCCTGCAAATATACCAAATATAACATGGATTTCCGAAGGTAAAAAAACCCATAAAAGACGTGCCAGGTATAGGAAATTTTCTACTTTTGAAATGATCAAACGAAACCCATGAAATCCGGAACCACGCATAAAATTCATTTTGATTATGACCGTCATGATCTCGATGATAAAACCCTTATTTCTCTTTACAGAAAGATGCTAAAGCCTCGACTGATAGAGGAAAGGATGCTTATTTTACTACGCCAGGGAAAGATTTCCAAATGGTTCAGTGGAATTGGACAGGAGGCGATATCGGTCGGTATTACGTCCGTTTTGAATAATGAGGATTACATCCTTCCCATGCACCGTAATTTAGGTGTGTTCACAACGCGCGGGATACCGCTACATCGCTTGTTTTCACAGTGGCAGGGAAAAAGTAACGGATTTACCAAGGGGCGTGATCGAAGTTTTCACTTTGGGACACAGGAGTTTAAAATCATTGGAATGATCTCACATCTGGGGCCTCAATTTGGCGTTGCCGATGGTATTGCCATGGGTAACCTTATGAAAGACAATAAACAAGTCTGTGCCGTATTTACAGGTGAAGGGGGTACAAGCGAAGGAGATATTCATGAGGCGTTAAATATAGCTTCGGTTTGGCAGTTACCCGTGCTTTTCTGTATCGAGAACAACGGATATGGGCTTTCAACTCCAACCAGCGAGCAGTATAATTGTGAACACTTGGCAGATCGTGGGGTGGGTTACGGTATGGAAACCCATATAATAGATGGCAACAATGTTCTGGCAGTTTACAATCAAATATCTGAGATAGTACCCAGCATGCGTAATGATCCGAGACCTGTGCTATTGGAGTTCAAAACTTTTAGAATGCGCGGGCACGAAGAGGCTAGTGGAACCAAGTATGTGCCAAAGAAATTAATGGACGAATGGGCATCGAAAGACCCTATATCAAATTTCGAAAATTATTTATTGGAAGAGGGTGTCCTTTCAGAAACGAAGGTAGAAACCTTCAAAGCGGAAATAAAGAACGAGATCAATGAAAATCTCAACATTGCCTTTGCAGAAGAGGCCATATCATCTACTACAAGTAATGAATTAAATGATGTATTTCAAGACTTTGTATATCAAGACTTTGAAGATAATTCCAAAAAAGAAAACATCCGATTCGTCGATGCCATTTCACAGGGACTAAGACAATCTATGGAAAGGCATGATAATTCGGTGATCATGGGCCAGGATATAGCTGAATACGGTGGTGTTTTTAAGATCACCGAGGGGTTTTTGGAATCCTTCGGAAAAGATAGAGTACGCAATACGCCAATCTGTGAAAGTGCAATTGTTTCGGCGGCCATGGGACTCTCTATTACCGGAATGAAAGTTATTATAGAGATGCAATTTGCTGATTTCGTAACCTCCGGTTTTAATCCCATTATCAATCACCTGGCAAAATCATATTATCGATGGGCTCAAAATGCAGATGTCGTGATACGAATGCCTTGCGGAGGGGGCGTTGAGGCAGGGCCATTTCACAGTCAGACAAATGAAGCTTGGTTCACCCACACGCCGGGATTAAAGGTTGTGTATCCCGCCTTTCCATACGATGCCAAAGGTTTATTGGCAACGGCCATCGAAGATCCGAATCCGGTGTTATTCTTTGAGCACAAGGCATTGTACAGGAGTATACGCCAGGATGTTCCCAGGGGTTATTATACCATTCCTATGGGCAAGGCAACTTTAATACAAGAAGGAGCCGACATTACTATAATAACCTACGGTGCCGGTGTACACTGGGCGATGGATGAATTGAGATCTGTTGCTGTTTCGGCAGATCTATTGGATCTTCGCACCCTTGTACCATTGGATACCGAAGCTATTTACACTTCAGTAAAGAAGACGGGGAAAGTGATATTATTACAGGAAGACTCTATGTTCGGCGGGATAGCGAGTGATATATCGGCATTGATATCAGAAAATTGCTTCGAATATTTAGATGCGCCAATAAAGCGAGTGGCCAGTTTGGAGACACCGATTCCATTCGCGACAAATCTTGAATCTAATTATCTTCCGAAGGAGCGCTTTAAAACCGCACTTCAAGAATTATTGAATTATTAAAGACGGAATAATCATTTTTTAGTATCTTTAGGTAACTCATTAATGATACTTAACTTCAATGCATTTAAACCTACTGTGTATGAAAAAACTAGTAATTTTCGCAGTTTTAGCGGCTATCACATTTGCTTGTGGAACATCCAAAACCGTGGTTGAAACCAAAAAAGTGATCAAAGGATATTGGTCGCTTGACGATATTTCCTACAGCGAGTCTGGTACCTTTGCCGTGCAACTTTTAAACGATACCTCCCGAGAATGTTTTGAAGGAAGTACCTGGCGTTTTATTCCAAATAACAATACGGCAGTTTATACCATAAACAATTCTGATTGTCCCACGGGGGATCGCCATTTTATTTTCATCATTCAGGAAGTGAACGCAGCTAATGGTTTGTATGAATTCTTTTTGAAACCCACAAATGCCAAACATAAGTCTGAAGACAACGCTTATTTCCGCATGCAATTAGTGCAGATGAGTGGATCTTCCATGAAGTGGGAGCAATCAGTGACTCTTGAAGGTGCGCTTTTCATCATTACAATGAACTTTTCTAAAATCGCAGAAAAATGAAAAATATAATAAAACAATTAACCGTAATCACCTTGGCTTTGACACTTGTTGTGAGTTTTACAAGCTGTGAAGCAACAAAAAATGCCAATAACAAACAAAAAGGTGCTGTAATTGGAACGGCGAGTGGTGCTGTACTTGGTGCCATACTTGGAAATAACCTCGGTAAGGGTGGTAATGGCGCCATGGGAGCTGTAATTGGAGGTGTTGTGGGAGGTGCGGCAGGTATCCTTATAGGTGATAAAATGGATAAAAATGCTCAAAAGATAGAGGAGGAGATCCCGGGAGCAAAGGTGGAACGTGTGGACGATACTATAATTGTTACATTTGACGAGAACAGTGGGGTCAATTTCGACACCAATAAATACAATATTAACGAGTCATCTCGTGCAACACTTGATAAGTTGGCAGCAGTGCTGATAGAGTTTGCAGACACGAATGTATTGGTTGTGGGACACACGGATAGCGTTGGCGCGGAAGAATACAATATGACGCTTTCTAAAAACAGGGCACAGGCTGTAACCAATTATTTTACGGGGGCGAAAGGCTTATCCCACGGACGATTTAATAGTAACTGGTTTGGGGAATCAAGTCCGATCGCAACCAATGAAACTGCCGAGGGTCGATTGCAAAATAGACGCGTGAATGTTGTTATTGTACCTAATGACAAAATGGAACAGGATGCTGAAAAAGAGGCAAAAGGAAATTAATTTTATGAAATATGTC
>SMVB01313355.1_pt1 | contig 17799 bp, 20 predicted proteins | sample 2456461 | NCBI WGS metagenome assembly SMVB01 (sample SAMN11095934, study PRJNA526329) | marine sediment metagenome | biome: Marine sediment; feature: Surficial sediment; material: Deep marine sediment; isolation source: Hadal surficial sediment | place: Pacific Ocean | collected 2014-05 | depth...
GGACCATGAACCGGTCCCGCAGAGATGCGTTGATAATCGCATTAATCATCCGTGCGCTCTCCGTCCCTGTTATCCATGTCCATACCGTCCATTTCCGTGCTGCTATCAGGCTCGGTATCCATGTCCATGCCATCCATTTCCGTACTGCTGGCAGGCCCGGTATCTTCTATCTCCATCATCTTCGCAGTTGCCTCCCGCAAACTGGATTCCGAATCCACCAGGAACTGGGCAGAAACGACCACTTCATCACCCTCTTCGATTCCCTCCAGCACCGCTACCTGGCCCGCGGACTGAATACCGAGCTTGACGATGACGGGCTCAAATTTTCCGGGCGCACGGACGACGAATACTCGCTCATTTTTGCCGGAACGAATCACCGCCTCGGACGGAATCACGATGGCATCAACGTGCCTGTCTGACTTGATTACGACTTCAGCAAACATTTGGGGTTTGAGCAGCAGTTCGGGATTGTCGAACGTAAGTCGAACCTTGATGCTGCGGGTCCTGGCCTCGGCGTATGGATATATGTAGTCCAGCTTGCCGGTGAAGGTTCTGCCGGGAATGCCGGCCAGCGTCATCTCTACCTCGTCCCCCACCTTTACCCAGGGCAATTCGTACTCGTAAATGTCGGCGTACACCCACACCGTGGACAAATCCACAACCATGTAGAGTTCGGTTGTCGGCGTGACGTACTGACCCGCGCGGGCGCCGATGCTGATCACAGTGCCGGGGTTGGGCGCGTGAATATGCAGGCTCTTCTGGATTTCGCGGGTTTGTTCCAGCTCGCGGATCTGGTGCTCGGGAACATCAAATAACTGCAATCGTTGGCGTGAGCTCTGCATGAGCTCTTCTGCCCCGCGCCTGATATCTTCAAATGGGCTGCTCTTGAGCGCCTGAAGATTGTTCAGTGCCAGTAGATATTCCTGCTGCGTCGATACCAGCTTCGGTGAATAAATACTCAACAGGATGTCGTCCTTATCGACATACTCGCCGGTCTTGTTGACGCGCAGTTCTTCTATCCAGCCATCGACCTTGGAATGCAGCCGAGTCATTCCCTCCTCGTTAAAATCCACACGGGCTACGGCGCGAATTGAACGGGCGATGGTTGTACGCCTGGCCACAGCAGTGCGCACACCAATATTCTGAGCAACGACCGGGTCCACTTTGACGGTGCCGGCGGCATCCTCTTCACCACTGTCATCGGCATAGACCGCGATGTAGTCCATACCCATGGAGTCTTTCGCCGGCACCGTGGATGTGACTGACGGGTTCATCGGATTGCGGTAGAACAAAGGCTTACGCACATTACGCGAAGCCGCCGCCGGAGCATCGCCCGATGCTCCCGCAAACCAGTAACCGAATACCAGGCCCACCGCCAGCATGACAATCGCTGTGAAAATTATTGACTTATTCATAGCTTACGTTCCCCCCCTACGGCAGCATCCAGACGCGCCAGTGCCTGGTTAGCCTCCGTCAGTGCTTTCCAGTACTGAACCTCGTATTTCAGCAGCGTCACCTGGCTGCCGACAAGGTTGAGAAAATCGACTTCGCTGACCTGATAGCCAGCCAGCATGGATGAGACTGTCTGCCTGGCCTGGGGAACTATGCCGCTTTGAAACAGCATGAACAGTTCTCTGGCTTCAAAATAGTCGGTGGTCGCCGATGAAATTTCCGAGCGGACCACTCCCCATTCGTTCCTGAGGGCATAGCGCCTCTTCTGGAGTTCCAGGCTGCGTTGGCTCACCGCCCTTTCCAGTCTCCGCTTCGAATGTATCGGCAGATTGAAACTGAACATCACTGACAGAAAGTCGGAGCGAGCCCCTCCTCTCGGAAACGGGTTGTCGCCACTGCGATTGCCGTAGGCCACGCCCAGTTTGAAATCAGGATAATACTGCTTTCTTGCAAGCTCCAGTCGCGACTGAGCCGCATGGATATCATGTTCTTTCTGTTTTAACAGCGGCCTGGAGGTCTCCGCTCGCTCATAAAGTGTTTTCTCATTGGCAATTTCGGGCATGTCCAGCGACACCTTGAGCGGCAGTACCAGCGCATCGTTCGGAGGCGCATCCATCAGCAGGTTCAGTTGTATCGCCTGATTTCTCCTGACTGCCTTCAGCTTGATTTTCTGATCAATCAACTTGGACAGTTCCAGCTGCGCCAATAGCACGTCCTGCTGTAAACCACCGCCAACTTCGTATTTTGTTCTCGCCACCTCAATGAATTGCCGCACCAGATCCTGGTTGCTGTCGACAATTTCCAGCGAGCGGTCCAGGAAATAAAGCTGCCACCAGCTGCTTCTTACATTACGGATCAGTAGCAGCCGTACTTCATCGACCCAGAAGCCCGCGGCAAGTGCCTCATATTCACTGGCCCCCTCCCTCAGAGCCAGCTTGCCGGGAAACGGAATGACCTGGCTGATGCCGACCTGCATCTGGGTCATGGCTTCCTGGCCGACGTTGAAGGTGTCCGTGGGCAGATTCATGGCATTGAGGCTTAGTATCGGGTCCGGCAAAGTGCCGAGCTGCGACGGGATCTCCGCCAGTGCCTCATAGCGTGCCTGCATTTCTGCAAGACTGGGATTGCCATCAACTGCCGTGACAATCGCATCTTCGATGAACAGGAGTTTCGGCGCAGACCGTTGCGGGGATGCTTGCGTCCAGGCCGCCGTCGGCAGCAACTCTGCCCCCTCCTGTTTAAGTCTGAAATCAGGCATGCCGGATAGAGGCCCGCTGTTGCCTTGCGCGTAGGCAGGCAATTCGAAACTAAGGTACAAACAGATTATCAGTAAGGGCAAATGCCCACGGGTAATCGACATTAACGATCTCCTCGCAAAACATACCGGGTATAGCAGCTAGTCGAAAAACTCTGTTTTTTGATAAGCAGCGTGCGGTACAAGGATGTACCGCCATTTTTGACGGCTGCAGGCCGTTGAAAACGGAAGCCTTTCGAAAACCACGTTTTTCGAAAGGCGATGTTGCAAAAGCCATGAATGGCTTTTGCAACAATCCGCTACTACGGTTTATTTTCGGGAAATCCCTAAATCAGGAATACGCAATGCCGAATATTGAGGGGTGGGTCGCCCGCAAATCTCAGCCGCTTGTTGTCATGCAGCGGAAGGGACATTACGGGCGTGGCGAATTCGAGCGTGTTCTCGACGATGGGCAACGTTAGTTGCAGCGGAACATCTTTCAGCTTCAGCTTGAACTGGCGCCCGTCTACGTTGTAGCCGGGAAATATCTCGCAGCCCGCGGCCGACCCTGTCTCACACAGTGCTGCGTGACGTTCAGCCCCTGGCGGACAATGGCCACAATGGGTCGATTCGGTCGCATCAGCCATGTGCCCGATGTGGCCTGCGGGAGCGGCATGTTCTGAAGCCAGCGACGCCTCAGGAACCATTTCCATGGCCATCAGGCAAGGTTGCGCAGCGATATTCAGCCACGCAAGCACAAACATGCCCAGGACAAACCTGCCCCAGGTACTTGTTTGTAGATGATTTTTGCCTGAAAAACTCAAGATTAAGCGACTCCTGATCAACTCACCCTACCCATACTATGATGACTGTGCAAGGGTGATTGATACCTAGATCACAGTGCGGAGCTAAAGGTACCCTCGAGTTCAAGCGCAGCTTGGCACCGGATATGGTGAGAATATCAAGTCCGCAAACTGACCATCGAAATTTGCCCGCAGATACTTGCCGGCACTGGTCAGTAAAATATACAGCGTCTTTCCAACAGCCCGGTTATCAAATGAGATCCGGTAATACTCCGGCGTTTCATTGCAGGTGGCCGTATTGGCCGCCTGTTTCCAGCTCTCATCCAGCAACTCGCCGGTTATCGATTTCTGCTCTTCAAGCAACGACGAGACAACGGCCCTGGCTCTTGGAATCGCCAATAATGCAATGCTATGCACCGTCTCAACGGCATTCACATTTTCGAAACATTGTATACACAGTACGCGCATACCATGCCGTTGATCTCAAGTTAGTATTCGAGCTGATCCGCAGAGGCGCGCGTCGCAAACGACGCGGTGACTATTATTAATACGAATAGATATTTCATAGTCGCGCTCCAGATAATTTTCGGATCCTCATCAATCGAGGCTGCTCAGATTTTTTCCTGATCGATGCTTTCAATTATTGGGCAGCCATTCTTGCTCGCCCGACAAAGATTGAGGAGCAATTGCAGTTCATTGCGCAGGTACTGCAGTTCACCCAGGTGTTTTTCAATCTCATCCAGTTTTTTCCGTGTTAACAAACGCACTTCCTCACGGGCATGCTGTGGATCCTCTCGCATGCTGAGCAGCGCGCCGATTTCCTTGAGTCGAAACCGCATTTTCTGCGCACGCTGGATAAAGCGCAGCCGTGAAATGTCCGTGTCTTCGTACACCCGAATCCCGGAATCTGTACGATTGATGGAAGGCAGCAATTTAATCTTCTCGTAATAGCGCAAGGTATCGGCGCTGATACCAACTTTCTCGGTCACCTCCCCTATTCGATAAGTATTCATTTTATTTTGGCCTGTTCTTTCAGCCGTTTCTCCAATGCGCCCCGCAACCTGCGGGCGGACGCATGGCCCGTGAATACGAGCTGGCCATTAATGACGATCGCCGGCATAGATGACACACCGAGTTCGACCGCGTAATCCAGTTCTTCCAATACATTTACTTTGCGCCAACGGATAAGCCCCATATCAAAATCTCGAGTAACTGATTCCAACATCGCGAACACCTTTCCGCATCTGCTGCAGCCGGGGGACGAAAAAACTTCGATCTGGATAGGTTTTAAAATTATCCTTCGCCTAATTGATCACGGTGCTTTGGTCTCATCCAGCGGCACTGTCGACATGCTGCGAAAAGTGAATCCGGCGTCCGTAATCAGCTTTGTCATTTGCGCGTCCGTGAGCGTCACGCCTGCGGCTACGTTCACCGTCACCAGTCCGTTGTTCAGATCGAAATCGATTTCCTCGACGCCGTCGATCTTTTTCAGATTCTTTTCGACTCCGTAGGCGCAGTAAGGGCAGGCAAGACCATCAATCCGAATCTGGTACCGGGTTCCGTCCGCAAGGGCCGCGGCGCTACAGACCAGTGCAACGATCATCAACGCAAGCAAATTCTTCATATGGAATTCTCCTGATCTCCGGAGCCACCGGCACCAACCGGATGCTTTCAATACGGCGGACTGTCACGCCGGTCTCGGCAAGCAGTGTTGCCACCTGGTTTTCGTCCAGCGCATAATCATCCGTCATGCGCACGTTCACGATACCCCTCTCGGGAAAGATATCGACTCGTTCCCCACCATCGATTTCCCCTTTAATCTGCATCTTACAGATGCCACTCAAGTGTAAGACTCGCCCGAACATCGGACTCGTTCTGTGCACCATTCAAGTGACTGGCAAGGGGTATCTGAATGCCGGCCTTGATCGCGAAATTACGTTTGGTCCAGAAAATGCCTGGCGATACAAACCATTCTGTGCCGCCCGTGTTTACCAGATTCATGCCGTTTAAATCGGCGCGATCTCCATACTCACCATTAAGCTCCAGCAGCCACACTGTGTCCGCTTCCAGATAACCGGTGGGCCTGAACCGAATGCCTCCGACCAGATCGAACAGAACCTTTCCCCCGCGTTGCAGGCCGACGTCGTTCCTGCCATTAAGCCGGTAGCGTATGCTCACCCAGCGATACCACTTGCGGCCTTCGTAACCATAGGTCAGGCCGAGAATCGTATCCCTTGTGCCTGTCCCGAGGGCCGGGTTGGTGTCGTCGTCGGCTGTATCCAGTTTGACCTTGAGCAGCACTGCGGCAGATTCCTGGGCACCGAGACTGTCATTGCGCCAAAAGCGATACTTGGTGAACAACTTGATATCCCCGCGGCCGCTGGCGCTGGTCAAACCATCGTCTATGTTGATGTAGGGTATCTCGACACCGAAAACCCAGTGCCCCGTAAGTCCGTAGGCCAGCTCCAGGCCTGTCTCCGTCTCCTCGTCGCTGCCTGCTTTCGCGAAATGAGTTGCCGGCGCGACCTCGAAACCACCTTTGAAAAGCACGTGCGGCCCGATGCCGAAAATCGGATCGTGGGCCGCGGCAGCGGCGCTCAAAAGGCATGCGCAAAGAGCCAAGACTCGCATTGTTATGCATCCAGCCCCAATGCCACCATTATTATGGGCAAGGCACAGCAGATCAGGGTCCCGCTGGCGGCAAACAAGGTCAGCCAGCGAGGACCGGTCTCTTTCAGTACTACTTCGCTTTTTGTCGTATCCAATTCCCGCATCGCCGGGAGTCGATGGAGTAGTCAAGTCTACAACCTGGAGTTAACTCCAGGTCAAGCGCTGGTATCGTAATCTGTGATCTGGTTTTGCGACGCAGGACCCGCAGGATCGGACCCCAGGTTCCCTGGCTTCGGTGAATGCTTTCGTTATCGCGCCTGCATGCTATCACCGGAGGTTACGATCTGGCGGCGTATTATTCGACACGGGCGCTGGTATCACCGCAGCAATATGATCCTCGCCCCGCTCCCTCGCCAGTGCGACTTGCTTGCGACGCTCCTCGAGACGGGTGACCCTGTCATCTTCGAGTGTGTGAATGCATTTTGGACAGGATACGCCTTCGCGGTAATCCGCTGACGCCAGGTCCTCACTACTCAATGGCCGCCGGCAGGCGTGACATTGCACATAGCTACCCTCTGCCAGGTCACGATCGACCGCGACACGTTGGTCGAACACGAAACACTCGCCCTGCCACCGCTTCTTCTTGCCTGACACGTTTTCAAGATAGTTGAGAATTCCGCCCTTCAGCTGATAGACCTCCTTGAAACCGAGATCCAGCATCAGTGCGGTCGCCTTCTCGCAACGGATACCGCCAGTGCAGAACATCGCCAGCGGACGGTCCTTGTCTGCTTCGGCCAGCTCCTCAGCAAACGCCGGAAACTGCCGAAAGCTGTCAGTACCGGGATCAATCGCATTCGGAAACGACCCGACCTCGATCTCGTAACGATTGCGCGTATCGATAATCAAGGTGCCCGGATCGGCGATGAGCTTGTTCCACTCGTCGGCTTCGATAGGTTCGCCGGTCTTTGTTTGCGGCCTGATGTCCGACCTGCCAAGGGTCACGATTTCGTTCTTGACTTTGACCCGCATGCGCCGGAACGGAGCTTCATCCGCTTCGCTCCAGCGGCCGTCAATCGGCTCCACCAGTACAAGTTCTTTTTCAAGCCAGCGAAAAATCGACTGCAGCTCCTTTTCGCCACCGGTCAGAGTGCCGTTCACGCCCTCCTCTGCAATCAGAACCGTGCCGAGGAATCCGTGTTCCTCGCAAAGCGGCTGAAAATCTGCCTGTAGCTTTGCGGGATCACTTACAGCCGTGAATCGATAAAAAGAAACAATTTTCATAAACGATCGAAGCCGGGCCCCGAAAAAGTCAGCGACAGGATACTGTGGCGAATCTCCTCGCCAAGGACCAGCCTGGCATCCTCGCCGATGCGCTTGATGCCGTCATCGAACTCAAGAAAACCGGCGTCATTGCGCCGCAAGACATTGCGGGTTCTCAATACTCGAATGAAATCCTGGAACAGCGCCTTGTTGAAAAAATCAGGCGAGTGCAGACCATAGATCATCGCAAGTCGCTGCGCGCTCATCATGCACAGCCCTTCCAGTTTGGTCCGCGTCAGCGTACCAGGACCGTTCTTCACCAGCAAAGCAATGACCAGATAGAAACGCTGCAACATTGGCACCATCGACTGGCCCATCATCAGCAACTGAAACGCTGGTGCCGAGCCAGCGGGTGGGCGCACGAGGAATTTCCCTTCGCGCGTCAATATCTCCTGTTCAAGCAGCGCCTCGATTGCGGCGCTCGTAACATCGTCGATGTCGTCGTAATCCCACTTGAGGCGCAACTCCGCCTTCATGAACGGATAGATTAGCCGTATCAGACGCTGCAATTCGCTGTGTTCGAGACGGCGTCCCTGAATGAAGCAGCAGGCGATCGATGCGGGAATCGCAAGCAGGTGTTGCACGTTATTACGAAAGTAGGTCATCAAAACAGCTTCGTGCTCCGACATGCTGACCACGTCACCCAGCGGATGCGGGGTGCGTTTGATGACATTCAACCTTTCGCCGTGATCGACAATATCCTCAGGTGCCCAGTCAGGCAATGTAACCGAATTGGAATAACGGAACCTCGACAGCAGGTTGAGACTCAATGCTAATTGCCGGTGCAGCTCCAGTTCACCCATCGATTGTTTGGGCGTGGCGAGAAGCGCAGACGCCAGCAGGCTGATCGGCGTGACGGCTGCTGCTGCATTAATCCCGTCCATGATGGCGTCGCCAAGTTCATCGATAACGTCACTGACCCAGGGTGGCCGCTCCTGCTCGTTCGGTGCGGCCTGCCGCCAATCGGGATTTGCCGCATCGAGCAATGGCACTAGCGGAATCGGCTCACCAAAATTGACATAGACCTTGCCAAAATTTTCGCGCAGCGACTTGACCGATCGAATGAGACCAAATAACGACTCTTTTTGTTTCTGTGCACCACCGAGTTCGCTGATAAACGAGTCGCCCTCAATTAACTTTTCATACCCGAAGTACACCGGCATGAAAACGATGGGCAAACGAGGCTCGCGCATGAATGAACTGACAGTCATCGCCAGCATGCCGCCTTTTGGCGCAAGCAGGCGCCCGGTGCGACTACGGCCACCTTCCACGAAGTACTCGATCGAATGGCCCCGGACCAGTATTTGCCGCAGATAGGCGTTGAAAACCGACGCATACAGGCGATTACCCTTGAAACTCCGGCGCAGATAGAATGCGCCACCCCGACGCAGAATTGCGCCGATGAATGGCATGTTGAGGTTAATACCGGCAGCAACGTGCGGCAGACTGAGGCCCTGGTGGTAGACGATGTAACTCAGCAACAGGTAGTCCATGTGACTCCTGTGGCACGGGACGTAGACGATCTCGTGATCCCGGGCAACCTTGTGCAAACGATCGACGTGGCCCAGTTCAATGCCATCGTAAATCCGGTTCCACACCCAGCCGAGAAACCGATCCACGACCCTGATAGTCGGATAGGAAACGTGTGCCGCAATTTCCTGAGCGTACTTGCGGGCTTTGTGTGTGGTACGTTCCAGCTTTGTGCGACTGTCGCCCGCTTCGGCAGCAATGGCAGCGCGCACACTGGGGTCGTGCAACACAACATTGAGCAGCGTGCGACGATGTGAAAGATCAGGGCCGACTGTGGCTATTCGCCGTTGTCGAAAATGCACACGGAGTATGCGTGACACCTTGCGATAGGCAACTTCCGGCTCCAGACCGTTTTGCACGATGGAACTGAGCGGCAAAGGATCGCTGTAACGAAGCAGCGTGTTGCGTCCCTGGAATATGGTTGCGAAAAACCTGCGTGCGCGGCCAGCAACTTCCCAGTTCTCGGTAAACAGCAATTTGAACCAGGAGTGTTGCTTGTCCGGCGACCGGCCCCAGTAAATCGCAACTGGAATCAGCAGCAGTTCCTTGCCCCCTGCGGCGATGCTGGCATCGACCAGGCGCTTGAGACGCGCGGACCCTTTCCTGCTGGGCCGGCGAAAAACGAATCCGCGCATGCGCCGCAGCACAACCATGCGATGACTCTCGTCAATGCCTGCGAATTTCAGATCATCTGTCGGCGACGGCAAACCATGAATTTTGCACAACCGCTCAAGCGCCAGCGTATCGGCAAGCCCGCCGTGTTCAAGCACGTAACAAACCGGTGCGTCTGTAGCGGTAAGCAGTTCCGCCGGATTTTCAGGTTGCACGGCCGGCCGTGCCCAAGTTGCGAAAACTTTGCCTGAGAACCAGTACCAGGGGCGAAAAACAATTCCGGCGACACTCATGACCGGCCAATCTTACAGGTTTCCGGATACTCACAAGGTATTGATTTTTCTTAAACGCTCATGAATGCTGCCCGTATGAAACACACGACCTCGGACGCAGCGAGTTGGCTCGTTGCCGATATTGGTGCGACCTCCAGCCGTTGCGCGACGTTAACGCCACCGGCGGACACTCCCGAAAACATTCGTCATTATCGGAATGACAATTACGCGGGACTGACTGATCTGCTCGCGGACTATCTCGGCGCTCGTGACGAAAAACCGCGCTCACTTGGACTTGCTGTCGCGGCGCCGGTGTATGGCGACGACATCCGGATGATCAACCGCGACTGGTCCTTCAGTGGCACCTCATTATCAAGCGACCTGAATTTCGCGCATGTAACAATCATCAACGATTTCCATGCAATCGCTTACGCGCTGCCTGCGCTCGATGACGATGCTCGATGCGAAGTCGGCAGCGCCACGGAATATCGCGGCGGCAATATGGCGGCGATCGGTCCAGGCAGCGGTCTCGGCACATCGGCGTGGATTGGAGGCGATGCCGGCGGCGCGGCGATGACGGGCGAGGGCGGACACGTCACAGTATCCGGCCGTAATCAGCACGAAGACGAAATCATCGCACGTGTGCGAGACCGTTTCGGTCACTGCTCTGCTGAACGAATTTTATCCGGCCCCGGGCTGATTACCTTGCATCACGCCATGCACGGCATTGAGATCGAAAGCCCGGAAGCAATCACAGGAAATCCGGGCGACGACGCCTGCGCGGCAACGCTGAACCAGTTCTTCAGTTTTCTCGGAAGCGCTGCGGCAGACCTGGCTTTGATCACGGGCGCATTTGGCGGGCTGTACATCGCGGGCGGCATCGTACCGGCGTGCATCGAACAGCTGCGACAATCACCGTTCCGCGAACGCTTCGACGACAAGAACCGGTACCAGGACTACATGCGGAGAATTCCGACTTATGTCATTACCGATCCCTTACCTGGGCTGACGGGCCTGGTGGCAATGATCAATCGCGGCTCGTAGGAGCGGCGACCCGCCACGAATAATCTTAATTACCTTCGGCCTCTTTCAGCGCCTCATCAATCTTCCGTTTTTGCTCCATTGCCTGTTCTTCAACGGCACGCGCTTTATCCATCGCACGGTTATAGTTGTCAGCGATTTCCTTGCCGACTGTCGGTGCGGCTTCTGCGGCTTCTGCGGCTTCTGCAGCTTCTGCAGCTTCTTTCGATTCGTCAGAACCGCAAGCAACCATCATCAAAGCTACGGCTAGCATGGTCACGATTTTCATTCCGGTCTCCCGCGTCAATTTTCAACCAGGCCTTCAATGAACCTGGTCAGTAGGTCATTAATATCGTCAATGTTGGCTGTGAGTCGGTGATCGGCGTCAAGAATATGCAAACTGGCGTTGCATGCTTTCGCGAAGCGGATGCTGTTTTCGACTGGCACTACATCATCATTCCAGCCGTGAACTATGGCGATGGGCATGTCCGGTGGCGTCAGCGATTCGTAGCCCGACATGTAATAAGCCGGCGCCAGGACGAACAGACCGACGGCCCCGACTCTTGCCGCCGCCGCTGTGGCAACATGACCACCCATGCTTGAACCCACCAGCACCAGCGGTTCCTCTACGTTCGCGCATTCCCTGATCAGCTTGTTAACGCGATCTGTCGGGTCCGCGATGCCCTGGTAGTCAACGCTTTCGGCGCGACAGCCCAATTTCTGAACGTTCGAAGCCATCGACTGGATTTTGCTGCCCCAGGGACCGCTTTCCTGCCCGTGAGAAAAATACACGGCGGGCATCGTCATATCATGATGCCTTCACCGTCGTGACACATGTCTTCGATTTTCCTGGCGAGCAACCAGTTCCGGTCCTGGCCCCAAAGTACAAGTTCACCGATTTTGAAAGAGGGTACGCCCCAAAGTCCGATCTCTGTCAGGGCCTCACGATTCGCTTCGACTTTTGCGCGCCAGTCATCGTCTTGCATCGCCGCTTTCAATTCCGGCCAGGACAGGCCGGCGCGCTTCGCCACAATCTGCATGCCCTCATCCGAGGCGATGTCGATGGCTCTGGACCATATTGCCTGGCCGACTATGTACAGGAAATCGCGCTCCTTGCCCTGACCTTGTGCGTAGTAGAACGCAGCAATGCATCGCTCGGAGCCAACACCAATTGAATCCGCGATCTTGCCAAACGGCAGCTCAAGCCTCCTGGCCTCGCGATTCGCATCGTTCGCGATATACAGCAGTTTGGATTTCGGCACAGCAAGCCCGCGCATAACCATCGGCAGCACCGGCCGCACTTCCAGCTTGAGGCCGAACGCATCAGCAATCTCGAACGTGCGCCTTAATGCCAGATAAGAGTAAGGACTGCGGAAAGAGTGAAACATCTCGAGCGGTGGCAGGCTCCCGGCTTTCACGGGGACCGTAGCCGGAAGATTCAGCTGCATCGCCTGCTCCAGCGACGCGAGCTCAGGCACCGGCTCCTTGAAGCGGTTCAGTCCCTGCCCATCAAATCGTTCGGTCAGGTACAGCAATCGATCCACACCCCAGTACCATTCGCCGGCGTAATACATCGTGGCACAGTTGTAATGGCCCATCTTACGCAACAGCAACTGGTTCTTGCCCACCAGCACATTCGTCGAAGCCTGTTCCCCCTGGGCCCGCCCGATCAGCCGCGCGGCACCTTCGGTGTTGCCACGCCAATAGACGGCAAGCGCCTTAGTGAAGATCTGCGCAAAGTCCTCGCCCTCGTGCTCATCCGCCAGAAAGTCGATCAGGGGACGCCGGTATTCGACGGCGGGGGCATCGCCCAGGTCGAGAAACGGCACGCCGAATTCCTGGGCCAGTAATTTGCAGTCGTTAACCGCGTAGTCGGCCAGCATGCCAGGCTGCGGCATGAATTCACCACTCAGCGCCTGGCAAAGGTAGAACCTGAACTCGACTTTGCTGTAGCGCTTGGACACAACCTCCAGGTAATGGCTCAGAAGATAAGAATAGGGGTCATCAAGTTGCAGGAACACGTGCACGACGCGTGTCTTGAGCGTCAGTTGCCTTCGCAGCTCGACGAGAGTGCGTTGGAGAGTAATGAATCGTGAGTCGAGAATGACCGTGAGGAACAGCGAGCGCAGTTTTCGGTTCATTTATTCGTCGTCCCAGGCCGCGCTCGGTTTCCACAAGAGCTCATCGAGATCCGGCTGCCAGCGATATTTCTGCATGTCGATGCGCCCTTCCAGTATGGCAACATCCTCCATCATAAGCCGTTTGGACTGTTCATTGAATGCGTCACTGCCTTTTTCAAATGCAATTCTGCCTGACGATCTGATCACCCGATACCAGGGCACGTCATGCCCCTTAGGTAAATGCCGAAGCGTGTACCCGACCTGGCGTGCGCCGCGCGGCACACCGGCGATCTCCGCGATTTGCCCGTAGCTTGCAACGCAACCCTGCGGGATATCGCGGATCGTCGCCCAGATACGCTGCTTACGTTTCTCGGTCGCTGACTTCATTCGCCGAGAATAATACAGAAACAATCCAGTCTGATCGCTACCGGGAGATGGCCGCGTTTCCGCGGAAACATATCCTTGAAAACACCTGAAGAACCTAGCGTAAGTTGACCACAGAAGTTTGCCGGCGACGTCTGCTTCCGATCGAGGCTGGAACAATCCATGGTGACGGTCTAGTCTTTCAGTAGACAACGATCTCTGACGGGGAAGTTCAACATGATTCGATTAGCGCGCCGGGACTTTGTGCGTACCGTCGGTGCGGCGGCTGGCTGCGGGCTAACCGCCGGCATTGGTTGGCCCCGGAATGTTGTCGCGGATACCAAGGGCGACCTAGACGAACTTGCTGGCTGGTTGACCGAAACACCTCGTAATCGCTTACTTGAAGGAATCGTCCATCGGACCCGAGACGGGCTAAATCACGAATTGCTGGCGTCGGCGATCACCCAAGCTGCGGCGCGCAACGTGCAGCCGTATCCCGATGTCGGTTTCAAATACCACGCAGTGATGGCAATGCAATCAGTTTATCGGGCGTCGGCGCAACTCTCGAATCTGGAGCGCTGGCTGCCACTGATGTGGGCGGCCGACAATTTCAAACGCTCTCAGGCCCAAGAGCAACGTGACAGCGGATGGCACATACCGAGCATCATGCATCAATCTCCAGTCAACAGCGAGAGAGCGCGCGCGACGCTGGTTAAAGCACTTGACGACTGGGACCGCGAGGCCGCGGACGCCGCCGTGGTGTCTTTCGCAAATGTCGCTTCTGCAGACGAGGTCTTTGATCTGATGTTTCGATATTCGGCTAGAGATTTTCGTGCCATCGGCCACAAGGCGATCGCCGCCTGCAATGCTCATCGAATGCTGCAGCTGATGGGCTGGGCGAACATACAGTCATTGCTCCGATCTCTTGTCGCGGCCCTGCAAAATTACGACGATCAGGCGAATCCGGCCGTAAGCCCGGGAAAAGCCGATCGCGCCTGGCTCCGCAACCGCGACCGTGTCGAGAACCTAGCGGACGATTGGGAGGCTGGTACAGCCGATCCGTCAGCAAGTCGCGACATGCTTGAGGTATTAAGGCATGGCAGCGACTTGGAGGCGTCCGATCAGGTAGTTGTACTGTTGCGACGCGGGGTGGCACCCGGATCTCTTTGGGACGCAATCCTGACAATGGCTGGTGAACTGATGCTGCGAAGGTCCGGCATTATATCGGTGCACGCGAACACTACAGTCCACGCCATGCATTACGCTTACCGTGCCGCCGTCAATGCACACACTCGCGCGCTTCAACTGCTGCAGTGTGCATCGTTCATGCCCGGATTCCGCGATTTGCTGCCCAAACGTCAGCGCAATATTGACATCGATCAATTGCAACCGTTGCCACTGGACCATGCCAACGATCATCCACTGGATGAAATTTTTGCCAATGTCAGCGACGACCGCATGTTGGCCACTCGCAAGGTATTGGGCTATTTGCAGGCAGGTGGAAACGTTGACGAACTGATGACGCGAGCTCGTCATTTTGTGGTCTTCAACACCACGGGAGTGCATGACTACAAATTCACCGAGGCCTTATTTGAGAATGCTGTCTTTATTCGTCCGCCATTACGAGCGGCGTACCTGGCATCGGGCACCCTCTACTACAATGGTTCGAAGGGCCAGCAAAACCCGGTTATCGCCCAAGCCCTGGCATTGCTTCGCGGATAGTTTGCGCTCCTTGCCGGACTTGTCTTTTGGGTGGTGGCGGTGTTTTGCGAAAATATTCTCAGAAATTTCTTGAGAACATTGCTGTAAGCTGGAACCAGAAAGAATTAGCCTGATGTCTGCTTCCGACCCAAAGCAGACATGCTCGATTGTATCGTCTACGCTTCTTTGGATATTCGCATTGAACTAACAAGATTTGCCAGCGCGTTCGGAAGTGCAGCTTGTACGGTCCTGTTCTTGCAATCATCAAAAGTATTCGTGGACTAACGACCAGTTATTTTTATTCGTGGTTTGTTGGACATTCGGCACGCCCCGTGCAGAAAACAAGTTTGCTCTCCCATGTCGACGTACTTCTGAGTAGTTTCCTGATCCTCCGCCGTCTCGATGTAGGTATGCGTGTCCACAGGCAATGTGTGCCCCTCGCGCACATCGAACGTGGTGTCTTGAATGACCCCATATGAGCCGAGATTCTTTTTCACAATACCTGCGTATCGCCCAAGTTGCGTCATAAAGCAAAACGCGATTCCCGCCGATACGTATGCAAGACCGCTGGGTGCCCGACCTAGCCCGCCAAATGCCGATGAGTCGTCCGAAAGAAATCTGAATACGCTTCCGATGGGTTTGAAAATCTGTACTTTGACTTCTCGAAGTCCGTCATCTCGTGCCGTCAGTATTGAGCGAATATGGAGTTGCCGTTTTTGGATATCCTTCATCGCAGCGCCAGCGCCGTGGTCTGCTTCAAATACCGACTCGGTTGTTGCCAGTTTTAACACGGCATCCGTTAGTGCCTGACGGTGCTCAACGTAGCGGTGCTTTGAAAACAGGCCAACCGGGTCGTCTGGCGTCGGATTCGCTGACGCTTCAACAACCGCTGTGGGTAGAGGCTGGCCGTTTCGTACAATCGAAAACGTATCGACCAGGCATTCGCGCATGAGCGCATCGACCGGCGACTTCGACAGTTCAGTGAACACCAGGCTATTGAGGTTTTGGTTTTGCCCCGCTGCATGTGCGCTCACTAAGAGTTCGACGGGGAGCGCACCAGCAATCATGGTGCCCCTAATTGCCGAGCCTTCCATCGAATATCGATTGTCCAGAACAATCTTAAGCTCTGATAGTTCGCTACCGCGCTCTTTGGCGAGGGACAGAACTCCCGCAGCGATCGAACTCGCCATGCCAGCCGAAAAAAAAGCGAGAGGCGGTGGGGCCAGATCTGTGCCGTTCAAATACGGACCTTCATCGCAAACCATTCGCCAGACAGTCTCATCGGATGATTGGACAACCAATGCCTCTTTCTGCATGCCGGCGAGTGCCCGGGTGGCGACGCGAATTCCGTGCAATGGTGGTTCGAGTTGCGGGGTCTTTAGTGTGACGATGCCGTCAGCTTTATAGGCCAAGGGCGCATGCGCCGATTCAATGCAGTCGCCTGTGGATTTTGCTGACATCGTTCGTCCCAATTTAGTAAGGCATCCCTGCAAACTGGTCACCGATACTTACCTCCGCGTGCTCGGATGCCGTGACCTAGCCTGAAAATTGCACCAATAGAAACGGCGGTCCTGTTGTTTCCTATATAATTCAGAGTGCTAACAACGAATAAAGGAAGGGACCGCCGTGACCAAATGTTAGCAGAAAACGTTCAAATATCCACCGGTTAATCGCCGCATTGTTGAAGCGAGTTTTACTGGCGGCAACATCACCTCGGACGGTGGCGTGTTGCTGCTGCGACAAGCCGATCGGTTGCTGGGTTTGAGTGCAGCCATTGCCGCGGCACTGCCGGATCCACGCCGACAGGCAAGTTGTGATCACGACGGTAAGAGTCTGTTGCGTCAACGGCTGTATGCGATCGCACTGGGCTATGAAGACCTGACCTTCTCCCCGTAATCCGGTCCATGCGGACTGAGGATTTTCCCGATATTCTGACCGAGGGGAGGTCCTCAGATGAAAGGCAAGCGATATACGGAACAACAGATAATTTCGATTCTTAAGGAGCGTGAGGCGGGCCTGAAGGTAACGGATCCGGGAGATATGCTCGTGTTTCGTGGCGATCAGCGACACTCCTATCATAACCTTGACACAAAAAGAATCTCGGTGGCCATATCGGTCGTCTGCTTTGCTCCTTTCAGCCAGTAAAACACACCGACTCAGAAGCAAGCGTCTTGCACTGCGCATTTGTGCTTTCGACCCACAGCAGACATAGTGACCAACGGTAATTGGGGAATAAAAAAGTAATTTTGAGAAGGTCGGCATTTCTCGCGAATCGGAACGGATTTCCGGGTGAAGTTCGGCACACCCATCAAAATTGAAGCGATTTCTGTACGAAAGGACGAGAAATGACATGCACTATTTGATGGATGTCGTCAATTTTCGGTGAGAACCAATCTTATGGTCATATTCGACAAACTATCTGGCTCGAAAAGTTCGTCCGGCCCATATCAGACCGAGGCACAGTTTGAGACGAACCTGGCCAGACAGGTTTCTATGACACGTCAGGGTCTCGCGAAGCTCCGAGCATACGAAGGTCGTGAACTTCGCCTGGAATTTTTGTTTTACACCAACAACCCGGCAAACGCCGAAGCCTTGAACTCGAAACTCGTGGAATTAGGATACGACTCACAGTCCGGCGAATCCGCGGGCGATCCTGCCCTATTCGTAACCACCGGCTGGACGACACCGATCCGACTGGATGAGGCTACGGTGATCAATTGGATCGAAACCATGTGTCGGCTCGGCTTTGCACACGACGCTGA
>SMVB01365337.1_pt1 | contig 17799 bp, 21 predicted proteins | sample 2456461 | NCBI WGS metagenome assembly SMVB01 (sample SAMN11095934, study PRJNA526329) | marine sediment metagenome | biome: Marine sediment; feature: Surficial sediment; material: Deep marine sediment; isolation source: Hadal surficial sediment | place: Pacific Ocean | collected 2014-05 | depth...
CATGGCGCATATGGACGAAGTCGGCTTTCTGGTCCGCCATATCGATGACGACGGATTCATCTATATTAATAATGTTGGCGGTTATTTTGCTCAAAGCGTGCTCACGCAGAGATTGTCGATCCTCACGGCGTCGGGCCGCGTTGTCGGCTATACCGGGATGAAGTCGGGTCACATCCTCCGCCCCGCGGAGCGAAACGAGATGGTTCCGCTCGAGCGCATGTTCATCGACGTGGGGGCGAGCAGCCGTGGGGAAGTGCTGGCGATGGGCATCCGGCCCGGTCTTCCCGTCGCCTATGAGACCAAGTTCGAAAAGCCATGACCCAGCTCTTGCTCGATAGCGCCCCTGTCGAAAGCGGCACCCTGTGTTGCGGATGGACCCCGAGCGGCCACATCGACATCTACCCCGGCTCGCCGGATGAGGGCCCTGGCCTCTCCACCTCGGTGCAACGGCGTATTGTCGATGCGTTCAACGTCGGGCGCGGGCACGGTGTGCTGCACTTGGGCGCGGGAGAGTTGAGCACCGACCTTCATCCTACGCTTTCGCATTGGCGCGACTTCGGGCGGTCCTTCGTGGCCAGCGTCTGCGGTGCGCTGGATCCGACCGACCCGACGTCCCTGGTCCTCCCAGCCCTCGCCGCGGACGAGCTCGCGGCTTTCTTCGAGGCGACCCCTCCCATGCGAGGCGCCGAGCTGCTCACCCCCGAGCTGCTCGTCGACCTGTGGTCCGATATCGGCAAGGCCCTGACGGCCGAGGCAACGCGGTTCGACGACGGGGTCCAGGGCTATCTGAATAAGCAGAGCTCGGTCTGGAACGTGGTCGGACGGGTTTGCTTCCATCTGGCGGAGAACAAGCGCGACCCTTCCTATCCATTCGCCTTCATCGCGACCTACGTGCACAAGGTCTCGAAGCTTGCCAAGCCCCAACATCTGCCGCTCGGGCGTGCGCTCACGGACTACGCCGGGGCGAAGAACCGCCAGAAGTTGCTCGCGCTCCTCTCTCCCTTGTCGCGCGCGGCTGAGCAGAGCGCATTTATCCGCGAGCTCGTCGACTCCGGCGATATCTACCACCCACTATCCTGGACACCAAAAGAGGCTCACCGCTTCTTGTGCGAGATCGCACTCTACGAGCAAGCCGGTCTGGTCGTACGCATGCCCGACTGGTGGAGCGCCAAGCATCGTCCCCGCCCCAAGGTCTCGGTCTCGGTGGGTACCAAGCCGCCGTCGACGCTGGGCATGGGAGCGCTCTTGGACTTCGACGTGAAGCTCAGCCTCGACGGCAAGAGCCTCTCTCGGAAAGAAATGAACACGCTGCTCGCATCCACCGAGGGGCTGGTCCTGATCAAAGGCAAGTGGGTCGAGGTGGACAGGGACAAGCTCCGCGAAGTCCTCGACCAATGGCGCGACGTGCAGCAGCAAGCGCGGGCGGGTGGAGTGAGCTTCGGTGAGGCCATGCGGATGCTTGCGGGCGCCGACCTCGATGTCGGCGGCGCGGGCAGCGACGCGGACGCTCGGCCGGAATGGTCGGAGGTCGTTGCGGGGAAATGGCTCTCGTCAAAGCTCGACGCGCTACGCTCGCCCGAGCTACGGGCGGAGATCGACGCGGATGCTGGCTTGCGGGCCGAGCTCCGTCCCTACCAGAAGCTCGGCGTGCAGTGGCTATGGACCCTGCGCGGCCTGGAGCTTGGAGGCTGCCTCGCCGACGACATGGGGCTGGGCAAGACCATCCAGGTGCTTGGCGTGCTTTGTTTGACTCGGCGCGATAAGCGCAAGGAGAAGGGCACAGACTTGTTGGTCGTGCCGGCCTCGCTCATCGACAATTGGCGCCTGGAGATCGAACGCTTTGCCCCGCAGCTCGACGTGCTCATCGCCCATCCGTCACACATCCCCTCGTCCGAGCTCAAGAAACTGCGTGGCAAAGACGTGGATGCTCACGACGCGGTGATCACCACCTATGGCACCGTGATGCGCACCGATTGGATAAAGTCCTATGCGTGGCGCTACGTGATCCTGGACGAGGCCCAGGCGATCAAGAATCCTGGCGCCAAACAGACCAGAGCGGTCAAGGCGCTGGACTCGAGGTGGCGCCTGGCGCTGACCGGCACGCCGGTGGAGAATCGGCTCGGTGACCTGTGGTCGATTTTCGATTTTCTGAACCCGGGGCTTTTGGGCTCGGCCAAGGCCTTCACTCGCCTGAGCAAGTCCATGGCGTCGGGGAAGCAGGGGGGCTACGCGCCGCTGCGCAGGTTGGTGCAGCCGTACATTTTGAGGCGGCTCAAGACTGACAAGAGCGTCATCGCCGACTTGCCCGACAAGACCGAAGTCAATGCCTACTGTCTGCTGAGCAAGCGCCAGGCTGCCCTGTACAAGCAGTCGGTCGATGAGATGAAGAAGGCGATCGCGGAGCTCGAGGGCATCGAGCGGCGCGGTGTGGTCCTGGCCTTTCTGATGCGCTTCAAGCAAATCTGCAACCACCCGTCCCAGTGGCTCGGCGATGGGAACTACGAGGCGGAAGACAGCGGTAAGCTCTGGCGGCTGGGAGAGCTCGGTGAGTCCATCGCTGCGCGGCAGGACAAGGTGCTCGTGTTTACTCAGTTTCGCGAGATGACGGAGCCGCTGGCTGGCTTTCTCGCCAAGGTCTTCGGCCGCCGCGGCCTCGTGCTACACGGCGGCACGCCGGTCAAGAAGAGGCAGGGGATGGTGGAGAACTTTCAGGAGAATGATCGAATACCCTTCATGGTGCTTTCGCTGAAGGCGGGGGGCATCGGGGTCAACTTGACCGCAGCGTCCCATGTGATCCACTTCGACCGGTGGTGGAATCCGGCGGTCGAGAACCAGGCCACGGACCGTGCGTTTCGCATCGGCCAAAAGAAAAACGTGCTCGTTCACAAGTTCGTCTGCCGGGGCACGGTGGAGGAGCGCATCGACGCGCTGATCCGAAGCAAGCAAAAACTCTCCGACGAGATTCTGTCTGGCGGTGCGGAGTCGACCTTGACCGAGATGAGCAACGAGGAGTTGATCTCGATGGTGTCGCTCGACCTGAGCAGCGCTCTTTCGGGATAAAGGTGAGCCATGGGTTGGTATTCGGACGATAGTTGGGGCGGCTATGTTTCAGCGGCCGAGCGCCGCCGTAAAGCTGCAAAGCAGCTCGCCAAGATAAAAAAGTCCGGTCGGAAGGTCTCGCCCGTCGAGATCGCGGGCCGCAAGATCGCGACGACCTTCTGGGGCGACGCCTGGTGCAAGAACCTCGAATCGTACAGCGACTTTTCGAACCGCCTGCCTCGCGGCCGGACCTACGCGCGCAACGGCTCGGTCATCGATCTGCAGATCGAGACGGGACTCGTGCATTCTCTCGTCAGCGGCCGCGACCTCTACGAAGTGGACATCGAGATCGAGCCCCTGGCGAAGCGGCGATGGACGGGCATCAAGCGCCAATGCGCGGGCCAGATCGACTCGCTGATCGAGCTGCTGCAGGGCTCCATCAGCAAGGGCGTGATGGAGATTGTGACCGGCAAGACAGAGGGACTCTTCCCTTCACCCCGAGAGATCGCGCTCTATTGCTCGTGCCCCGACTGGGCGACCATGTGCAAGCACGTGGCGGCGACGCTTTACGGGGTTGGCGCGCGGCTCGACCACGAGCCGGCGCTTCTGTTTACGTTGCGAGCTGTCGACCCCGCGGAGATGGTGGAAGCTGCTATCGACCGGCCATCGTCGGGAGGCAAATCCCGGAGAGCCAGGGTGCTTGAGTCCGACGAGTTGTCATCGGTCTTCGGCGTCGACATCGATATGCGTGGCGTCCTCCACGAGGATCTGGCAACGCCAGCCAAGAAGAAGCCTTTGAGAAAGAAGGCCGCTCGGGTGAAGAAACGGACCATTACGCGAAGCACCAGGCAGAGGAAGAAGTAGAAAGCTATTCTGTTCTACGCGGAACGTCGCGCTGCGGCATCGTCCGCCAAGGCAGCATCCAGGCCCAGCATAGCGACGACACTGACGAGCTCGTCGGCCTTGAACGGCTTGGACAAGTAGGCGTCGGCTCCCGCTTCCAGGCGCGTTTCCCGATCCCCAACCATCGCATTGGCGGTCACCGTCACGATCGGTGTGTGCTGCAATCGCTGCTCCACGGTGCAGTTTTCCTCTCCTCGGTCATAGGCGCCGAAGAGTCCATCGGTCCCTGCGACACGCCGGATTCGCACTTCTCTTCCTTTTATCTTTTTCCCGCCGAGAGCTTGGTCAATGAATGGCCCAAAGGGATCCTCTCCCAAGATGGCAATGACGAACGGCTCGTCCTGTTCTCCATCTCCAGTAGGCCAGGTAACGAATTTTCCGAAGTTGTAGAGAAACGCAGCCTTGAGCGCGTACTCTTTTTTCGTTCTGGGGTCTTCAGCCCACTCCCGGGCCGACGCGGAGCCAAGCGCTATGGCGACGAGAATCGTCGCCAGGGCAACGAGCTGCCGCCCACGAACCCGCGTCGTTTCTCGCTGCGCAAGAACCATCGTCGCCCGCTCTACTCGAACGTCAACTCCCACGCCACACTCAAGCGTCCCCCAGTCTCTAGCTGGGGGCCTACCAGATTCGTGTAGATTGGGATTGCCCATTCGATCGCCACCCGGTTTCCCTTGAGCCTTCCCTCGAGCGCAAAAAGGTTTGCGCCGATCAGGAGCTCCCAATGTTGGCCGGCTCTCAGGTCCAGGTCAGCCGTAGGCACCATCGCAGCGTTCAGTGAGGGATCGGCGCCGTGTACAACGCAAATCGAGCGCCAAAGTGTGTCGATTGAGTGGGGCGAAGAGCTCGCATCCACTAACGTGCTGACTGCGGGGAGGCCAGAGAGAAAGGACGCGACCGATTTCAGATTCGAGTTGTTGCCCCAAACCCGCCCCAGCACCATCCGTGTCGGTGAAGACTGGTTGTTCCGTCTCACGCCGCCCGCGAGCTGTCAGAAGCCCTCGGCGTGGACGGTGGAATGGCAGAGCGATCGACCAGACGTTGTGTTCTGGCTAGCGATCTATCCGCCCGGCGCTCAGAAGACCGGCTCGATACTGGAGCCTGTTTCTTCGGGCTTGGCAACAATCTCCGTCCGGATGTGTCGTGAGAATGGAGCCCAGTGCCAAGTCGAGACCTTCGAGCTAGAGGTCATCGACTGAGAACGATCTTGCTCAGCGGGTCGTTGTCTCCTGCAGAATCCGGTCGTAGACTTTTCGCGCTTCGTCGTAGGCCTGACTCGCCGCGGCGCGCTCCTCGGGGCGGATCCTGGGCGATTTCATCTCCCAGCAACGATCGACCGCTCTGCGGCACCACTCCGCACTTCGCCGCGAAGCACGAATGGGAGCGTTGTCGACGAGCACGAAAATCGGATTCGTGTGCGAGGTCGCGAGGATACGGAGCGCGACCCAGCTCGACTGTTCGATGTCGTGCTCGAACGTGAGCTCGTTCCAGTCGCCGTCCGCCACGATCTCTTTCGTCGCGACAGACTCACCGTTGACCACGAGCTCTACGGCAACTCTCCGGCTCTCTCCCAAGCGCGCTCTCGAGATGTCCCAATAAGGAGGCTTGTCCAAAGGCCGGGACGCGAGAAAACGATCGATCGCGTCCTGCTCCTCCGGCAAATAGGCGGCGACGCGAGCCGTCACGCTGACCGAGCGAGGTGCGTCGAGATGAAGCTCGCTGCCTTGTGTGCCGAGCTCTCTCTCGTTCACTTTGAAGTCGATGATGTGGGACTTGCCGTCCGAGACGTAGCTTCGGCCGTTCACGAGCTCGCTCATGTAGCTATCGAACTCGAGCTCCCCGTCGAGCTTGGCGTAGCTTCTCGCCATGCCCACGCGATTGTCGTAGATGCACGGGAAATCGGTCTCACCGCTGATGCGCGTCCGGAAGCCGACGTTCAACGTGTGGTACCACATGTTGAGCTCCCAAAGAATAGGCGTGTCTCCCGCGGAATAGATGTCCACCGCGTCCTGAGTCACGGTGACGATGTACTCGTTGGCGCCGATGCCGTCCATTTTAGGCGTCACGTAATTCGGCAAATCGGTCGTTGGCTCTTCGGGCTCGAGTCCCCAGCCCGAATGGGAATAGCCGACGACCCCGCCCTGCGACTGACCCCACTTCAGAATGGGCAAAGTCCAACTCGGCCAATCCTCGATCAAGCGGGTGCCTGGGTAGTCGTCTTCTTTCAAACGCAGCAAAACGAGATGGCCCGCGTGCGAAGAAGGGAAGCCCGACACTTCCACGTCGTAGCGCATCAAGTTCTCACCGGTCGAAAGAGGATGCACCTTGCCTTCGAAGAAATCTTTCTGGTGATACCAGCAAGGCCCCCAGCTCAGAACACACGTGATGTTGAGATCTTCACCGAGCGCCTGGCGCCACATGAACTGGGGCAAGACGCCTTCTTCCGGGCTCTCGTAGTGGCTGCAACCTGCCGCATGCACGTGATGGTCTGCGCTGTGCCAGCCGAGCGCGGAGAGATCGGCCCACCGTTCGAGCTTGAAGCTGACTTCGTAGTCATCGACACCTTCAGGCACCGTGATGGTCTTGTGCCCGACGAGATATTCCGGACCGCGGCGGTACTCGATATCGTAGGTTCCCGGTGGCAACTTCACGACCTCTCCATAGGACCGGTAGACCTGGGGATGGAAAAAGAAGTCCGGCGTCGCGTCCATGGCCACGCGACGCGAGGGCAGTGGATAGATCCCGATCAAACGTTTCACGGGCGCCGGCGTGTCTACGAAATTGCGATTCGTGTCCCAGGGCTGTTTGCGCGCCATCGCGTGGCGGTAGTTGTCGGGCTTGGGATCGTCGACCGGATTCGCGAGAAGCCTTTCGACACCGTCGGTAATAACGAACGAGCCCATCGTCGGGCGTCCGTTCTCGTCCTCGACGAGGAATACGACATCGACCGCGGGCAGAACTTCGAACAGAATGTCCACGGTGTTGCGAAAGCCAATGTCCTGTGTTCCCTGGCCGACGTGGAAGCCGATCTTTGCCTCTCGCCGTCCCGCCTCTCGGGAGTAAACCTGGAGCACCGCATATTCGAGCTTCACGCCGGACAGACTCTTTTTGAGCGGGCGGTTCTGGTACATGGCGAGCTCGAGAAAGCGATTGGCGACTTGGCCGGCCGTCAGAACGTTCTCCTCTTGGACGCGATCCTTGTTGCTGGACCTGTGGAGAATCGGCATGGCATTGGGGCTTTCGACAACGAGCTCCGCGTTGACGTCGGCGTCGTTATGGACTTTTATGAGAAAGCTTCGCCAGCCCGTCTCGATGAGCTCCGCCTCGGCGGGGCCGCGAACGACTTTCACGCGCGCCTCGGGATTGATCTGGACCATGGCGAGGCAATAGGGATCCAGGATCTGCTGTACGGCTTCGACGACACTTTCATCGGGAGCCCGGTCACGAAGAGCCGCGAGGCGCGCCTTGTCCTCGGGCGCGAGGCTACTTCCGAGAAACGACAAGGCCTCTTCGAGCCGCAGGACTTGCGCCATGAAAGGCTGACCTTCGACGTCTTGTACGAGAGGAAGCTCTTGTGCGAGCGCTTCCGATGCGAGGAACATTGAGAAAATAGTGACCCAAAGAGAAATCCGCTTCATCGTAGCCCTCCCCTGTGACGCGAGCAGATGTTCTATACCACAAGTACGGCGCCCGGGCGGTGTCCCGCTGTCACTCCATCGGCACTTCGACGAGCGGCACGTCCCAATGGGCGTCGAGGATCTCGAAGCGGTGCCGTTCCTCGGCGTGGAATGTCTCCATATCCGAGAACAGGCGTGCGGCAATCTCCGGCGCGGGCGACGCCTTCATGAACTCAGCGTCGTTCTTGAAAGTGAGCTCGGTGGCGAACGTCCAGTCGGCGCGCCCGTCGCCGTGGTGCAAAGGTGCGTAGGCCTTGAAGTCCACCAGCCGGCTTCCCATCTGCTCTTTCAAGATGGAGTAGTGGTTTTTCTTGAAGAGCTCCACGAATTCCTGCTGCTGGCCCCACTTGACGCGGTAGAAGTACCACACGGTCCTCTCGCCGTCGGCCGACGTCTGAGCTTGGGTCGCGGGCAGCGTGGCGCCGATGGCCACGCCGACGAGTAGCGCCAGAATAATGGAAACGGTCTTTGTCATTACCAACCTCCCTCATGTGAGCGGCCATTATGAAGACTTTGCGGCACATGGCAAGTCGCACGCTCGAAGGGCGCGCAATCCTCAATCGGTAATGATGCGCTTGAGCCCGTGCGCGGCTCCGAAGCCAGCAAGCGTCGTCCCGCGGTGATCGTCAGCAATGACGGTGCTAACACGACAGCGTCCCGCCTCAACCGTGGTGTCATCACCGTTGTGCCGGTGACGTCGAACGTGACTCGGGTTTATCCGTTTCAAGTGTTTCTTCCAGCGTTAGACTCGGGACTGCCCCGCGACTCAAAAGCACAGGCTGAGCAGATTCGCTCGGTTGCGGTAGAGCGTGTCGGGGAACGTGTGGGCGAGCTCACGGGGTCCCTCATGTCGGAGCTCGATGCTGCACTTCGGCTGCATCTGAGTCTTTGACAAACTTGCGTGGGGTGATGACGCCGCACGCGTCGTCGGCGAAAGCGCCGAAGGTTTTGTCGGTGGCTTCGTGCGCGAACGCTTTCGCGAGACCGAAATGCAGAACCTCAATACACAATCGTCGCCGCCATCCCTAAACACCTGTCCTCTACAGAGCCTTGGCGCTTCACTTTGAGCGTTTCCTCGTCTATGAACATTGTTACGAGAAGAGTTCAGTTTACTTGAGAGGCATCGTCCGCGACACGGCCCACCGATTTTTAGACTGCTGTGTCGGTGCCTTCCAGTACATCAGGCTGGCGTTGTAGCGAACCAGGCTACAGGTACGCTCCCCGATTCGCAGCCCAACATCCGCGTTTTGAACGGGTTACGCTCGAACAAGTACGGTTCATCCGATGGCACGGAAACTGCAAATTGCATGTCGGGAGCGAAGGCAAATCGCCATCGCTCCCGGACAGAAGCGGAGGGAATCATGAATAGCCACATCACCGTCGCCGTGGCGAGCTCGACGACCGACATTCTGAGCGTCGGGATGGCAAACCAAAAACACGTTGAGATATTGCGCCAAGGCGTTCGCGCGTGGAACGCGTGGCGAGCGGAGCACCCCGACGTCGAGCCAGACCTCCGCGGAGCGGACCTAGCCGGCACGGACCTCAGCGGAGTGGATCTCAGTGGGGCGAGGCTCATCAAGGCGGTCCTTTACGCGACGAAGCTCTTCGCGGCGAACTTCCTCGGGGCGGACCTCGCCGTTGCAGACCTCCGTGGGGCGAACCTCGGGCGTGCGGACCTCGGCGGGGCGGACCTCTGCGGGGCGAACCTCTGCGGGACGGACCTCCGCGAGGCGAACCTAAGTCGGGCGGTCCTCCGCGGGGCGCTCCTCTCCGGGGCGGACCTCCGCGTGGCGTTCCTCTACAAGGCGCGCTTCAACGGGGCGGACCTCTCCGACGCGAACCTCCTCCGGTCGGACCTCCACGAGGTGGACCTCAGCGGGGCGGACCTCCGTGGCGCGAAACTTTCTAAGGAACAACTTGTCGCGGCCAAAACCGATATTTACACCAAACTCCCAACAAAATTGCAAAACTAGCGAGCCGCTATCGGTCTCCCTGGCGAATCTGCTACTTGTCCGTAGGAACGAGGCGTTTGAGCTCCTCGAACCAGTTCTGTACGAGGATAAACTCCGTCGAGGACGGGCTCTCACTTTCCTTGATCATCAGGACGCGCTCGCCATCGCGGGAGATGTCGTAGGTGCGTGATTGTCCGCCGCCAACCGGTGCGTAGAATCGGCCCCCGAAGACAACCTCGGCGTTACCGTGAGCGAAGCTAGGCTCGGTCTGAGCAGTCTCAACAGGGACCGCCATCAGTCTTGTGCCGGAAGCCAGATAGAACAACTCACGGCCGTCCGGAGCCCACAGAGGCCGCGCACCACCGCCGCTCGAGATCAGCCAGTGTCCATCCTCGACGTTCGGGAACGGCCGCACGTAGATCTCGTACTGGCCCGAGGCGTCTGACTGGTAGGCCAGCCACCGGCCGTCGGGAGAGATCTCCGCGTTCCGTTCGATGAACTCGGTCGCCAGAAGCGGCTGCGGAGAGCCGTCGAGGGAAAGCACTCTGAGGTCGAATGGCTGCCCTTCGTGAGACACCAACTGCCTGGTACCGTCCGAAGAGAGAGCCACGACGTGACGAGAGAACCCTGTCAGGAAGTCGCCCGGTGGCAGCGGAAGCGAGAACCGTGCGAAGCGTCGTCGAAAAATCTACGGGCAGTGCGTCCCACTTGGGCACATCTCGCAAAACCGCCGCCAGCGTATCGGAGACATCCTCCCCGACGAAGGCGCGTTTCCCCGTCAACATCTCGTAAAGCACCGCGCCGAACGCCCATATGTCCGCCCGCTTATCAACGCGCTTCCCCTTCGCCTGCTCCGGGCTCATATAAGCGGCGGTGCCGAGAACCACACCCACACCCACACGCGTCGCATCGCGGGCCTGCCCGCCGGAGCCTTGGCGAAGGCGGGTTAGCGTCGGCGGAGACATCGCGCCATCGGGTTGGGCCGTCTCGTCCGCGAACACCTTGGCCAAACCGAAGTCCAACACCTTGACCTTGCCGTCCTCGGTGAGCTTGATATTCGCCGGCTTCAGATCTCGATGAACGATTCCGTGCTCGTGCGCCTCCTGCAACGCCTCCACGATCTGCGCGGAAATTTCGAGAGCCTCGTCGACCGGAATCGGTCCGCGTGCGATGCGCTCCGCAAGCGTCTCTCCGGGAACGAGCTCGAGAACGAGGTAGTGAACGTCGCCCGACTGCTCCAAGCCGTAGATCGCGGCAATGTTCGGATGATTGAGAGACGCCAGAACTTTCGGCTCCCGCCGAAATCGTCTCAGGCGTTGTTCATCTTGGGCGAACTCATCCGGTAGGACCTTGATCGCCACATCCCGACCGAGCTTTGAGTCTCTCGCCCGATAAACCTCTCCATCCCGCCTTTGCCAATGGGCTCGAGGATCTCGTAGTGGGCGAGTTTGTGGCCGCGAGAGAGTGACATTTCAGCGCGATGACGTTACGACAACGGTGGGTAGTGGGCAACCAGGGACACCGTGATTGGCGCGAAGGCAAGTAAAGTGGAGTACCGACCTGTTTATGTATCTCGTTTGAACGAGATGCGTATCGAAGACTACTATTGTCACACCGACAATGCCGTGCTCGATTCGCTAAACTCCTCACGGGCACGGAACGGGCTCAGCGCCGACGGAAAGAAGCCGAGAACGAAACCAGTCTGGGTGTACTTCGTCGTACGCGATGTGTCGACCGACTGGCGGCCATGAAGTCGGATGTTGTGGGCCGGGACGTTTTTTCCGCTGTTATCGGTTATGGTAATGAGGAACTACGAGGTCGAGACTATGGCAGGGACGAGCGTGGCGGGGAAGGGATAAGACGAACTTCGTGCAGACGTTCAAGAGATTTGAGTTGGGGCAGGACGAGATCCCAGCAGCGATCGGTTGGTATCTGGCAGATCTAGGCGAGGCGCGGGGAAAGCAGGAGCTCTTCCGGCGTCAGTCACCGCAGACCCTCAAGGTCTTGAGGGAGCACGCGGTGATCGAGAGCGCGGTTTCATCGAACCGGATCGAGGGAGTCGTCGTAGATCAGGCGCGGGTACGGGCAGTCGTGTTGGGAAAGTCGCACCTGCGAGACCGCAACGAAGAAGAAATTCGCGGGTACCGTAACGCGCTGAAGCTCATTCACGAGGATCACGACGGGCTGAAAGTCTCGAATCAGAATATTCGGAGACTCCATCGTGTGGCGCGTGGCGGAATTGGTGACGCGGGGCGGTACAAGCAGAAGGACAGCGACATCATCGAACGCTTTCCAAACGGGACCGTTCGCGTGCGATTCACGCCCGTTTCGGCAGCCAATACCTCTCGAGCCATGAATGAGCTCATTGAGCTCTGGGCGCGATGCCTGGATGAGCGTTTTATCCATCCGCTGATTGCGCTGGCGGCTTTCAGCTTGGATTTCCTTTCTGTCCACCCGTTTCGTGACGGGAATGGGCGAACGTCGCGACTACTTCTACTACTCCAGTCCTATCACCTGGGTTATGAAGTCGGCCGCTACATCAGTCTGGAGAGGCTCATCGAGGAGAACAAAGAGCGCTACTACGAGACGCTCGAGATCGGCTCCCAAGGCTGGCATGAAGGCAAACACGATCCATGGCCTCACATCGGGTTCATTCTCTTCATTCTCAAGGAGGCGTATCGGGAGTTTGAGGAACGCGTGGGGCAGCTCAAGAGCCCACGCGGGGCGAAGACCCAGTTGATCCAATCGGCAGTGAAAGCGTTCTCCGGCGAGTTCACCGTCGCCGAGCTCGAGCGGGCGTGCCCGGGGATCAGCAGAGACATGCTGCGCCGTGTTCTCGCCCAGCTGCGTAAGGCGGGTGAGCTCGAGTGTCACGGCCGGGGACCGGCGGCCAGATGGAGAAAGAAGAGGTAATACCCTCTAGTAAGGGTAATAGTAAGGGTAATAACGGATTCCGTGCCGAGCTTGCTGCTGGACGAGCGAGGCATGGCAGCTACTCCGTGGGAACGAGCCGCTTCAACTCTTCGAACCAGTTGATGACGGTGATGAACTCCGTGATGCCCGCACTTTGCTTGATCCTCAGGACACGCTTCCCGTCCGGGGAGATGTCATAGTTGCGCGCCCCTACCCTTCCGGTTCCAAACGGCGCGAAATAGCGCCCCCCGAAGACCGCCTCGGCATTACCGGGAGCGAAAGACTCGCTCTGAACAGTCTCAACAGGGGACCGCCATTAGTCTCGAGTCCCCTCTGTGCCAACATCCCTGAGACACTTCGCCCCTTGAAATTAGTGTAGAGGGTGGAGGAGGATCAACGCATGAGTATGTTGCTAGAGAGAGGGACCTCGGCGGGATCGGAGGGAGCCCGTAGGGCGACTGGAGATCCCGCCGGCCGCGATGCGGCGGGGGTCGAGGATCCCGAAGTGGTTGAGCAAGCGAAGCGTCGACGCTTTACGGCGGAGTACAAGCTGCGGATAGTGCGAGAGGCCGATGCCTGCAAGGGTGACGGCGATGTGGCTGCTCTTCTGCGTCGAGAGGGCCTGTAGTCGAAGAGTTCGCGACCATTAGGAATCGATCTCCCTCGAGGCCGACGTCGTAGTTCGCCATCATGTTGTACGGAGTGCTCATCTCGAAGGCAGCTTCGAAAAGTACCTCTGGCTGGCCCACTTGCAAGCCGCCGGTCGTATCGATATCAGTGCTCACGGCATGCAAGAGATCTCCGCGACGGAAGTACAGCTCGTATCCGTCTCGGGACCAGCGCGGTTCGGTGCCGCCTCGGGTGGAGACTTGGACGCGTTCGCCGCCTGCTGGAAACGGCTGGAGGTACACCTCTCTTCTTCCGGACTGATCGGACACATAGACCAACCAGCGGCCGTCCGGCGAAACGGACGCTCCACCTTCGTTGGGGGAAGTTGCCAGGAAGGGCGTGGGCTCGGAGTCTCGCTCTAGAGTCCAGATGTCGACGCCGGTCTCGAGGCTTTCGGTCACGTAGACGAGTGTCGATCCGTCTGGAGACCATGAAACCGGCCGCACGTCGTCTGCAACGACTAGCTGAGGTTCAGCGGTGCCGCTGCCGTCAGCCCGCACTCTGTAGATGTCCCAACTGCCGGCTCGGCTCGATCCGAACGTGATCGTTGATCCGTCCGGCGACCAGATTGCCCCTCCCTCTACTCCCTCTAGGAAATCTCCTAGCAGAGGTGTCGACGTGCCTCTGTCGAGATCGAAGACCCACAGCCCACGCTGGCTACGTCGCTGGCTTCCCATTTCGGTGGTAACAGCGACTACCTTTCTTGGTTCCATCCGGAGAAAGGCGCGGCCACAGCGGGAGGCCCGGCAGCTCCATCTCCACCGCTAGTACCGCCCCGTTTCGATGCGCCGCCTGAAACGCAGGCATATCCGACGTCTCCGCGAGGTAGGCCATGGTCCCAGCCCGGGAGAGTGCTAGCGAGAAGGCACCTGCCATCGGAGCGGACTGCGTATCACTGAGCACTGGAATACTGAAAGTTCCGACGCCCATCGAGGACGTATCGAATGTGCTCGCGAGGACGGCTCGGACAGAGCCAACCGGGAAGTAGAGGAGGTGACCGCTTTGCGAGAAGTAGCCGCCATAAACACCAGGTGGTTGATGTTTCCGCCAGCATAGGCAACGCTCAATCCGTCGGGGCTCCATGCCGGGATCATTCCCGTCGCAACCGTGAGTCTCGTTCCCGAGCCGAGGGCGTAGACCCAGATCTCACCACCGCGTAGCTGATCACCCACGACCTTGCGTCCATCAGGCGACAGGCGGATGGAATGGTAGTCCCGGATGGGAGCAAGCTCAGTGCGACCGCCATCGCGATCGACGATCGATAAAACGTCCTTCGGGGGCTCTGGGTACAAACGCCAGCGATCCATCCGTCGAGATGTCGTAGGAGGCGCTGTGGTGACCCAACGCGTTGAAGTCATCAACGATGGGTACGGCCGGCCCCATCAGCTGCGCGTTGTCTGCATCGAACGGCGCCGCCCACAGCGATGTCTCACGGACAACGATGAGATAGTCGGAGACGATACGAGGTTGCTTACCATCGAGCAGGAAGCGATCCTCGCCGCTGACGAGGTCGTGCACGATCACCTTAGAATCGCCGACAGTGTCCGTCAACAAAACGGACTTGCCGCCGGGAGAAAGAACGGAAAGTGGGCACCCTTTGACTCGAGCGCCTTCGGTATACCGCCAGCCGCGGGTACCGATAGCGCGCGTACAGGGGTGCTGTCCCCGAAAATATTGGTACCGTCGTCGCCCCAGCTCGCACCGCGCGTAAACTTCGCGTCACATATCCGCTGGGGTGCTCCGCCGGCAAGCGATGCCTTCATGAGCGAACGCCCGGTGGAAAAAGCCAGCCACTGCCCGTCGGGCGAAAAAAAGGGCGATGCCGCATTCTCGGAACCTGGAATCGGTACCGCATCCACCTGGTCGCGCTCGCGAACGAAAAGTTGCTTCACACCGTTTCGCGTCGCGACATAGGCTAGCCGCTGGCCATCCGGCGAGACCGCGAGGCCGCCGGTGGTCATGTTGAGCATATCGGTCTCGGGAAGCGTCACGACGTAGCGGGTCACGGTTGCGTCGGGAGCGCTCGTGGTTGATGAGTTGCGCCCCGCGAGCCACCCAAGCACTACGAGGGAAACACCAAGCACCAGCAACTTGGGCTGCTTCCAAATGGTCGGCTCGATGGTCGAGAGGCCCTCGTCAAGTGTCCCAACTTCCGCAATCTCGAGCCGCGCGTCCGCGATATCTGCGAGACGCTCTCGCGCGTTCTTGGTCAAGCACCGCCGAAGAACGCGGCGGATAGACGAAGGCGTTTCGCTCGGAAGTGCTTCGAAGTCCGGCTCGGCTCGGATCACGGCAGCGAGGGCGTCCGAAGCGTCGTCACCGGGGAAGGCTTTCTTCCCGACCAGCGCTTCGTACAGCACGCAGCCGAAAGCCCAGTTGTCTGTCCGCTTGTCGACCGCTTTGCCCTTCGCTTGCTCCGGGCTCATGTACGACGCCCATGATCACGCCCATCGCTGTGCCTTTGGTGAGCGTAGGGGACTGCGACGTTCCCGCGGAAACGTTTTCTTCAGCTTCAGGCGCGAAAGCTTTTGCCAGCCCAAAATCCAGGATCTTCGGCTTCCCGTCCGGCCCAATCTTAATATTTGCCGGCTTCAAGTCCCGATGGATGATCCCTTTCTCATGCGCCGCCTCGAGACCCTCCGCGATCTGGATGAAGAGCGGGATCGCCTCGTCGAGCGGAATCGGACCGCTCGCGATCCTTTCCGCCAAGGTCTCGCCTTCCACCAGTTCCATGACGATGAACTTCTGTCCATCGTGCTCCTCGAGCCGATGGAGTGTGGCGATGTTCGGGTGATTGACTTGGGCGAGAAGTCTCGCTTCTCTCTCGAAGCGGTCCAAGCGTTCTTTGTCCCGTGCAAATTCCTCGGGAAGGACCTTTATGGCTACGTCTCGGCCGAGCTTGGTGTCGTTGGCGCGGTAGACCTCTCCCATGCCCCCCTTGCCGATGGGCTCGGTGATCGCGTAATGGGCGAGCTTCGTACCTGCGTCGAGGGTCATTGTTACTCGAAAAAGACTGGGCCGATCATACGCTCTCGTCCGTCACGATGTCCATGCCCAGAAAGTAACGTTCACGGAGAAAAAGTATTTCACTTTTTGCTTGACGGTTTTTTCGAGACGCCTTGAAAAACATTCCAGCTACGTTCCGTAGTGGACCTGTACGCATGGTCGAGGCCAAAGAGAGGACGCGTCCATCAAGGGAATCGCAATCTCGAAGAACTCTTTCAAGCGAAATCCGTTCTTGGGCAGAAGCTCCGTCACTCCTTCTACTACTGGGTACATGCGCGGAGTCATCGAATGAGTTTGCTCAGCGACGTCGTCGCTGTCCTCGAACGGAAAGCATCGCGCATGCCCTCATCGGCGCCGCCGTAAAAGGCGCTCCATGGCGTTAGCCGCGCGGACCGCTGACAGTCGATTTGTTCACGGTCGACCGGAAAACGCTATAAGCTCGGCTCTGGACCGAGCTCGAGCAGAAAGGCGCGACGCGTCGACTCCTCGAGGGAGACTTCGACGACCCGCTTGCGGGAAGTGCTCGTCTTGCTCTCGGCGACAGGACTGTCGATGTCGTTGTCGGACGCCATGCTTGGCGAATTGACATTATCGATTCCGCGGAGCGCATGTCGTAGGGCCAAGTTACTGGTAGGGTTGCGCGCCCGTCGGGTCTCGTTATGCTCAAGTAATGTGGCTTGCGTGGTTGGTCCGCTAGGCACAACAACTTGCCCATGTTGTTGGACTAGACTAGACTTAGTTTAATGAAAGTAGTCAATATCCACGAGGCAAAGACGCATCTCTCGCGCCTGATAGAACGGGTGGCTGACGGCGAGGAGATCATCCTCGCGCGCGCGGGCAAGCCGGTGGCCAAGCTGGTGCCGCTGAAACCCAAGCCGCGCCGCCCTGGAGGCTTGAAAGGGAAGGTTCGAATCCACGCGGATTTTGACGATCCGCTTCCGGATGACATCGCATCGGGGTTCCGTGGAGAGTCTCTTTGAGGCTTCTCCTGGATACGCACGCCTTGCTTTGGTGGACTACCGACGACAAACGCTTGAAGGACCGTGAGCGTGAGGCCATCGCGGACGAGGATGCCGTTGTTTGGGTCAGTGCCGCAAGCATTTGGGAAATCACGATCAAAGCGAGCCTCGGCAGGATCGAGCTCGACAAAGCCGCGCTGCGACAGGAGCTCGATCGAAACACCTTTCTCGAGCTGCCGATCCTGTGGCAACACGCCGAAGCAGCAGGCTCACTTCCAAGGCATCACGACGATCCGTTTGATCGGATGTTGATAGCCCAAGCACAAACGGAACAGCTTGTGCTCGTTAGCTACGGTCGAGCCTTCCGCGACTATGATGTGCCGCTTGCACCTGCTGACATATAGCCTTACGTCAAAGTGGTGACCCCGGAAGACAAGCACGTCATGCTCGAGGACTTTTTCTAGAACATCACCGTCCGTGCGGCTGAACGTGGAAGCGAAAAAATACCACGCGGATGGCGGGGGCACGGAAAGGGAAGTCGCTCTAGCAGCCCGTTGAAAAAGGCCCGATTCCGCCCTTGAAGAGAAACGTTTTATATATTCACTGCCGAGCACAATAAGGTGCGATTAGCGAGCGATTCGGCGAAATGGCCCAACTCGGACGGCTTTCGGAGTGCAGCGGCGC
>SMVB01211378.1_pt1 | contig 17793 bp, 13 predicted proteins | sample 2456461 | NCBI WGS metagenome assembly SMVB01 (sample SAMN11095934, study PRJNA526329) | marine sediment metagenome | biome: Marine sediment; feature: Surficial sediment; material: Deep marine sediment; isolation source: Hadal surficial sediment | place: Pacific Ocean | collected 2014-05 | depth...
TTTCCCGGCTGTCTCTTTCGGCCAAACCCGAAAACTTCTCAACCTGGAAGAGAGCATCACCATTGCTTTAAACCAAAGTTTTGATGCCGCCCGGATCGAGCAATCGCTTATTAATGCGCAAATGAGTCTGCAGGCCGCCCAATCCAGTTTGAAAAGTAACAGCGAACTTTTTTTGAACAGTTTTCCCAATTTTCAAGATAATGAAAGGCGAACCGCGCAAACCGGCGGCACTTTTAGTTTCGATAGACAACGGTTTTTGGAATTTCAAGCGGATTGGTTTATCAACCAGCCAATTCGGTTTACGGATGGCGTTTTCTCGCTGATTGGATCTTTTCAAAGATTCCAGCAATTCGGCACCTTTGATCGAGTTGGCTTCGATCAAAACGGCATGCCGCTCTTAACCACCGTCGAAGATCCAACAGATTACGCGCCGCAACTGAGACTGCAATTCCGGCAGCCCCTTTTTACCCTCAATCGATTGAACACAAATTTCACCAAGTCCGAGTTAAATTTGGAGCGCACGCAATATTCGTATACCCGCAACCAGCTTGATTTGATTTTCAATGTCACCACAAACTTTTATAATTTATTTAAAGCTCAGCAGCAATTGGAAATAGATCAAAAGCAGGTGGAGCAATCTCAGGAAGCCTTCCGAATTGCGAATCTAAAACAGCAGGCAGGACTTTTGGCCGAGGTTGAGGTTTTGCGACTCGAAATTGATTTGGCGAACGCACGTAATAGAGCATCGACAAGTGAGGCAACAATGAAATCTACTGAAGATTTTTTTAAAGTTCTCATTGGCTTGCCAATTGAAGACAGAATCGAAACGATCACGCAACTTTCCTATGACCCGATAGAGGTTACTTTAGAGAAAGCGCTGTCCGAGGCCTTAAGCCGGCGTACTGAGTTGCGAACTGACGAAATCGACATCGAACTCAGCGCGATTAATGTTAAGGAAGTAGACTCCGCTCGGGAAATTAAAGGCGAATTAAATATGAGCTACGGCATTTTTAATCGCGATGAAAAATTTTCAAATGCGTTCAAAAACTTTAGTCAGGATCGGAGCGTGGTTTTGGGCCTGATCATTCCACTATGGGATTGGAGTAAGAACAGATATGAAGTGGAATCGGCAAAAGCCTCTCTGGAGAACACTCGGCTCGCTCAGAAGAATCGTATTGAAACGATCAAACAGGAAATTCGAAAGGGTGTACGCGATTTGAAATCAGCACAGCAGCGCGTGGATATCACCGAACGCAGTGAAAAATTGGCCGAAAAAAGCTACCGAATCAGCTTGTTGAAATTTGAAAATGGCGACTTAAGCTCACAGGATCTGGCACTTGAGCAAAATCGCTTGACTGAAGCTCGTACAAATTCTCTAAATGCAATCATTGATTATAAAAACGCATTGTCCGATTTGCGCCGAAAGACATTGTGGGATTTTGAGAAAAATGCGCCGATTGAAATTCAGTAAAGTGTTTAGTGTGTCACATCTTTAACACCCGAATACTTGAACACTCAAACACTTAAAATCAAGGGAGTTAGAATGAAAAACTTAAAACGAATCAAATTTTTATTCGTTCTTTTATCTCTATTAGGATTCGCCTGTAACGGCGATGACGACAAATCCGCGGCGGATTTAACCGTACCCGTTGTGGTGGAAAAAATCAAACTTGGTCCAATTGCCAGGTTCATTTCAACCACCGGGACCCTTCACGGCATTAAAGAAGAGGCCGTGATTGCAGAAGTACAAGGGATTTTAAATCTCGCCAAAACCAACGGTACTTTTTTGCATGCCGGGATAAAAGTCGAACAATATCGCCTGTTGGCGGAAATAGACAATCAAGAGTATGTTTTGGAGGTCAGAGTTGAATCACAAAAGCTGGCGATGCAGAATGCTGAACGTGAGTTAAAGAAACAGCAGGCTTTATTCAAAGAAGGCGGCGTGACTGAAAAAGAACTGGAGGTGGCCCGCAAGACCGCCCTTGATGCCCGCCTGAATCATGAAGCCGCTGTGCTAAAAGCAGACAAACTCAAACTGCAGGCGCCGATTTCGGGCTTCATCACCAACCTGCAATCAAATTTAGACGGCATCCGAATTCAGCGCGGATTTCAGCTTTGCAAGATCATGGATTACACCACGACGCTGGTGCAAGTACATCTGCCAAATTCGGATCTTGGGCAGATTCGGATTGGCCAGAAAGTCAATGTCACAAATTATGCCCTGGAAGGAGAGACTTTTGAGGGCAGAGTTACCGCAATCGAGCCAACGATTGATGCTCAAACACGCACTTTTACCGTGACGGTGCAGGTTGAAAATCCCCAGCTGCGCCTGCGCCCCGGCATGTTTGTTAAAACCGACATCATCATCGAAGATCATCAGGATGCGGTCATCATCCCGAAAAGCGCTTTGCAAACGCGCGAAGGTTTACCGATAACTTTTGTGGTCGAAGGCGTGAGCGCCCATCTGCGTGAAGTCGTCACCGGCATCGAAACTAAAGAGGAAATCGAAATTCTCGAGGGGCTCGCGGAAGGGGAGCGGCTGGTGGTGAAAGGTCACGAAACGCTGCGGGATAAATCTAAGGTGCGGATAACCGAATAAAGAATTTCAAACACAAAGTGCACTAAGGAACAACTGAGACTCACAAAGCTCAAACAAATTCTTAAAGTTTAATTATTATGCAGTCTGTTATATTGAATTTGATTCCTTCGTGCTTCTTTGTGGACTTTGTGACTTTGTGTTTAATTTTATTAGAACAAAAAAATGAACTTACCTAAATTCTCCGTCCGCTATCCTGTTACAGTTGCCATGCTCATGCTCACCATCTGCATTCTTGGCTTTATCTCTTTCAATCGACTGGGCACGGATCTGCTGCCGTCCATTTACAATCCACGAATTGTAGTGGAGCTGCAATCCGGCGAGCGTTCGCCGCAGGATATGGAACAGCGGTTTGCCCGCAATCTCGAAGGCGCATTGGGCACGGTCAGCAATGTCGTCGAAGTTCGGTCCATTTGCAGCATCGGGCGTATCTTAGTCACGGCCACGTTTAGCTGGGGTACAGACATGGATTTCGCCCTTCTCGATATTCAAAAAAAGGTCGCAAGTTTCGAGTCCGATCCAGAGGTGAGCAATCTAACAGTTGCGCGCTACGACCCGCAGGAGGAGCCGATTCTGACTTATGCACTGACATCAAACACGCAAGACGGTCGTGACTCGGATGAAATCCGCCGGGTTGCCGAAAACCTTGTCAAACGCAATCTCGAACGTCTCGACGGCGTGGCCCGGGTGCGCGTTTACGGCGGCATCAAACGAGAAGTCCGTGTTGAGCTTAACGAGTATCTTTTGCAAGCTTATAATTTAACGCCGGGCGATATTAGCAGAAAAATCAAACAGTCAAACGCCAACGCTTCCGGTGGAAAATTAGTTCAGCAGGATAAAGCCTACATCATTAAAGGCATCGGTCAGTTTGCGGATATCGACGAAGTTCGAAGAACCGTCGTTGGTTACAAACAGAGCACCAACGGCAGTGCCGGGGACTCGACAGCTTCAGGACAGCAGCAATCCGGAAATGTTTATACCCCGGACAAAGTGCCAATTTTCTTAGCCGACGTCGCAAGAGTGGCTTACGCGCCTGAGGAACGCACCGACATCGTGCTTTTAAACGGCCGGGAAAGTATCGGACTTTATATCTACAAAGAATCCAAAGATAACACGGTCCGGGTTGCACAACAAGTTCAGGAAGAAATTACACGAATGGGAAATGAGTTGGCCAATCTCGATTTCTCACTTATTTATAGTCAAGCCTCTTTTATTGAAAGTGCCGTGGGCGAGGTAAAGACGACTGCCATGATTGGTATTATTCTGGCCGTGTTGATTTTGTATGCTTTCCTGCGAAATCTTGGCGCAACTGTGATTGTAGGTCTGGCTATTCCTATTTCCGTTCTGGCCACTTTCAGCCTGATGTATTTCCAAAACATAACCCTTAATATCATGACGCTGGGCGGACTGGCCCTGGGCGCAGGCATGCTGGTCGATAACGCCATTGTCGTTATCGAAAATATTTTTCGCAGGCGGCAATTGGGCGAAGCTGCCGACGAAGCTGCGGTGAAAGGGGCGTCCGAAGTTGGCGTCGCCATTGTGGCTTCAACTTTGACCACGATTATCGTTTTTCTGCCGATTGTTTTCGTCCGCGGTGTGGCAGCTGAACTCTTCAAAGAGCAAGCCTGGGTGGTTGCGTTTTCGCTGCTTTCATCTTTGCTGGTCGCTTTCCTCTTGATCCCAACTTTATCGGCGCGCTTGTTCTCAAAAAAACTACCCGCTATTCAAAAAACAGCATTTCGACTACCTTTTTATGAAAAAACTTTAAGCTGGGCGTTGCATCATCGCGGTCGAGTCCTCATTATTTCTTTAATTCTGCTAGCGGTCTCCGCCGGTCTGCTGCCAATTATCGGTTCGGAGTTCATCCCGCACAGCGCTGAAAATCAGGTGCAGATTGAACTCGATTTGCCTCCGGGCACGACTCTGCAAAAAACCTCCGCAGTCATCTCGGGTTTTGAAGATCGTATCCGGCAAGTTCTCGACGACAAAGTCGAGCAGATTTTTTCGACCGTAAATGTCCAGTCGTCACAGAACATCTTTTTCAGCGGAACGCAACAAAGCGAGCATCGCGCTGAAATCACGCTGAACTTATCTACCGGGGATGGAAGTTCCACACCAACTGAAGTAATTACCGCATTGCGTCCTCATCTTGATATTCAGGGAATCACGACCAATTTCAAAATTCGGGAAAGCAGTCTGCAGCAAACGCTTGGCGCCGAAAAAGCTCCGATTGCAGTGGAAATTCGCGGCAACGATCTCGGAACTTTACAAGCAACCAGCGAACGCCTGGCGCAAGTCTTGAGCAATTTGAATGAGTTGCACACGGTTGAAACCAGCTTTCAGCAAGGACTGCCCGAATTAAATTTGCAAGTGGACCGCGTTTTGGCGGCAAGTTTCGGTTTGGACGTGCAGCAAATTGGCGAGGCGGTTCGCCAAAGGCTCAGCGGTGAAGTTGCCACTGATTTTTACAGCGAAGGCAATGAACGGGATATCCGCGTCGTTTTTCCGCGAATGACACGCACTGAATTGGCCGATTTAATACTCCAAACGCCCAACGGCTCAACCGTGCGTTTGCGAGATATCACCGAACTCATTTTGAGTGAGGGACCGAAAGAGATTCAACGACGCAATCAATCGCGAGTCGCACATGTGACGGCTCAACTTCAAAAAGGTGTGAAACTGAGTAAAGCAATTTCTACGGTTGATGCTCTCCTGGCAGATTTCCCAATGCCGGCGGGTTACGAGCTTCGCTTCATCGGTGAAGAGGCTTCCCGCAAAGAATCTTTTTCACAAATGAAATTTGCCCTGATTTTGTCGGTGCTTCTGGTTTACATGGTGCTCGCTTCTCTGTTCGAAAGCTTAGTGCACCCGTTTACCATTATGCTGACGCTGCCCTTGGCTGGCGTGGGGGTAGTTTTTGCTTTTCTGATTGTCGGTGAACCGCTAAGTATCATGGCTTACATTGGCATCATTATGCTCGCCGGCATCGCGGCAAACGATTCGATCGTATTGGTTGATTACGTGAATCGACTCCGGGCTAATGGCACAGCACGCCGCGACGCCATTTTACAAGCCGGCCGCGACCGGCTCAGACCTATCCTAATGACCAGCGCAACCACAATTCTGGCGCTGTTGCCCTTGACCATCGGACTCGGCGAAGGCGCTCGCTTGCGCGCGCCAATGGCCATCGCCGTCATCGGCGGGCTGGTGACCTCGACCCTTTTGACGCTGGTGGTGATTCCCGTGGTTTATGAGTTGCTAGATGGACTTAGAAAGGAAAAAAGTGTTTGAGTGTTAAAGTGTTCGGGTGTTAAAGTTGGTTCTCTATCTCCCCCATTTGCTTTAACACCTTAGCACACTAACACTAAAACACTTATAAAACATGACTGCATTCGCCCTAAAACGCCCCATAACCATTTTCATGATTACGGCCGGACTCTGTTTGCTCGGTGTGATTTCGTGGCAGCGGTTGTCTGTGCAGTTACTGCCGCAGTTTATTTTCCCCGAGGTTTTCATCAATACCGGAATGGCGGGCGCGTCTCCGGAAAAACTGGAGCGCGATCTGGTCATTCCTATCGAAGGGGAGCTGGCAACTTTAGACGATATCCACGATATCGAATCGCGGATCTTTTCCGATTATGCGAATATCACGGTTTCGTTTAACCCGGGCACTAACATGAAATTTGCTGTACTTAAGTTACAGCAAAAAATGAGCGCTCTTGAAAACCGGCTTCCCGCCGGAACCCGGATTTCCGTCAATAAATTTGACACCGCAGATTTAGCAACTTTCCTCATGCAACTGAGCATTCGCGGCGACGCCAGTCTGGAAACCCTCCGTGAATTTGCAGAAAGACGAATTCGCCGCCGGCTGGAGCAAATCGATGGCGTTGTCAACATCCATATTGGCGGCGGCGATCAAAGAACCGTCGGCATTCAAATCGATACCGACCGCTGTGCGGCCATGAACATCCCGGTCGCCTCGGTGCAGCAAAAGATCAACGCCTTTCACCGCAATCGTGAACATCTGGGCCGAGTGATTTCTTCCGGAAATTTTCTCGACGTTATTCTGCTCGGGAAGATCGATGACCTAAAAGAATTCAGCCACTTGATTATCGAACCTCGCAGCGGGATACGACTGAAAGATGTTGCCACTATCGGATACAGCCATGAGGAGCGCACCCAACTCTTCCGGGTCGATGGCAAGGCCAGTGTCGGCATTTTCGTTCAAAAAGACAATATCAGCAACATGCTGAAAGTCTCGAACGCCGTCCTCAAAGAGATAGAAAACATTAACTCAGACCTTTCGGAAACGGGATACGAACTGGTTATCAATTTTAATCAAGCAGAGTTGATTCAAAATGCGATTGACCGTGTTGAAAAACTAGCATTAACCGGAGCTCTTTTGGCGATGGCGTTGCTTTTCTTGTTTTTACGCAACCTGCGTTTTGTAACCATCCTGATTATCGCTATTCCGGTTTCGCTTCTGGTCACATTTAATCTCATGTTTGCCTTTGATCTTTCCATCAATATTCTGTCGCTGGTCGGGCTGGCGCTGGCTATTGGCATGCTGGTAGACAACGGCATCGTGGTGATGGAAAATGTTTTTTTGCATCGTCAAAGCGGCAAGGATCCCAATGAGGCGGCTTTAGCCGGCACCAGAGAGGTCGGCCGTTCTATTTTCGCTGCCACCGGCACCACCGTGCTGGTTTTCCTGCCGGTTCTTTTTGTGGAGAGCAAAGCCCAATTATTTGTAAAGGAGCTTGCCCTGTCGGTTATTTTTCCGTTAACCGTGTCTCTAATTGTCGCCCTGACCTTAATTCCTTTGCTTGCCAGCCGGGCTTTTAAAGGCAAATCAGTAAAAGCTTTCAAAAGTGGTCGGATTTTAGAAATCTATCGTCTGTTCCTCAAATCGGCAATTCGTCATCGCATTCGGACCATCAGTCTTGTGGTAGTGTTTTTATTGATCAGTTTGTTTATCGCGGTCGTGTTTATTATTCAGCAAGCAGCGCCGCCGCCCCCGTCACGCATAGATATTTATCTCACCATGCCCCGAGGCTCGACCTTGGATTGGTCGGATAACATCGTCCGGCGAATAGAGAACCAGGTTCTGGAGCTGGCTGATCTGAAAGAAGTCCGGGCGAGTATCCGCGCCGAGGAAGCGAATATTTCAATAAATTTTTTGCCACCTGCAGAACGTACGGAAGAATTAAAAATAGAGAAGATTAAAGAAAAAATTAGAAAACAAAATGAGCGGCTGGCTCAGGTTGACCTCACATTTGACCGGCCGCGAACGGGCGGCTCAGTTCAGAGCAATGACGGTCTCTCGGGATTTTTGGCCGGAGAAGAAGGTCTGAAACTAAAAGGTCACGATTTAAATTCATTGCGTGTATTGAGCGAGCAAATTAAGCAAACTTTGGGCACCATGCAGGAACTAGACCGAGAATCAATCAACTCGGATTTGCAAGGCGGCGCACCGGAGCTGCAGATCCGCGGCGACCGGCTTAACCTGGCGCTTTCCGGATTGGACATGCAGCAGATTATGGCGGCCATCTGGTCTACTCGCGCCGAGGGTTCAAAAACTTCAACTCCATTCTCGGAGACAGGCGGCGATGTGGCTATCAGCCTGCAAATAAAGAATGCAGCAGAGCGCCAACTTGAAGACGTCGAGAAAATGAAAATTCGCAATCAGGCCGGGCAGTTGATACCGCTCGGTATGGTTGCCGATGTGCGGGTTGACGACGGTCCGGGAAATATCGTGCGGCATAATCAGGAACGACAGGTAAAAATCACCTACGCATTTACCAAGGAAACGCAGCAGTCCAAGTCGCGGTTGGAATTGGCAAAATCTCAAATCGAGCGGTTCGCGAAAACAATGCGGCTGCCGAAAGGGTTCACGTTAGAGAAGCTCGAAGAAGAAAACGAACGCACGGTCTATTATTGGATGATGGGCATCGGCGCGCTTTTGATTTTCATGTTTTTGGCGGCTCAGTTTGAATCGTTTTCTTCGCCGTTGGTTATTTTGGGCACCGTACCGACTGCCATCGTCGGAGCTTTGTTTGCCTTGGCTTTGAGTGGAACACCGCTGTCCCTGGGTCAGGGGGCGCCGATGGCTTTGCTTGGTTTGATCGTGCTTCTTGGAATTGTGGTTAACAATGGCATCATTTTGTTAGACAAAATAGCTATTCTAAGAAATCGCCACGGCTACCGCTGGCAACGGGCCGTTATTACCGCAGGCCAAAGCCGGGTTCGGCCGATTATCATGACCTCTGCAACCACTATGCTTGGCCTTTTTCCTCTTTCACTGAAACAAGGGACGGAGTTTGAACTCTGGCCGCCGTTCGCAATAACGGTTCTTGGCGGCTTGCTGGTCTCTTCAGTCGCGACGCTGATTTTTATTCCGGTGCTCTATGTTGCGCTTGAGCAAATTAAAGCCTGGTTGAAAAAACTCGGTCTGGTCAATGTCGTCGGCGGGACAATCGTTGCAGGCGTGCTGGTCTTCTGGTTTCAGAATAATTATCGAAGCGTTCTTTATACTTCCATCATAGTTTTACCAGTATGGTTCGGGCTTCTTGGTTTCGTTTACGGCATTAAGCAATTTTTTATTATCAGACAAGAGAAGCAGCGTTTGGCTGAAAAAACTCTGACGATTCGCATTAAGAATCTCACTAAAATCTACGGCGCTCCCGGCCGATTTAGACGAGAATGGCGCAAGCAGGCGCGCCGTTGGGCCAAGATTGTTGATGACGGCTGTCTCCCCTGGGAAAAACAAAGTTTGCAACAATCCGCCATTTGGCTGGCGGCCCTGGGCGCTCTGCTGGTCTACTTGCACATCTTTTTTAATAGCGGCTTTTGGCTGACTCTTCTCAGTTTGTTAACCTTAACATGGATTTTTGGCGTTCGGGAACTTTGGTATCGCTGGAGAATCGTCGGCGGCAAAGCGCCAAATTTTGAACTGACGGTCCCTAGATGGCTTTCGAGAATTGGCAGATTACTTTATTTAGTGACGATCGGTTGGCTGGTTTTTTTATTCAAAAAAGTATTTAGAAGGACACCTAAACAAAAGCCGAAAAAGTCAACTTCGAGTGAACAAGTCACACCGCTGAATTTCCCGCGCAAAGGCACGGTTCTTTTTGTCCTGTTGTTCCTGGGTTATCTGTTTATTCGGGTTGGCTCGACCGGCCTGCTTATCACTATATTCATTATTACAGTCGTTTTGGCCGGGTTTAACCGGATTGCCCGCAAAATCGAAAAAGGTGAAATCGACCCCGAGCAGCCGAAAGGAAAATTCAGGAAAATTAAACGAGGATTCTATACGATAGCCCGAAATATTCCGGTGCTTCGGCCGCCGAAAAATCAGGTGGTGGCTTTGCACAGTGTCGATCTGGAAATAGGCAAAGGCATGTTCGGGCTGCTTGGACCAAACGGGGCGGGGAAAACCACCTTGATGCGGATTCTAGTCGGCGTTTTGGAAGAGAATCGAGGCAGCATTAAAATTAATGATCTCAAACTGTCAGAGCACAGGGCAACTTTTCACGGTGCAATCGGCTACCTGCCACAGGATTTCGGACTTTATGAAAACATGACCCCGCTCGAATATCTAAATTATCATGCCTTGAACAACAGTATTTATGAACCTAAAGGCCGAAAGGAGCTGATTGAAAATATTATCAAAAGTGTTGGCCTGTGGGACCGGCGAAATGATAAAGTCAAAACTTTTTCCGGCGGTATGAAACAGCGGGTCGGCATTGCCCAGACCCTGCTGCATTTGCCGCAAATCATCGTGGTGGACGAACCGACCGCCGGCCTTGACCCGCGCGAGCGCATCCGGTTCAGAAATCTTTTATCTGAATTAGCGAAGGAACGTATCGTTATTTTCAGTACCCACATTGTCGAGGATATTTCAAGCACCTGTCACGATTTGGTGGTGCTGGATAAAGGCAGAGTGCAATACCGCGGCTCACCGGAGGAAATGCAGGAACGGGCAAAAGGCAAGGTTTTCGAAGCCATTATTCCCGATGATGAGTTCCGCAAATGGCAGAAAAAAGTCCGGGTGGTCCAGCACAGTAAAGTAAATGGAAACATTCGGATTCGGTTTTTGAGTGAAATGGCGATCAGCGGTTTAGATGCCAAGCCTGTTGAGCCATCGCTGGAAGATGCGTATGTTTATTTGTTAAGTAGTCAGAATTCAGGAGACAGGAGGCAGAATTGAGGAAGTTGGAATGAGGGAGCCTGCTAAAAGTTTTCAGGATTTGATTGCTTGGCAGAAAGCACATAATTTGGTCCTGGCAATTTATAAGTTTTCAGAGAATTTTCCCAAATCTGAAACTTACAGTCTGACGTCGCAATTGCGCAGATCTGCGGTTTCAGTGCCAGCAAACATTGCTGAAGGATTCAAGAAAAAGGGCAAACGCGACAAATTGAGGTTTTTGAACATAGCTCAAGGCTCATTGGAAGAAACGCGGTATTACTTAATTTTGGCAAGAGATCTCAGATACGCAGATTCGACGGATTTAATGAAATTAGTTGAAGAAGTTGGCAAATTACTTGGCGGTTACTCTAAAGGTATCCTGTCTTCTGGCTCCTGAATTCTTTCTTCTGTTTTCTGACTCCTAAATTCTGGTTACTTCTTATGAATCCCAAAGACACACTAAATCTACTCGCAAAAAACACAACCATTTACCAAAGCTTTTCAGGGTTAACAAAAAAGAACCAGCTCAAAGTTACCTGGGAAATTTTCCGTTCTCAAGTCCAAATCATTTTTTCTAAAAAATTTACCTGGGCCATGGCAGTGGTTCTGGGGTACTTTATCACTATTTATTTTACAAACTATTTTGAAGAAATTCATGAAAGGATGGAGCTGGAAGATCTTTTATGGTTTCTGCAATGGCCCCTTTGTGGACTGGCTCTCTATCTGAATATGCAGCTTATTTCCAGCGAGAAGGAGAACCGTACCCTCGAGGTTTTGTTTACTACCGCCGGTTCAAGATATAAGGTCTGGTTACTCCGCGTTGGAACCTTGAATCTTATTTTACTTCTAGTTGCCTTTAGCCTCAGTTGCCTGACATTTTTCACATTTTCAGACCTGCCGATTTTAACCATGGCGATGAACAGCTTTGTGCCGGGCTTTTTTACCGGTGCGGTAACTCTCTATCTTTCAGTGAAATTCAGAAGCGGGTTTGCAGCAGCAATGGTAACCATTTTGTTTCTTTTGCTGAACATAATGTTTTTTAGCGCTCTCCAAGATACCCGTTATCCGCTTTTTTTTAACTACTATGATATTCCACATAACATCGACCCCGGCACCTGGTACCTGTGGATGTGGCAGAACCGAATTACGATTATGGTTTTAGCGGTGCTCTTGCAGTTTTTTACTTTGCGGGGGTTACAAGCACGGGAGAGACTGCTGCGGTGATTTATTTGAGAACCTCCTTCAGGGGAACGAATCAAAGGGGGCGTAAACTTTGCCGATATTCTAAATCATGGAGATTAAAATTGGCAAATCAAACGAGACCCTCCTCGTCAAGGTATCCGGTCAACTGATGGAACCCGAACAGGAATTTTTCAAAAAAATGATCGACGAAGTCTCAAGGAATACCGCCGAGCCAAACGTCGTTTTTGATTTCAGTTTCCTTTTAAATATGAGCAGCTCCGGGCTGGGAAAACTGATTGTGCTTCACAAACGTTTGGCTGAACAGGGACGGCGATTTGCCATTCATGGAATCAATGAAAACTTGTTTTCTTTTTTTCAAAGTATTAATCTTGAAAAAATGATTGAAATGGACCAGGACTCTTACCGAAACGGCTGTTCTTTTTCTACTTTTGAAATTTAGTCCTACTTTTTTTTTACAATAACTCTACCACCTTCATCTTTTCTCCAGTTAACCATCCCACCCCTTTAATCGTCTAATAGGCAAATAGCGATTCATTTCAGGCGATTTAAAACTAAATGGAAGGTTATATGATATTCAAAACAAGAGTTTTTTTACTAAGTCTAATCTTACTTTTCCTAAATCACTCCCCGGGACAGGCAGCAGACTTCCCTGGTAAAAACTGGCAGCAGTATGCTGTTGCAGAGGAAGCTGGGTTTTCAGCTAAAAAGCTTAAACTTGCAAAGCAGGATTTTGAACAAAGCGAAGCGGCAGGAGTTTTGGTCATTCATAACGGCCGGGTACTGGTTTCGTGGGGCGAGACCACACGAAGATTTCGCTGTGCTTCCATTCGCAAAAGTTTTATGAGCGCTCTTTACGGAGTTTATGTTGGAAAAGAGAAAATAAACTTGAACGCAACGCTGGCTGATTTAAAAATTGATGATGTACAAACTCTGACCGCGCAGGAGAAACAAGCGAAGGTCATCGACCTGTTGACAGCTAGATCAGGAATTTATCACCCCGCGGCTCATTCGACCAGAGGTATGGAAAAAAACCTTCCTCAGCGCGGCAGTCACAAGCCGGGCACTTTTTGGTACTACAACAACTGGGATTTTAATACGCTGGCAACTATTTTTGAACAAGAAACCGAAAAAGGCGTATTTGATGCTTTCAAAGAGGATGTCGCAGATCAGATCCAAATGGAAGATTTTGCGCTTCGATTTACTCACTATCGATTAGAAGATAAATCCAAACATCCCGCCTATCTCTTTAGAATGACGGCGCGCGATATGGCCCGATTCGGTCTGCTCTTTCTCAACAAGGGTCGTTGGAACGGCAAGCAGATTATTCCTGAAAAATGGGTCGTCGAAAGCACAAAACCTTTTTCAACGGAGCTCGGAAGATTCAGCGAACGGGGTAGTTACGGCTATCTGTGGTGGGTTTCTGAGTTAAAAGGTCAGCGAATGTATTTTGCAAGCGGCAGCGGCGGGCAAAGAATTTGTGTGTTGCCGGATGCAAACCTGGTTTTTGTGCACGTAGTCAATAGTTATGATAACAACAATGTGCGCCATGGAAACATCATGAACCTTCTCAGTTTGATCTTGGAAGCAAAGGAAGGTGCGCCAAAAGCTAAACCAAGTCTCGTTGATCACAAACCGCCACTAAGACGCCAGCCAAAATCAGTTAAGGTGAAAAGTGAAATCTTAAACAAGTACCTTGGAAGTTATCGTCACCGTTTTTTAGGTAAATTAGAAATTGGAGCCGGGGAAAAATCCCTCATCATGACCACCAGTATCGGCAAATTTGAATTGTTCCCGCTCGACGAAAATAAGTTCTTCCCGGAAGACATTGAAACACCCGTTCACTTTCAAATATCTGAGGAAGAGAGCCAGCGAAATACGGCGGTTTCAATTCTTAATGAAAATCGAAAAGTAAAAAGAGTTGTTTTCTACTACTAAAAATAGGAAATTATCTTATAAAGGAGACCCTTATGTTTTGGTTTTTTAATGCTTCCGTAGTCGTCGGGATTTTCGGATTGATTGGATGGTTTAATTATCTGCGAAATCAAAGATTCAAAGCCGCAATACAAGCAAAAACCGAGCGTTTTAACAAAATAATCGACAAGTTCGGCGACGAAAAACAGTTGATGGAGTTTTTGCAAAGTGACAGAGGTTTGGCTGCCTTGAATACGCTGACCACCTCCGGCAAGGGGAGCAAGGTGCCGATCCTGGTGACAGTTAGTGCCGGTTTTCTGATGCTTTTTATGGGTTTTGGTGCGATGATAATCGCCTGGAAAGTAGAGGACGACCTTATTTTTCCTGCTATCTTTCTGCCGGCAATGGCCATAGGTTTGTTTGCCGCTGCCGCTTTTTCGTATTTCCTGGGCCGGAAGTGGGGCTTGTTCGATCAAGATTATTTGGAAGCCCCAAACAGTCAAAACCGGGACTGAGTCGAACGATCTATATGGATCAAACCAACTTTAAAGCGTTTTACGCCCGGACTTCAAAGCCATTGTGGGCGTACATTTATCGCATTTGTGGTGATGCTCATTTAGCGGAGGACCTCCTTCAGGAAAGTTACTTGCGTTTTCTGCAAAAGCCCCCCCGGGATACCGGCGAATCGCAAACGCGATCTTATTTGTATACCATTGCCACACGCCTGAATCACGACCGCTGGAAACGAGTGAAAGTTCATGAAAAATGGCGGCTTAAATTTGCAGAAAAGAAGAACGGTAAACTGGAGAACCTTGACGAAGCGGTTGGTTTACAAACGGACATGGCGGGCGTGTTCAGCGAATTGAAACCGCAAGAACGCGCCCTGCTTTGGCTGGCCTATGTTGAAGAACATTCGCATCGCAGCATTGGTGAGATTCTTGGTTTGAAGGAAAAAGGTGTACGAGTCGCTCTCTTTCGTGCCCGCAAGAAATTAGCGAAAATTTTAAGTAAAAAAGGAATTGATGCAGAGGTGTTAGCATGATTTGCAAAAATAAAGATGTCGTACTCGAAGCAGTTAAAACCGGAAAATGGGATAATGAGATTCGCTCTCATTTCGAATCTTGTGCCATTTGTCAGGAAGAGGCAAAGGTTTGGAGCTGGCTGAAATCATTTGCCCGGGAAACCGAAAAAGAAGCAAACCCGGCGGCATACGGTCTTATCTGGCTGAAAGCTCAATTCAGGGAAAAACAAGAGGCACAACGAAAAGCTTTACGTCCACTGGTGATTTTCCAAATTGCAGCTGGCGCGCTTCTGGGGTTAGTGCTGCTGTTTTTGACATTCGAGAACTGGCCGCTGATTCAAGGTTTGGCAATCCAGTTACTGGCGGATGGGCCATTCGATACAACTAAGGTTGAGCCCGCGGCATTCCCGGCAGTCGTAAGTTTGATGTCGGTTCTTTTTCTCATGTTGTTCCTGGTTTTGACTTTCCTGTTGACTTCAAATTCTTTTGTGTGGGAAGACTAACCATCTTGTCGGTTCGAAAACAATTCCTTCCCAAGCAGAGGTGAGGAAGGAGGATATAGCCATCTAAGAAGTAACAATCTTATTTCAAACCAAGTTTTTCACCCTTTGTCAACAACGCAATGGATTCTTTGATTCGCTTCTCTCTGGTTTCCGGTCGTTTGGCCACCACAATCCAACCGATGTATTGCTTTTGATAACTCGGCGCCAATTGCTGAAAAAACCCCTGTGCTTCTCTATTCTGCTGCAAAGCGCGCTCAAATTCCTCTGGGATCTCAAATGAAATATCTGCACGGGGAGACTTCTGCCATAGGCCGCTCTGCTTGGCCTCTTCTATTCGTGCGAGACCGGGCTCAGTCATGCGACCCTCTGCAATCATTTTTTTTACTCGCTTCTTATTTGAATCGGACCAGAGACTTCCGGAATTCCTCGGTGTGAATTTCCGGGCATATTTTTCAGCATCGATTTTCTTGATGATGCTGTCAACCCAGCCAAAGCAGAGCGCTTCTTCAACTGAAACATCGTATTCAAGGGAGGGCTTTCCGGTTTCTTTTTTGAAGAAGACCAGCCAGAGTTCCCTTTCTGTTTGGTGGTGTTCGGCTAACCACTTGCGCCACTCGTCCCGGGTTTTTACATAGACTTGCCGCACCTCAAAACTTAATCCCGAAAAATCTCTTCCCGGACGGTACCTTACTATTTAACTCCTCAAACCAATTGAGCACAACATTGAGATGGTTCACGTCGTGGGTAATATCTGCATCGACAAACACGAAGCGCGCACTTTTTGGAGAGATGTTCATTTGCCCCCCTCGCGTACGCACAGAAAAAAGCTCCCGGGCTTGCGCCGCGCTAAACTCAGGTTTGGTAGTAATTGCCACAGCCATGAGTTTGTCCCCAAAACGGTAATAAAGCTGCTAACCGCTCGGGTGCCACATCGGCCATTTACCCCCTGCGGAAGAGACTTTTGTACTTTCACCTTTGTCTTGAACTGCACGCAGATGAATTTCATCCTGCCCGGATTGATCAGAAACGAAAGCAATCCACAGTCCATTCGGCGAAAAAGTTGCCTGGCGCTCATTGAAGCGAGTCTGCAAAAAAGGCTCCGGTTTGCGGTCATTCATTTTGAGAAGCCAAATGTCCAGACTTGAGTCGGGGTGTTCCTCGTGATAAGCGAGCACGCTGCCATCAGGCGACCAGGAAACCGGCCATTTTGGGTTATCTCCGGTGGTCAATTGCTCGGCTTGCGCGGCGCCATCTACAGATTGTTTGAAAATGTTCTGGCTGCCATCTCGGTCAGAAACATAGGTTAGGTTTTTGCCGTCCGGAGTCCAAATAGGATGACTGTTGTTTCCATCAAAAGTTAACTGGCGCAGTCTGCCATCATTCAGGTTACTAATCCAGATATTGCTGCTGCCGTTTTTCTCAATCGTCAAGGCCAGCTGACTTTCATCTGGGGAGAATTGCGGTTCGGAGAATTCTTCCTGCTTTGCCAGCAACAATTGTGAGCCGCCCTGAAGATTCGCCGTCATGATTCGTCTTTCCACTCCACCCGTTGCACCTTGAACAAAGACCAGCAAGCCGTCTTCGGAGAATGTATAATTCGGGATGTAACCCGAGCCGAGTAAAATGCCTTCCAGGACGGGTATGGTGGGACCGGTCACTTCCAGTTTGCTTAGATCGAAGGGCACACCCAGCAACCCGCCGGACCAGGCCGCGACGAGATGTCCGGTAGGACTGTAGCGGGCATAGGTGCCGCCTTCAAGCACTTTACGTCTTTCGCCGGTCTCTAAAAGGAAAGCACCTCGATTTGGCCTTCGTCTGGATTGCTGCTGGCTTCGGCGATGCTGGTGAATAAGATCGCCTCACCGCCCGGCAAAACCTGCGGCCAGCAAACTTTCCTGGGTTCCAACGGATTCTGTGTCAGGGTTACCGGCTGCAATGTGCCGCCGTTTGCCGAAATTTTTGCCAGAAACCAATTGCCGTTTGAGCGAGTTGAGAAGTAGATGGTATCCTTTTGAGTCCAGCTTGCGCCCAGGAATGCTTCCAGCTCTAAAAGTTTGGTCGGCACGCCGCCAAAAATGGACGCCTTCTTTAATTTCCCGTCTGTGTAAAAACCGATCCACTGGCCGTCCGGCGAGAAAAAAGGCGAGTTGCCATTTTCGGTTCCTTGAATCGGGGTCGATTCAAATTTTTCTAAGGATCGTAGAAATAGCTTGGGCGCCCCGTTTTGTTAGCTGACGTAGACAATGTTCTTACCGTCCGGGGAAATCGTCACTGCAGAGTTTTGCCAAAAGATCAGATTTTCATCTGTGTTGATGACCAACCTGCGGACGGGCGCTTGCAAAGGCGAAATCCAGAAACGCCAGACCGAAAA
>SMVB01414480.1_pt1 | contig 17787 bp, 18 predicted proteins | sample 2456461 | NCBI WGS metagenome assembly SMVB01 (sample SAMN11095934, study PRJNA526329) | marine sediment metagenome | biome: Marine sediment; feature: Surficial sediment; material: Deep marine sediment; isolation source: Hadal surficial sediment | place: Pacific Ocean | collected 2014-05 | depth...
CCTGAAGCCCTGTGAGCAACGGTTGCTTGTCATCGTGCAACGACAGTCTCGCGTCGTGCGCCATCCCGAACCCAAAACTCGCCCATAGAAGCAGGCCGAAGAACAACCCGCGCCGGACACGGCCCAGGGTGACGTGGCCGAGACCGGGGACGAGCCAACCCAAGAGAACCGAAACGAGCGTGCGTTGAACACCGCGATCGACGCCCTCCGGGCGGTCGTTCCCTTTGGGATCGGTCATCCCATCAATCCCCTTGTCCCTCGTCCGCCACCGGTTCTCGTGTTTCCCGGGCGCTCTCTTCCCCGCGGTCCTTATCGCCGACGGCCGGCTCCAGCGCCGCCTTGTCAGCCGCGACCTCGGCCAACGTTTTCCCGCCCTCGGTCAGGACCGTTAGATTGATGCTCGCGGTAACGTCGCGGTGAAGCTTGATCCTCAGATCGAAACCCCCCAGCGACTTGATCGGTTCCTTGAGTTGGATCTTACGCCGATCGACCGTGTGACCCGCTCGGGCAAGCAGTTCGGCGATGTCCCCGTTCGTGACCGACCCGTACAGCGTGCCGCCATCGCCGGCGCGCCGGCGCACGGTAAGTTGGAGCGATGCCAGCTGCGCGGCGAATGTTTGCGCATTTGTCTTGCTGCGGTCTTCGCGCGTGGTCCAAGCTCGGCGCTGATCTTCGATTTGTTTGGCACTGCCCTCCCCCGCCCGATAGGCCAGTCCTTTCGGGAGCAGGAAGTTGCGCGCGTAACCCGCCGCGACGTTGACTTCGTCGCCGCGGTCGCCGAGATACTCGACATGTTCTCGCAGGATGATCTTCATCGTTTCACCTCTCCCGCCTAGTCCGATGTGAACGGCAGAAACGCGATCGATCGCGCGCGCTTGATCGCGCGCATCAGGTCACGCTGGTGCTTGGCACAGGTCCCGGAAATTCTCCGGGGCAGGATCTTTGCTCGCTCCGGGATGTAATTCTGTAGCGTCTTCAGGTCCTTGTGATCAATCCACTTGGTCTTCGCTTCGCAGAATTTGCAGTACTTCCGCCGCCGGAACAGGAACCTACGCCGGCCGAAACCTCCACCGCCTCCACCGCCTCCACCGCGTCCACCGCCAGCGCGTGCACCGCCACCTCCTCGTCGCATTGCCATGACGCTACTCCCCCTCTTCCTTGGCTTCGGTCTTTTCTCTTACGGCGTCACGATCCGCTTCCACGGCGGCCTGTCCGTTGGCTGTCTCGGGGGTTGCCTCGGACTCTCCCTTAGACGCTCTCTCGGTGACTGCGTCGGGCACGGTCTCGGAAGCGACCTCGGGAGTTTCTTCGGAGGCTTTCTCGGCGGCGGACGCGGCGGCTTCCGCCGCGCGGACCGCTTCTTCCTCGGCCTGACGCACCGCCTCGGCCTCTTGTTCGGCGCGTCGCTCGGCATCCTTGACGGCTTGGATCTTGGACGCAACAGCCCAGTCGTCTTCCAGACGGACGGTCAGGCTACGCAGGACGTTTTCCGACAGACGGATCTTGCGCTCGAGTTCCTTCGGAACGTCGATACCGGCGTCGTACAGGAAGCGAGTGTAAACCCCGTCGTCGAACTTACGAATCGCGTAGGCCAACCGTCGCCGGCCCATGCGCTCGTTGACGGTGAACGAACCGCCGCCGTCGGTCACGATCGCGGCGAGTTCTTTGACGGTCGCGCGCTCTTCGTCGTCGCTGAGCGTCGGTGGAGTGATGAATAGAGTTTCGTACGTGGGCACTAGGCACCTCCTCGTGGCGTAACCGCCCCCGAACGTGTTGAGGGCAAGGGGTGCGGGATTTGCGCCCGATAGAATCACTCGAAGGGACGCAAGACCCGGCTGTTGGAGGCATTACGATACCACCGGCCCACCCGACGCCGCCAGGCGGGCGTCGGGGCGACCGGGTCGGAATCAGGCCAAGAGGGGCGCAATCACCAGGCTCACCACCGCCATCAGCTTGATCAGAATATTCATGGACGGGCCGGAGGTGTCCTTGAAGGGATCGCCGACGGTGTCGCCGACCACGGCGGCCTTGTGCGCCTCGGTGCCTTTCTCTTCACCCGGGATGGCACCGGACTCGATCGCCTTCTTGGCGTTGTCCCAGGCGCCGCCCGCGTTGGACATCATCAGCGCGAGCAACACGCCGGTCACCGTGGCGCCGGCCAGCATCCCGCCCAGAGCCTCGGGTCCCAGCGTGAACCCGACCAGGACCGGAGCAATGACCGCAGTGAGGCCCGGGAGCACCATTTCCTTGAGCGCGGCCGTCGTGGAAATCTTGATGCACCGCGCGGCGTCCGGCTTGGCATCAGGTCTGCCCTCGAGTAGACCCGGAATCTCGCGGAACTGGCGGCGAATCTCCTCGACCATTTTCTCCGCGGCACGGCCGACCGAGGTCATCGTCAAGGCTGCGACGAAGAACGGCAGCACGCCGCCGAGGAACAGGCCGATGACCACCGTGGGGTCGGTCAGGATGATCTGCAGTTCCGCACCCAGGGCCCGGCCAACCGTTTGCGTGTAAGCCGAAAACAGCGCCAACGCGGTCAGCGCGGCCGAACCGATGGCGAACCCCTTGCCGATCGCGGCGGTGGTGTTGCCCAGCGAATCGAGGCTGTCGGTGATCTTCCGCACCTCGGGGCCGAGTCCGGCCATCTCCGAAATCCCGCCTGCGTTGTCCGCGATTGGACCGTACGCGTCGACCGACATCGTGATGCCGACCGTGGCGAGCATCGCCACTGCGGCGATGCCGATGCCGTAGAGACCCGCGGCCTGGTTGGCGACCCAGATCGCCAGGCAGATGAACAGCACCGGCATCAGCGCCGACTCGAGCCCGACGGCGAGCCCGGCGATGATGTTCGTTGCGGGCCCCGTCTTGCTAGCGCGCGCAATGCGCCTGATCGGCCCTGCGGCGGTGTAGTACTCGGTGATCAGACCGATGATGATTCCGACGAGTGCTCCGCAGAGCACCGCCCAGAAGACACTGTTGGCGACATCGGTCACCCGGATCAGGTAGTAGGCACCGCCGAGGAACAACCCGGCCGCAATGAAGGTCGAGTAACGCAGCGCGCCCGCGGGGTTGGTTCCCTTCAGGACGCGCATCGAGAGGATGCCGAGGAACGAGGCGACCAGACCGAGAGCGGCCAACAGGAGCGGCATGCTCATCAACATCTGCCGCACACCCTCGGTCCCCCCGTCGCTGAGTGAACTCGAAATCGTGCTGGAACCCAAGGTCGCGGCGATGGCGATGGTTGCGATGATCGATCCGACGTAGGACTCGAAAATGTCCGCGCCCATGCCCGCCACGTCGCCGACGTTGTCGCCGACGAGGTCGGCGATCACACCGGGGTTACGCGGATCGTCCTCGGGGATACCCGCTTCGACCTTGCCGACGAGGTCGGCTCCGATGTCTGCGGCCTTGGTATAGATGCCGCCGCCGACGCGGGCGAACAGTGCGATCGAAGAGGCGCCCATGGCGAAACCATTGATGATTACTGCATTTTCAGGATTACCGAACAAATGGAACAACACCCCGACGCCAATCAAACCGAGGCTGGCGACGGCGACGCCCATCACGGATCCGCCGTTGAACGCGACCAGGAGCGCGGCACCCTGCCCGTGATCCTTGGCCGCCGCGGTCGTTCGGACGTTCGCACGCGTGGCCGACTTCATGCCGAAGTAACCGGCGAGTACGGAGCACGCCGCGCCGCCGAGGAAAGCACCCGCTGTCCTCACGTCGAGCCTCCACGCAAGCAACCCGGCGACCACCGCGACGAAAACGACCAGGATCATGTACTCGCGCCGCAGGAAGGCCATGGCGCCGTTGTGAATTTCCTCGGCGATTTCCTGCATCCGCTCGTTGCCAGGGCTGGATCGGAGAACACCCAGATACAGGATTCCAGCAAACACCAGACCGGCTGCGCCCAGATAAGGCGCATAACTGACAAGGTTTTCCATCGCTCCCTTCGCTCCTTCGTGCGTCCGTCCGGACGGGCTTACTGAAACCTGCGCCCGGATGGCGCCGGGCGATTTCGTAGGTTAGGCGTCGCTTGTCGACGCAGTGGAGTTCGGTGTCATCGAACGGGGGAAGTAAGGTGTCGTCCGAACGGGTCGCATTGCACTCGCCGGATTTAGGAGTCGCCGTCCTTGGGAGCCGGTTCGGCCGCGGCCTCCCCTTCCGCCGGCGCTTCATCAGCCTCGGTGACGACTTCTTCTTCGGCCGCCACCGGTTCTTCCTCGACCCTCGGTTGCGCGACAACGACGAGCACCATGTCCGGATCGTCGATCATTTCAACGTCCTCGAGAAGTCGCAGATCCTTCACGGTCAACTGTTGCCCGACGTGGAGTTCCGAGATGTCACCATCGAGGTGCGCCGGGATCGCCGACGGGAGGCAATTGACAAGAACCTCCCGGTGGATGAAGTCGATCAGCCCGCCCTCGTTCTTGACGCCCTCCGGGCTTCCCAGGAGATTGACCGGAACGCGAACTTGCATCTTGCGGTTCGGATCGACACGCACGAAATCGACATGCCGCAACCCCTCGTGCACCGGATCACGTTGGATCTCACGGATCATGACGTCGCGGCTCTCGTCGCCGCCCTTCATCGAGAGTGTGAGGATCGTGTTTCGACCGCTTCCGGAGCGGAGCAGATCCTCGACTCGGCGCGGCTCGACACTGATCGCAAACGACTTCAGGCCGAGCCCGTAGACGTTGGCCGGTAAGCGCCCCACGGCGCGCAGCCGGCGATTCGGCCCTTTGCCCAACTCTTCGCGGGTCTCGACTTCCAGTATGACTTTTTGTATCGCCATCGTCCAAATCTTCCTGTGATCCCACGCCGCGTTGCTCTCGGACGAGCGTCGGACGCGGCGGAGAACGGTGCATGCTAGCAGGCCGGACGGAGATCCCGCACGGCCCGGTCTGCCGAGCCGGTCCAAGCCTAGACGAACAGTGAACTGACCGAGGAATTGCTGTGGATCCGTGCGATGGCCTCGCCCAGCAAGTTCGCCACTGAGAGCACCTTAATCTTCGTGTTTTTGGCCTTTTCTTCAGAAAGAGGGATGGTGTCGGTGATCACGATCCGCTCCAGCGCCGGGTCCTCGATGCGCTCCATCGCAGGGTTCGAAAGCACCCCGTGGGTAAAGCACGCCACTACTGAGCGGGCGCCGTTGTCGATCAACGCTTTGGCCGAACCGAGCAGCGTGCTGGCTGTGTCGACCATGTCGTCCACGACCACGCAGGTCCGGCCGCTGACGTCGCCGATGACGTTCATCGTGACGGCGACGTTGGCCTCGTCGCGGCGTTTGTCGATGATGGCGAGATCGAAGCCGACCCGTTTGGCGTAGAACCTCGCTCGTTCCACACCACCCGCGTCGGGCGAGACGATGATCGCGTTTTCGAAGCGCTGCTGTTCGATCCAGTCGAGCAGCACCGGAGCGGCCAGCAAGTGATCCACGGGACAATCGAAAAAACCCTGAATCGCGGGGGCATGAAGGTCCATCGCCAGGACGCGGTCCACGCCCGCCGCTTCCAGCAAATCGGCGACGAGCTTGGCCGAGATCGGAACCCGCGGCTTGTCCTTGCGGTCCTGCCGAGCATAACCGTAGTACGGCAAAACCGCGGTGATCCTCGCGGCGGAGGACCGTTTGAGCGCGTCGACCGCGATGAGCAACTCCATCAGGTGCTCGTTGGCGGGCGGGCACGTCGGCTGGATCACGAAAACGTCGGTGCCGCGGACGTTCTCGAGGATCTGGCAGTAGATCTCGGAATCCGCGAACCGAGTCAACTTCCATTGACCCAGCGGGATGCGTAGGTAGTCGCAGATGCGTTTGGCCAACGGTTCGTTGCCGTGACCCGAGAAGACTTTCAATTCGGCTTTCATGATCTGGCCTTACCGCACTCCGGTGGCTGGGGCGGGAGGATTCGAACCTCCGCATGTCGGGACCAAAACCCGGTGCCTTACCACTTGGCGACGCCCCAATAACATCAAACTAACGCGTTGGAATCAAACGTTGGTGTCGGGACCTCGAGACGGTTCTGCCGGCGGTGTTAGGGGCGTCGACCCGGGAGCATCGCGCGTTTCGATCTCGTCCAGATCTCGTATCGGCGCAAGCGCGTCACCGGATTCTTCCAACATGTCACGGTAACTCGCGATGATCTCTTCTTCGAAACGCCGGCGAGTCTCATTGTTGAGCGGGTGGGCGATATCGCGAAACGTGCCGTTTTTACGCTTCTTGCTCGGCATCGAAATGAACAAGCCCTGCTGCCCCTCGATGATCTTGATGTCACTGACCACGAAACAGTCATCGAAGATGACCGAAACAAAGGCTTTCAGTTTCTCGTCTTCGACCGGAAAAACCCGAACCTGAGTGATCTCCATCAAGCCCCCTTGTCACGGGTCAACCGACGTGGATCCGAACCCCTTTGTCAAGCGTCCGCGACGATACCAAGCTCCAGCCTTCGAAGTCACCGTCCAACGTCGCGAGTGCCGCGTCCCGCGAAGCGACAGCATCGAAAACGCCAAACACGGTGGAACCACTTCCGCTCAGGAGCGCCGTCGACGCGCCTGCCGCAAGCAATCCCTCGTGGAAGCGCCGCAACTCCGGCCAGGCCGCGAAGACGCCCTCTTGCAGATCATTGATGAGGAAGGCCAAGTCGTTTGGATGCTTCCACTTATGCCCAAAAAGCGCGGGAAAATTAACACTATTCGCCGGGAGTGTCAACCATTCCGACGCCCGATCGAAAACCTCGGCGGTCGGTGATCCAAAGGGCGGTACCCCGAGCAGCAACGGGCATTCGCCGAACGGCTGGAGCCGCGCGATGCTGTCGCCGCGCTCCGTCCCGCGCGCGGTCCCGCCGTAAAGAAAGAACGGCACGTCGGCACCGAGCCGCCGCGCCAACGGTTCAAGACAGGAAGGGTCGGTGTCCAGATTCCAAAGTCGGGAGCAAGCCAGCAACGTGGCCGCGGCATCGGAACTTCCACCGCCGAGACCGCCTTGCAGCGGGATGCGCTTGAGGAGGTGGATGGATACACCTTGTTTGATCCCGGACATCTCCCGCAGCAGGGCCGCCGCGCGCGGGACGAGGTTCGTCGCGTCGGCCACCAGCCCGGGATGGTCGGTCGTCAGCGTGATCCCGTCGGCGTGTTCGAACTCGAGGGTATCCCAGAGATCGATCGCCTGGAACACCGTGTCCAGCTCGTGGAATCCGTCGGAACGCCGGTTCAAGATACGTAGCGTCAAGTTGATTTTTGCCGGCGTGTCGGCGATGAGGCGTGTCACGACGGGGCTGCCCCCTCGGTCTCGATCCCGGGAATCGCCTCGGGGTCGAGATCCTCGAGCGGCCGCTGCTCAACGCCTCGCGGCGGGCGGCCCGTCCCCAGCGTGGCGGGGTCGACACGAATCGGCCGGATCCGTTTGAGCCGTAGTTCGAAACGTCGTCCGCCGTCTTCCAGCCGGATCGTATCCGGGTAAACTCGTCCGCCGGGCAGCAGCGTCCAGCCGCTCGATGCCCCCGGCAAATCCTCAGGCTGGTTCCCCAGAAGGGCCTGGACGAGATCCTCGATCGCCACCGGAACCCCCAACAACGCCTCCAGTACCTGGGAGTTCGCCGGCCCGACAAAAGCGATTCGGTCGCGGACGAAGAACACCGACACTCGGCCTCCGCCCGCATCGAGGATCAGCTCGGTCGTGCCCACGGCGGAGAGGATCTCACCGTGTAGGCGGTCGGGTTCCGCGGCGTACACGAGCAGACGGAATTTCCTGGCCCGCTCGTCGGACGCGGACTCGAACCGCGCGCGGTACACGGCGGCGTGCGGCCCCGGCCCGAAATCGCGGTTGGGTTTGCGGCCGCCACCACATCCGACCAGCAGCAGCAGACCGGCCAACGCACCGACCGTCCACCGCGCCCGAGAACTCAACGTCGATCGACCCCGGCGGGTTCGGCCAGCGGAGCGATCTTTGCTTCGATCTTGGTACGATTGTCGGAACCGTTGTCGAGTGCTTGTCCCCACGCGAAAATCGCCAGTTCGTTTTCGCCGCAGCGCTCGTACAAGTCGCCGAGGTGCTCCAGCACGACAGCGTCGGCGGGGAGTTCGCGGGCCGCCGCTTCGAGCGGTTCGCGCGCTTCTTCGAAGCGGCCCATCCGGAAATAGACCCAGCCCAGCGAATCGAGATAGGCACCGTTCCAGGGATCGATCTCGAGCGCGCGTTGGATCAACTCGAGAGCTTCCTCCAGCTTGACGCCGTCGTCCGCCAGCGAGTAGCCCAGGAAATTGAGCGCTGGGGCGTGGGAATCGTCCAATTCGATGACTCGGCGGAGTGGCGCTTCCGCCTGCTCCAGCCCCGCGGCGCGGAACAGGTAACTGCCGAGGTAGTAGTGCGCGTCGGGGTTGTCCTCGTCACTCTTGACCCACCCACGCAGCAATATTTCGCCCTGCTCGATCCGTTCCACTTCCAGGTAGATTTCAGCGATCTGAACTTGGATCAGAGGACCCAGTGTGTCGATCGCCTCCTGGAATCGTGCACTGGCCTTCGCGGGTTTTCCGGAACGCAGCAACAACTCGCCGTCGAGCAACGCCGCCACGCCGGGTTCGGATCCGTTCCGTAGTTGTTTGATTTCCGACCGGGCGCGCCTCCAATCCGTCCCCGCGATCGCCAGACGTGCGGCCAATTCGACGGTTTGCGGGTCATCGGTTTGTTCGAGTTCCGCGTGCAAGTCCCAGGCTGCAAGCAGTTGACCGTTGCCTAGGTAGAGCAAGATCATGCGCCGACGGATCGCGTCGCGGATGGGAGCGGACAGCTTGTCTCCCGCGGTGGAGAAAAGACGCAGCACTGAAACGAAAGCGTTCTGGGCACCGTCGACGATACCTTGATCGGCCAGCGTCTCGCCAAGCATCAGCAAGGCCCGCCGGTCGGAGGGCGCCTCAACCGCGAGATCGTGGAGCAACGAGGCTGCGTCGGCGAGACGTCCGACGACGCGGAATGCGTGGGCTGCGTCGTAGCGCAGGCCAAGGTCCTCCGGTTGTGCGACCAGCGCACGTTCGAAGGCCGCGACAGCGCGCGGGAGGTCGTTGAGCTCGAGCAACGCGACGGCCCACAGACGTTGAGCGGCGGTATTGGATCGCTCAAGGCCGGGTTCCGCGGACAGGATCTCGTCGACGTGGTTCCAGGCTCCGAGCTTGCCCGCGAGTTCCCGGGCGAAACCGAGTAGTTCGGCGTCATTGGGATGTTTGGAAACGTAGATCAAGACGGCGTGCAGCGCGTCGGTATCGCGCTCCTGCTCGAGCAACAACCCGATCAACTGGCTCACCGCCTGTTTGTCGCCGGGACGCATCTGGACGAGTTCGCGCGCAGCTTCGAGTGCGCCGGAATCGTCGCCCAGACGCACACGGATGGCGCGAATCGCGTGCAGGGTCGCGGCATCGGCGTGCCCGAGTTCCTTCAGCCGGAGGAGCAATCGTAGCGCCTCCCGATGGGTTTCCACGTCATCGGCGGTCGTTCGCCGCGCACGCTCGGTGGCGCGCTCCGCCAAGAACCGAAGTGCACGCGGATGGTTCGGCTTGATTTCCTGCGCGCGACGGGCCGCGCTCTCGGCGTGCTCGGCACGACCCAGACGGAACAGCATCTCGGCTACTTGCGCGTGGATTCCTGCGGAATCGGGTTGCAACTTTAGCGCAGCCCGGAGTTCGTCCGCGGCATTCTTCAACTCGCCTTTGCGCGCAGCCACGGTTGCTCGCATCAGGTGCGCGTAGGCCTTACCGCGCGCCTCCCACTCCTCGCTACCGTTTCTCTCGGACGCGGCGGACGTGTCCACGCCGAAGATTGTCGCGGCGAGCATCCCGGCAGCGAACAGCAGCGCCCATCGTCGTCGAATCGTCTTCATGGTTTCCCTACGCAGGATCCGCCCGATGGGCTTTTTCATCCAGTCGTTCGAGGACCTGATTCAATTGGTCCTGCTGGATCTCGGCGTAGTCCTCGCCCTCGCCCTCGACCACGGTGTCCGGATCGATCCCGGTCTCGTTCCACGCTTCGCCATCGGGCGTTTCCCACCGCGCCGTGGAAACCAGCAACGCGGCTCCGCTCTCGAGCTCGTAGAGCGTCGTTTCAGCGCCCAGACCATAACTCGATTCGCCGAATACCAGGGTCTCGGCGTCCCTGACCCACTGGGTCAAGGCCTCGGCCGCGCCCGCAGTCGCGCCGTTGATCAGCAACGCAATCTCGCCGTCCCAGGCCCGACAATCGTCATCGGGTTCGATCGAATCCGTGACCCGGCCCCTGGTGTCGCGCAGCTGCAGCACTGTGTTCGCACCAAAGCACGCGGCAAGTTGAGTGACGTCGCGTGGGCCGGCCTCGGCGGCGTTGCGCAGATCGAGCAGGAGTTGCGTGATGCCCCGCGATTGAACGTCGTCGAGTTCCGCAACGAGCGCCTCTCGGTCCACGCGTTCGGGGGCCTCCACGCGCAGCACGGCGATGCCCCGGCGAACTTCGACCGAGTAGCCGCGTCCGTGCGCCGTCGCGCGAACCAATGAGAATTCCATTGTTTCGAACTCGCCCCCGGGGCGTAGCAATTCCACCCGGACTTCGGTCCCGACCTCGCCGCGGAGCCGGCGGCGCGTTTGCGCCAGTGACAAGTCGCGCGTCAGTCGACCGTCGAGGCGTCTCAAACGATCCCCGACCCGGATGCCCGCATCCGCCGTGGCGGAATCGGGTTCGACGGCGACGACCTGAACCGTGCGTCCGACCTTGAGGACCGACATTCCGGGACCCGCTGGGAACTCCTTGTAGCCCAGCCAGTCGCCAACCTCATCGGGCGTCAGGTAGGCTCCGTTGGAATCGAGCCCGGCAAGCATCCCCTCATAGGCGCCCAGGAGCAGCACATCTGCCTCGACCGGGTCGACGTAGTACTCGAGAATCGTCGACATGATCTCCGCGAATTGGACGGTTTCTCGGTAGGACCCGTCCTCCGCGCCGACACGAACCGCCATACCGCTACCCAGCATCGCCAGGACCAGGACGATGGAAGCGGTCAATAGAAAGTAACGGCTCGATTTCATGGGCAACTTCCTAAACACGCCGTCGGCGTGCAACAACGCCGCTCGAAGGCGAAAACCTTCATTTTTCAAGCTACCGCGTGGTGCGGCCGATCGCAACCGTCATCTTACCGGCGCCGGAGCCAATCCTCGGGATCAACCGCCCGGCCGTTCAGGCGTAACTCGAAATACAGCGACGGTCCCGAAAACGACCCGGTCTCACCGACGATTCCCAGACGTTGACCGCGCCGGACCCGTTCCCCCGGCTCGACCCACGTCATCGCAGCGTGGGCGTAGACGGAATGCAGCCCATGACCGTGGTCCACGATCGTCGTCAAACCGTAACCACGAATCCACCCCGAAAACACGACCTCACCGTCGAACACCGAATGGATCGGATTGCCCGACGCCGCACGGATGTCGATCCCGGGGTGCGGGACCTTGGTCTTGAAGCGCGGATGGATCACATCCCCGAAACCCGAGCGCAGTTCGCCTTCGGCCGGCCAATCGAGCAGTCCCTGGAACTTGGTCATATCGAGCGACGCCTCGGTGATCGACGAATCGAGCCCGTCGATCAATGCCGCCAGACCGTCAGACGCGGAGCGGAGTTCGTCGAGCGCGCCTTCACGGCGCGCCGTGTCGTTACGAATCTCGTCGAGGAGGCGCCGCTGGCGACGTCGGCCGGCGTCGAGGCGGTGGTTGGTCGCTTCGGTTTCGCGGCGTGTTGCCTCCAGCGTTTCCCGCTCCTTCACAAGCACCTTGCGCTCCCCCGCCATGCGTTTCTCGTCCTCGTGGTAACGCGCCAGGACGGTGTTGTCTCGAGTGCTGAGGAACGCAGCGTAACGCAAACCGCCCCAGTAGTCTTCGCGATTCTGCTCGCCCAACCAGCGCCGGAGGGACTGTTTCGACCCACCCTTGTACATCTCGCGCAGGCGGAACGCGAGGTAGCGCTGTCGCTCTTGTTGCGAACGGCCCAAGTCCTCGAGGGTTCGCTGATGTCCGGCGATGCGCTCGCCGACGGCTTCGGCACGGAGCGAAACTTCACGTAGCCGCGTCTGCCCGAGGCTGAGTTCCGCGGAGAGCCCTTCCAACTCGCCGAGCACTCCCCCTTCCTGGTGTTCGAGCCGCTCGAGTTCCTGGCTTAGCCGTGCAATCTCGCTACGCAGGGCCTGCAGCCGTGCTTCGCGGCTCGGCTGCGGGTAAGCAGCGACGCCTGCGCCCAGCAGGAGCACGACCCCGAATGCTGGACGAAGAAGCGCCACGCGAACCTCGCTAGAATAACGGTTCCCCGTCGAGACCCCCGGGCACCTCGAGTCCGAGAGCCTTCACGATGGTCGGCATCATATCGATCATGCGCGGCGCATCGGTGCGGAACGGACGGTTGGAGAACAGGATCCCCGGTACGACCGAGGGATCGTTGGAGCAATGGTCTCCGGTCCACGCCCGATCGTTATCCTCGATCACGCTCTGGCCGAAGCCGCCCAATGTCGTTTGCCAGCTCACCCGATAGCCGAGACTATTACCGACACGAAGATCCGGGATCAGATCGGCGCGGTAGTCGCTATAGATCTCCTCCCGTTTCCAGACCTTGGTGACCGGGTGCTCACCGTTCTCGTCGACCAGAGCTTCGAGCCCGTCGATGATCTGCTGGCGCACGGCTTCGTACTCCGGTCCGGGAAAGACCGAGCCCTGCCCCTCGCGCCCGACCACATTGATGTAAATCCCACCGAGACCCATCGCGTAGGCCTTCGTTTTTTCCCAGTCGTAGCCGCTCATCAGGTCCCGGGTCTCGAAGAGTCTCTCCAGCGTCGCGCGCTCCGTGGTCTGCCCCTTGAGCGTCAGCAGCCCCTGTTCCTGTAACCAGTTGTTGTAGTTGACGCCGCGCCGATAAGACGAAAAGCCGTGATCCGAACACACGAGGAAAAGGGTTTCCGGTCCAACCAACTCGCGAGCCCGGCCGACGATGCGGTCCATGCGCTTGTAAGCCTGCAGCATCTCTTCTTGATACCCGGGGGCCTTCTGCGCGTCGTAGAACGGGTGCGTCGGATCGAGGTAGTTCCACAACATGTGCCCGATACGATCGGTGAAGTAGAAGATCTGGACGAACAGGTCCAGGTCGTCGTCGGCCACCAGCCCCGCCATCATCTCCTCGTACTGATCGACCGTGAAACGCATGTCCTCGAGGAACAACTCTTCATCCCCGACGCCCGACGGCAACGACCATGTATCCAGCGCCCATCCCATGGTCTTGAACAGGCCGAAACGGTCGAGCAACTCGTCCGAGTAGTCCGGCGGGTAACTGAACGCAACCGGGTGGCAATCCGGATGGAAGTGGATCGGCGACATGTACAAATCAAGCTCGGGTTCGAGCTGCAGCAACTTGAAGCGAACCATGCCGCGCAACGGTTGAAGCGCGTCGACCACCGCGTTGATCGGAAACTTCAGGATCACCCAATCGCTCCATTCCCCGAGCGCCAACGTCCCGGTGTGACCCGAAATCTCGTAGCTCAGCGTGGTGTCGGTCGCTTCCAAGGTGAGCGGCAGGTTGATCTGTTCAGCCACGCCCGCGGCGTCGAGTTCGATACGCTTGGATTCCTTGGCCGCGGAGGCCGAGCCGCCGTCGGCCGCAGCCGCACGATCGACGACGTACTGGTAGAACGGGTAGTTGCGCGGACCGAAGACGGTCGTCTCGATACGGCCTCGGCGCGCCTCGAGTGTGACGAGTTCGAGACTGAAGTCGTTGCCGACCTCGAGCGTGAAATTCACGTTCGACGTGTAAAACGAGGGCGTCCCGAAGCGGCCGCGTATGTCCGGCACACCGAGGCCGGACAGCATCTGGCCCGGGCCGACGTTTTCCGCGGGGAAAGTTGCCGGCACGCGGATGATCCGCACCTTCTTGCCGGCCCTGGTAGCCAATTCCCAAAACGGCGTGCCCTGGCGGTTGTTCGTGGCGCTAGGCACCTCGACCGGGAGGTACGCCGCCGCTACATGACCGGCTCCCCAGCCCGCCGCGATTGCGATGGCCAACGGGACGGCCAAACGCAGTGGCCATTTCTTGGAAACGAAGAACACCACCCCGAACGCAAGGACGAACGCGCTCGCTCCGGCGGCGAATCCGAGGACCTGTCCGTTCCTTTCACCCCACAGGAAAGCTTCCCGCCCTACCTGGATCAGGCCGATCGAGGGCAAGTAGGTTTGGGGGTCGCGTTTCAGAAAATCAAAAATCTCGGTCCGCCCCGGATCGATTCCGGTCGCGAAGGATGACCACGAAACGGGGGTCTGCGGAGGGTTCGTCGGCAGCAGCGGACGGTACGTGCCTTCTTGTCGGAGCTTGGCCAGGTTGGGGAGTTCTCCCGCGGCCATGTACTTCTCCACCAACCTCGCGTCGGCGCCGTCGAATCCGATCACGACGACCTTCGGCGATTCGGCGCCGATGCCCGCCCCCCAAAGTGCCGCGAGCCCGAATATGACGGAAACTTTTCTGAACATCCGTTTGCCCCTGCGGTTCCGACGCGGAAACTCAGCCTAACACCGGGTCTCGGCTAGCGCACCCGGCTTCCCGTGTTACCATCGCGTTTTCCTGAAACCCACGGATGCTCGAGACGCCAACCGCCAATCTGCCGCACGCGGCCGAGGCCGAACGATCGGTCCTCGGTGCCATTTTGTTGGACAACGGTCAGTTCGATCGCGCGCGCGAGCTGTTGACCGACCAGGCGTTCTACTCCGACCGGCACCGCAAGATCTTTCTCGCGTTCGAGTACCTGTCCGAGGCGGGCACCGCGCTCGACCTCGTGACGCTCAAGGATGAACTCCAGCGCCGGAACACGCTGGAGGCCTGCGGCGGGCCGGCGTACCTCGCGGGGCTGATCGACGGCGTACCGCGCTCGTCCAACGTCGAGCACTACTCGCGGATCGTTCAGGAGAAGGCCCTACTCCGCGAGTTGATCCGGACCAGCCAGCAGATCCTGAGTTCCGCGATCCAGGCGGACGAACCTACGGAAACACTGCTCGACGAGGCCGAGAAAGCGATCTTCTCGGTTTCCGAAAAACGTCTCGGCAGCGGGTTCATTTCACTCAAGACGTCGGCCGAACAGGCCTTCAAACACATTGAAGAACTGACCGAACGGCAGGAACTGATCACCGGAATTGCCACCGGCTTCCCGCAACTCGACGAAAAGACCGCCGGGTTCCAACCGGCCGACCTGATCATCCTCGCCGCCCGCCCGTCGATGGGCAAGACCGCACTCGCGCTCAACCTTGCCGCGCACGCCGGGATTCACAACGGCAAACGGGTCGGGTTCTTCTCGCTCGAGATGGCCCACCAGCAATTGTTCATGCGTCTACTCTGTTCCGAGGCGAGGATCGATGCCCATCGGCTGCGCACGGGAAGGATCGGCAAGGAGCAATGGCAGGACATTATTCGCATTTACGGCCCGATGTCCGAGGCTCCGATCTACATCGACGACACACCCAGCGTTTCGATCATGGAGATGCGCGCCAAATCCCGCCGCTTGAAACGCGAACACGGCCTCGATCTCTTGATCGTGGACTACCTCCAGTTGATGCGCGGCAACGGGCGCTACGACAGCCGCCAGCAGGAGATTTCGGACATCTCCCGCTCGCTCAAGGCGCTGGCCAAGGAGTTGAATATCCCGGTCGTCGCCCTCTCGCAATTGTCGCGTGCCCCCGAACAACGCAGCGGCGACCACCGGCCCCAACTCTCCGACCTGCGCGAGTCCGGCGCGATCGAGCAGGACGCCGACGTCGTGATGTTCCTGTTCAGGGAAGAGGTCTACAAGCGGGACGATCCCGACCTCGAAGGTCGCGCTGAATTGATCATCGCTAAACAGCGTAACGGTCCGACGGGAACGATCGAGTTGAACTTCATCCGTCAGTTCACGCGGTTCACGACGCCCGAGTTTCGCGAGTTCTAGCCAGCCTCGCTCGGGCGCGCTAGATCGGATAGCTGTTACACCACCCTAAAAGGCTGAGAACGACGGCACATTTTTGGCGGGATGCCGTCGGTGTCAATCCTGGTGTCATTCCCCGATCGCCTGAAGATCGGCCAGGTCGATCCCGTTCTCCACAATCGCCCAGATGCTCGCCATGTCCGTGATCTCGAATCCCGTCTTGTGGGCCGCCTGAGCGTACCGTGAGGTCATTTCCAGGCTGCGGTGGCCCAATCTGCCCCCATGACCGAATAAACATCCTCACCGGCCAGACAACGCCACGTAGCCATGCTGTGTCTGAGAGACTTCGCCCGCTTGCCCACGACGCCCGCCCGATCGATCACACGGCGGAAGAATCGCGATGCACGCTGACACTGCCGGCGACCAGCGAAGGGTTGCCGGTCCTGGTCGTGAAAGATGTACGGGCTATCCGTGCGCCGGATCTGCCGCCTGAAGATGGCCAGGACCGTGGGGTTCAGTTCCACGGTGAACGGCTGGCGAGTCTTATGCCGGATTAGGCTGACTCGCTTCCGATCGCCTACCCCAAGAGCGGACCACTTGAGGCCAGCCACATCGGAGATATCCGTCCCGAGGCCCAACATGACTTGCATGATGTCGGCGACCCAGGACGGGTATTCGTCCTTCTGCGCTTCCCGCAGGATCAACGTCCACTCGGCCGGCGACACTGGGTCCGGGTTTGGCTTCGACGGCGCTGGTTTCTCGATCTCTCGCACCGGGTTGCGGTCGGTGTGCTCATGCTCGATCGACCACGCGAACAACCTCGACAACTGCGCCATGTACAGACGCGCCGTGCTGTTACTAAGCCCCGTCTTTTTCTTTTTCGTGTTGCTCAGTACCGGCGCATCGGTCAACAGCCAATCACGAAACACTGCGATCATCTTCGGTGTGATCTCCTTGATGTGTTTGTCCGCGAACTGCCCGTACAGGTGGCGAGTCTTGGCCCACGCAACCTCCACATACTCGGAGTGGTTGCGCGCCATCTGATCGGGGATGTAATCGGGCAGCAGATCCTTGACCAGGGGCCCACGCTCCACTTCCCGCTGCACGGCATCGATCGCATCTTGCTTGCGTTGATACGCCGGGTCGATGTACTACCCCTCTCGGGCCTGCGATCTGCGCTTGCCCAGCTTCGTGAGCGCGTCACTCTTAGTCCCGCCGCCATGTTCGCGCTTGATGCGCGCGGTGCGCTGTGGTGCGGACATTGGCACGGGTGCGCCGGTGCTGGGATGCACCCAGTAGGAATACGTGATCCGCCAGTAGGACGTGCCGTCCTGCCGGGTGATCCTCTTCGGGTTCTGGCCTTGTCGTGGCATTTAGTTCACCTCCGCATCGTCGCGGTCAGGGTCGTTCGGTTTTCGGGTGTCGTTAGGCATAGCTACCTCCAGGCGAAGAAATACGCGGACGGGTTTGTTGGCCGGGATTGTGTTTTGGTAATGTGGCCGGAACCCATGACGCGCTAACCTCGCGTTGTGGGCCAGGGGACCGTTGGTGCTCAATACACCGGCGGCTCCCCGACTTGATGCGTCGAATCGTAAGCCCTGAGGGCCGCGAGAGTCAAGGGGAGGTACAGATGCCCTTATTTGCACCGCAAGCGAAGCCCTGGCCGCCGACAGACAAAGGCAAGGCGGACGCTCAACTGGTTGCGGATGCCGCAAATGGTAGGTTCGTGACAACCGTGATCCACCCTGACGGCCAGGAACTCGGTTATTTGGTGACGTTGCCCACCGGGGGCAAGAGCGACTCTGAGGGTACCGTCGTCCCCGACTGACCCGACGGCACCGTTTCCTGCTCTCAAAGACCG
>SMVB01102559.1_pt1 | contig 17777 bp, 20 predicted proteins | sample 2456461 | NCBI WGS metagenome assembly SMVB01 (sample SAMN11095934, study PRJNA526329) | marine sediment metagenome | biome: Marine sediment; feature: Surficial sediment; material: Deep marine sediment; isolation source: Hadal surficial sediment | place: Pacific Ocean | collected 2014-05 | depth...
TCTTGACATACTTGCCAGCTACTGAACCAAGTCCTCCGGAGATGGCTCCGGAAATTGCTCCGGTCCTGAAGTCACCACCACCGGCTGCACTCAATCCACCCCGTACGAGTGCGTTGCCGATCACACTAGCCGCCGCACCCTGTGCACCCAGCATGCCACCGATGGCAGCACCAAGACCCGGCACAAAAATCGACAGTGCAATAGGTGCGATGGTCTGAAAGATCTTCGACGAGACAACTTTCTTCACAACTTTCTTGACCTTCTTCCAGACCTTGCTCAACCACCCGTACTCAGGTAGTCCAGTATTCGGATTGATGTCAGGTTCACCCCACATGCCTTTGATAACGTCGAACTCTTCCTCGGTCATGTGGACCAGCATCTCGTCTTCGCCACGCCCACCAGCTCGTGCCGTCGCTGCTGCAGCCTTGACGTCGCCACCCTTAGCGTAGGCACGTTCGACTGCGCCACCATATTTATAGAGACGTACCTTCTTGACATCTTTCTCCGGCACACCCTGCGACTTCATCAACGCTTGAGCTGCCTGCGTGTAGAGCAACTCCTTGCCCCCCGGTGTGTCCTCGATTCTCTGCACATCCGCGACTATCTTTTTCGACGCACCCTTCTCTGCCATCAGTTGAGCCAGACCACCTTTGGGCTGCATCGTCTCCGCAGCCTGCTGTTGTCTCTGAGCTAAATTTTGCATCCGGGTACCTGTCACCAGTCGTCTGGCTGACTCTTTGCCAGCTGCCAATCTGGATTGATTTGGATCGAGCACGTTCGACCAGTTCTCTCCTCGTGACGCAGCAGCAAGAAGATGCCCCTGTCCCACAAGTTCCTTGCCCTTCTCGATGTCGCCCTTACCTAATGGCATTTCTCTACCCCGTAAAATTCGATGTTGCAAAAAGTCTTTGTGCCCATTCGCGCCAGTCATCATATGCATATGGATCAGGCGCGTCCTGTCCAAGAGCATCTACACCTCCAAACATACCTGCTGCCCACTGCTGCCATTTTTCCGGATCGTCCAAACGTGGGTAATTACTGTCCGACCCACAGATCGGATCTGCGAAGAACCCCAGTGAGCCTGACATGAAGTCCGCCCACTCGATAACATTATCAAAGCCTTGCGGATAGATGATGCTCATGACTCAATTCTTCCATCGGCTTCTTCGATGTGTGCGTACGTTTTACCCAGCTCGTAATTCCCTCCGCTCACGTTCGACTCAAACCTGAAACTCATTAATCGTTTCACGTCTTTGAACTTCACAATTTCTTCGTCAGGCGTAATGGGTAATGCGAAGATGGTTCTCGATGGAGTCACCTCTGTCACAGCAGCATTCGCGTTCGGACGTCCCTTCATGGTCACAGTCATGTCACCAATCTGCACGAAGTCAGGTTCCATGTAAGCACAGCTAATTGACTTGGTACTTTGCCCAGTGTCCAGCAACGACATCTCAGCAGTCTCGAAGAACGACTGGATAGCACTGATCTGTGACGTGCGAATCTTATCGAACGCAGTTTCGTGCTGCCAAAGTGTGCGACCGTTTACAGTCACTTCGTTGTCCACCATGAATGGACGCTTGTATACGTCAGCAAATATGCCAGCTGTGCGTCCCTGATTGACATTGTCAGAATCAGGTAACGGAGTGTCGTACCAGTACCCTTCACGCACATTGAAGATCACTGCGTGGGTACACTCGGTTGCATTGCCACGTGGATAGCACCACCAAAGCTCACCGTAGCGTGGCACTTTCATACCGAAAACTTTATTCCGATGCGTGAAGTTGAGGTTGTCGAAGAAAAAGTTCTGGTTCATGTCGTTGGGCAGCTCGCGCACGACACCGTTGAACATCAGGAAGCGATCAACACCGGGCCAATAATAAATGCCGTCCATCTCGACGATGCCTTGCGAACTCAGAACCGTGATACCTCGCGCAATGATGTCCCACGCAAAATCAGGAGGACCAGCAGGTTGGAATGTGCCCCGGATGAGCGAGTCCAGTGCCCAGAACAAAACAGCAGGACCAGTGCCCGCGCCTCGAAGTGGGAACCCTTTGACGATCTTTTGCGTACCCAGATTGAACTCGACGGGTTTCTCATCCACATTGTTGATCGCTGACACTTTGATCAGTCCATCACTGCTGTACGCAAACAGGTACTGACCACTGACGACGATGCCACCGCTGACAGGTCCAAACGTACCCGTGTTCCAACCAACAACCGGATCGGTGTTTAATCCTGTCGTAGAAAGCACAGTTGCAGCAGTGAGCGTGTCGATGTAAATGTCACCACCAACTGAGTTATCGATGTCGAGTGCATTCGGCGCTGCATGTGCAACAAGCAGGTGATTACCTGTGCCTAACGTGTCAGCAAAGATGTCGAACTGCCACAGGTTATTAATATCGTCATTAAAAGGTGTCGGCGTACGGTCGTTGAAAATGCTCAACGTGCCGTTCGAGACTTGGTACTGACCAAGAGTCATGGGATGTCCAAGATGCAGGAACTGGGTGTTGTCTTCCGAGAAACTGCTCATGCCGCGTGTGATCTCCGGCACCGTGTCAGTGACCTGTTGGTAGCCTCCTATCTTCTTTGGCTTGCCACGTTGAAACCTGCACCACCGTCCGTCAATATAATTCTCGCTATCAAAACGGGTACCGTCCCGCTTGATACCGGGTTGTGACGCGATAAGTGCAGGTTGTTTAGCCATTATTCAAAAACTTCTATCTGGAACCAGTTTTGTTCATCAACAAGACTCAAAGCCACTCCCGCATTCTGTAATACAAATACTTCAAAGAAGTCCGCTTCATCTACCCGGATGATTCCCGTATCGAACTGCATTCCAAGATTTGGAACAGTAGCATTCGCAGCACTGGCGTAGATCTGAGTGAAGAATGTGACCATGTCATCATCGATGGCTCCATTGTTGACACCGTTCTTTCTCACTTCCAATCGTCTGAAGCTGGAGCCATTGGGAGGCCAAGTTATTTGACCAGTAAACCTGACACGGGTGACGCTAGCAGGAATCGTCAACCGAGTCGGAGTTCCACCAGCATGGAAGGCATTCGTGTCGTAAGCTTCCCCGCCGAAAGTTACCACGGTCTCCACGTTATCCGGTATCGACTGAGCAACGGTGTTGAAGACTTTCGCGCCATTCACACCTACCAGTCCGCCTCCAAGATCTGCCGTGGTCAGTACTCGTTCGAATCCTGCTCCGGTGTCTTGGTTGTTAGCCTCAGCGCCGCCACTCGCAGCCGGAAGTGTTCGGAAGACTTCCACTCCGTCATCAAACAGCGATACGTCGTCATCCGGATCCATCTCCAACATCGTGACGGTCACGGGACCAGCGGCTTCGCCCTCAAAACGATATGCAATGCCCGGACTCTCGATCAGGTTCGCAAGTAGATACGTGTCACTCATCAGGAACCCCGATGAGGCACGATCAAGTCCCGCGATGTTTGTCCAGAAGACCTGCGCGTTGTTGTCTAAAGTTCCCCGGAACCTCGAACCACCAGAAATAACCCTGAGGTACGAAACGCTGTTTATCTCAGCTATGAATTCGCCACCCGCAGATCCGGGTGCGACAAGGATATCTCCACCGGATATTAAGTTCGAAATTATGAGGTTAATCGCAGCAGTGGGTTGACCGATGAACCCTCTCGGAGTCCCATCTGTATGCGCGAACTCAAGCAGACGAACTTCAGCATCTACGTTGCCGTCACTTCGTAGTTGCGCGATGCCGAGAGTCAAAGCTCTTACCCGTACATTGGCGCTCGTATCTACGAGTTCATTGATATCAACGGGGGGGACTGATGCAATGATGTCCGTGATCGTCGCTTTCTTTGCATTGTCCGAGTCGTCGATGTCTTGGAATGCTAAGAAGTCACCAGCAACTGGTGCGGTCGATGGAATGCTTGTGAAATCGAGGAAGACATCGTCAGGATTGACACCGACACCAATACCCGGCGCGACCTGAAATGTCCTGTCCATCTGGAGAGTGCCACCACCAACCAGACCATCTCCAGCGAACAGTTCTAACTCGTCGTGTGCAGCTTCCAGATTGTTTCGCGCATCGGTAGGATTATTCGCCCCAGTACCACCTTGTACGACCGAAAGTGGAAGCGAAATTGACGTGGCGTTTACCGCATTAATTATATCGACAGCGTCGCAAGAGAAAATCGCAGTCTCACCTTGCTCCAGTTCTGGAGCCCCTACCTGCGCAGGTGTCGAAATAGTCAGCGCAAAAGCACCAGTCGTCTGGTTCTCACACCAGTACTGCTGCGTGGTGTTTGGCACGACGATACGTCGGTTACCAGTAAGTGCCCCTGTGAAACGATAGGAGATACGATCTGTATTCGCACCAGCAAGGACGAAGTCACCAGATCCCGGAACGGGAATCGAGACGAAGTCGAACCCTATAGTCGAAGATTGAGTGAGCCCAACGGTGAAAAAGTCCGTGCCATCCGTGAAGATGAACGTACTGTCATTAGGCTCCAGAGTGATGTTCGCAGAGCCATCAATCTGCCCTGACGGAGGGACGATGGTCAGTGTACCGGTGCCAGAGTTACGCAGCATGAAGAACCAGTCGTCACCAACTACGCCCGGATCAGGCAGATCAGCTTGTCCTGCACCACTTACCCAGATTAGACACTTCGCTCGGTCACCATTGACAACAGTGATCGGCGTTGAAGCTTCTACATCAGAATCGATCTTCTGATTGAGTAGCACACCAATAGCTTTGATACCCGCGCCTGCCAGTGCAGCAGCCGATGCAACAGAAACGGTAGCGCCCAACTGAAAAGTTGACCATATGCCCGCTTGTGTCGTGTTGTCAGTAAGAACAATGACCCACACGTCACCCGGCTCGATGGTCTGAATTGGTCCCCCTGTGTTATCAAGCACGTCGAAGTTATTGGAGCCCACGTTACTGATCGTGGCTTTATTACCGGTGTTCGTAACACTGGCAGACGGCATGCTGATATTAATCGAAGCGACAGTAGCGTCGATGTCCAAGAAGTCTGCGACAACATTGCCATCCGTGATCTGTTGCTCAGTCGGCCACTGCAGAGTGATGTCTACAGCAGTCGTAATTTTTAGGTAACTAAGCTGTGATGGGAAGATTAAGTCGCCACCAAAGACGTCAGTAAATGCCATTAGACAGACTCCCTCGTAACGTTCCGATCAATGATGCGCTTGACATCCTGCGCCTCAAGTATGGCAACGTCTTTCTCGTAAATAGCTTCCCAAAGGGGAATGCGATCATCATCTTTCAAAAAGGGAGTCGCCTGCAACAGTGCACCATGAAGCAAACTATTGGGGGCGAAGTCTGTCGTCCAATTCGTCTGGTTCGTGTCGTCCAGCAGCGCAGGCAACTCCCAGTAATTGACTTCAAACGGATATGCAAAATTAGCTGACGGCGCAAACAGCCAGTTGAAATAATTGTAGTCCGCGTAGAACTTAGGTTGAGCAGTGACATCCTCGTCCGGATGAAAACGCCGACAGTATTCATAGGAACGTGCAAATATTTGCGTCCGTACCTGTGCTGCTCCTACACCGATGTTGATCGAGATCGTGTCACGCCAGCGATCAGGCTTCGGTATCACGGACTGTCCGACACCCAGTGTGTCAGTCACTACCGCTACAAATCCCAGTATTTTCAACCGGTTCGCCAGCTCCCGTTCAGCCAAATTAATCAGGCTCGGGAGCTGGTCGAACACCGTGGGATCGACAACCGTACCTCGCTCCAGATACCTACGCATATCTGAGAGGAGCGAGTTGAATGTCATCGAGACAGCCATGGATTACTCCTCGTTGCCAGCCTCTAACGCAGCGATGATCTGAGCTTTCGTTGAAGAAGCAGCAACGGAGACCCCTCTCTCCTCTGCTATCTCGAACAGTCTTTCATTGGTCAGGTCTGATAACTCCGGTTCCGTTGCCACTTCTGGCTCTGGCTCCGACTCTTCCGTTGCTGCAGCAGCCTCCTGAATAACATCGTGCGCAGCATCGCTACGACCACGGAGTGTGGCCCACTCAACAGTAGAAGGCGCTCGACCTTGCTTCGCCATACTTTCCATCACCTTCGTGAACGCAACGAGGTCATCATGTGCTTCGTCGCCACGTGCCAACAGCTCACCAAGCAGACCCAGAAGTTCAGATGCTTCCTGCATCCTGACGCTGGACCCACCACCGAGTGCCGGGTTGTTGGTGACCAATGCGAGTCCTCGAACAGCTACTAAAATTAATTCAATCATGTTCATTCCTTTGCTCCGTTAACTGCGGCTATGAGAATGGCAATGAGAGGCCTTGTTCGCTCGATCCATCCGTTTAACTCGTTCATGGTTCTTACGAACTTTTCCTCGGTAGTTACACCCGCTTCGTACTGCGCCCGAATCACTAAGAATTCCAGCGCGGTATCTAACAGGGCATCTGCCACTGTCTTTACTTGCGAATCTGCACGTGCAATAGCACGCACAGCACTGTCCGGGATCTGTCCGCTGGAGACAAGCTTCGCAGCCTGCTCCTCGATGATCACGAACGTGCCGTACGTTGCGAATGCACGCTGCTCAATCGTTTCTGCTTTCGCAATCGGGTTTGCCCCTGCACATGCCTGCAGCAGCAACATGATCGCGAGTAGGAAGTACATCTGAAACTGACGTACCCTTACGATTAAGTAGCTCATCCTACGGTACCCCCTCCATCACCCGATCCTGTGACTTTGTTTACCAAACGACGGGTCCAAATCGCTTGGAAGTCTTTGCCAAATGTAATTGCGCCACCGACGAGCAGGATGGTCCACTGAAGACCAGAGATGTCACTCAAAGACGTGATTCCCTCTCCACTCAGTAACGCCAACGATGCCGTCAGAATAGCGATAATGGTTGCGATAAACGCGCCGATAATCGTGTTCATGTTATCCCCTCATTTTCCTCGAATATTTTTATCCACACTTCTTCATGAAGCAATGCTTCAGTGATAACTTCGTACAGTCGTCTGTACGCTGAGACTGAACTGGTCACCTGACCTCGTTCAGTTACGTTCTGAACTTGACCGTCACCAGTGAGGATGCACCCTTCGGAGTCGTCATCCTTGTTGCCAACGTGCATGTAAATGAAGGTGAAATTCGGTACATCTTGCAGCCAGAGCATTCCATCATGCCAATCAAACCGCTTGCCGTACCGCTCATTCATGCCACCTTCAGTACGAAGGAGAATCTGATATCGACCCGGTGGAATCCGGGTTTCGCCGGGGATCTTCGGCTCATTGAATTGATCTTCCAACGAGTAGCAGAAGAATTTCTCCTCAACAAAGACCAGTCCGAGAGTAGACTCTTCAGCGCCAGAAAATCGTTTCAGTATAAGTTCCATCAGCTTGTGTGAGTCGCTTGAAGTGCAGCCTTCGCCTCTTCCAACGCAGCTAAGTCAATCTCCCTTTCAGCAAGATCTTCAGCATCCCCCGCAGTCCAAGTTGCATCATTACTCTCACGGAATTCCATTGTGGCGATTTCCCTCTTTGTCGAATCAATGTCACGTTGGAGAAGAGCCACGAAAGCATTATTGATGGGTGCGGTCTGGTTCATTACTATTGCTTTTATGTCCTCAGCCATTGCATTGATAAGGAGCGGTTGCAAAACGAACCAGAAAACGGGCACAAGGATGGCATAGGTCACCAGTTGATTGATGCCTATGCGAATTCCTCGTTCTTTGACTTCGGCCTTGCTTGCCATTTTACTTCTCCGATCCCTCCGCAGCCGGAGCCCCTTCAGAATTCCCTGACGATTCCACGGCAGCTGCAACTGCGTCTGCCACTTCCTTATTCGGTGGCTCAGCCGGTGGTTCATCCGCTGGAGGTGCATCTGCCAATTTCACCGGGGTGTTAACCACCAACACCTCGTTATTAGCGATAGCCATCAGCAGCTGCATCAAAATTCTAACAGCTCCACTGACAGCCATAGGACCCGGAACATTCACAGCTCCGGGTGTATTCAATAAGGAAACCCCTGCGTTAGCAGCCAGTTTGATTTGATCTTGATTGAGATCTATTCTTGGTTGTTCCATTGTCTTCGCCCTTTAGTTTGCGCCGACGTCAATCTTGTCTCGTATTGCCGTCCGCAGTTGTGCGAATGTCAGATCAGGCAGTCCCTCAATTGCGCGTAACACGTTGAACTGATCCATAACTAACTCCGCGAATGCTTTCATAAGTCGTTCGTTGTCGAACCGATTCTTCTCTTCCCCTTTACCTCTTGTGGCTCGCGTAACAACGAGGGCATCGTCAATGATAGTCTGCTCCGCCGGACTCGCCAGCGTGACCACGTCACCAGTGATGATCCAGTATTTTGTAGGCTGACCCTGTACCGCTGACAAATCTGGGTTGATGACCCACTCCGCCGAACTGAAGTTCGGAGTGTGAACTGACCCTCTGAATTCTTTCGTTGCTCTGTTGAGTACTGCTGCCATCGCTATACTCTCCTCCTGAAACTGAGTCCGCCACCATTTTCTACATACTCTGGGACAGGCGCGCCAAATTCGCCTGCATAAGCAATTTCGCCCGGTCCTACATCAATTGGATTCTTCGCAGTCACGAGTATGCCCGACTCCCTGTCGTTCAAAAGCGGTCGGAGTAAAAGTCCCTCGACAATCCCATCGTGACCTTGTGCAGTGAAGATGGTCAACCATTCTTCGTCTGATAAAATCCTGTCGTAATATCGCACATCTGCTGTATCAACATCTTGTGTGTTGCCACCGTCGCTAGTGCCGCCGATTCCAAAATCTTCAGCATCATCAAATATTGTACCGGGATCATTTAATGTTGCTTCTAATACCCCATTCAACCAAAGACGCTGGTCAGTGCCATCAAAATCTATGCCCGCGTGAAACCACGTGTCGAGCGGAATAGCTGTGGTACTTACAAGAACGGTATTCACAGCACCGTCAAAAGATACCGAAGCACGTAGCACAATCGGTGCTGTGTCAGGTTTTAAGAACCATGACTTGCTAACGGGATTGTCCCATACAGTAATGATTGTACGATTTTGTGGATTACTGTCACCAGAATAAAGATTCGCCCACACCATCGCTGAGAACGGAGTTTGCGTAAACTGGTCCGCTGTATTCAAAAACGAAAAGGTTGATCCGTCAACGTCATTGGTACGAATTGCCATCAGGTGAAACTCACTTTAACGAGTAGCATCGCCCAGTCGCCTGTCAAATCCGTTCCTCCGGTCGGAGCCACACGAGTCAGTTCAAATTGTGTCGTCTCTCCTGCCGTTACGCCGAGAGTCGCAAGCGTCACTGTCTGCGTATCCTCTTGGAAGAACTCGTTGGTCGGGATGTCAATGTCCGTGAGTTGCGTCGCTGCACTCCACGCCTGCACTGCCGCGTTGTCCGGGATGCCTCTGTTGTATATGTCAAGACCGACGGTGTTCGCTATTCCCGGAGCGGTCTCCGCCCGCGCCACGAAGTCGAAGACGATGTTCGTGGCACCTGCCGGAACTTCGATGGTGAAGCCGACGCCTTCTTCTGTCGTGTCATCAAACAGTCTTACCGTCAGTCCAGCGTTGTTGCTGTCCGCCGATGCAGGCGCGAGCGCGTTGACCGTCCAGTCCGCGTTGTTCGGATTCTCAAGCTGATCCGCGAAGAACTGGAATTCAGAGAAAGCAAGGAAAGATAGATTAGCATCGAAGAAAGTGAGCAACTGCGTAAACGTAGCTTCAGACAGAACACCTCCATCGTTGGTAATAATTGTATCGCCAGCAGCGATTGCTCCGCTCGCCGGTTGTGCTGTGATGGCTGTGACATCAAGAGCCAGAGCCGTTGCTCCAGTTACCTGTCCAGTGTGCGTGGCATTCGTGACCTTGGCAGTGTTAGCTGGGACATCCACTGCAATGTTGATGCCGTCAACATTACCCGTGAGTGTGATATTGCCAGTGATATCTAGATCGGACCCATCGTACGTGAGTCCGGTGGTTCCTTCGATAGTGCCGTCGCCTGTCCAAACGCCAACTTGATTATCGACCGGAGTGCCGACCTTAGACACGTCGCCTCCGCCTATCTCTGACACGAAAGCTAACGTCTCTGCATCTTGCTTGATTCGACCGGAGAGGCCCGTGATATTCCAATCAGTCGTAGTTGTGAAGATCGTATTGAAGTCCACATTGTCGTGGCTAGAATCAAATTTACCTCCACCTGATAGCGCTTGAATAATTAAAGGCAAACCTTCTTTGATGTTTACGCCGGGAGCACTTGTAAGAGTACCCCCTAAAGTAATTTCGTCAATTACTGAATCATCTCCTCGGAACAGACGAAGTTCTATGCCCGAAGTGGTGTCCGTTCTTCGCCCAAAATCTACTGATGCTGCGCTCGTACCATCAAAAGGCTGTGCTCCTATTTCAAGCCGCGCCGCGCCTCCACCTGCGGTTGACAAATGTACATTATGACGATTATCGAGCGATGAGCTGGAGGCACTGATACTAAATCCGTTTTCAGCACCAGTTGTGTTCAGAAATATTGTGGGTCCGCCCGTATCCCATCCGCTCATAATCCATCGTGAGATATTTGATCCTTGAGTACGGAACGTACCCGTAGCCGCATCTGAGAAGAAATCAAGTCCTATAACACCACTAGCACTCAATAGACTGAGCATCGTCCCATCCCACAGGAAATTCTCATCACCTTCGATGGTTCCGTCGCCTGTCCATACGCCGACCTGATTGTCAACAGGCGTACCGACCTTAAAGACATCACCACCACCGGCACCGGGAATGGTGATTGTCTTGGTGCCACCGGCTCCGGTTGCAGTCACGCCCGCGCCGACAAAATCAAGGGTGTCTGCTATCGTGGCAAGAGGCACACCCTCATCCTCAACAGTAACGCCACCGGTACCGTTCAATACAAAATCAGTTCCTGCATCGTCGGTGTACATCAGAACGTTCGGTACGTCATCGCGTACCCAGACCTGACCACGAGCAGCGACGCTCGCCAGTCCTGCTGCTCTTTCTTCAAAGAACGCAGACTGTTCGTGTATGAACTCCAAGTCTTCCGTTATTGAGAAGATCGTCAGTCCTGTTTGATTTCCGGGATTCCAGAATCCCCAATCATGAATTGGACTGAAGTTAAAAGCAGACCTACCGTAGAACCCTACAGGCGTACCTCCATTCCTATCAGTAGACCAAACTGGTCCAGCCGACGCTCCGATGTTGACGTGGATGAAAGCCTTACGAACGTCAGTCGTAGAAGAACCTCCGCCGGAGATCCTACCAAGAGGAGATGTGGGTGGAGTCGCCGGATTGATCAGAATAGACGAGGAAATTACCGGCTCGTACTGGTTGTTGCCGATATCCCAAATTGTTACCTGACCATCAACGGTTCCAGCGACGACGTTAGCCCCACCACCTCCAGCAGGAACAGAGTACGCTCCAGTTTCATCGAGGAAGTTAGTCGCAACACCCGTAGCATCGAGTGTCACTCCATTGACGCTTACGCCTGTGATTGCTGCGTCAAGGTTGACGATGGGGTTGACAGGATCTGTCGCATCGACGGTGATATTAGTGCCGCTGACAACGGAGTCCACCTGTCCTCCGCCTCCACTCGCTATGTCTGCGAGGGTAATTTTTCGGCTTACTTCTTCTCCGGCTTCGAGGACCGTCACCTCAAAGAGAGTATTCGGATCATCCAGAGGCAATGTAGCTGGAGGCAGATCTGAGATTTTTATGTTAGCCATCGAGATCTACCTCATTCTCGTTCACCGTTGCCTCTTCAAGCACGCGTAATCTTCCGTCTTCTGTTGCGCGCGGACTCTCGCCAATAGCTTCTCGAACACCGAACAGTGAGTTCGGGTTCGGATTTGGTCCACCTGCCGTCAGGGGTTCATCAGGACGGTAGAACGGCAACGTAATTCGATCTGCCTGACGCGGAGCCAGACGGTACGGATCGTAATCATCAAGATCGTCGATGCAAACTTTCAGCCCCGGTGAATTTGGGTCCGAATACAGGTCCTCCAAAAAGAACTTGCAACTACATCGAGCACAGATGCCTATTCCGTAAGTCGTTTTCCCAGTTGGATCTAAAAATACGGGCATGACTACCTCGTGTACGGTGATATGTTAGGACGCAAATAAACTTCGGACTCGTCGGTCTCTCCCGTCCATGCGTCTGTCAAATATTTTTCTGCATCGAGGTCCAGTCGGGGGATAATTATCTCCTGCACCTCTTTAATTTCTCTGCCCAGTTCTGCCGCCAAGTTACACACGATGGCAAGGTACCAACGATCCGGCACTTCCAGTTCATCTACCATCTCACCGACGTCTTGCAGCTGTCGTTGCACGAAGCCCGTGACCTGAGAGAAAGTAAACTCAGCTGCAGGATTCGGCCACAGCTCGATCTCCGGTTGAATGCGTTGTTTGTCGTACCAGAACTGAGTCGGTCTGCCAGTACTTGATTTGTCAGGCAGGTTTGCATAGTCATTCCGATTGAGTTTGTACATCGGAATCTCATTCGGCTTGTTGCCATAGAACAGTTCGATGACATCGAGCACCGTGGTACCCGTCGCGCGCAGTCGATACGCATCGAAATCGTTGACGCCTCCCAGTACGCCTTGAACGTCCACCCAAAGCCACTCATTTTCAACGACAACCTGACCCACCCGTGTGAGGAGAGCCACCGAATCCACGAAATTATTGTTCGTTCCCTCGATCACGTAGTCCCACGTTCCTGAGACGTTCGGCAGGATGCCGAAGGTAAACACATTCGTAGCGCTGTCCAATGCCATCGTGATCGAACCTGCAGCGGATACTTGTGTGCATGCCGTTGTCAGGTTGCTATCGAATGCGTTGTCAGCAACACCCTCCGTAGCACTTGCATTCCCTGTGATCCGATTCAGATTACGGAGGTTGATGGTGTACGTGTCTACGGTACCGACAGGACAGGGGACAGTTGCCTGACGCTCGTAGATCGGCAGCAGAAGTGGGATGACATTCCACAGCTTAATGCCCTTGTTGACCAAGGTCTGCGTAAACAACCACAGCAAGTCAAGAGCAATCGTGATGTGCTCTCCCGTGATCTCTTGCTCGACCATCTTACAGCGACGAAAAGCATGATCAATGATCTGCTGATTCAAAAAGATGGTCGAACCGACTGTTCCAGTTGTTGGCATTAGTAGCCGCCTCCTCTCACTCTACTACGACCACCACGAGGTTTTGTCCCGTGACCTTTTGGTCTCGGGGACCTGACGTGACGATCCACGACTTCTTTAGCGACCCTGCGTGCCGTCCTCTCTACGGAGCCGCCGCGACTTTTTTTACTGCACCTCCGACTGCGTACTCCATCAGTCCGCCCTTCGCCTTCACGTTCTTCGGCATGCCTGCACCGGAAGCCTTGCGACGAGCAGAAGCACGCACTTTGTGCACGCCACCACCTTTCATGTAGCCAGCTTTCAGACGCTTGTTGCCGCCAGCCTCGATTTCTGCTTGGTTGCGACCTTTCTGTGCAGGCTGCACACCATGATCCATGGTGTCCTGCTTGCCACGTTTCGCAACGAACTCAGCAGAGGTGTTGCTCTGCTTCACCTGACCACCGTACTTGTAGCCCATCTTCGCGCCTTCGCTCTTCAGCCTGTCGTGCACTGAGCCGCCATGACTCTTGACGTTCGCTGGCATCGTATTCCGTTTACCTGCAGGTCCAGACTTCAACGCCGGGTACTTGTCACCGGGCTTGCCAAACTTGCCACCTTCGGCCATTTTCTTCACGTGTCCGCCACGCATGTAACCACGCACTTTGTGCACGCCCGCTGAACCAGTGAAGCCCTGCTCCGCAGGGAACGAAAACTCCTTCACGTATGTCAGTCCCACGTTCTTGTTCATTTCTTTCTCCTGTTAAGCAGTAATTAGTCCCAACGTGACGAGAGCCGCATGAATTGCTGATGCAGTCACTGCGACGCCGGTCTGTTGTGAGGTGGGAGTAGCATTGTAGAAACCGATTTGACGAGCGGATCCTACTTCCCTAATCGTTATGCAATTTAATCCGCCGCAAATGAAGTCCAACTGATCATCAGCGCCGTGTCCAATTCCCGTGTTATTATCACCACGATTTGGTCCCATGATTGGACTCGAACTGGAGGTGCCAGCAGTATTGAACAGGAACCATCCAGCGGCATTTTCAGCGTAGAAGTTGTTCGCCTGCCAGAAACATCTAGCCGCGTTCCCTACTGATACCTTCAGAGTATTGTCAGCAGACTCGAAGAATCCAGTGTTGCCATCACCGAAAGCGAGCGATGGAGTCAACGGAACATCCTGCACAACTCCCGGAGCGATGATGAACTGATTAGCGCCGGAAGCTTCTTTGGCCTGTGCAATCTGAACTCCACCAGCGATGAGTGAAAGTTCATCGACTCCTGAACGTCCTATGCCAGTATCTTGATCATTTTGATGTGGAACCAGTGTTGGATTTGTTCCAGAGGCAGCTTCATCTTGTATGATAGGGCCACTACCGTTTGCAGCTTTCCAATCTCCCGTGAATGTGTTTCCAGTGCTGAGTGCAGCATCGAGATGAACGCGTTCAACTCCACCAACGATCAGCGAGATGTTACCGGGAAGACCACCGATGCCCGTAGAAGAATCTCCTGCAACAGGCACAAGTGTAGGATTGGTAGCAGTTGATCCCTCACCCATCATTGCAGGCCCGTTGCCTGTACTTGAAGTGAGGCTTGCACTGAATTGCCAAGCGAGGGCACCAGCAATAGCAACGTTAATAAAATTATCAATGCCTTGATAAAATCCAGAGTCGCCGTCACCAAATGCTAATGTAGGAGTTACTGCGTCATTATTGAGTGGGAGAAGAAGGTGCGACCCGTCCCATGTGAAATTCGCGTCGCCTTCGATGGTTCCATCACCCGTCCAGATACCGATCTGGTTATTGACAGGTGTACCAACTTTGGTTACGTCCCCTCCTCCTCCGCCGACACTTACTATCCACGGAGTCCATGTTGCATTCGCGACAGTCGCTATGAACGATGCCGACTCTCCCGCTGCGAGTGAAACAGCAGTATTCGTACCTGCGCCCAAATCATCCCCCGTTGCCGGGAAGATATCGGCAGCATTCGCTCCGTCGTTCTTTATGTACATGACTGAGTCAATAGCGAAGACCGGAGGAAGCTTGACCGAATCGCCAGTTGTCGCAACGACGCTCAGGACGTTGTAACTCTCATCGAGTTGCGTTGCATTTGCTTGTCCGCCCGTTGCAAATGCTGTGATCGCTACGTTAGCTTGATGAGCCTGTATGACACCAGAATTCAGTTCGTTCATGCTGAGAGCTTGAACACCACCAGCAGAGAACAGAAGTGAATCAGTGCCTGCACCACCGGAGTACATTCCCGAATTACTATCCAACTTGAATGAGTATGTAGGACCTGAGGGGAGACCAGCCTTTGCTTCGAACACAGAATCTGGAGCCTCAATGAAGATAGCAGCGCCCGCTTTTCTGAAATGCATACCACTCACGCCACCGATGATTAAATCCAGTGCGCCCGTAACACCACCGAGACCTGTGCTTACATCACCCAAAGCCGGAAGGAACGTTGGATTAGTGGCAGTCGATGCCTCGTTCACTATTCGCGGGCCATTTCCCACTATCGCGATGAAATTATCACCGCTGAACTGCCATCGAGCCGTCCCGCCAATTGATATTACGAGCGAGTCATCGGCTGACTCAAAGAGTCCTGTATCTCCGTCACCGAAAGAGAGTGTCGGCGCAGCAGCATCGTTGTTCTGTGGCAGAAGAAGATGCGATCCGTCCCATCTAAAGTTCGAGTCGCCCTCTATAGTTCCATCACCAGTCCAGACACCGATTTGATTATCGACAGGTGTGCCAACTTTGCTTACATCACCTGCGCTCGGAATTAAAGTGAGAAGTTGAGTGACGGTTAATTTTTTGTCTCGCGAATCTCCGCTCTGACGAACTCCGAACAGATCAGTAAGCGCAGGGACTGATACGGCAACAAGATTGGGGATGGTTGAATTAGCCATGGGCTAGTCCTCTATGAGTCGGTTGTCGGAATTGCCGTCATCAATGAGCAGGGCATCGCCACCGTCATCAATGAGAAGAATATCGCCCACGCTGGGGGTAGGTGGAGGTCCAGTCACGCCCGAAGCCGTGACAAGGGCGGCAGTGACCGACGCTCCGGCCACTCCGCTTCCTGTCAGCCCACCCATTAGGTGAGACCGGCTTGGATTATCCTCAGGACCGCTTCTCCGTCACCAGAGTTGGTTAGCAGTCTACAGGCGCTGACAGGGGAGATGAATGTTGCATCATCGTCAGCTGTGATTCCAGTCAGATCAGGATGAGCGACCCAACTGTGGGGTCCGGGAAAGTCTCCGAACACATCATCGAAAGTAAATTCGACAGTGACATCCACTGTTCCGGTTATGACGATACCAAGACTCACGTTGAACGGAGTCTGATACTGATCAAGTGGAACAGTCTGTGAAGCTCCGACACCATCCGTCCCAATCTCAACGTCCGTGGCGAATGCTGCATCCGTAGCAATCTGCGTTACGGTGCTGAAGTTTAGCTCCGTCGGTATAGTGGTCGCATTGGGACCAGCAAGTGTCTCACTGATTATCGCGCCGGAATCATCCGTACCCGTGATAGTGAAGTTCGTCGCACTGATGTTGCCAGCAGACTCTAATATCAATCGTCTCTGCGATCCCAGCTGGGCAACACCGTCAACGACAAGTGTTCCGTCAAGGGTCAGATCCCCCGCTGCCCCCAGTTGCTGATCTTGAGCAACACTAAAAGCAGCACCAGCAGCAAGCTGCCGTGTTTGGACAATGGGTCTCATGTCAATTCCCTCCTCAGGGTGAAGAGCGAATTATGCGCGTTCTTTCGCCGCGAACATGTAGTCCACTGTCATCGTCTTCGCTACTGCCTCACCGTTCTGGATACCGAAGCTAACTGTCAGCTCCTCGACCACAGCATTTGCAGGCTCCAAGAATCCCAGTGGAGTTCCATTCACACCGTAATAGAAGCGAGAGATGCCGTCCCAATACCATTCCATCGTCAGGAACGTCGCATCCACGAGAGTAGCAATGGCAAGATCCTCCGTCACGACGCTACCGATGGCGTGATGGATGTCCAGCAACGCATCAGCGTCGTCGCTCTGGAACCAAATACCGTCAGATACTGCGAGCGGACTCGTATCCGTAATCTGCAGACCTGCGACAAATTCAGATTGAATTACCTCGCTGATCGCGAGCCTCGTTCTGAAGTATGACTTGCGGCTCGCTTCAATGGTGAACGACTCACCAACTTTCTGTTGGAAAGACGAGTCATTGTCGGCGGCTGCATTGGTGATCAGTAACGCACCACCATCGACGTCAGCCAGCACTTGTGATGCGGCACCTACCTCAGTGACGACCCAGTCGGCAGCAAGGTAGTAATCGAAATCTTCCATGAAGTTGTGATGACGCGTTGGATCAAGTTGTGCCATCGCTCCGAACATATTGCCAGCAGGGCGATTGGTCACACCGTTGTCGAGATTCGTAATTAGTGCATCAAGTAAAGACATTTTAGTCCCCTAAAAGTTGGTTCCTCCATTTCACGTCTGGAGGAGTTAGGGGGCCATTTCACGTCTGGCCCCCACCCCTTTTCATGGTTCCCTCGTTCAGAGTCCCGGAGTACCGAACACAGCTCGCGGATCAGTCCAGTCCGGAATGTAACGCTCGGTGGACTTGTACCGCATCGAGTCGGTCTCGAAGTCGCCTTCCATCGACTTTTCAAGCCCGCGACGCATCATCA
>SMVB01100689.1_pt1 | contig 17764 bp, 14 predicted proteins | sample 2456461 | NCBI WGS metagenome assembly SMVB01 (sample SAMN11095934, study PRJNA526329) | marine sediment metagenome | biome: Marine sediment; feature: Surficial sediment; material: Deep marine sediment; isolation source: Hadal surficial sediment | place: Pacific Ocean | collected 2014-05 | depth...
ACAAGAAAGTTGGCCAGGTTGCGCAAAGGTATCCTCCGGTTGGCTTCCGAAAACAAGACATTTTGCCCGGCGTCCCGAGTCTGTCTCGCCCATTGTCTCATTCATCATACAAAAACTGCGCCGAATATGAAATCCCGCGCCGTGCTGATTTTCAGACCGCTTGCTCACGCCGCCGACCCGTCCATCGGTTGGCGGGAACGTCGGCGACGTGGACCAAGAAAAACGGGGACAGATAGATTCTCCGGCCTCTTTTCGTTTCCAGATTGTTGATTTCCCCGGGACCCTGGGTTAGAATCCGCCCTCTAAATTGTAAAGATCAGGAGGCACGGAACATGCCAGCATCTTGGGTGGATATCGACGTTAATGGAAGCATCATGGAGGGCTACCTGACTCAGCCCGAGACCGAAGGCCAGCATCCCGCGGTGGTGGTGATTCAGGAGATTTGGGGGGTGAACTCACACATACAATCGGTGGTGGACCGGCTGCCATCTCAAGGTTACGTGGGGCTGGCGCCGTCCATGTTCCACCGGGAGGGCCCCATGACCACCGGACTTCATGAGGAGATGGACACCGCCGTCGCCCGGATGCGCCGGTGCACCGACGTCGACATCCTCTCTGATGTGAGGGCAGCAGTGGATTACATCAAGTCCCAGTCTTTCGTCCAAGGGGAGAAGATCGGCATCGTCGGATTTTGCTACGGGGGCAGGGTATCGTATCTTGCGTCGTGCAGTGTATCGGGCCTTGCGGCGTCGGTTGTCTTCTACGGAGGCGGAATCTCCATGGCCCTGGGTGATGGAAAATCGCCGCTGGAGCAGACGGCCGACATCGGTTGTCCCATGCTAGGGCTGTTCGGCGAGGAAGACGCCAACCCGTCGCCAGAAGACGTGGCCAACATGGACGCGGAGTTGACCAAGCACGGTAAGGCCCACGAGTTCCATAGCTACGCGGGTGCCGGACATGGGTTCCACTGCGAGGCACGGGCCAGCTACCGGCCGGAAGCCGCGTCCGACGCTTGGAGCAAGGCGATGGCCTGGTTCGACAAACATCTTAAGTGATTGCTTAAAGGCCTCTTCGGTCCAGCTGATGATGGTCCATCTGCGGCACATTCGCAGATGGACTATTTTTCGTTTTCTACTACGCATTCACCGCATTTCTCCAAAACACCTCTGGAGTCACGATTTGCCTGAGCGTGATAAGCTTGGTCTCGCAATATATCAATAAGAAGCGCCAATCAATATCGCATTCTCATGGGGTTATTCTCATTCTCTCGTCTGATCGATTCTCCCAAGGGCTGACCGGCGCAGAGATCCGGCATGCTGGCAGGTCACCCTTTGGCCCATAAGGCCACACCGCCACCGAGTATTCGGCGCCGCACCGGCGGGCAAAGCAACTTCTGGATCATCTCGCGTTACCCGGATTTCCGGTATCTGTGGTTCGGCAATTTTTTCACGGTCGCGGCTCAGTGGATCCAGATACTCACGGTGGGTTGGCTGGTATTGCACCTCACTGATGGAAACGCCTTCCTGACCGGCACCGTCGTGGGCATCCGGACCTTGCCAATCCTTATCGTCGGTCCTTTGGCTGGGGTCTTGGCCGACCGCATCGACCGCCGGAAGTTCGTGATGGTCACCCAGATATACATGGCCGTCGCCGCGCTGGCTTTCGCGTTCTTAGTATTGGCCACGGACCTGGACGCCCAACCCGTAACCGGCCCACTTAAATGGTGGCACGCATTCATCTACATGGGTGTCTCGGGAATCGCCCACTCCATCGTCCAACCGGTCAGGCAGGCAATGGTTCCCAATACCGTGCCTATCAGGCACCTTGGCAGTGCCTTGGCACTGAACGGGATGGCCCACCCAAGTATGCGCATCGTGGGACCGGCCGTCGGCGGGTTGCTAATCGCGACCTTGGGGTTCAACTGGAACTTTTTCATCGAGGCAGCGGCCTACGTAATCATCGTGTTGGTCTACCTGCCCATGAAGCTGCCCTACCGGGAGGAGCGGTCCGCTAAAAACGTCTCCATCCTGACGAGCATGCGGGAGGGTCTCTCCTACGTGATGAAAGAAAAGACCATCTTGCAGCTGATACTGATGGCCGTTATACCCAACTTGGTGTTCCAGCCTCTGGTCTTCGTGCTGCCCATCTTCACCACCGAGGTCTTGGGCCGCGGGGCCGATGCCGGTGGGATACTGGCTGCGGCGGTCGGCGCCGGAGGGATAGTAGCCGCCATTATCATTGCCAGCAAGGGGTTCATTTTCCGCCGGGGTCTCGTAACACTGGCCGGGTTGATTGGCGGGTGCGTCTTCATAATCTTGTTTTCCCAATCCACTTGGTATTTCGCATCGATGGGGGCCCTGGCCGGACTGGGTTTTTTCCAATACCTGTTCAGGGTGGGCAACAACACGTTGCTTCAGACCATCGTTCCAGACGCGCTTAGAGGCCGGGTGATGAGCATCTACATGCTGGATAATGGCCTCACTCCCCTGGCCACCATGGCTATTAGCTACTTCATTCACATCTGGAACCCCGCCGGCGCGTACACGGTCCTGGCTTTGGTCAGCCTCGCTTTGGCTTTACTGCAGCTGGCATTCTTCAATCGGATCAGGCAATTGGATTAGACAGACCGCCACCATTCGCCGTTCAACCGCAACTCTTTCGGCTATCCATCCGTCTAAGGGCCTCTACGATTCCGTTACTAGGTTCTGTTGTCTGCGGCTTGGGAACTGAACTTGAAATATGGGGCAAAGACTAATATCTTGTAACTTCATGTTAGATATGATTCCAAAACGCAATAATTGCTATTGACGGTTCCGTACCCTTTGTTTATACTTCCGACCGAATTGGCCCTTGGCTATTCCTAGGTTAGCTTGTGCCGTGCAAACGCGCCAAGAACGGAAAATCTCAAGCGCCCGATGAGCGTGCAACCGCCTGGCATCAAACAACCGAAGGCGATGACGGTCTGATTACGGTCTAAGGAAAACCCGGACGGGTACTGCCTCGGCAGTACCCGTAAACCAAATAGATGAGCAGGCCTCGTTTCCACGACAGGGCCTAACACAATTTCCACCCTGGCGAGCAACTGGCAGGTTCAAAATAAAGCGTCACCGCGCCTAGTCGGGAGGAGACCTCTTGAGCGAAGTAGCACCCGCAAAAGGACAGAAGTTGGAAAGGGTACTTGAGGGCAAATCACCCGCCCTTACCCTTCTAAACGGGATGAGGACGCTCACTAGGCTCCTGGACCGGACGTACCTCGCCATGGGATATCTGTGCGGGGCGATGTTCCTTTTGTTGGCGCTTTTCATCACCTACCAGGTAATCGCTAGGAAAGTCGGTTGGGTGATGGCGCCCGGTATGGACTTGATGAGCGGCTATACGCTGGCCATGGCTACAACCTGGGCGTTTTCGTACGCTTTGCGGACCGGATCCCACGTCCGCATCGACGTGCTTTTGCCATTCATGTCTCCCAAAGTGAGATGGATGGCCGACCAGCTCGCCCTATCGTCAATCGTCTTCTTCATCGGTGTTACGTCGTGGAAGACCTGGGTCATGGTGTTGAAGTCCTACGACATCGGCGCCGTAACCAATACCTACCCCTTGGTTCCCCTTTATATACCTCAAACGTTTGTAGCCATTGGATTTAGCATGTTGACCATCACGGCGATTCACATGATGGTCGACATGATTGCAGAAGCGGTTCTGCCGATGATCCACAAGATGCAGGGCGGCACAGAGAGTTACCGGACAGTGACGCGGGGTGGTTCGACCTCGACCGAAGAGGCAACATCCGGGGTTTAATAGAAGATTCCGTGCTACCGTGACCGGCGCGCATGACCATATGGGGTAACCCCGGTACCTGGGGATTCACCGACAGGCTCGCAGACCCACCGGCGTCGAGAGACTAGGAGGACCGACACAAATGGCCATAACCACAGCATTCATAATGATGGGCGGCTTTTTCTTGATCGGCCTTTATGTGGCCGGGGCATTGGGTGTCTTGTCGCTGGTCATAATGTATTTCTTCTCCGATGCGCCCTTGTGGAACATCATGGGCAACAAAGCATGGGAGACGAACACCAACTTCATCTTGATTGCGATTCCGCTCTTCCTGCTGATGGGGGAATTGATGCTGCGGAGCGGCATGGGCGAGAGGATGTATGGATCGTTATCCCGCTGGCTGAACTTCCTCCCCGGCGGGCTGATCCACACCAACATCGCCTCCTGCGCCGTCTTCGCCGCCTGCTCCGGTTCCAGCGTGGCGACTTCAGCGACCATCAGCCGGGTGGCCCTGCCGACCTTCCGGCAGCGGGGATACAGCGAACGGCTGGTGATAGGCTCCCTGGCCGCGGGCGGCACTCTGGGCATCCTTATCCCGCCCAGCATCGGTCTGATCGTGTACGGCGTGCTAGTTGAAGAGTCCATCGGGAGGCTGTATCTGGCGGGGTTTGTTCCCGGATTCCTCTTGGCTGCCATGATGATGGCCATGATTGTTGTCACTGCGCTCCTGTTTCCCGGTATCGCACCCAAAGAGGCAGGCACCACCCTCCGTCTCAAGATTGTCGGGCTGGTGGCCATGATTCCCGTCGGCCTGATAATTTTGGTAGTGCTGGGTTCGATCTACGCTGGCTTGGCCACTCCTACAGAAGCGGCCGCATTCGGTGTCAGCGGGGCACTGGTCTTCGCGATGATCAACAACTCGGGCCCCGCGGTTATCGGGTGGTTCCTGCAAAAGCTGAATAGCTCCGGCTCCCAGACCGGATTAGTCGCCAAATTGCAAGAGAAGTACCCGGTCACAGAAGGCCAGATGCGCCAGAGCATGAGCGTCAACTGGGATATGATTAAAACCTCGGTTCTATCGACGGTTCGGACGTCGTCGATGATTATGCTCATCGTCGTCTCCGCGTTCACTCTGAGTTTTGCCTTCGCCCGGTTGGGAATATCCCACGACATCTCCCAATGGATCATCGGCATGGAACTGAGCGGCACTCAGTTGGTGATTGTGCTGGTAGTCTTCTATCTGCTGCTGGGGACCTTCATGGAAAGTTTCGCCATGTTGGTGACCACGGTTCCGATCCTGGCGCCGGCCCTGGTTGCCACCGGAGTGGACTTGGTGTGGTTCGGAATAATCATGGTGATTCTGGTGGAAGCCGCGCTCATCAGTCCGCCCGAGGGCATCAACCTGTATGTGCTCCATGGAGTGCGCCGGGATGTCCAGGCGGAGATGGCAGAGGCATCGGACGAAGCGGAGCGCGTGGGCACAATCACGGACGTGTACATCGGCGTATTGCCCTTCATGGGTGTGATGGCGGCGATAATCGTCTTATTGATTATCTTCCCGCAGATCGCCTTATGGCTTCCAGACTTGGTTAAGGGATCACGGGGGTAACTGGGGATCCACAGCTTGTAAAATCGGGCCCGTCCTTCCCTGGAAGGACGGGCCCCTTTCTTTTGGCGCCCGATTTGGATAAAAACCTGGCTGCGCTACATGACCGACCTGACCACGCCGCCGTCCACTAGGATTGTCGAACCTGTGGTATAACTGTTCTTCTCGGACGATAGAAAAGTCACGAGGTATCCCAGTTCCTCGGGACGCCCCAAACGGCCCACCGGTATGGTGGCCGCGTGGGCTTGGAGCAGGTCCTCCACACTTGACCCCGTATCTTGTGAGCGGGTCTCGAAGATGTGCATCATACGGTCGGTCAGCAGATACCCTGGGGCCACGTTGTTCACCAAGATGTTGTCCCGGCCAACCTCGTCGGCCAGGCTCTTGGCATAAGCCACGGCTCCCATGCGGGTTACCCCGGAGGTGACCAGGTTGTCGATGGGTTGATAGACCGAACTGGCCAATATGTTGACAATCCGCCCCCATCCTCCCTTTTTCATATGGGGAACGGATTCGCGGCTCATGCGGATGAAGAATAGGAGAGCTATGTCGATGGCTTGATGCCAGACCTCTTCGGTGGTGTCGGTGGCCCGGCCCGCCGGTGGACCCCCTGAATTATTGACCAAGATATCCAGGCGGCCGTAGTGGCCGGTGGTCTGCTTAACCAGGGTCTGGATATCCGCCAAGCGGGCAAGGTCCCCGGGCACCGCCAAAACATCGACGCCGGCCGCAGCGCGAATCTCCCCAGCGGCTTGGTCCAGCTCCTCGGCGTTGCGGCTACAGATAACCAGGTTCGCGCCTTCTTGGGCCAGGGCGTCAGCGCAGGCCCGGCCCAAGCCTTTGCTGCCACCGCCGACTATGGCCACTCGCCCTTTAAGTCCCAGGTCCATAACAACCTCCCGGTCGAAGGTGTCAACATGCTACCAACCGCGCCCGCTGGTGGCAACCGGCGTCAAATATCCCGCCCGGTGGATTTTCCTTGACACCCGTAGACGCCTCAATTATGCTGGCGCAAGCCTCAAACCGGGTGCGCTCTGACCGTTAAGCGCGCCCTTATCCGACCCCCAATAATCCTCTATTTCCGAAGCATGGTGAGAGCGTGAGCAACGTAGACCGGGTACTGGAAGGCGCATTGGACATTCACGTGCATTTTGGCCCCGACCCCAAGGTCGAGCGACGGGCCGGCGCCGTGGAGATCGCTTTACAGGCCCGGGAGATGGGTATGCAGGGTTTGGTGCTCAAGAGTCACGAATATCCGACCCATCCCGTGGCGGCCACCACCAGCGATCTGGTGCCGGAAGTTACCATACTGGGCGGTATCGCTCTGGACTTTGAAGTGGGCGGCCTCAACCCGGACGCAGTGAAAGCCACGGCCAATATGGGGGGGCGAATAGTCTGGATGCCGACCCATTCAGCCAAGGCCGACCGGGAATCAAAGGGCCTGGACGGCGGCATCTCCCTGCTGGATCAGTCCGGGGCCTTGGCGCCGGAGGTCCATTCCATCCTTGAGTTGATTAAATCCCACGACATGGTGCTGGCGACGGGCCACATATCCACCGCCGAGAGCATGGCGCTGGTGGCTGAGGCCCGCAACATGGCTATCCAGAGGATCGTGGTCACCCACGGCACCACCATGTCGTACATGACCGGAATGACCGTTGAGGACATGAAGACCCTGGCCGGGATGGGGGCGTTCATCGAGCACTGTCTCCACGTGGTGATGCCGACCACCTACCGTATGGACCCCAAAGAGTTGGCCAAAACCATCATCGCCATCGGCCCAGAAAAATGCATCCTGAGCACCGACTTTGGACAGGATTTCCACCCGATGCCAGCCGAGGGGATGCGCATGGGCATCGCCACCATGCTCCGCTCCGGCCTGGAAGAAGTGGAAGTGGGAATGCTGGTGAAGGACAATCCTTCCCGGCTCATGGGGACGTAAGACTTATTCCCATGTCCCGGCAGCGGATCAAACAGTTTGGTCCCGACTCAGGCTGAACCTCAGCCTCAGAATCTGTCCGTCAGCCCCGGTCTCGACCTTGGCCCAATCGGCGATGCGGTGGCCGACCACCCAGACGATTCCCCCGGCGCTCTCCAAAAGCGGCACCCTTCCCCGCCAGTGCCGTGGCACTCTCAGATCTGTGAACAGGTCCTGTAATTTCTTCTGCCCCCGCATACCCAGGGGCTGTATGCGGTCACCCGGCCGCCACGCCCGCAGGGTCGCTCTCTCCCCCAACGCCCGCAGGTCCAGACAGGCTGTCCAACCGTCCCCGTGCTCATAACTCTCGCCGCTGGCTGCCCTGATCTGCATCGTGACCCGCCAAGGGCCAGCCTGCGCCACGGTCTCAACGCCGGCTTCAGTAGGCAGCCGGATCGGATATTCGCCATCAAGCTCTGGATATGGGCAATCAGGTTCAGAACTCCGCGTCAGCACCAACTCCCGGTAATCCCGTCGAAATAACACCACGCCCGGCAGGTTCAAGGTACGGCCGCCCTGTTGCGCCTGCGCCAGATTCACCATCGCGATCAGGTGGCGTTCCGACAACCGGGTGGCATCTCCGTTCACCAAGATATAGCCGCGCCTAAGCGCCAGCCGCTGCAGATGGGGATGAAGCTTCCCGAGAGCGGCCCGGTCATACCGCACCTCGCCCAGCGACTCGACCGCCACCTCGGGCCACGCGCGGTTCAACTCACCCTCAGAGAAGTCCAGCTCTTCGGCGGCGGCGTGGGCCAGCCGAACCAGTGCCTTTCTCACCTGCGGGTTATAGTCTTCCGCAAGTTTGGGCATCAAGTCGTGGCGGACCTTGTTGCGGGTGAACCGCCACATGTAGTTTCCGCTGTCTTCGCGAAAGGTCCGTCCTAACCCACGAACGTAAGCCGCCGTTTGGTCTTTGGCCATCCCCAACAGAGGCCGGAATAAGGACAGACCGCCGCCCTCCCTGGGCCAGGGCCAGTCAGACAACTCGGTCATGCCTCTCAGTCCGTGTAGACCGGATCCCCGGAGAATGTGGAGCATCACCGTCTCCGCCAGGTCGTCCGCGTTGTGGCCCACTGCAACCGCTCTAGCGCCGATGTCCTTGGAGACTCGGGCCAAGAAAGAGTACCGCATTTCCCGCGCGCCCTGTTCAAAGGAGGAGATGCCTCGTTTCCTCTGGTATTCGTGGGGGTCCTCTTTGGCCACGGTCACCGGGAGTCCCAGGCTTTGAGCCAATTCCTCGACGAAAACGGCATCATCCTCGGCCTCTTGCCCCCGGAAATTGTGATTTAGGTGTCCCACGTGCAACCCCAGGCCGTGGGCGGCCTGCAGGGCAACCAGGGCGTGCAACAGGGCCGTGGAGTCTGGCCCGCCCGAGACCCCAACCACCAGTGTGGTCTCATTGTTGGAATAACCGGCCCGTTTGACGGCCTCGGAAACTTGGCGTTCCAGGAAGTGGAGGGCCATCAGGAAGTCTCGCTACCGGTTTTCGGGGGATAGGTGACCGGTGGAGTTATACGATGTGAGCCGCCGGCCCCGGTCATCGCTTTCAAAAGTGCATACTGAAGCCAGGCTTAGTGACATGCGGTGAAAGTTCTCCAGTGGCACTCCCAGCAGTTCGCCGACGATGGAGCGGATGGCGAAGTTGTGGGAGATGACGACCACCGACTCACCCTCGGGGTGTTCTGGCCCGGTGTGTTCCCGTTCAATGTCCAAGATGCTCTGCCAGGCCCGGTCGCGGAGTTGAAGCAGAGATTCCCCGTTGGGCATGCATACCTTTTCCGGGTTTGAGCGCCAGGCGGCATAAATCTCGGGCCACCCCAGGCGCATCTCTTCCCCGGTTACCCCTTCCAAGTCGCCCAGGCCAAGCTCTTTCAGTCCGGGGCGATGCGACACCGGCGCCTGGGTCACCTTGGCTATTTCCTCGGCCACTTGCACGGTGCGGATCAGCGGACTGGTATAGATGGCCGAGTGGCCCCATCCGGCGGCGGTTTTGGCCGTCTCCCTAGCCTGGGCCAGGCCGCGCTCGTTCAGCTCGATATCCTCGTGTCCCAGGAACCTGCCCAGCTTATTCCACTCGGTCTCGCCGTGACGCACCAGAAAGAATTTCACCGGTCCGCCTCGTTCCGGCCAGTCCCGGTCCCAGTATTGATACGCCGCAACTCGACCTCCTCGATCCGGACACCCTCCATGACTTTGATGGTGATGCGCAGGTCTTCGAATTCCATGACGTCTCCGGCCTCGGGTATGCTGCCAAGCCGGTCCAGTATGTACCCAGCGAGCGTCTGATAGTCTCCCTCGGGAATGCCCAACTCAAGCTCCTCGTTAATGTCGGAGATAGCCAATCCGGCGTCTATGAGGAAATTATCGCGGCCCAGGGAAGTCACGGGTTCTTCGGGGGCTGATCCCTCTTCTCCCATCTGACCGACGATCACCGACATCATCTGTTTCAGCGTCGCCAACCCGGCGATACCACCGTATTCATCGACGGTGAGCACCACGCTGTGACCGCCCTCGCGCATCTCGTTGAACGTCTCGCTGACGCTCTTGGTCTCTGGAACGAAAAAAACGGGCCTGCGCTGTTCGGTGACATCCAGGCTGTAATCGCCTTGAGCCCCGCGCATCCCGGCCAGGATATCTTTCACCGAGAGGACACCCACCACGTTTTCCATTGACCCTTCGTATACGGGGAACCGGGTGTGGGTGTGCTGGGAGTAGATGGTCAGGAATCCCTCCAGACTGGTGCCTTGCTCGATCCAAATAATCTCCGGCCGGGGGGTCATGATCTCGCGCATCTGACGGTCGCCGAATCGGAAAACCTTCTGCAAGAGTTCGGCTTCCCCGGCTTCCACGGCCCCGGTCTGGGCCCCGGCGGCAATCATCATGCGTATCTCTTCCTCGCCCATCTGGGGGGTAACGGCCGAGATGCCAAGGGCCCGGTTAGTCATGGTGCTGAAAAGCTGGAGCAGGCTCACCACCGGAGAAAGGGCCAGCTCCACCAGCCGGATGGGCCGGGAAACAGCGAATGCGACGCGTTCCGGGCGTCGCCACGCGATGTTCTTGGGCACAGTCTCGCCGAACAACAAAAGAAAGGCGGTCACACCGGCCGTGGCCGCCAAGACGGACAGGGACTTGTTGGTAATCAGGTTCAAGGCCAGCACGGTGGCCAGGGCCGCAGCCGCGGTGTTCACCAGGTTGTTTCCCAGCAGAACAGTGGCCAAGAAACGTTCGGGCCTCTGGATGATGTGGGAGACCCGGTCCGCGCCGGGACGGCCGATGCGGACCAAGTGCATGAGGCGCGCCCTGGGAAGGGAGATGAATGCAGTCTCAGATGCGGAGAAGAACCCCGATAGGCCAAGACAGACAACCAATAAAGCTAATCGCCACGAATCACCGGCATCCATAGACGGAAGCCACCTCCAACGGCCACGACGAGTTGCCCCGTGGCAATATCGGACCTGTTTACGATGATAGCATCGGGCCTAAATTAGTGTAAAGTTGAACGAAGACCGGCGAATCCCACACCGGATGCGTGTTAATCCAATTATTTAGTGGCGATAAAAATACTGGCATCGGGACCTTTGTTCAATGACGGTTAAGATACTGGGGATTGAGACCTCATGCGACGAGACTGCGGTGGGAGTTGTCGAAGATGGGCGGACCATGCTCTCCAACGTGATCTCGTCCCAGGCCGACCTCCATTCGGTCTACGGTGGCGTGGTGCCCGAGGTCGCGTCCCGGCAGCATGTGCGCGACCTGGTGCCGGTGCTGGAACAGGCCGCAGCCAACTCGGGGTTGGGGCTTGAAGAGATGGACGCGATCGCCGTGACCTTCGGGCCTGGGTTGGCCGGGTCTCTGATCACCGGGCTCAACGCCGCCAAAGCCATCGCTTATTCGTTGGGGATCCCTTTGATCGGCGTGAACCACCTGGAGGGACATATCTACGCCTCCTGGCTGGCCCAAGGAGACCTGGAAAGCGACCCCGGCTTCCCGCTGGCTTGCTTGGTGGCGTCCGGGGGCCACACAGACCTCCTCTTGATGGAAGGACACGGAAGATACAAGTTGGTGGGGCGCAGCCGGGATGACGCCGCTGGCGAGGCCTTTGATAAAGCCGCCCGCATACTGGGGTTGGGGTTTCCTGGCGGGCCCGAGATACAACGGGTATCCGAGGGCGCCACCGGTGAGGAGAACCTCCCTAGGGCCTGGATGAAGGACACTCTGGACTTCAGTTTCAGCGGGTTGAAGACGGCCCTGCTGCACCTGGCTCAAGACCGTGGGATCTATCCTTCCCCGGAAGAGGGTGTGGACGAAGTGCGGTTGGTCCGCGAGATGGCGGCGGCGTTCCAGGAATCGGTGGTCGATGTTATCTCAACCAAGCTGGTGAATATGGCGGCCACATACCGGGTCAAGGGCCTGGTGCTGGGCGGCGGCGTAACGGCCAATGCGCGGCTGCGTGAGGAGATTGTCCGGCGCTCACCACTGCCGGTTATCATACCGCCGCCGGTCTTATGTACCGATAACGGCGCGATGATTGCCGCCTGCGGCTACTTCCAATACCTACGGGGGGAAGTTACGGCCTTGGACATCGACGTCGATCCAGGGCTGCCGCTGGGTTAGCCTCTTGTTTGCCCGCTAAGCAGGAGGCCGGATAGGCTCGCTCGCGCGCTGTCTGGAGTATTCCGTGCCAGAATAGCCCAATATCGACTGCCGGGCGGCAAAAGTTGCGTTCACGACCTGGTAGATGTCGTCCTCGGCAGTCTCCCCCCTAAATGGGAAGACCAGCCGCACACCGTCCCCTTGAAACGTGACCTCGCCGTCGGGTTTCCCGAAATAAAACTGGGACATCATACCAACGCCGGACAGGATTGCCAGGAAAACCAGGAAAGACACCAGGTCCATGCGGATGATAGGCACCGTGGGTCCCTCGATCCGGCCCGTCAACCAATAGGCCAGCAATACGTAAATAACGATACCGGCTACCAGAACGACCCCTCCCTGAAGCAACATCAACTTGCTGCGAAGGCCCGCGTTCACGGCCACGGCTTTGACCTCGTCCACCGGCATCAGAACGGTCTCTCTCATGCCGTCCCTATTCCCGAAGGCGATAACCCTTTGGTTGGTCAGCACCAGCATGCGGCCCCGTTCCCCGGGGTGTGGCATCAGGCCTTTCTCGGGGTAAAAAGTGTGGGTCACGGTCTCGCCAGGAAGAAGGCCAATCCTGCGGATCTTTGTTTCGGGGGCTGGTGTCTCAACGGCGGCAGGAGGGCTTACCTCGGCTGTTTCTGGGACATAGAGGACCGATTTCGCGGCGTCGTGGGTTATTTTCGGCGCGACGCTAGCAACCTGGTCCCGCGCCTGGACGCCTTGGAAAAGGCCTTGGTGCAGGCCCTGTTGTAGGCTTTGGTGGAGACCCCGCGAGAGGCCAACCGGCGATCCAAACTGAATCACGGCCTGGGCGCTGGTTGATTTTTTCCGTCGCCGGACCGACGAAATCTTAGCTTGGCCGTCGTTCAATAATTGCTCCATCTAATAATCATACTATCATAGGGCAGAGGCCACCTTACACGTAAAACAAGACCGTAATGGACGCCTGCCAGAGTGCGGTCAGCGAATGCCGGCGGGCCAAGCCATCAGAACCGGCGGGCAGATCCGGCTGGTCTGCCGGGCCTGGCCCCTGTGTGAACTAGTACAATGCATTGACACTGCGGGACCGGTTTGGTAATCTTCTTTATTAACGGCTGTGATGGAGACGAGTAGGCAGGGGTAGGCGCCTAGCGAGCCTGGTATGGTGCAAGCAGGCGCGCCGAAGCTGACTGAAAATCCCTCCGGAGCCGCCAGTTGAAAAGCCTCTGATGATGAAAGAGGGCCAGTAGACCGGGCCGGGGTTCGTACCCCCGTTAAGAACGACGGGACATGTTGGTGTCCTGCTAGAGAGGTCCCGGTAACTCGGGATAATTAGGGTGGTACCGCGGGAATGTAACGTCCCGTCCCTATGTGGGATGGGGCTTTTTTTTTATGCCCGGTGGCGGCTCTCCCAGCGCCTTTCTCTGCAGGGGAAAGTCTTACCATTGTTGGAGGCTGCTATGGCTGGTTCGGCTGGTTCAATGAAGCTCAAGGGTTCGGAAATCATCTGCGAAAGCCTGCTCAGGGAAGGGGTCGAAGTTATCTTCGGCCATCCCGGCGGAGCGATTCTTCCCTTGTACGACGCTCTCTGGTCCTATCCACAATTGCGCCACATATTGGTGCGCCACGAACAGGCTGCGGCCCACGCCGCCGACGGCTATTCCAGGGTCACCGGCAAGGTTGGCGTCTGTGTCGCCACCTCCGGACCCGGCGCCACCAACCTGATCACGGGCATCATGGGCGCCAAAGCCGATTCGGTGCCGATGGTCGCCATAACCGGCCAGGTCTCCAGGGCAGCCCTGGGTACCGAGGCCTTCCAAGAATGTGATATCTGCTCCATCGCCGCGTCCTGCACCAAAACGACGTTCATGGTGATGAACCCCGCCGACCTGGCCGCCACCATCCGGGAGGCCTTCCACGTAGCGCAGGAGGGACGTCCCGGACCGGTGCTGATTGACGTCCCCAGAGACGTGCAGCTCGAACTGACCGAAGCCGAATTCCCCGAGGTGACCGCCATCCCGACCCCGGAAGTCACTGCGGAGGCCTTGGAGCGGCTGAAAGATGCTGCCCGGTTGATCAACGAGGCCGAACGGCCGGTAATCATCAGCGGTCACGGTGTCCTGACCTCGGGGGCCAGCCGGGAACTCAAGGATCTGGCCGAGCGGTCGGGTATACCGGTGATTACCACGTTGCTGGGACTGGGCGGATTCCCCGGCGGCCACCCTCTGAGCATGGGCATGCTGGGGATGCACGGCATGTATTGGTCCAACATCGCGGTGGACCAAGCCGACTTGATTGTCGGCGTGGGTATGCGATTCGACGACCGCGTGACCGGCAAGGTGGACACCTTCGCCCCCCACGCCCGAATAATCCACATGGATATCGACGCCACCCAGATCGGCCGCAACGTGCCGGTGGAGGTGCCGGTGGTCGGCGACGCCAAGGCTTTGCTCCACACGCTGGCGCCCATGGTGGTCAACACTCCACGGCCAGATTGGATGCAGTACATCGAAAATCTAAAGCGTGACCATCCCTCGCTGACCATCCCGCCCAGCGACTCGCTGCAAGCCCAGCAAGTCATCAGCGCTTTGAATACGGTGCTTCAGGAAGACCCGGAGACCACCGTGGTCACCGGGGTGGGCCAACACCAGATGTGGGCCGCCCAATTCTTGTCATTCAACCACAGCAACACCTTTGTTTCCTCCGGCGGTCTTGGGGCCATGGGCTTCGAGCTGCCAGCGGCGCTCGGGGCCCAGGTGGGCAAACCCGGCGCCCCGGTCTGGGTGGTCGCTGGAGATGGCAGCTTCCAAATGACTCTTCAGGAGTTGGTCACGGTGTCGGAGGAGAAGCTTCCGTTGAAGATTGCCCTGATCAACAACGGGCACTTGGGATTGGTGCGCCAATGGCAGGACATGTTCTTCGAAGGGCATCTGAAGGCGGTGCCGGTGCCCGGCCCTGATTTTATCAAGCTGGCCGGGGCCTACGGGATAGGAGCCGTCCGGGTCACTGAGCTAGAGGATGTGCTGCCCGCCATGCGGCAAGCCCAGGCCCACGACGGCCCGTTCCTGATTGAGTTCGTGGTAGACTCAACCACCAACGTTTACCCCATGGTCCCGCCGGGCGGTTCACTGGCCGACACGATCGAAGACCCGGCCGTAACCGCCAGAATAAGGACCTAAAATCGTCCGCGCCCCAGCCACCGGACAGAGCAATGTGGTGACAACGGGGGAGATAATACGGAGTCTGAGTGGAAAAACTAACGATTCAAGAGGCTTCCTACCGTCTGAACATCTCCCAGCGCGATATCCGGGAATACATCAGGCAGGGCGAGTTGAAGGCCGAGCGCGACCCGGATTCCGAGCATGGCCGCTGGCTGGTGGTGATGCCCGAAGCCGGCTGGCAGGACAAGTTCAAGTCGTACTTGGACGACTTAGACAGAAGCATCACCCGCTGGTGGTGGGCCAACGAAAAGAAGAGAGGGTACGTACACTACTTGGAGGCCACGGGCATCGAAAATGTCGAGCCCGACTATCTCTGCGGGCAGCGCGGCGAGAACCTCTGGTCCGCCGCAGGCCATACCGAAGCCGAGCGCTGCCTTGAATGCCTCATGAAGGCCACCGAACTGGGCCTGCCGCTATTCGAAGACGATCTGGTCAAGGACTAGCCAGCGCCCGTTAACCACCGCCGCCTGGGCCACTGGCGCCGATGCCCGGCTCGGTCATTCTCTCCAGGTCCAGCAGTTCGTCCAGTTCGGCGTCCGATAGTTCCGTCTTCTGTTTGGCCATCTCTCTGATGGTGGTGCCCTTGGCCGAAGCCTCCTTGGCGATGGCCGCCGCCGCGTCGTAGCCGATAGCCGGGGCCAACGCCGTCCCCAGCATCAGTCCCTTCTCCACCATCTCCGGCCCCACGCTGGTGGCTGTGATTCCCTTGACGCACTGGTCCGCGAAGTTGTGGGCCGAGGTAGCCAAGAGGGAGATGGACTGCAGGATGTTGTGGGCCGCCACCGGCATCATGGTGTTCAACTCGAAGTAACCGCCTTGGCCCGCCAGGGTCACCGAGACGTCGTTACCCACCACCTGGGCCACCACTTGAATCACCGATTCCGAGATCACAGGGTTGATCTTCCCCGGCATTATGGAACTGCCCGGCTGGACCTCGGGCAGGTTAATCTCGCCTAGACCCGCTCTGGGGCCTGAGGCGATGAACCGGATGTCGTTGGCGATCTTGTGTAGGCTGATGGCAATGGTCTTGAGTTCGCCGCTGGTTTCAACCAGGGCGTCCAGCGAGGCCTGGGCTTGGAAGTGGTTGGCCGTCTCCTTGATGAACACCCCGGTGGCCTCGGAGACCGCCTGGCAGGTGCGGGCGGAAAATTCCTTGTGGGTGTTCACGCCAGTGCCCACCGCGGTGCCGCCCAAAGCGACCTCAGCCAGTGATTCTTGGGCCCGGTTCAACCGTTGCACACTGTACTCAGCTTGCCCGGCAAAACCCCGGAATTCTTGTCCCAGCCGAACTGGAGTGGCATCCTGCAGGTGGGTCCGGCCCGTCTTGACCACTGGCCAAAACTCATCCGATTTCTTGCCCAGTTCGACGGCCAAAAACTCCAGGGCGGGAATCAGGTCCTCTTTGATGGCCAGCAGGGCGGCCAGATGGATGGCCGTGGGGATGACGTCGTTGGAAGACTGGCACATGTTCACGTGGTCGTTGGGGTGGACCAGCCGGGAGCCCAGTTCGCCTCCTCTGATCTGGCTGGCACGGTTGGCGATGACCTCGTTGGCGTTGGTATTGGTGGATGTGCCCGAGCCCGTCTGAAAGATGTCCAGCACGAAGTGTTCGTCCAGTGAGCCGTCGATGACCTCTTGAGCGGCGGATACGATGGCGTTTCCGGTGATCTCCTCCAACAGACCCAGTGACATATTGGTCTTGGCCGCAGCCTGCTTCAGCAGGCCCAAGGCCCGGATGAAGGTACGGGAAAAACGTAGACCGCTGATGGGGAAGTTCAACACCGCCCGCATGGTGGACGCCCCGTACAGGGCGTCGGCTGGGACTTCCATCTCACCCATGGAGTCCCGTTCGATTCTCACATTGGGGCGCGTGGACATCTCAATACCGTCCTAAACTCAATTCCGTGACCTGGCTTCGGCCAACTCTATTCTGATTTTAGCCGCTGCCGAGCCCGTTGGGTAGTCTAGTTCGATCATATCGATTGGCCGACGTAGGGGCGGGTTTGAAACCCGCCCTGGCTCGAGCGCCTGCGAGGTTTACTCCATTTGAGCGGTGATCCTCTCCCTCTTTCCGGCGTAGGCCTTCTCCGCAGTCTTTCCGGCGTAGGCCGGAATCCAGGATGGCGGGCTAAAGCTCGTTACTCATCCCACATGAGTCGCGCCGGGGAACCGGCTTGGTTGGAGTATTTCTGGATTCCAGCTTCCGCTGGAACGACGGAGGGGCAACGTATTAGGGCATGGTACCGATGAAATCGGCATGCCCTGCTACGCCAGGCTCCAATTTATCGACGCAGAAGAAACGCGGCTCAGCGGCCTTCTTTGATCCAGTCGGAGACCCGCTCGGCGATCATGATGGTGGTGGCGTTGGTGTTGGCCCGAATCACATCGGGCATGACCGATGCGTCGATCACCCTCAGGCCTTCCAGACCGTGAACGTGGCCGTATTGGGTAACCACTGCCATGCGGTCGGAGCTTGGCCCCATCTTGCAGGTGCCCGATATGTGGTGCTGGGTATAGCAGTTGGTCATGATCCACTTGTCCAGGGCGGCATCGTCGGCCAAT
>SMVB01224701.1_pt1 | contig 17748 bp, 15 predicted proteins | sample 2456461 | NCBI WGS metagenome assembly SMVB01 (sample SAMN11095934, study PRJNA526329) | marine sediment metagenome | biome: Marine sediment; feature: Surficial sediment; material: Deep marine sediment; isolation source: Hadal surficial sediment | place: Pacific Ocean | collected 2014-05 | depth...
GGCCTATTTCACGCCGCTGATCTTCACCCTCAGCGTCGTCGCGGTGATCTACACCTCGCTGGTCGCGTTGATGCAGGAGGACATGAAGAAGCTGATCGCCTATTCCTCGGTGGCCCATATGGGCTTCGTGACGATCGGCATTTTCACGCTGACCACGCAGGGAGTCGAGGGCGGGCTGATGGTGATGCTGAGCCACGGCATCGTTTCCTCGGCCTTGTTCCTGTGTGTGGGCGTGGTCTATGACCGCATGCATTCGCGCCTGATCGGGAGCTATGGCGGGCTGGTCCATCGCATGCCCCGTTACGCGCTGGTCTTCCTGATATTCGCCCTCGCCTCGGTGGGCTTGCCCGGCACCAGCGGCTTCATCGGCGAACTGTTGGTGCTGGTCGGCGTGTTCCAGGTCAACACCTGGGTGGCGACCCTGGCGGCCACCGGCGTCGTGCTGGGCGCGGCCTACATGTTGTGGCTATACCGCCGGGTAATCTTCGGCGCGCTGACCAAGGAGGAGCTCAAGGGAATCCTCGACCTGAGCCCGCGCGAGATCGCGATTTTCGCGCCCCTCGTCGCCATCGTGTTTTGGATGGGCATCTATCCCAACGCCTTCCTCGACGTGATGCACGCCTCCGTCGCCAACCTGATCGAACAAAGCCAACCGGCCGCCGCGGCGGCGTTGGCGGGACGGTAGAAACCGATGAGCGCCGTGCCCGACTTCCTGCCCGCGCTGCCCGAACTGGTGTTGCTTGTCGCCACGCTGATGCTGCTCATGCTGGGCGCGTTCGGCGGGCCCGAGACCAAGCGGTCCATGTCGTGGCTCACCGTGCTCGCCATGGGCGTCGCGCTGGTGGCGGTGCTGGCGACGCCGGGCGAAACGCGCACCACCTTCGAGGGTCTGTTCGTGGTCGATGCCTTTGGCCGCTTCATGAAGACATTGGTGCTGCTCGGCGCGATCCTGACCCTGATCATCGCCAGCGGTTACCGCGAACGCGAAGGCATTCCACATTTCGAATATCCGCTGCTGATCGCCTTCGCGACGCTTGGCATGATGATGATGATCTCCGCCAACGACCTGATGGCGCTGTATCTGGGGCTCGAATTGCAAAGCCTGGCGCTCTACGTGCTGGCCGCGTTCAAGCGGGATTCGCGGCGCGCGACCGAGGCGGGGCTCAAATATTTCATTCTCGGCGCCTTGTCCTCGGGCCTGTTGTTGTACGGCTGTTCGTTGATCTACGGTTTTACCGGCACCACGGGGTTCGATGGCCTGGCCGCGCATTTGACCGGCGAAAACGTGTCCATCGGCGTTGTTGTCGGACTGGTGTTCCTCACCGCCGGCCTGGCGTTCAAGGTCTCGGCGGTGCCCTTCCACATGTGGACGCCGGACGTTTACGAAGGCGCGCCGACGCCGGTGACGGCGTTTTTCGCCGCCGCGCCCAAGGTCGCCGCCATCGCCCTGTTCGTGCGCGTGCTGATCGAGCCGTTCGGCGGCATGGCCGACCAGTGGCGCCAGGTGATCGTGTTCATCGCCATCGCGTCCATGCTGCTCGGCTCCTTCGCCGCGATTTACCAGACCAACATCAAGCGCCTGATGGCGTACAGTTCGATCGGCCATGTCGGCTTCGCCCTGGTCGGACTGGCGGCCGGCACGGAAAAAGGCGTCCAGGGCGTGCTGATTTACATGGCCATCTACGTGGTGATGACCATCGGCGCGTTTGCCTGCATCCTGGCGATGCGGGTGCGTGGCCAGATGGTCGAGGGGATCAACGAGTTGTCCGGGCTGGCCCGGACCCACCCGCGCATGGCGCTAGCTCTTTTGTTCCTAATGTTCTCGTTGGCCGGCATTCCACCGTTCGCCGGCTTCTTCGGCAAGTTCTACGTGTTCTTGGCGGCGGTCGAGGCGGAGATGTACACGCTGGCCGTGATCGGCGTGCTGTCCAGCGTTGTCGGGGCGTACTATTATCTGCGTATCGTCAAGTTGATGTATTTCGACGAGCCGCGCGAGCCTTTCGACCAGCCCATGGGGCGCGAGCTTAGCGTCGTGATCACGGTCTCCAGCGTGCTGGTGCTGTTGTTCGTGGTGTATATGGCACCGGTCGTCGCTGCGGCCGGGAGCGCGGCGCGCGCGCTGTTCCCGTGAAGGACGGCCCGCGACTGCCACCGGCTTACCGCCTGATCCGCCTTGGCGACGTCGACGGAACCAACGCGGAGGCGATACGCCGCGCCGAAGCCGGCGCCGAAGAGGGCACGTTGATCCAGGCGGAACGCCAAATCGCGGGGCGTGGGCGGCGGGGACGTTCCTGGGATTCTCCCTCGGGAAACTTGTATATGTCCTTGATATTGCGTCCGGAACAGCCGGTCGGGGAGGCCGTATTGCTGTCCTTCGTGGCGGCCGTGTCGTTGAGCGACGCCCTGGCCGGGCTGTTGCCGCCGATGATCGAAATCACCCACAAGTGGCCTAATGACGTGCTGTTGAACCGCCACAAGGTGGCCGGGATTCTGCTCGAATCCGCCGCCCGGGAGAGCGGCGCCCTGGACTGGCTGGTGATCGGCGTCGGCGTGAACGTGGAACATTTTCCCGACGACACGGAATATCCCGCCACCAGCCTGCGCCACGAAGGCGCCGAAGACGTATCGCCGGACAATGTGATGGAAGCTTTCGCCCGCCATTTTTTGCGCTGGACCGATGCCTGGCGCGAGGACGGCTTCGCGCCGATCCGGACCGCGTGGCTGGCGCGCGCGCAAGGCATCGGCGAGGCGGTGCGCGTGCGATTGGGCACGGAGACCTTCGGCGGAACCTTCGTCGATCTTGACGCCGACGGCGCGCTTCTCGTCGAAATGGCCGATGGCGCGACACGCCGCGTAACCGCGGGCGACGTGTTTCCCGCCGCCGCCGGCGCGAGCGTGGAATAAGGCCATGCTGTTGGCGGTGGACGCGGGCAATACCAATGTGGTCTTCGCGGTGCTCGACGGCGCGCGCGTGGTCAATCATTGGCGCGCCTCCACCGACGCCAAGCGCACCGCCGACGAATACGCGGTGTGGCTCACCCAACTGATGGCGCTGGGCGGCCTCGGGCCGGCGGACATCACCGGCGCCGTCGTCGCCTGCGTGGTGCCGCAGGCGCTGCGTTCCCTGGTCGGTCTGTGCCGCGACTATTTCGACTGTCCGCCGCTGGTGGTCGGGCCGGACGTCGAATTGGGCATCGAAATCCATATCGACCGCCCGGAGGATGTCGGCGCCGACCGGCTGGTCAACGCCGTCGGCGCGCATCTGAGCTATCCCGGCTGGCTGATCGTGATCGACTTCGGCACCGCGACCACGCTGGACGTGATCAGCGCGGAAGGCCACTACGAAGGCGGCATCATCGCGCCCGGCGTCAATCTGTCCCTCGAGGCGCTCGACCGCGCGGCGGCGAAACTGCCGCGCATCGCCATCGAACGTCCCGCCAAACTGATCGGGGGCGGCACCGTGGCGGCCATGCAATCGGGCGTCTACTGGGGCTATGTCGGTCTGATCGAGGGCCTGGTCGCGCGCATCAAGGCCGACATCGGCCGGCCCATGACCACGGTCGCCACCGGCGGCCTGGCCGTGTTGTTCGCCGACGCCACCGACGCGATCGACGCGGTGGCGCCTGAGCTCACCCTGGCCGGCCTGCGCGGCATTTACGACCTCAACAACGATCGGACCGGCGGTTGAGCGACGGCGAACTGCTGTTCGTGCCGCTGGGCGGCGCCGGCGAGATCGGCATGAACCTCAACCTCTATGGCCTGGATGGCCAGTGGTTGATGGTCGATCTGGGGGTCAGCTTCGGCGACGAAACCTTGCCCGGGGTCGACGTGGTGATGCCGGACCCCAGCTTCATCGAGGAACGGCGCGACAGCCTTGTCGGATTGGTCCTGACGCACGGCCACGAGGACCATCTGGGCGCGGTGCAGTACCTGTGGCCGCGCCTCCGATGCCCGATCTACGCGACGCCGTTCACCGCCGGCCTGTTGCGCCGCAAGCTGGCCGAGACCGATTTCGCCGACGACGTGCCGATCCACGAGATCGCGCTGGGCGAACGCTTCGACGTGGGGCCGTTCGGGATTCAAATGATCACGCTGACTCATTCGATCCCGGAGGCCAACGCGCTGGCCATTCGCACGCCGCTGGGGACCGTGCTGCATACCGGCGATTTCAAGATCGATCCGGACCCGCTGGTCGGCGACGTGACCGATGACGCGGCGCTGCGCGCGGTCGGCGACGACGGCGTGCTGGCCATGGTGTGCGATTCCACCAATGTGTTCCGGCCCGGCGAATCCGGCTCGGAAGGCGCGCTTCGCAAAAGCCTCGACGTGTTGATCGGCGGACGCCGCGGACGCATCGCCGTTACCACCTTCGCGTCGAACTTCGCCCGTCTGGAAACCATGGCCATCCTCGCGGAAAAGCACGGTCGCCACGCGGCGCTGGTCGGGCGCAGCCTGTGGCGGATTACCGAGGTGGCGCGCGAGGCCGGCTACATGAACGACCTGCCGCCGTTCCTGACCGACGCCGACGCCGCCCACCTGCCCGACGACAAGGTGCTGTTGATCTGCACCGGATGCCAGGGCGAGCCGCGCGGCGCCATGTCGCGCATCGCCGGCCGAAGCCATCCCCATATCGCGTTGGGAGCCGGCGACCTGGTGGTGTTTTCGTCGAAGATCATACCGGGCAACGAAAAGCCGATCTCCCGTCTGCACAACGATCTGGTCGCGCTTGGCGTCGAGGTGGTCACCGAGAAGGACCACTTCGTCCACGTCTCGGGCCATCCCTCGCGCGACGAGCTTGCGCGCATGTACCAGTGGGTGCGCCCCCAAATTGCCGTGCCGGTGCATGGCGAGCGGCGCCACATCGTCGAGCACGCGGCCTTCGCGCGTACCCTCCAGGTGCCCGAGGCGTTCGAGGTGAGCAACGGCACCGTGCTGCGCCTCGCTCCCGGACCCGCGGCCATCGTCGACCATGTCACCAACGGGCGGCTGGCCCTGGACGGCCGCGCGCTGGTCGCGCCCGATGCCGAGGTCATCCGCGCGCGCCGCCGCATGATGTTCGAAGGCGCCGTGTTCGTCTCCCTGGTGGTTGATGCCAGTGGCGCGCTGCTGGCCGACCCCGGTCTCAAGACCCAAGGGGTTTTCGAGGACGAGGACGCGCCATGCCGCGAAATCGCCGCGCGCGTGCGCGCCGGCATCGAGACCCTGGCCGCGTCCCGGCGGCGCGATGACGAGGCGGTGCGCGAGGCCGCGCGGCTCGCCGTGCGCCGCGCCATCAAGCGCGACCACGGCAAGCGTCCCACCATTGCGGTGGACCTGATCCGCCTGTAACCATGGGCCGGCCGGGCGCGCATGGCCTGGGAAAAGCGGGTGAGCGATATGATCGGACGGCTGAACCATGTGGCGGTGGTGGTGCCCGACCTGGACGCGGCGCGGGCGCGCTACCGCGACGTCCTGGGGGCCACGGTGTCCGACATCGTGGAGCTGCCCGAACACGGCGTAGCCACCGTCTTCGTCGAACTTTCCAACACCAAGATCGAGTTGTTGCACCCCCTGAATTCGGACTCGCCGGTGGCGGCGTTTCTGGCCCGCAACGCGTCCGGCGGCATGCATCACCTGTGCTACGAGGTCGACGACATCCTGGCGGCGCGCGACCGGCTCACGGACGCCGGCATGCGTATCCTGGGCGACGGCGAACCGAGGATCGGCGCGCATGGCAAGCCCGTGCTGTTCCTGCATCCCAAGGATTTTTCCGGCACCTTGATCGAAATCGAGCAGGCATAAGGCCAAGCGTCCATGAGCATCGCGCAGATAGCCGTGTTTTTTCTCGTCACCTGGTGGCTTGTGCTTTTCGTCACGCTGCCGTTCGGCATCCGCCGGCTCGACGATCCGGAGCCCGGCATGGAGCCCGGCGCGCCGGAAAAACCGCGCATGTGGATCAAGGTCGCCGTCACCACCTTGGCGGCGGCGGCGATCACGGTCGCGGTCTACGTGGCGGTGGAGTCGGGTTGGTTGCCCCTGCGCGAATGGCTGCGGCCGACCGAAATCATTCTGGACCGGGGGTCAAGTTAACGAAAAAAAAAGCAAGACCCCGTAAGGTCTTGCTTTAAAAGAGATCAGTTGCTTAGCCCTGCGATGCGGCTCAGTGGACAGTTTTGGGAATGGTCTCCCGCCGCTGTCCGTTCCTCCCTGAAAACTGGACCGATCGTAACTCAGGTGTACGGCTCCACGTACGAGAACGAATATAACTGGAACGGGCGGGTTTTTCCACGATTAAATTGAGTTTTTTTCGTTAATTTTATTGACCTTAGCGGGCGCGGCGCGCCTGGGCCGATGTTGGGCAGTAGGGTAACACAAGATATGGCACGTTCCGGACTTTTTCTCACAATATACTGCGGTTGCTTGGCGCAAATCACTGTTCTGTTAAGCTTTTCGGCTTTTGCGCGGGACGTGGCCGGAGAGGCCGTGATTTCCGCCGATGCGTGTCAGGCGATCCAGATCTACACGCCAGACCCGTCGGTCGCCTACGTGCCCGGCGTGGATGTCGACGGCCAATCGGTGGCGCCGGCGGATTTGCCCGACAGCGGGTCCCTGACCATGTCGGAGCAGGATATCTCGATCGACCTTCGTGTGCCGCTGTCCCAATTTTTCGCGATCCCGGCCGGCCTCCAGCCGGTCATCGGCGACGCATTGATCGGCGTGGGGCAGGTGACGCTGCGCGATGGCACGCCCTATCTCGGCGACAAGCGGCTCACGGGGCCGCAACAGAGCGCCCTGGCCCAGGCCTGCGCGGAGGCCCTGGCGCGACAACGCTGACGCGACTACCCTAGGCGTTGCCAAGTTTCCGGGCATCTCATAAAGTTCCGGACAGCCCATGCGACTTTCCAGCTATTTCCTGCCGACGCTCAAGGAAAACCCGAGCGAAGCGCAGATCGTCTCCCACCGCCTGATGCTGCGCGCCGGCATGGTGTGCCAGTCCAGCGCCGGCATCTATTCGTGGCTGCCGCTGGGCTATCGCGCGTTGCGCCGGGTCGAGCGCATCGTGCGCGAGGAAATGGACGCGGCGGGGTGCCAGGAGGTGCTGATGCCGGCCATCCAGCCGGCCGAGTTGTGGCGGGAAAGCGGGCGCTACGAGGATTACGGTCGCGAGATGCTCCGCATCACCGACCGGCACGACAGGGCGATGCTGTTCGGCCCCACCCACGAAGAAGTCATAACCGACATATTTCGTCGTAATATCAAAAGCTACCGTGATCTTCCTAAGAACCTTTATCAAATTCAGTGGAAGTTCCGCGACGAGGTCCGCCCGCGTTTCGGCGTGATGCGCGGCCGCGAGTTCCTGATGAAGGACAACTATTCCTTCGATCTCGACGCGGACGGCGCGCGCCGCTCGTACAATCGCATGTTCGTGGCCTATCTGCGCACCTTCGCCCGGATGGGACTGAAGGCGATCCCGATGCGCGCCGACACCGGTCCGATCGGCGGCGACATGAGCCATGAATTCTTGATCTTGGCGGAAACCGGCGAAAGCCAGGTCCATTGCCATTCCGATTACCTGGATTTCGACGTGCCGGGCGCCGGCGTCGATTACGACGCCGATTTGCAGCCGATCGTCGACCGTTGGACCGCGCTTTACGCCGCCACCGACGACCAGCACGACCCGGCCGCGTTCGAGGCCGGCGTTCCGGACGACAAGCGCTGCGAGGCGCGCGGTATCGAGGTCGGCCATATTTTCTACTTCGGCGCCAAATATTCGAAGGCCATGGGCGCGACGGTTTCGGACGCGGACGGCGCGCAGGTCGCCGTCGAAATGGGCTCCTACGGCATTGGCGTGTCGCGCCTGGTCGGCGCCATCATCGAGGCGAGCCACGACGACGACGGCATCATCTGGCCCGACGCGGTGGCGCCGTTCGCGGTCGGCCTGATCAACCTAAAGGTCGGCGACGCGGCTTGCGACACGGCTTGCGCCACGCTTTACGCCAAGCTCCGCGACGCCGGATGCGAGGTGCTGTACGACGACCGCGACGGCCGCGCCGGGGTCAAGTTCGCCACCATGGATCTGATCGGCCTGCCGTGGCAGTTGGTGGTTGGGCCGCGCGGGGTGAAGGCCGGCACCGTCGAGCTCAAGCGGCGCGACGGCGGCGCGCGCGAGGAGCTATCGGCCGAGACGGCGCTCACCAAATTGATCGGCTGACATGGAAATCGCCTTTGTGCTGTTCGACGGAATCACGCCGCTCGACCTTGTCGGCCCGTTCGAGGTGTTGGGGCGCCTGCCCGGCGCCGAGGTCAAGCTGGTGGCCAAGGAACGTGGCGAGAACCGGACCATCGGCGGGTCCCTGGCCCTGGTCGCCGACTACGCCTTCGACGGCGTCACGGCGCCCGATATCCTCGTCGTGCCCGGCGGCCACGGCGCCGTGGACGCGGCGCGCGACGAGCGGATCACCGACTGGGTCCGCGCGGTGCACGAGACCACGCAATGGACCACGTCGGTCTGCACCGGTTCCCTTATTCTGGGCGGCGCGGGCCTTCTGGATGGCCTGCGCGCGACCACCCACTGGCGGTCCATGGAAAAGCTGGCCGCGTTCGGCGCCACGCCGGTGCGCGAACGGGTCGTCGAGGACGGCAAGATCATCACCGCGGCGGGGGTCTCGTCGGGCATCGACATGGCATTGACCTTGGCCGCGCGGGTCGCCGGCGACGAGACCGCGAAGGCGATTCAGTTGGCGATCGAGTACGCGCCCGAGCCGCCCTTCGACGGCGGCGATTTCGGCACCGCGCCCGAGGCGCGACGGCGTCTCGCGGGAACCGGCCTCAACCGGCCCTGAGCCGCGAGGATTTCAACCGACATGTTTTCTCCGTTCGAGCGCTGGGTGGCCGGGCGCTACATGCGCGCGCGGCGCCAGGAAGGGTTCATTTCGGTCATCGCCTGGTTTTCGCTGATCGGCATCGCGCTGGGCGTGGCCACGTTGATCATCGTGCTTTCCGTGATGAACGGTTTCCGCCAGGAACTGCTCGGCCGCATCATGGGCGTCAGCGGCCATGTCATCGTGCACAGCTACGCCGACAACCCCGGCATCGACGCGTTCGACGCGTTGGCGGACCGGCTTCGCGCCCTCGACGGCGTGGTGCTGGTCAGCCCGATTGTGGAAGGCCAGGTCATGTCGACGGCCGGCAACAATGCGCGCGGCGCCGTGGTTCGCGGCATCCGCCCGGCCGACCTGCGCGCCCAGACGCTCATCGCGGAGAACATCGTCGCTGGCACGCTTGACGATTTCGCGGGCACCGATGCGATCGTCATGGGCAATCGCCTGGCGCAAAAGCTGGGCGTCACGGTGGGCGAGGAGGCCACGCTGATCTCGCCCCAAGGCCGCGCCACCGTCATCGGCACGATACCGCGCGCGCGCGCCTATCGGGTGGTGGCGACGTTCGACGTCGGCATGTACGAATACGACTCGACCTATGTCTACATGCCGCTTGCCCACGCGCAGCTTTATTTCCGCCTGCGCGATCGGGTCAACGAGATCGAGATTTTCATCGACGATCCGGACCGCGCGGGGGCGGTCGCCGCCGAGGTCAAGGAGGCGGTGGCCGGGCGCGCCCATGTCTACACCTGGCAGCAGGTCCACGCGCGGTTTTTCACGGCGCTTCAGGTGGAACGCAACGTGATGTTCCTGATCCTCACCCTGATCATCCTGGTGGCCGCGTTCAACATCATTTCCAGCCTGATCATGATGGTGCACGACAAGGGCAGGGGCATCGCCATTCTGCGCACCATGGGCGCCACGCGCGGCATGATCATGCGAATTTTTTTCCTGACCGGCGCCTCGGTGGGGGTGCTCGGCACGCTGGCGGGGTTCCTTCTGGGCATCGGTTTCACCACCAATATCGAAACCCTGCAAGGCTGGCTCGAAAGCCTCACCGGCACCGAACTGTTCGCCGCCGAAATCTATTTCCTGTCGCACCTGCCGGCCACGGTGGACACCGGCGAGGTGACGATGGTGGTGCTGATGGGGCTGGTGCTGTCCTTGCTCGCGACGCTCTATCCGGCGTGGCGCGCGGCGCGTCTCGACCCGGTGGAAGCGCTTCGTTATGAGTGATCCGGCGCTGGAACTAGCCGGCGTGGCGCGCGATTTCGACCAGGGCGGGCGCGTGCTGCATGTGCTGCGCGGTGCTTCGCTCAGGCTCAACGCGGGCGAGGTGGTGGCGCTGGTCGGGCCGTCGGGGTCGGGCAAGTCGACCTTGCTGCACATCGCGGGCCTGCTGGAGCGGCCCACGGGCGGCGAGGTCAGGGTCGTCGGAACCGCGTGCGGTTCGCTCGGCGACTCGGGGCGCACCGCGCTGCGTCGCGACGCGATCGGCTTCGTCTACCAGTTCCATCACCTGCTGCCGGAATTCTCGGCCCGGGAAAACGTCATGCTGCCGCAGATGATCGCCGGCACGCCGCGGCGCGCCGCGCGGACGCGCGCCGACGAGTTGTTGGAGCGGGTCGGTCTGGCGGCGCGCGCCGGCCACCGGCCGGGCCAGCTATCGGGCGGCGAGCAACAACGGGTCGCCGTGGTCCGCGCCCTGGCCAATCGCCCGCGCCTGCTGCTGGCCGATGAACCGACCGGCAATCTCGATCCCGAAACCTCGGGCCAGGTGATCGACGAACTTCTCGCCCTGGTGCGCGGCGAGGGCCTCGCGGCCCTGATCGCCACTCACAACCCCGACATCGCGGCCCGCATGGACCGCACGGTGACGTTAAAAGACGGGGTGTTGGTTTAGTAAAGCTTGGTGCGGTAGGAATCCTCGACCCAGTCGTCGGCTGCTTTCGCCTCGTCCGCGTCGAGTTCGCGTCCCTCGATCTGTTCCACGACCATGCGCCCCAGGCCGGGCAGCACCTTGCGGTCGACTTGGGTCTCTTCGGCCCACAGCTTGGAGCGGATCATCGCCTTGCCGCAATGGAGGAAGGCTTCCGTGACCGTGACCACCACCGCCACGGTGGGACGCTTGCCGTTGGCCTCGGCCGCCGCCAGGACTTCCGGATCGTCCACGATCTTCGCCGTGCCATTGACGCGCAGGGTCTCGTTGATGCCCGGCACCAGGAACAGCAGGCCGACTTTTGGGCTGGACACGATGTTGGCCAGTGAATCGAGCCGGTTGTTGCCGCGCCGGTCGGGGATCACCAGGGTGCGGTCGTCGAGGACGCGCACGAAACCGGGCGCGTCGCCGCGCGGGCTGACGTCGGCGTTGCCGTCCGCGTCCGACGTCGCGAGACACACGAACGGGGACAATTCGATGAAGCGGCGGCAATATTTGTCGAGCTTGGGCAATTGCTTGCGGATCACCCGGTCGCTGGGCGGCGCGAACAGCCCGCGCAGGCCGTCCTCGGTGGCGACGTGGTGCGAATCGTCCGGCATGGCGGCCTCGCATCGGAATGGTGGGAGCGCAGCTTAGGTCCGGGCGCGCGCCGGGTCTACCCGCGCGGCCAGATCATGTGGTGAAGGTCGATGACGAAGGGGTGCTTGTGTTTTAGCGGCGCGTGGCGGTGCGGATGACGGTGCGGCTCCGGTCCCTCCCAACCGTCATGGGCGTGGCGGTGGTGTTCGTCATGGACATGCGGGTGCTCGTGCTCCATCGCGTCGTGCCGGTGCTCGAGCTCCGTGGAATCGTCGGCCGGCCATAAAATCAGCGCCGCGCCCGTCGCCATCAGGGCCAACACCGCAAGCACGGTGAACGCGGCGGACAGGCCGGCCGCGGCGCCAAGCCAGCCGGCCAGCGGATAGGCGATCAGCCAGCAGGCGTGCGACAGCGCGAACTGCGCGGAATAGATCGCCGGCCGGTCCGCCGCGCGCGAAGAACGCATGAGAAGGCGTCCCGCCGGCGTCTGAATGAGCGAAGCGCCGGCGCCAAGCGCGAACCACACCGCCATCAACGCGCCCATGTTCGGCGCCATGTGGCCGAGCAACAGCCCACATCCCAGCACGGCGCCGCCGGCGATCATGAACGGGCGGTCCGCCCACCTGTCCAGCAGGCGCGGCAGGACCAATGCCACGGCCATGGACCCGGCCCCGGCCGCCGCGAAGGCCAGCGCGGTGTCGCTTTCCCCGCCGCCGAGACGGTCGCGGACAAGCACCACCGTGTTGACGATCACCATGGCGCCCGCCGCCGCCACCGCCAACGACAACGCGAGCAGCCCGCGCAAGCGCGGCGTCGTGAGATAAGCGCGGAGGCCGAACGTGGCGTTGCGCCAGATTTCGCTCGTTTGCTCTCGCGGCGCGGCGCTGGGCAGGGTCACGGAAAGCACCAGCAACGCGGAGACCAGGAAGGCAACCGCGTTGGCGGCGAACAGCCCGTGGTAGCTTATGAAAACCAGCGCCGCGGCGGCGAGCGCCGGGCTCAACAGATTCTCCAGGTCATAGGCGAGGCGCGACAGGGACAGCGCGCGCGTGTATTGCCGTTCGTCCGTAAACAGGTCCGGGATGGTGGCCTGGAATGTCGGCGTGAAGCCCGCCGCGCAACCGTTCAGCAAAAAGATCAGCCCATAGATTTGCCAGGTCTCGGTGACAAACGGCAGGCACAGCACGAAACCCGCGCGCGCCACGTCGAGGGCAATGAGAAGGTGTTTGCGTGGCAGACGATGCGCGAAGCCGCCCACGATCGGCGCGATGCCGACATAGGCCACCATCTTGAGCGCCAGCGCCGTGCCCAGCACCACGCCCGCGTCGCCGCCGGCCAGGTCGTAGGCCAAGAGCGCCAGCGCGATGCTGGACAAGCCGGTGCCGATCAGCGCGATCACCTGGGCGGCGAACAAGCGGCGAAAGGCTCGGTCCGCGAGCGGCGACGTCATGCCCTAAGGTTAGCGGACTTTTCCGCCCAGGCCACGTGCTTCACCGCATGCTGTGGCGAAAAATCCTGTGGATAACCATATGTTGGCCGAGTGTTCCCGCTGACAGGGTTGGCGAATCGTGGAATTCTGACTCACCGGAAAGCCTTCCCATGCCGCACGCCGACTTCGTTCATTTGCGCGTCCACACCGCCTACTCGCTGTCCGAGGGGGCGATCAAGGTGGCCGATCTGGTGCGCCTGTGCGCCGAGGCCGACATGGCCGCGGTGGCCATCACCGATACCGGCAATCTGTTCGGCGCGCTGGAATTCTCCCTGGCCTGCGCCGACGCCGGCGTGCAGCCCATCATCGGCTGTCAGATCGCCGTGACGCGGACCGACGGGCAGGCGCGCAACGGTTGCCGTCCGGCGGTGACGCCGCCGCCCGATCCACTGCTGCTGCTGGTCCAGGACGAGACCGGATACGCCAATCTGATCAAGCTGGTCAGCAAGTCCTATCTCGACACCGACAGGGGCGACGCGCCGCAAATCGGTCTTGACGACTTGGGCGAGCGGGCGGACGGCCTGATCGCGCTCACCGGCGGCCTAGCGGGACCGGTCGGGCGCCCGCTGGCCGAGGGCCAGGAGGAGGCCGGCGAGGCGGTTCTCGCGCGCCTCGCCGAGATCTTTCCGGGCCGCCTTTACGTCGAGCTGATGCGCCACGGCCTCGACGCCGAGGACCGTATCGAGCCGGCGCTGATCGATCTCGCCACCAAGCACGATCTGCCGCTGGTCGCCACCAACGAGGCGTTCTTCGCCACCCCCGACATGTATGACGCCCATGACGCGCTGCTGTGCATCGCCGACGGCGCCTACCTATCGCAGGACGAGCGCCGCCGGGCGACGCGCGAGCACTACTTCAAGTCCGCGCAAGACATGCGCGCCGCGTTCGCGGACGTGCCGGAAGCGATCGACAACACATTGGTCGTCGCGCGGCGATGCGCCTTCCTGGTCGAGACGCGCGCGCCGATGCTGCCCAGCGTTCCCGGCGTGGGCGGCGCGGCGGACGAGGAGCGGGTGCTGCGCGACCAGGCCCGCGCCGGCCTCGATCGGCGCTTGCGCGAACACCCGGTCGAAGCCGCCACGCCCTATCTGGAGCGGCTCGACTACGAGCTCGACATGATCGTCAAGATGGGCTTCGCCGGCTATTTCCTGATCGTCGCCGAGTTCATCAAATGGGCCAAGGACAGCGACATTCCGGTCGGCCCCGGGCGCGGTTCCGGCGCCGGTTCCCTGGTCGCCTGGTCGCTGTCGATCACCGATTTGGACCCGCTGCGCTTCGGCCTGCTGTTCGAGCGCTTCCTCAATCCCGAGCGCGTGTCGATGCCCGATTTCGACATCGATTTCTGCCAGGACCGGCGCGACGAGGTGATCCGCCACGTGCAGGAGGAATACGGCCGCGACCGGGTCGCCCAGATCATCACCTTCGGCAAGTTGCAGGCGCGCGCGGTGCTGCGCGACGTGGGCCGGGTGTCGCAGATGCCCTATGGCCAGGTCGACCGGCTGTGCAAGATGGTGCCCAACAATCCGGCCGATCCGGTCAGCCTGCAACAGGCGATCGACGGCGAGCCGCGGCTTCGGGAAGAACGCGACAAGGACCCCACCGTGGCGCGCCTGTTGGACATCGCGCTCAAGCTGGAAGGCCTGTACCGCCACGCCTCGACCCACGCCGCCGGGGTGGTGATCGGCGACCGGCCGCTGGACGAGCTGGTGGCGCTGTACCGCGATCCGCGCTCGGACATGCCGGTGACCCAGTTCAACATGAAATATGTCGAGCAGGCGGGCCTGGTGAAGTTCGACTTCCTCGGTCTGAAGACGTTGACCGTGCTGGAGCGCGCCCTGGCCCTGATCGCCGCGCGGGGCGAGACGGTCGACCTCGCGGCGCTGCCGTTGGACGATCCGGCGGTTTACGAAATGCTCGGCCGCGGCGACACCGTCGGCGTGTTCCAGATGGAAAGTTCCGGCATGCGCGACGTGCTGCGCAAGCTCAAGGCCGACCGCTTCGAGGACCTGATCGCCGTGGTCGCGCTGTTCCGTCCCGGCCCGATGGACAACATCCCCAGCTACATCGCGCGCAAGCACGGCCAGGAACTGGCCGACTACCTACATCCGTCGCTCGAGGGCATTCTCAAGGAAACTTACGGCGTCATCATCTACCAGGAACAGGTGATGCGGATCGCCCAGGTGCTGTCGGGCTTCAGCCTGGGCAAGGCCGACCTGCTGCGCCGCGCCATGGGCAAGAAGAACAAGGCGGCGATGGCGGCGGAGCGCAAAAGTTTCATCGACGGTGCGGTCGAACGCGATGTCGCCCGGGCCACGGCGACACTGATTTTCGAGCAGGTCGATAAGTTCGCCGGCTACGGATTCAACAAGAGCCACGCCGCCGCCTACGCCCTGGTCGCCTATCAGACCGCCTACCTGAAGGCCAAATACCCGGTCGAGTTCATGGCCGCGCTGATGACCCTGGACCAGGGCAACACCGACAAGCTGAACCTGTTCCGCCAGGAACTCGAACGCCTCGGTATCGAACTGCGCCAGCCGGATATCAACCGCTCGGGAGTCGACTTCTCGGTTGAATACGACGCCGCCGACGCGCCCGGCGCGATCCGCTACGCCCTGGCCGCGATCAAGAACGTCGGCGCCGCCGCCATGCGGACGGTGGTCGCGGAGCGCGCCGCCAACGGCCGGTTCAAGGACCTGTTCGATTTCGCGCGGCGCATCGAGGCCGGCGCGGTCAACAAGCGCCAGTTGGAGAGCCTCGCGCGCGCCGGCGCGTTCGATCCGTTGGACCCCAACCGCGCCCAGGTGCTGGCCGCCACCGAACTGTTGTTGCGCTACGCCAATGCCGCGGCGGAAGAGCGCGGCAGCGGGCAGGTCAGCCTGTTCGGCGGGGACTCGGGGCCGGCGCAAACGCCACCGCTTCCCGTCACCGCCGAGTGGACGATGTTCGAACAGCTCAAGAACGAGTTCGACGCGCTCGGCTTCTTCCTGTCGGCGCATCCGCTGGACGCCTATGGCACCAGCCTTGAAAAACTTCACGTGGTGCCGTTCGCCAGCGTGGCCGCGGGCAATGGCAACGGCAACGGCGCCGACCGGGTCAAGCTGGCCGGCATCGTGCTCGGCCGCCAGGAACGCAACTCGAAGCGCGGCCGTTTCGCCTTCGTGCAGATGTCCGACCAGACCGGCGTTTTCGAACTCACCGTGTTCTCCGAATTGCTGGGCCAGTGCCGTGAGTTGCTCGAGGTCGGCCAGGCGCTGCTGGTCGAGGCGGCCGTGCAGCGCGACGACGACCAGGTGCGCCTCACCGCGCAACGCCTGCACCGGCTCGACGAGCGCGCCAGCCTGGCCACATCGGGTCTCACGGTCTATCTCAGCGGCGGCATTGCCGTGCCGAGCCTGAAATCGGTGATCGAGCGCGAACGGGACGGCGGCGGGCGCGTCAACCTGGTAGTGCCGCTCGACGACGGTGGCGAGGCGCGGATCGCCCTCAAACAACGTTATACAGTCTCGCCGGCCATGCGCGCCGCGCTTAAGGCGGTGCCCGGCATCATCGACGTGCGCGACCTTTAAGCCTGGCTCCGGGTCGGTTTTGGCTTGCCAAAGCGGGCTGGGAAAGCTATGTAGCGCGCGTCTTTCTTGACTTCACACGCGGAATGACGGCAACGCGGGCGAAACCGCGTTTCCGATCCGGTGTCCGGACCCGGCGATGGGCCCGGACTGAAGGTTCCGCGGCGGTTTAACCGGATGAGGAGCGTGAACCATGGCGGTTCCCACCTTTACCATGCGCCAGCTGTTGGAAGCTGGCGTGCATTTCGGACACCAGACGCGGCGCTGGAACCCGAAAATGGAGCCCTATCTGTTTGGGGTTCGCAACGACATCCATATCATCGACCTGCAGCAGACCGTGCCATTGTTGTATCGGGCGCTGGAATTCGTGCACGGCATCGTGTCGGGCGGCGGCCGGGTGCTGTTCGTCGGCACCAAGCGCCAGGCGGCGGAACCTCTGGCGGAGGCGGCCAAGCGCTGCGGCCAGTACTACGTCAATCACCGCTGGCTGGGCGGCATGCTGACCAACTGGCGGACCATTTCCAACTCGATCACCCGCCTCAAGGTCTTGGACGTGCAGCTATCCGAAGAGCAACTTGGCCTGACCAAGAAGGAATTGCTCCACCTGACCCGCGAGCGCGCAAAGCTGGATCGGGCATTGGGCGGCATCCGTGAAATGGGCGGCCTGCCCGACGTGGTGTTCATCATCGACACCAACAAGGAAGAGATCGCCAAACACGAGGCGACCAAGCTGGGCATTCCGCTGGTCGCGGTGATCGACAGCAACTCGGACCCGGACGGTATCGACTATCCGATCCCCGGCAACGACGACGCCACGCGATCGATCCATTTCTATTGCGATATGATGGCGCGCACGGTGCTGCAAGGGTTGCAGGCCGAATTGGCCGCCGCCGGCGGCGATGCCGGCGCGAAAGCGGAAGCGCCACCACAAGAAGCGCTGGAGCCGGACGCCCCGAAAGTCGAGGTGGACGCGGGCGCGGCGGCGGAACCCGCCAGCGAACCGGCGCTGGAAGCAGCCAGCGCGCCGCCCGCCGCCGAGAAACCCGCGGCCGAGCCCGCCGCGCCGGAACCGGCCGGCACGCCCCTCGCGGCTGAGAAAGTGGCGGTTGAAGCCGCCACGTCGGAGCCGGCCAGCACGCCGCCCGCGACGGAAGAACCGGCTCCGCCCGCGGCCGAGGAACCCGCGGCCGAGCCCGTTGCGCCGGAGCCGCAAGCCGAGCAACCGGCGGCGGCGGATACCGCGAAGGCGGACACCCCGACCCCCGATTGAACATTTGGGACGGCCGCCACGACTTACCGACAGAGGACAGCGATGGCTGA
>SMVB01073982.1_pt1 | contig 17735 bp, 4 predicted proteins | sample 2456461 | NCBI WGS metagenome assembly SMVB01 (sample SAMN11095934, study PRJNA526329) | marine sediment metagenome | biome: Marine sediment; feature: Surficial sediment; material: Deep marine sediment; isolation source: Hadal surficial sediment | place: Pacific Ocean | collected 2014-05 | depth 0-1...
TCTGCAATGATGACGCCCAGTCTCAGGCCGAGTTTGTCCGTAAGACCCGTGCGTATTGCGGCAGCTGACTGATCAGGGTCTTCCGGCAGCAGCAGTACTTCATCCTCATCGTTACTGACATTGGAGCGATCGATGCCGGCATTAGCCAGTACAAAACCCAGTTGATGCTCAGCAATCAGGATGCCCGGTCGGTGCCGCAGTATTTTGCGTGACTCATCCAGAATTAGCTGGACTATGGCGGGTTCTTTGTCAGTATCAGCGGCAAGTTTCTTAGCTTTATCAGATGGTTGTATATCTTTAAGAGAAACAGTCCGACCTTCTGCCTTGGATACCAGTTTCTGGGCAACCACCACCACGTCGCCATCGGCAAGTGACAGCCCGGCCGCATTGAGGGCCTCCAGCAGTATCGCAACCAGGTCATCCCCGGAATGAACCAGCGGAATACCGGGAATAGCAAACAGGCTTAATTGGCTGATAGCCGTTGGCATGCAGTATTTCTCTACTTGGATCTATTTAGCAGGATCAATTTAGCGGGATTTCTTTAACCGACACTGATCAGTCTTTTATACCAGTGATGCGGATGCCTGTGTGATCGCTGCCATATTTCTTATTCATAAAAATGAGTAGCGAAGTTAACGCTTCTGCCGCTACCGAGTTTTCAAGCGGACCCGCATGCCAGGCACAAAACCCGGCTGCTTCCGCCAGCTCGACAACGGTGGTACGTGCATCAGGACTGGCACCGGTTACCAGTACATCGCAATCCGGCGCGCTATCACTGCCAAGAGATGAGGCCGATACATTCTGGAATGCGGATACAACCTGAACTTCCTCGCCCAGTAACTTCTGGGCGATTACGGCAGCGGAGCCTCCTTCAGGGAGTTGCACCCGGGCGACTTTGGGTGGAACCAGCGGTACGGTTGTATCAACCAGAATCTTTCCTGCCAGTGCGTCTTTAAGTTCTGTAAGGGTTGCCGCGTGGTGGCTGAACTTGATGGCTAAAACGACGATGTTGCCGGCCCTGGCGGCCGCAAGATTGGTCATGCCTTTGGCCAGTTCGTTACCGGCGGCTGCATTCAGTTTGCGGGCTACTTCTGCTGCCCGTTCGGCATCCCTGGAGCCGATAATGACCGGTAGTCCTGCTTTGGCCCAGCGCAGGGCCAGTCCGCCACCCAGTTCACCACTGCCGCCAATTACGCTGATCGTCTGCATTTCTTTATTATTCCTTTGCTTACCTACCCATCAGCGGCCTGTTCAGGCGGCTGGGAGTAGTTGTTTGGGTTCAACGGAGGGCACGGCCCCTGATTATTCCTTAGAGCCATGGACCTGGGAGCCGCAGAAAAGGCGCGCAGTATAGCATTTGGACTGCTACTTTAAGGGTAGCCGGGGGCTGTCCCGGATAAAAAGCTCCGGTCTCTTAGTAAGACGCTTATTAATGTGTAAAAATCCACCAACCGGGCGCCCAACGCCGTGTTCGGGGCAATGAGCCGCTTGGTTCTGCCAGTAACCATATAAAAACTAATCAGCAATGAATAACGAATAATTTTAACGACGATCATTACAAGCGGATCGAAGGCTATTTTGGCGCTGCTGGCGTCGAATCATGGCCCGGTTTGATAAGGAACGCAGAGGAAGCATAGGGAATGGAAGTCGCCGCGGATTTAGCTGTCGCGCAGCGGGAGCAATTCATGCGTATAGCGCTGGACATGGCGGAACGGGGGATGGCCTCCGGCGGCCCGCCTGTGGGCGCGTGTCTGGTGCGCGACGGAGTAGTGGTTGCTAAAAGCCACAATTCCGTCATCAGTGAGCTGGACGTGACCGCGCATGCGGAAATCGTCGTTATAAGAGAGGCATGCCGGGCGTTGCGAACTCTCAGCCTGACGGACTGCAGTTTGTACGTGACGGTTCAGCCGTGCCCGATGTGTCTGTCCGCCTGTCACTATGGCGGAATTTCCGAGATTATTTATGGTGCCTCTATTGATGCCATGCATGCCATTACCGGTACTGAACTGTGTGTGGCACCCGCTGAAATATTTGCCGGCAGGGCGGAGCAGCCCTTGCTAATGAGTGGTATTTTGTCTGCAGAGTGCCAGAGTTTATTGACGAGGTGGGGAGCCCGCTGCGCTGGTAATGAGGGTAACGGCTGATGGTTGCACAGTACGATGCCATCGCGCGTGAATATCAGCGGACTAAAGAGTCTCCTTTGCGCAGGCATATTGAGGCATTTTCTTTTTTCCAGATGCTTGGTGATGTAGCCGGACTTGCTGTTCTCGATCTGGCTTGCGGCGAAGGTTTTTATACGCGTCGGTTGAAGCGGGCCGGTGCTGTAACAGCGACCGGTGTGGATATTTCCGCCGCAATGATTGCACTGGCACAGGCCAGTGAAAGTGCCAATCCGCTGGGTATTGAGTATTTTTGTAGCGATGTAGCCGAATTGCCGGACCTCGGACATTTCGATGTTGTGTCCGCTGCCTATTTACTGCATTACGCGCCCGATAAAATAAATCTGCGGGCGATGTGTGCTCGCATTGCAAACCAGCTGAAACCCGGCGGTCATTTTGTCTGTATAAACGAGAATCCCGGGCAGCCGGTTGACGACTACGCCGGCTACACCCAGTACGGTTTTAACAAGTCCGTGCAGGAACCGCGACAGGAAGGTTCTGCCATCACTTATTCCATGGTCAGTGGGCGCAAGATGATTCATTTTGATGCCTACTACTATTCCCGCGCTACCTACGAGTCTGCTTTGCGTGCGGCGGGCTTTAATAAAATTTCCTGGCGGCCACTGGAACTTGCACCCGAGGGTATAGCGGAGTGTGGTGAGGACTACTGGCAGGAGTACCTGGCTAATCCACCTGTGATTGGGCTGGAGTGCTGGTTATGACGGTCATTAATGTTGTGTGTGACGAGACGGGAGGCTACTGATGCCAGCCGGTGCCGATCCGCAGCATTTGCAGGCCTCGCTTGAGACCGTGGTTGCTGATGTCGGCCGCACTGATAATTTTCTGCTGAATCGCTTTGAGTCTTATGCAGAGACCACACCTGATGCAATTGCAGTTAGTTGCGATACGGAAATCTGTACCTATCGTCAGTTGAATGCCGCGGCGAATCGTATTGCCTGCAGCCTGATGGATGCGGGTGCTACGCGTGGCACAAATATTGCGGTGTTGCTGGAACCCTCTGTAGCAATGATCGCAGCAGTGACAGGCATAATGAAAGCGGGTGCTGCCTATGTGCCGCTGGATCCCGCCTATCCGCGCGAGCGTTTGCAGACCATCATTGGACAGGCCAAACCTTTGCTGCTGGTGACCAGTTCCTCGCTGGACCCTGTGGGCCTGGTTGATGACCAGAATATTCTGCTGGTTGAGCAACTACTGGTAGCCGATTTGGACGATGATCCGGGTAACCCGGCGATACCTCTGGAAGCCGATGACCTTTGTTACCTGATGTTTACCTCGGGTTCTACGGGCACGCCTAACGGTGTCATGGTCAGCCATGGAAATATTGCGGGCTTGTTTGAAAATGTGGCGCCTGAACTTTGTTTCGATGCGGGCGATTGCTGGTCCGCAATGCATTCCTTCGCCTTTGGGTTTTCAGTCTGGGAGATCTGGGGGCCGCTGTCGACCGGAGGGCGGCTTCTTATCGTACCTGGGCGCATGCGGGGTGATCCGGCAGCCTGGTCCGCACTGGTGATCGATGCATCAGTATCGGTGCTGAGCATTACACCTTCGGCATTCAGGCAGTGGTTGCTGACGTCCAGTTTGCCCGCTATTGAAGCGCTGGCCTGTTTACGCATGATCGTCTTCAGCGGTGAAGCGGTTCGGCCTGATGATCTCGCAACCTGGTTTAAGCGCTATGGCGATTCCGGCCCGCTACTGGTCAATACCTATGCTTTGACCGAAACGGCCGGTCGCATCACATTGAAAGTTTATGTTGCGGGTAATTTTTACGAGGATGAATACGAGGATAAATCAGGGCAGGGTGATATAGGCAGACCGGTTGCTGATGCCGATATTTTTATTCTGGATGCTGATACGGGCCAACAGCTGTCTGCAGGACAAACCGGCGAACTGGTTGTAGCCGGGCCTATGGTGGCGCGCGGCTATATTAATAACCGGGAACTGACAGCGCAGCGCTTTGTTGATCTTGATCCGGGTGATGGCATCATGCGCCGCTGTTACCGTACCGGTGACCGGGCGCTATGGACTCCGGATGGAACTCTGCGGTTTGCCGGTCGCGTTGATGATCAGATCAAACTGCGTGGCTACCGAATTGAATTGCGGGAGATTGAGCAGGTTCTGCGTAAACATCCCGCCGTTACTGATGCCGCGGTAGTTGTGCATGATGACGGTGTGGCACCGCAGTTAGCTGCCTGGGTGATACCCACAGGAGGGCGTGCACAGTCAGTGGCTGGTGCCGTAGAGTTCTGGCCCTCGCTGGGTGAATACCAGGTCTATGACGACCTGCTTTATGACTTCATGTCGGCTGATGAAATTCGTGTCGACAGCTATCGGCGTGCTTTCGCGCGCCAGGTAAAAGACAAAGTCGTACTGGATATTGGTACCGGCAAAGACGCCGTGCTTGCCCGCATGTGTGCAGCCGCAGGTGCACGCAAGGTGTATGCAGTAGAAGTGCTGGAGGATGCCTGTGCCAGTGCGCGCAAGTTAATAGCTGACCTTGGTCTGAGTGATCGTATCGAAGTCATTCAGGGTGATATGCAGAGTGTAATATTGCCCGAGATTGTGTCTGTCTGTACCCAGGGCATAGTTGGCAACATTGGCAGTTCGGATGGTATTGCAACAATCTGGAATAATGCCCGTCGCCTGTTCGCCGATGATTGTGTTGCAATCCCTTCGCTTTGCGAAACCATGATTGCGCCTGCGCAATTGCCGGAGGCGACCCGGGCGTCACCGGGTTTTAGCGCGCTTGCCGCGACCTATGCCGAAAAAATATTTGCCGATGCGGGCGGTCCGTTTGATGTGCGTCTGTGCGTGCGTAATTTTCCTGTTACCGGGTTGCTGGCAACGCCGGCCTTGTTCGAGAAGCTCGATTTCAATGGCGAGTTGCAGACGGCCTTTACCGGGCAGGCAGAATTTATAGTGGACAAGCCAGGGGTTCTTGATGGCTTTCTGCTGTGGACACGAATCCGGACTGACGATCAGGATACTGTTGATTTTCTGGAGCATCAGCAGGCCTGGTTGCCGGTGTGGTTTCCGATCACAGATGTGCCGATCACTGTCACGCGAGGTGATGCAGTACTGGCCCGCTGGCGTTGCGAGACACCTGCAGGACAGATATTTCCTGATTATTTTATTGAGGTGGAAGTTCAGGGTGATGCCCCGGGTGCAGAACGGGCAGTGCTGAGTTACAGCTCGAAGCATTTTGAAGAGGCATACCAGGCCACCGAGTTGCATCGGCGGATATTTTCAGCAGATGCGGATAACGGAGTGTCTGTCGGGCTGGACGAGCTGCATTCATGGGCAGCAACACAATTGCCACCACAGATGGTTCCGGTACGCTGGGAAAAGATTGATCAGCTGCCGCTCAATGCGAATGGCAAACTTGATCGGCAGGCATTGAGCCAGGTTGCTGCGATATATCCGGAAAAAAGTAATACCCACCGTGGCGACAGCGATACTGAATATGCTGACCCGCTTGAGCGCGACATTGCTGCAATCTGGTGTGATGTGCTGGGTCGGGAAGCTATAACGCGAGCTGAAGATTTTTTCGATGCCGGTGGTGATTCCATTGTTGCGGTCCGGTTGACGACTGAAGTGCAGCGTTATCTTGATGACACGGTATTCCTGGCGGGGCTTTTTGATGCACCGACAGTTGCTGCCTACACGGTATGGCTGAAGGAAAACCATGCGGAAGCGGTGGCGCGGCGGCTGAGCGCTGCTGCTCCGGTTATTGCGCCAGCGTCAGGTATTTGCCCCTCTGCGGATAGGGTTCCACCCATACTTTCCTGGCCACAGCAAAGTCTCTGGTTTTTACAGCAGCTATATCCGCAGAGTGCGGTGGCTAACGAACAGTTTTTAATTCGTGTGACCGGTGATGCGGATGCGACGCAGCTCCGTCAGGCCTGGCACTCGGTACTGGCGGGTCATGATATTTTGCGCACCTGCTTTGCGGGTGCTGGCACACAACCTGAACCTCGTGTGGTTGCTGTAGATGATTGTATCCGCATCGATCCGACGCCCTTTGAAGATATTGCGCATCTGTCCATGGCTGATGCTGGCGCCCGTCTGGCCGCCGCAGCGCTTCAGGATATAGCGTTGCTGTTTGATTTGTCCGTTGCACCACTGTTGCGCACACGGATTTATCATATGCCGAACAGTGAAATGGTGTTGCTGGTAACCGCGCATCACATCATTGCCGATGGTTTGTGTGTGCCACTTATTCGTGATGCTCTGGCAGCCGCTTACGCGGGTAAGCCCCAGCCCCGACCTGAGTTGCAATACGCTGATTTTGCCCGTTGGCAGCACCAGGCACTTGGTGCTGATGTGGTTCGCGAGCAGCTTGAGTGGTGGCGCCGGCAGCTTGATGGTCATGCGGGGCAGCCCGTTGTGGCAATTAAGGCTGAGGTGCACGGTGGTGAGTCCGCCAGGACCTCTGAAGTGAGGTTGCCATTTGCTATCAGTGTGGAAGTGGGCGACAAACTGCGGAATCTTGCCGAGGCATCGGGTGTAACGCTGTTTATGTTGTTGCTGGCAACCTGGCGTGTCTGGTTACAACGTTGTTTCAGTGAAGCAGACCTGTTGATTGGTTCCCCTGTCACGCTGCGCCGGGATGAAGCTACTGCCCGGATGATGGGTTGTATGGTCAATAACGTCATCTTTCGTAACCCGCTGCATGCCGGGCAGAGTTTTGCTGAGGTTTTGCAAGCAGAGCGACAGGCGGCATTGGCGACCTACGATCACGGTGAGCTGCCGTTTGAGAAAATTGTTGAAGCATTACAACCCGAGAGGCATTTTGGTCGTCATCCGCTATTTCAGTTGATGTTCATGTTTGAAGATCGCAGTGCACCGCCGGTTATTGTTGATGGCTTGAGTTTTGTTACAGATGTGCTGCCGGTAGATCGAGCCAGCTATTGGGATATGGAGTTATCGGTAAGTGATTGCGGGTCTGGCAGAGAAATGCCTGCATTTATAGGCGTGCGCGAAGATTTATTTGATGTGCAGGCGCTGCAATGGTGGCCGGAAGCTTTCGTCGCCATGCTTGAGGGCATTGTTGCAGATCCGCTGGCTGATACCCGATCCTTGCCGTTGCTGAGTAACAGTCAACGGCAGACTGTGCTGGTGGATTGGAACGACACTTTTATGCCAGTGACTTTCGAACAGACATTGCATGGCCTGGTTGCGGAGCAGATGTTACGCACACCTGATGAACCTGCCGTGAGTGATGCGGCCGAAACACTCAGCTACGCAGAGTTAAATGCTCGTGCCGATAAATATGCCGCAGTTCTGGCACAGCAGGGCATAGCGGGCGGGCAGCGGGTTGGTCTTTGCGTGGAGCGCAGTGCCGACACTATTGCGTTGTTGCTGGCAGTGCTTAAGCGTGGTGCGATCTGGTTGCCGCTTGATCCGGGATACCCGGAGTTGCGACTGAAACTGATGCTGGAGGTTGCTCAGCCAGACCTCGTCGTTACTGATGGCCGGGCAGTATTGCCGGAGGGCTGCAGGGTTCTAAGGTGTAGTGACCTGCATGAAAGTGCCGCTGACATCGGCCCTGTTGCACCCGTCAAATGTAATTCACAAAATGATGCCTGGATATTATTTACATCGGGTTCCACGGGCCGGCCCAAAGGTATGGTATCCGCACATGCGGGAGCGATTAGCCGGTGCCAGTGGATGTGGCAGGAATATGCATTTTCCCCGGCAGATGTATTTGCACAGCGTACCAGCCTGAATTTTGTAGATGCTATCTGGGAGATTTTTGGTCCGCTTATGCACGGGGCCCGGGTTACCGTATTGCCTGCACAACTGGAGCATGATCCGGTTGGTATTGTCGGGTGGCTGGTTGCCCAGGGCGTCACTCACCTGGTAACAGTGCCGCAACTATTAACCGCGCTACTTGATGCTGCTGAAGGCCAGGCAGAGACTGCTGTGCATACTGTTATATGCAGTGGTGAGCATTTGTCGCCATTGCTTGCGCGACGTCTGCATCGGCAGTGGCCGGGTTGTCGTCTGCTGAACACCTATGGAACCTCTGAGACCTGGGATGGTAGTTGTTACCTGTATCCGGATGATGCAAATGAGCAAGTGGAAACCGTGCCCATCGGCAAGCCTGTTGCGAATGCATCACTTTATATACTGGATGAACACCGGCAGCCAGTTCCGCCGGGAGTAACAGGTGAACTTTATATAGGCGGGTTGGCTCTGGCACAGGGTTATATTGGTAATGATGAACTGACCCATGCCCGTTTTTTGCCTGATCCATTCAGTAATGATCGGTCCGCGCGCATCTACCGCAGTGGTGATCTCGCACGCTATCGTGGTAACGGTGATGTGGAATTGCTGAGCCGCACCGACCGGCAGATCAAACTACGTGGTCTGCGTATCGAAGCAGGTGACATCGAAAGTCTGGCGTTGAATTGGCCCGGTGTTAAAGCTTGTGCCTTGGTATTACGCGAAAAGGTTGGCAGAGATTCCTGGCTGGCGTTGTTCGTAGTTGCTGATAAGAAAATGGGGGCCAACCTTTCTGTTGATGCCCTGCGCACCCATTTACGGGAGAGTTTGCCCCGTGCAATGGTGCCTGCTGATATATGTCTGCTGGATGAATTGCCACTCATGCCCAGCGGCAAGGTCGACCTGCTGGCATTGCCGCAATCAACCGTGCCTGCCCATGCAGGTAACCCCTATGCCGCACCGCGTGATCAGACCGAACAGCAACTGGTGGAGATTTGGGCAGCTGCACTGGATGTAGAGCGTGTTGGTATCTTCGATGATTTTTTTGCCTTGCGCGGTCATTCACTGCTGGCGATCAGGGTGATTGCCCGTATTTGTGATGTCTGTGGCGTTGAAGTGCCATTGCAGAGTTTATTTGAAACACCGACGGTGGCAGGTCTGGCGCGAAGTATTGAAGCATTGCGCTGGGCCCGGGACGGGCGTTCAGGAAGGGATGGCAGTGGGGGCGCGGATGATGCCGGTCGCGAAGTGGTGCGGTTGTGACAGCACTTGAACTGATAGCACGCCTGCGTGACAAAGGCATACGAATTGCGGCGCGTGATGGCGAACTGGAACTGGATGCTCCCCGCGGCGCCCTTGATGCTGAACTGCGTAATGAATTGGTGGCGCGTAAACCAGAACTGTTGCGTTTGTTATCGTGGTCGCGTCGTTCGGCTCGTGATTTGCCGCTGGTGCCTGCAGACAGGGTGCAGAGGCTGCCTCTTTCATGGGCGCAGCAGCGTTTGTGGTTTCTGGATCAGTTGGAGCCGAACAGCGCTGCCTATAATATTTCCTGGACGGTGCGCCTTAAAGGTGAACTTGATAGCAGTGCGTTGCAGTCTGCATTTGATCGGCTGACAGCCCGGCATGAAAGCTTGCGTACCACGTTCCCTGATGACAATGGCGAACCCTGGCAGAGTATTGCAGAACATTTCAGTGTGCCGATTAATTTTGAGAACCTGACAGGCGTTGCGGACGAACAGTTGCGCGTGCGCTTAGGGAAACTGGCAGCGGGTCCATTTAATCTGGTCGCAGGTCCGCTGGTACGCGTGACGCTGCTCCAGCTTGCGGCAACAGAACACATATTACTGGTGGTGATACATCACATTATTGCTGATGGCGCATCAATGCGGGTGCTGTTTCGGGAATTGGCAGCTCTTTACGAAGCCGACCAGAATAATGTTAGCGCTGCATTGCCGCCCTTAGCGGTGCAGTATGCTGACTACGCAGTCTGGCAGCGCCAGTGGCTGGATAGTGAGGAACTGCAACGCCAGACGAATTACTGGCTCGAACAACTGCAGGGCTTACCACCCTTACTGGAGCTTCCGGCAGATCGGCCTCGATCAGCCGCCATGCGTTACCGCGGGGCATCGGTGTTACGCGTATTGCCCGCCAGCCTTGCAGAAGATTTGCGTGCGCTGGGTCGGGGGCAGGGCTGCACATTATTTATGGTGATGCTCACATCATTTTATGTGCTGCTGATGCGCTATACCGGCCGCAAAGATCTGGTCGTTGGTACGCCCATGGGCGGTCGGCCACGCACTGATCTTGAAGGCCTGATCGGGTTTTTTATAAATACGGTAGTCCTGCGGGCGGACCTTGATGGGGATCCGCTGTTCAGCCAGTTATTATATCAGGTGCGTGAAGTTTCCCTGAGCGCTCATGCAAATCAGGAGTTGCCGTTCGAAAAACTTGTGGAGGTTTTACAGCCGCACCGTGAATTGAGTTATTCGCCTGTCTTTCAGGTCATGTTTGATCTGCAGGAGGAGCCGCGCTGGCGGCTGCCGGTAAAAAATCTTGAGGTCATTCCTGAGGTCGTGTTCAGTAGCCGGACTTCCAGTTTTGATCTGACATTGTCGGTGCGGCAGGCAGAAAACGGGCTGGATGCGATGTTCGAATACGATACGGACCTGTTTGATGAAGCAAGTATCGAACGATTAGCCAGTCATTATCAGGCCTTGCTTGAAGAGATCGTTGCCGACCCTGCTCTGCCTATTTCACAGTATTCGCTGACAAGTGAAGCAGTGCAGCAACGCATCGTGGCAACCTGGGGTTCAGTTGCGGAGGATTTTCCGACTACCCTGACCTTGCAGGCGCTGGTCGAAGCGCAGGCAGCGACGCGGCCTGATGCGACGGCATTAATAGCAGCGGGTGTTGAATTTCACTACGCAGAATTGAACCGGCGGGCGAACCGGCTTGCGCATCGCTTGCAGGCAATGGGTGTGCAGACAGATGAGCCGGTGGCTTTATGTGCGAGTCGCACGGCAACCAGTTTTGTTGCGACGCTGGGTGTATTGAAATCAGGTGCATGCGTGTTGCCACTGGATCCGGATTATCCCTCGCAACGTCTGGAATTCATGCTGGCGGATGCGGGCGCAACGACGGTGCTGGTGCCGCCTGAATGCGAGTCTGCATTTGCGTCGTTATCCGGAATAAATAATCTGCTGGTTCTTGATGCGGGTGTGTTTGATACGCCGGATTACCCGGATGAGAACCCGACTTCATTAGCGGGGCCGGAGAATCTGGCATTCCTGATGTATACCTCCGGTTCGACGGGCAAACCTAAAGGGGTCGGGTTGCCGCATCGTGGTCTGGTTAATTATATCTATCAGCTCGGCAATAAGACCGGTCTGACTGCGGATGATCGCGTATTACAGTTTGCATCACCCAGTTTCGATATTTGTATAGAAGAGACCTTTGCTGCCTGGTTGAACGGTGCCGCTTTAGTGCTGCGTGATACTGGCATGAACTTGTCGGCTGAAGAGTTTTTCGCGGGTTGTGAGCGGCATGCCATCAGTTGGCTGAGTTTGCCTACCGCATGGTGGCATGAATTGTGTGCCGCACTTGATGGCAGTGGGCATGCATTGCCAGCAACATTGCGTAGCGTGGTGATTGGCGGTGAAAAAGCGCGGTTGGACGTCTTCGCGAAATGGAAAAAAATTGCTAATGATGTGCGGCTATTGAATACCTATGGTCCAACCGAAACATCTATTGCAGCGACATGGTGTGAGTTAACGCACCTTGACCCCGCTACCTGCGGTGAGTTGCCTATCGGCCATCCGGTGCCAAATGTATTTGCCTGGGTGCTTGATGAGCGGCTGCGACCTCTGCCTGCCGGTGTGCCGGGTGAGTTGTATATCGGCGGTGTTGGTGTCGCGCCGGGCTATTGGCGTCAGCCAGAGCTGAGTGCCGGACAATTTATACAGGATCCGTTTTGCAGTGATCCTGAGGCCCTGCTCTATCGTACGGGAGACCGTGCGAGGTATCGGGCTGACGGGCGGCTGATGTTTCTGGGGCGTATGGATGGTCAGCTCAAAATCCGTGGGTATCGCATTGAGCCAGGTGAAGTAGAGGCCGTCATAGAGACGCTTGATGGTGTTGCCAGTTGCGTAGTTACTCTGCATGACGAGCATCCGTCCAGTGAAGGCAGTCACGGGGATGCACGGTTGGTTGCCTATGTTGTTGCTAATGTCGAAACAGACAAGTTACGTCAGCAACTGCGTAATGTGCTGCCGGAATATATGTTGCCAGCAGCGCTGGTATCACTTGAAAAAATCCCTTTAACGCTTAACGGCAAACTGGATTACCGGGCTTTGCCTGCGCCCGAGTTTGCGCGTGATGAGTCGCAGGCCTATGTAGCGCCGCGCACCGAAGTGGAACAAAAGTTGGCAACGATCTGGGCTGCTGTACTGGGTGTTGCCAAAGTCGGTGTATTTGATGATTTTTTTGCGCTCGGAGGGCATTCGCTGTTGGCGACGCGTGTGGTTTCGCGGGTTCGTGTAGCAATGGCTACCGCAGTGCCGTTGCGGGAACTATTTGAGGCGCCGACGATCGCGGGGTTCGCGCAGGCACTGGAGAAGAATGCGACCTGTGATGAATCAGTGCCGCTGCGGCGGCGGGATAGTTCGGCCCGATTGCTGCCGTTATCCTGGGCCCAGCAACGTTTGTGGGTCCTTGATCAGCTGGAGCCACACAGTGCGGCTTATAACTTGCCGTGGGCAGCGCAGTTGACCGGTGATCTGGAGAGCAGGGCCTTGCAGGACGCTGTGAACATTGTGGTGGCACGGCATGAGTCGTTGCGCACCGGGTTTGTCGGCAAGCAAGGCGAACCCGTGCAGGTGATTGCATCCAGTCTGCACATACCTGTGCAACTTGAGGATATGTCTGCTGCGAGTGAGCAGTTGGTGCAGGCCCGTTTGCAGGAGCTAATTTCCAGGCCGTTTGATTTGCATAAGCCCCCATTGTTGCGGGTCTATCTGTTACGACTCGCCGATGACAAGTCAGTCCTGCTGTTATTGCTGCACCACATCGTTGCCGACGGCTGGTCGATGGGTGTGCTGTTCAGTGAATTGGCACATTGTTATAACCAGCTTAGTGCCCATAGTCCTGTCTCATTGCCTGACTTGCCGGTGCAGTATGCAGATTTTGCGATCTGGCAACGTGAGTGGCTGGCCGGGGAAGAGCTGGCACGCCAGGAAGATTACTGGGCTGAACAGCTTGCCGATGCCCCGGCCGTAATAGAGTTGCCCTTTGATCATCCGCGGCCATCGGTACAGAGCTACCGGGGTGCCTGGGTCAGTACCGTTATCAGTCCGATGTTGCTGGATGGACTCCGGGCATTAGCTGCCAGGGAGGGTGCAACACTGTTCATGGTGTTATTGGCCGCATTCAAGTCCTTGCTGGCCATTCAGACGGGTTCTCAGGATCTGGTTGTGGGTACACCGATCGCAGGTCGCCAGCGCATCGAACTGGAAGGCTTGATCGGTTGTTTCCTGAATACGCTGGTGTTACGGACGAAGCTTACGGGTAATCCCACCTTTACAGAGCTGTTGCATCGAGTCCGTCAGACAACCCTGAACGCCTACGATCATCAGGAACTGCCTTTCGAAAAATTGCTGGAAGTATTGCAGCCTGCTCGCAGTACTGCTTACACACCAATCGTCCAGGTGATGTTCAACTTACTGAATGCGCCAGCATCACAGCTGGAGCTTGACGGGCTGCAGGTCGAGTCTTTTGATGTCGACCGGGGCACTGCCAAGTTTGATCTGTCTGCTGTGCTGGTTGAAGGGCAGGATGGATTACGTATAGGTTTTGAATACAACACGGACTTGTTCGCTCGCGAAACCATTTCGGAAATACTGGATCAATACGGCTTGCTGCTGGCAAAAGCCGTGGCTGATCCGCAGATACGACTCGGAGCGTTAGTACGGACCCGTATGCCGGTTGTACCGGCGGTGCGGTCTTTGCAGCGTGCAGCTGCGGAGTCTGTTGTTCAGTCTGGCGCAGAATTGCCTGCTGAATTTGCGCAAGGATTCCCGGGCAGCGCGCTGGAGGGAACGATAACTGAACGATTTGCGATGATGGTTGAGCGCTATCCGGAGCGTCTTGCTGTTCAGGACAGTGAGTCTTCCTGGACATACCGGGAGCTGGATGCATGGGCCAATAATGTAACTCAGCTGCTTGCTTCGGCCGGTAAAGCTGAGCACTGTAATGTCGGCTTATTGCTGGGGCATGATGCACGGATGCTGGCAGGTTTGTTCGGTGTGCTACAGGCAGGGTGTGCCTACGTACCGCTGGATCGTCGGGCGCCCGTTGCTCGTCTGCAGGCAATTATTGCTGATGCGGGCATACGTATAGTACTGACTGATGGCACGAACGATGAGTTGCTGCAACAACTTGTGGCTGATGATCTGGTGATCCTGACAGTGCCGCCGCAACCCGAGTTTTCTGCACGCTGTCCTGCTGCGGCAACCGGGCCGGATGAACTGGCCTATATCCTGTTTACATCGGGGTCTACGGGTACACCCAAGGGAGTCATGCAGACCCATCGAAATGTTCTGCACCATGTGCGTACCTATAGCGATGCAATAAATATCAGTGCAGGTGACCGCTTAACCCTGTTGTCTACCTATGGCTTCGATGCAGCTGTCATGGATATATTTGGTGCTTTGCTGAACGGTGCCTGTTTGCAACCGATGGAAATATTAGCGGCTGCAGGTTCACTGCCGTTAGTCGAATACATAGCAAAAAATAATATGACGGTGCTGCATGCTACACCGACTGTGTTTCGCTATTTACTGGCTGAGGGCGCAGGCAATTACGACCTGAGCAAAGTGCGTGTGGTCGTGTTGGGTGGCGAAGAGGCAACGGTCGGTGATTTTGAGTTGTTTAAAGCAGCGTTCTCCGCACCGGCCGTGTTTATCAATGGTTTGGGTCCGTCGGAGTCAACCACGGCGTTGCAGTTTCGTGCCGATCATCAAACACGATTGCCTGGCAGTAGCGTGCCGGTGGGATTGCCAGTCAGTGATACTGAGATTATTTTGCTGGACGAGCTGGGCCAGATTTCCGGAATTAGCGGGGAACTTTGCATACGCAGTAACTATGTCAGCAGTGGTTACTGGGGGCAGCCGGAATTGACGGCAGAGCGGTTTATTTGCAGTGCTGATGAGCACCCTGGCAGCCGTACGTTGTACCGATCGGGTGATCGCGCCCGCTATTTACCGGATGGACAGCTGGTATTTGCCGGCCGACTGGATGACCAGCTTAAAGTGCGTGGTTACCGGGTTGAGCCTGCTGAAATCGAATCGGCCATCAAGTCGCTTGCAGGTGTAGATGCATGTGCGGTAGTGCTCAGACAGGCTCCGCAGGCCGCAGACAGTGCAGGGGATGCAGTGCTCGTGGCGTATGTCCAGGGCATGGTTGATGCAGTGAGTTTACGCACAGATGTGCAGGAATTACTGCCTGATTACATGTTGCCTGCTGCTTTTATATCTATAGATAAATTACCGTTGCTTGCTAATGGCAAACTTGACCGGCGTGCATTGCCTGATCCAAATTGGGAGCCTGTGCCTGCGGCCAGCTTTCAGCCGCCGGTTACGGCTATCGAGAAGCAGTTACATACTATCTGGTCTGCTGTGATGGGGCGTAAAGATATTAGTGTTAATGATAATTTTTTTGCGTTAGGTGGGCATTCGTTAATGGCGACCCGGATAGTTGCACGGGTGCGCGATGTATTTGGTATGGAATTGCAATTGCGCGAGCTATTCGCTAACCCGACTATTGCTGGTTTTGCAACAGTGCTTGAGTCAGCTGTGCGCAGTCATCATTCTGTACCGGTGCTACAGGCCCGGACAGCAGGTGAATTGCCACCGCTGTCCTGGGCACAACAAAGGCTGTGGTTTCTGGACCAGCTGGAACCAGATAGTCCGGCGTATAACCTGCATTGGGCCGCGCGGCTTAATGGCATTATCAGCGCTACCAGTTTACAAGCTGCAGTCAATGCGCTGGTGGCTCGCCATGATTCATTGCGAACAACTTTCAGTGGCAGTGATGGTGATATGGGTAATCCGGTGCAGATCATTGCACCGTATGTCGAAATTCAGGTGGTCGAGGAAGTTTTGACAGGTGTGACAGAGGAACGCATGCGCTCACATTTACTGGAGCTTATACACCAACCATTCGATTTACAGAGTGGCCCGTTACTCCGGGTGCATTTGCTGCAGGATGCCGCCACACAATCGGTATTGCTGCTAACTCTTCATCATATTATTTCTGACGGTTGGTCGATGGGTATCCTGTGTCGTGAACTGGCTGCTGCATACAACGCGCATGTGGCCGGGGAGGTGGCCACAGGTAGTGCGTTTTCTGCAAATCTTCCGGTGCAGTACGCTGACTATGCTGTTTGGCAACGGGCATGGTTATCGGGTGGTGAACTGGAGCGGCAGGAGGCTTACTGGAAGGCACAACTGGTGAACGTTCCGCCCTTACTTGATTTGCCGCTCGATCACGTCAGGCCACCGGTGCAGCGTTTCAGGGGTGCATGGGTCAGTGAGACTTTCTCAAAAGAGCTGGGCGACGAGCTGCGTGAATTTGCATCCCGGGAGAACGCAACACTGTTTATGGTGTTGCTTGCCGCCTTTAAAGTGGTTGTAGCCCGCCATACGGGTCGCGAAGATATTGTTATAGGTACACCCATTGCGGGCAGGCGACGGACTGAGCTTGAAGGGTTGATTGGCTTTTTCCTTAACACGCTGGTGCTGCGTTCCGATCTGGGTGGCAATCCGGCCTTTAGCGAAATTGTTGCACGAGTAAAGCGGACCACGCTGGGTGCTTACGATCACCAGGAGCTACCGTTCGAGAAATTGCTGGAGATATTGCAGCCGATGCGCAGCACGGCGTATACGCCGGTTGTGCAGGTGATGTTCAATCTGCATAACGAGCCTGGTGGTACATTGAAACTGGATGGTGTCGATGTCATGCCATTTAATGTGGATCGTGGTACGGCAAAATTTGATTTATCGGTTGCGGTGGTGGAAGGCAGTAATGGTTTGCAGGTTGGGTTTGAGTACAACACCGATTTGTTTGACAAGCAGACGGTTGCCGGCTTGCTTGCTCATTTTGGTGAGGTGTTGTCGGCGGTGGTGCGTAACCCGCAGATGCAGCTTGCGGAGCTTCCGTTAAGTGCGGCGGCAGGGGTGCCGTTGCCGCAGCAGGACTTTGCTGCATTCCCTGCTGATACAGCGGGACAGTCGCTTGTTAGTCGGTTTGCCGACATAGCTGCTCGTTATCCTGAGCGACCTGCTATCTGTGTTGCCGATGAAATCTGGAACTACAGTGAACTTGATGCGCGTGCCAGCGCCGTGGCGAAATTGGTGTCTGCCGGTGCATCACCAGGCTCGCGAATTGGGTTATTGCTTGGGCATGACGCAACAATGGTGGCTGGCTTGCTGGGTGTGCTTAAAGCGGGCTGTACATACGTGCCGCTGGATCGTGATGCGCCACCCGCTCGCATCAAGGCCATTATCGAGGATGCGGGTATCACCGCAGTGGTAACGGCCGCAATATATAAGGATGTATTGGCTGGAATGCTAAACGGAGCTTTGGCGGTTGTGGAGGTTCCGGACCTGCTTGATATGAATGCCACAACAGCACCGCCTGAATACGAGCCTGATGCTGATGATCTTGCTTACACACTTTTTACCTCAGGGTCGACGGGTAAACCCAAGGGCGTGATGCAGAGCCATCGAAATATTCTGCATCATGTGCGCACCTATACGAATGCTTTACATATAA
>SMVB01431243.1_pt1 | contig 17731 bp, 15 predicted proteins | sample 2456461 | NCBI WGS metagenome assembly SMVB01 (sample SAMN11095934, study PRJNA526329) | marine sediment metagenome | biome: Marine sediment; feature: Surficial sediment; material: Deep marine sediment; isolation source: Hadal surficial sediment | place: Pacific Ocean | collected 2014-05 | depth...
CGATCGGAATCATCGTCGAGGCTCCCCATCGGCACCACGGCTTGTTCCCGAGCCAGGTTGAAAAATGGCAGACTCGAACCGTACACCGAGGCTCCAGAGATTTCGTAGCGGATCTCTCCGCAGAGACAGCTGCCTGCAATCATCTGAAACTCCTATTCCACGTTCACGTTCAGCAGGCACATGTTGGCAGAGATCATTTCCCTGCACCGACGTCCAACAGGTCGACGAGTAGCGCCGCGTGATCGCTCAACCGCGCATCCCGGCCTCCACTCCACACGTAAGACACACCCTTGAGTCGGGGAAGCAAGCTGGGACTCAGAAACGCTTGATCGAGACGGAATCCGTTGCGCCCGTTCGGGGAATACCAGGTATAGGCTCGCTCCGGACCGCGAAGCTGACGGAACCCATCCCGCCAACCCAGGGCTTCTAGCGAGTCGAGAAAGGCCACTTCCCGGGGGCCGAAGCACGGCACCTCTTCGTCGAGTTTCGGCCTGCCCGTGTTCGTATCGCCCAGCAAGATTGCTGGACGATCGGTCCAGCGCGCAGCCAGCGAAACGACTGCGTCATGGAATACGTACTTCCTGCCCGTCGACCGGTTTGGGATATGCATCGCACCGAGGGTAAGGGGCTCGGAGCAATCCACGCGAACGGAAAGCCAGCGGCAAGGTTCCCCGGGTTGATCTGCAGGGCTAACGCGCCGCAGTGGCCAGCGCGACGCGATCAACAGGGCGTTGGTCGCAGCTTTGTCGGCTGCAACCGTCGAACGTTGGTGGCTGAGTCCCATTTCGGACAGGTGTGCGGCGAGGATCTGGCTCGGCTGGGTGCCGCGAAATTCGCAGAGCACGACGAGGGAGGGCTGCCAACGTTCGAGCTGTTCCGCGATGGCTGCGACGCGCTTGCCGCCTCCCGCGAGAATGTTCCAAGAGACGATGCGCATCAAACGGGCCGCTAACGACCGAGTGAACCGAGCGGTACGAAGGACTCGGGCCAGGTGTAGCCGTCTGCACTTCGGCCGAGCACACCCACCCCTGCAATTGCCGCTACGTCGAGCGGGCCATAGACGTGGGGAAACTGCGGTTCGCCTTCCAGATGAGAAGTCCCTCCGCCGGGGATCGGAGCCGCGGCCTCGTACCGGACCTCGCTGGTGAGCTTCGCTGGATCGATCTCGAGCACCAGCAGCGTTTCCGCTACCTCCGCGTAGTAGTCGTTCGCGACCGGAAGCACCGACGCCTCGTTACTGCAGTGCACGAAGCCATCATGGGCCAGGTTCGCGGGATGGTAGAGGGCACCCTCGGTCTGGGCGTGCAGCTCGGGCTCGACGACCAGATGATAGATGCTTGCGTGATCGTTCATCGGGGAACTGCGACGATCGCGATGCCAAATTCGTCGCGGATGTCGACCAGGGCAACATCCAGATAGGCATCAAAATCGTGCCAGGGCCAGCGTTTGTGCATTCGTCCGCAGCGAATCGCAACGCGCGGAACACTCACGACACTTCGCAGCGCCGTCTTGGGAATGTCGCTCCACTCGATCTGTTCGTAGATCTCTTTCGATTCGGAAGATCGATAGTCCCGCAGCAGTGAAAGGCCGGCCGTCGTACCGAAGAAGCTCCAGATCTTGACCACCGCTTCGTTGGTTAGCGTCGTGCTGCAACCGAACACGACATGAGCTGCATCGTGGCAGCGAAAGAACTCCCGAGCCGAATCGGAACCGCCACGCCCGGTCACGAGGCCGGCCTGACTGGCGTAGTACTCGCTCAAGCCCTCTCTGAGGGTCGAATCACTATTTGGGTTCTGGAATTTCAATAGGGCCTACACCCGGTGGATTGGCTTCCGGCTTCATCGGCGGGCGCTGACCGGTGCCGCAGAAACACAGAATGTTGATCTGGGGAAGATATCAGGCGAATCGCTGGGTTGCTGGTGCGGGCTAACCCGCTGGTTCCGTATTCACCGACCGTCGATAGAACTGAACGAGTGCACGCCAATCCCGGGCGATCAGGTTCGTGTGAACGTACTTGGCTTCTGCGATCATTCAGGCTCCTCTCGGCTTGCGGACCCTACTATACTCGCGAGACCCACGACCTTCTATCTACCTGTCAAATCCCAGGAGTCCCCCCCATGAACTCAGTCCAGGAAGCCCGTCTCGAACGCATGTTGGCCAAAGACGAGATCCGCGAGATCTTGACCCGGCTCGCCCGGGGAACCGATCGCTGCGATCTGATGCTGATCCAGAGCTGCTACCACGACGACGCCTACGATGACCACGGGGGTTTTCAGGGCGGGGGCGACGCGTTTGCAAAATGGGCGGTGGACATGTTGACCACCAGCTTCAAAGCCACGATGCACAGCCTGGGCAATATCGACATTCGGGTCGAAGGGGAGGTGGCGTACAGCGAAACCTACTGCACCGCACATCACGTGATGTTTCCGGATGAGAACGGAGTGACGAAAGACTCGGTGATGGGACTGCGGTACGTCGATCGCTTCGAGCGGCGCAACAAAACCTGGCTGATTGCAAACCGAGTCTGCGTCTACGACTGGACCTACGTGATCCTAGCAGACGAGGCGTGGCCCCTCGATCCGCCCTATACGACCGGCAACCAGACTCGCCATGACCCGAGCTACGCATTGCTCGGAATCGAGGTCAGGGGCACCAGGTGAGGCCGCTGTTTTTCGATCAACCGCTCGACCTGGTCGCGTTGCGTCGCGAAAAGCACGTGCGCATCACCGCGGCCATGGAGCAGGCGGGGATCGAGGCACTTTGGCTCATGGGTCCCGGAAACATTCGCTACGCAGTTGGCTCGGTGCTGCTGCCTGCCGACGCAGCACGCGGAGCCCTGCGACCAGTAACGCTGGTGATCTTGCGCGATCAGGATGAGCCGCATCTCTTTACTCCCTACCCGAGCGCCGCACCCGACGATCTACCGAAGGCCTTTGTCCACCCTCCCCTCTACCTCGAATCGGAGTCTGGCGTCGACGAAGCGATGCGCCGCATCTTCGACGTCATGGGGGGGCCGCCCAAAGAGAAGATCGGCATCGACGTCTACAGCCCCGCATTGTTCTTCAACTTGAAGCGATACATTGCGGTCGATGCGGCCGGTGACGAAGGTGACAAAGGTGTAGTCGACGCGTCGTCGCTGATCGCCGCGCTGAAGATCTGCAAAACCGATTGCGAAATCGAATGCGTGCGCCGCGCCCAGGCGATCAACGAGCGGGCGATGCTCGACATCCATGATTCTCTGCGCCCGGGTCTGCGACAATCCGACCTTTCGGCGTTCTTCTTCAGCCGCATTTATGAACTCGGGGCCTGCGCGAACGGGATCGACCCCATCTGGCAGGTGATGTCGCCAAGCATTGCGGACGGCCCCTATACGACCCACGGCGATGTCGCGTTTCCCACCTGTACCTCGGACCGCATCCTGCGCGAAGGCGATCTCCTCTGGGTCGACACGGGAATCGAATACCACGGCTACCAATCTGACTTCGGGCGCACCTGGCTCGTCGGCCGCGACCCCAGCCCACGGCAACAAGAGCAGGCAAAGCGCTGGGGTGACGTCGTGCAGGCGGTGCTCGGTGAGGTGAAACCGGGCACTACCGGTGGCGACCTCACGCGCACGGCCCTCGAAGCGGCCGGTGGGGTTCAGCCCTGGATCGAACACTTCTATCTCATCCACGGCATCGGGAGTGAACCGGCCGAACAGCCGCTGATCGGAACGGATCTGGGCCCTGGGTTCGACGAAAGAACCGTACTCGCGCCGGGCATGATCCTGGTGCTCGAACCTTCGATCTGGGACGACGGCCATGGAGGCTATCGCTCGGAAGAAGTCGTGGCCGTTACCGAGAGTGGCTATCAGCGACTCAGCGAATTTCACTACGCCCCCTTCGCACCCTTTGGAGACGAACCCTCGCGATGAGCGATCTCGGAACCCTCGCGCTCGAGAGCGGCGACCGCATCGACTTTGCAGCCATGCGCCGGGACCGCCTGGCCCGCACCCTCGCAGAGATGGAACGCGACGGGCTCGACGCCCTGCTGCTCGGCCACGAGTTCAACGCCAAGTACGTGAGTGGCGCCCGCCGACTCTGGACCGTGGGCATGCGCCCGTTCGGGCCGGGTTGTTGTGTGGTGCGCAGCTCCGCGTCGGTCTACTTGCTCTCGACCTGGGACGACGGCATTCCCGCAGAGATTCCCCACAGCAATCTGATGCAGACTTCCTGGAACCCCAAGATCATGCTCGAACGCCTGCTCGAAACCCCGGGCATCGGCGATGCGCGCCGCATCGGAATCGATGCCATGACGCCGCTGTTCGCCGGCATGCTTCCCCGTGCGCTGCCCAAAGCAGAATGGGTCGACGCGGCCCCTGCCCTGAGGCGAGCCCGGGCGATCAAGACCAGGGAAGAAGTCGCCTGCTTGCGCACCGCCACCGCCCTGGCCGAAGGGACGCTGGCCGCGGTGCTTCCCGAGCTTCAACCCGGTGTGAGCGAGCGCGCACTCAGCGGGCGCTTCCACGAAGAAGCGGCACTTCAGGGGACCCCGATCCCCGCTTTCGAAGCGGGCTTCTGCGACAGTCCGCTGGTTGCGACCCAGGGCGCAGTCCCGACCCCGCGCTTGATCAGCCAACACCGCAACTTGCTCGAAGGCGATGTCGTGCACTGCCACGCGGGGCTCATGTACGCGGGCTATGAGGGCGCGGTCGCCACGACGGTTCGCTGCACGGAGTCCGGGGCAAAAGCAATCGAAGGCGAGCTCGCCTCTCGCTTGCGCGACCTGCGCGGCGCGCTGCGCGCGAGTTGCCGTCCCGGTGCAACCACTTCCGAAGTCGCGTCTGCCTACCGGGCGTGCGGTGAGCCCCTGCCGGGAATTCCGATCTTGCATGGGGTCGGGCTCGGCATGGAGGCGCCGGTGGTGGGACGAGATTGCGACCCCGAAGTGTCGACGCTCGAGGCGGGCAACGTGGTCGCGCTCTACGCCTATATAGAGAAGGACGGATTGGGGGGCGCGTTGGCCCGGGACACCGTGTTTCTCACTAGCGCGGGCGCCGACCGCCTCAACGCCTCGCCCGACTTCGATTAGCGGAACCTTCGCTTCGAAAATTGCGCGAGCCGCACAACTTCAAAACACGCAAACCGCACGGAACTGAAGCGAACCGCAACTCATTCGCTATCCTCGCCGGCCCTGACAGCCGGGCTCGTCCCGGAGCACGCTTTGCGGTGTCGCCGGCGATCTCGTTGCCCGAGAACTGCATTTGCATTCCACCATTTCAAGTCTCATGAAGGAGCACGCAAGATGAGCGATGTACGATTCGACGGCCGAGTGGCCATCATCACCGGCGCCGGCGGCGGCCTCGGTAAGTCCCATGCCCTCGAACTCGCCAAGCGAGGCGCACAGATCGTCGTGAACGATCTCGGGGGTTCGGTCGACGGCTCGGGCTCGGGCTCGGCGGCAGCCGATGTCGTGGTGAAAGAAATCGAAGAGGCCGGCGGCACCGCAGTCGCAAACTACGACTCCGTGGCGAGCAAGGACGGCGGCGAAGCAATCATCGCGACCGCCATGGAGAACTTTGGCCAGGTCGACATCCTGATCAACAACGCCGGCATCTTGCGAGACAAGAGCTTTGCCAAGATGAGTGAAGCCGAGATGACCCTGGTGCTCGACGTGCACTTGCGCGGCGGCTTCTATGTTTCTCAGCCCGCCTTTCGAGTCATGAAGGAGCGTGGCTACGGACGCATCGTCCACACGGCTTCGGCCGCCGGGGTGTTCGGCAACTTCGGTCAGGCGAACTACGGCGCGGCGAAGATGGGCCTGGTGGGTCTTTCGAACGTGCTCGCCCAGGAAGGTGCGAAGTACAACATCATGAGCAATGTCATCGCACCCATCGCCATGACCCGCATGACCACCGGGATCATGGGTGACATGGGGATGAACCTCGACCCGGCCTATGTGACCTCCATGGTCGCGTACCTCTGCTCCGAGGCATGCGAACTCTCCCACGAGATCTTTTCGGTCGGCGCGGGTCGCTATGCCCGAGTGTTCATAGGCGCGTGCCAGGGCTATACCAACACAGCCGAAGGCGGAGTGTCGGTCGAAGAGGTGCGGGACAATATCGAGCAGATTCGCGATCCCGAGGGCTACACGATCCCGGGCAGCGCCGCAGAAGAGATGATGGAGGCGATGAAGGCGCTCAAAGGATAGGAGTCTGCGCGGCAGACTCCTAGCGCCCCATCGATCCCCTGTGATCGCCCTCGAATTGCCCGAAACGACGGGCCGATCGCCTCGGTCTGTGCTGAACTGGATGCGATGGCCGAGCGCGGACAACCAAACGACGACTACTTTTCCCACTGGGCGGACCACGCCGCCCGGGCTACGGCGCAGAAGCATCCGGAACTGGACAAGATCGTCGTCGCCGCGGGCATCACGCCTTCCGGCACGGTCCACGTCGGAAACTTTCGGGAAGTCATCACGGTAGACCTGGTGGCTCGCGCCCTGCGCGACGCCGGCAAGCAGGTGCGGTTCATCTATTCGTGGGACGATTTCGAAGTGTTTCGCAAGGTGCCGGCCGGCATGCCCGAGGCCGAGATGCTCGAAGAGAACCTGCGCCGCAGCGTGGTCGACGTTCCGGATCCCTATGGCAAAGAAGCAAGCTACGCCGCCCACCACATCGCGGCCTTCGAGTCGAGCATGGCTCCGCTGGCGATCGAACCCGAGTTCATTCGCCAAAGTGAACGCTATCGCGCGGGAGACTACGCCGAAGGCATCCGGGCTGCGCTGATCGGCCAAGACAAGATTCGCCGCATCCTCGACCAGCACCGCACGACACCCTTGGCCGACGACTGGCTGCCGCTGGCCGGTTTTTGCGACACGTGCGGACGGGACGAACTCGATTTTGACTGGGACGGCGAATGGCACGTCGAAGTCAGTTGTCGATCGTGTCAGGCGGTGGGTCGCGTCGACCTGCGCCGGGGCGGGAACCTCAAGCTCCCCTGGCGCGTCGATTGGCCCATGCGTTGGCGCCACGAAGAAGTAAGTTTTGAGCCGGGCGGCAAAGACCACTCTTCGGCGGGCGGGAGTTTCGATACCGCGCGAGAGATCGTGGCCGAGGTCTACGACGGTTGGGCGCCGGAATACGTGGCCTACGATTTTGTCCGCATCAAGGGACAGGGTGGAAAGATCTCGAGCTCGTCGGGCGACGTACTCACGGTTTCCGACTGCCTGGAAATCTACGAACCGGAGATGTTGCGCTGGATTTTTGCCGTAGTGCGCCCGAGCGCCGAGTTTCAGATCTCGTTCGACCTGGACGTCATCAAGCTCTACGAAGACTACGACCGCAGTGTGCGGGTGGCCCATCAGCCCGATGACGGTGGCAAAAAGGATCGCAAGCGCGCCATGGCCCGGCGCACCCTGCAGCTGTCGAGTCTCGATCACCGCCGCATCACCGGCGGAGACCCTGTCCCCTTCGTGCCACCCTTTCGCGGACTTTCGATGATTCTCCAGGTCTACGACGGAGACATGCGGCGCAGTCTCGCCTATTACGAGGAACGGGGTGAGATCACCGACGGCGCCGGTCGCGAGCGCTTTGCCGTGCGCGCGAAATGTGTCTGGAACTGGATCGAACAGTTCGCACCCGACGACTTCCGCTACCGGATTCGCAAAGAACCCGTCATCCGCGAGCTCGAAGGGGACCCCAGGGAAGTCATCGGCCGCCTGGTCTCAGTACTCGAAGCCAGCCCGAACATCGGAGAATCCGAGCTGATCGAACACTTGAAACAAATTTGCGACGGCACGAGTCTCGAACCCAAGACTTTCTTCCCCTATGCATACGATCTGATCCTCGATCGAGCCAAAGGACCCAAGCTCTCCACCCTCGTCACCACCATGGGCGCGGATCGGGCCCTGCCCCTGTTGCGCGGAGGACTCGGGCAGAATGCCTGAGCCCGGGCATGCCGGCCACGAACTCCCCTAGCCTGCGAAACACCCTCGCGCTCTTCGGGGTGTTCGCATTCGCCCTCGGTGTGCGCGCGCTCGGCTTCGAACAGGTGTTCACCGACGAGGGCGTCGTGTTTGCCCCCGCCGATGCCACCTATCACGTGCGACTGGCGTTCTATACGTTTGCGAACTTTCCCGAACTGCTGGTGCGCGATCCGTACCTGAATTTCCCGGGCGGCGCGAACGTACCCTGGCCACCGCTATTCGACTTCCTGGTGGGCGGCGCCGCGCGACTCTTTGCCTCGGATCAAGCGGGCTTCGAGAAAGTGGCGGCCTGGGCCTCGAGTGTTTTTGGCGCCCTCACGGTCGTGCCCATCTATTTCATCGCACGCAGGGTCGCGAGCCCGGATGTCGGGCTGTTTGCCGGAGTGCTGTTTTCGCTTTTTCCCATCTGCGTGAGCTACGGACGAGTGGGAAATCCCGACCATCACGCTGCCGTTGCGCTGGTGGGGGCGTGCCTGCTCTTGCTCTGTACCCATCTCGCGCGGCCCGATCAGAGCGAGCGTAGGATCCTGCTCCTCTCTCCTTTGATGGTGCTCGCCCAACTCTCGATGTTGCTGATCTGGCACGGCAGCCTTTTGTACATTGCGTTTTTCGAAGTCACGATCCTCCTCATCGCAGCCGTCACGCGGGTCAATGCCGTCACGAAAGCCTGCGCAATCAGCGCGATCTTTACGGCGGTCGTTCTCAGTCCCATGGTCGAAGAATTCCTGCCGGTTCCGATCGGCGGCCCCTACTCCTCGGTCGCCCTCTCTCGGCTACACGTGCTCGTCATGGTGGGCGCGAGTTTCGTGGCGTTCTGTCACTGGGTCTTGAACCGGCAGAGACCGGAAAGCGGATTCGCCCTGCGGATCTTCACCTTGGAAGCCGCAAGCCTGGTTTTCATCGCGTTGCTGCTGGCTTTCGACGCGACGCGATCCGGCCTCTTGCCCGGGCTCCAGTTTCTCACGATGCCGGACGCTGCTGGATACGCGAGCCTCGAACGGCAGCCGCTGTTTGCGATCTCGGGTCGAGACGTCGCCCATTCTCTCCAACAGCCTTGGGCGTACTTCGCCTACCTGCTGCCTTTGGCGCCCTTCGTCTTTCCGTTGTTCGTCCGCGATTCGCGGAACAAGCCCGCCGCCTGGGTACTTACGGGTTGGACCGCGGGTTTCGTAATTCTGGCGCTCACACAACGGCGCTTCGGCAACGATCTCGCACCGGCCGCTGCAGTTGCGTTCGCAATCGGTCTTGCGGCGATGCCGCGCGAAGTCCTTCGAAGGCTCGGCTACGACTCGTCGAGGGCGCGCGGGGTGGCAGCGTTGGTCAGCGGGTTGATGGCCCTCGGACTTTTGTCGTCGACCCTCAGCAGAGATGAATTCCCGCGCTTGCAAAGCGGCTTGGCGGCACTCGGCGACACAGCCTCGATGCCCGCTGTCGAGTTGGATCTCATCTCGAAGAACGTCGCGCAGTTTGCTCGGGAGGTGCGGGCCGCCACGCCAGCTACCGCGGGCTTCCTGGATCAACGCAAAAATCCCGAGTACGGAATCATCGCCCCCGCGAACCTCGGGCATGCGCTCCACTATTATGCGCGCCGAGCTACGGCAACCGATTCCATTTGGTCGGACATCGAACAGGGTAATGGGGCCAGGTCCACGGCGTTCTTTCGCGCGAAGCAAGAACCCGAAGCCATCGCGATCGCCAATCTGTTGAGTGGGCGCTATGTCGTCAGCGCAGACTCGGACCCTGCGGATACGGTCGCGGGGCGGCTACATCGACGGGACGGGCGCGCGGGGGATCACGGCCCGCGGTTGGAACACTTCCGACTGGTGACAGAAACCCCACCTGGTCGCGCAGGTTTTCGAAAGGTCGAGGGTCAGCAAAGCGAATCTTCTATCGGGGACAGCCGCGTTGCGTACAAGCTGTTCGAAATCGTGAAGGGCGCCCTGCTCGAAGTCGAAACGACCCCCCAGACCCGGGTCAGAGCATCGCTCACGCTCGAGACACCGAGCGGGCGCAGCTACCTCTATCTGGCCAGTGCCGACGCGGGAGACGACGGCATCGCGCGGCTGCGGGTGCCGTATTCGACGGCGAGTGAAACTCCCATCCACGCAAGCGGGCCGTACCGGATCATCGCGGGCACCCAACTCTCACGAGTCCACGTGAACGAGGTCGATGTGCGCGACGGTCTGACGGTCGCGGTGAGAATGGGCGCGGCCGGTTTCTTCTAGCCCGCTGTCCGGGGAGGCTCTGAGTCTCCCCCATGGCTTGAGGAAGACGATTCCGCAACTATCGGCTGCGTTGATCAAAGCTGCGGTTCGCCGATCTTCATAGGTGTTCAAAGCATCAACTGGACGGAGGATTGTCGCGTGGTCGAACTCATCCCTCTCTTCTTCATCGCCTGCTACTTCATCCCGTTCGGGGTCGCGGCGACCCGTTCTCACCCCAACTCGATACCGATTCTCGTTGTAAATATTCTGACCGGGTGGACCATCGTGGGATGGATCGCGACCCTGGTCTGGGCATCCAGCGGTCCCGCACAGACTCCCGACTCGCGCGCGCGAGATGCGCGGCGCTACGAGCGACCGGCGACCCGAGGCACGGCCACTCCGATGCCGCGAATCCTCCACAACTTTATCGACTAATTGCCGATTGATTACCGATTGATTGCCGACTGAACATCGACTGAACTCCAGTAAGCTCCACGCTGAGCTTCACTAGACTGGAGATGATGCGATGAAGGCCATCGTCGTTCGCGAGTTGATGGAGCCCCGAGATCTTTCGCTGTGCGAGATCGACGCCCCGCGAGTCGAAGCGGGAAAGCTGGCGATCGAGGTGCGGGCGATCGGTTGCAACTTTGCCGATACGCTGATCGTGCGCGGCAAATATCAGGTCAAACCGGAGTTCCCCTTCTCTCCCGGCGGTGAAGTCGCAGGTGTCGTGCGCGAACTGGGAGAGGGGGTCTCGGGCTTCTGCGTCGGCGATCGCGTGATGGCCTACGTCGAACACGGAGGCTTCGCCGAGCGGGTAAACGCGCGCCCCGAGGCCACGTTTCCGATCCCCGACCGCATGTCCTTCGAACACGCCGCCGCAATTCCCATCGTCTATGGCACGAGTTATCTCTCGCTCGTTCCCCGCGGAATGCTGACCAAGGGAGAAACCGTCCTGGTAACCGCTGCCGCGGGTGGCATCGGGATTGCCTCGATCCAGATCGCGAAGGCGTTGGGAGCCAGGGTCATCGCCCTGGCCGGCGGGAGCGAAAAACTCGAGATCGTGCGCAGTGTTGGGGCGGATGTTGGAATCGATTATCGAGGGGAAGACTGGGTCGAGCGGGTGCGAGAAGAAACCGGGGGTCGGGGTGCGGACGTCGTCATCGAAAACGTGGGCGGAGACATCTTCGATGGCTGCACGCGTTGCATCGCATGGGGAGGACGTCTCGTGATCGTGGGATTCTCGAGCGGAGAGATCCCGCTCGTGAAGCTCAATCGAATCCTTCTCAAACACATTTCCCTGGTCGGCGTGCACTTCGGCCCGATGATCAGGAACGCCCCGGAACAGATCGCCGATTGTTTTCGCTCGCTTCTGCAATTGTACGAGGAGGGGAGCCTCGAGCCGCTCATTTGGAAGAATTATCCGCTGGCACGCGCGGCCGAGGCGCTCGTTGCACTCGAGAGTCGCAAATCACACGGAAAGATCGTGCTCACGACCTGATCGCTGGACCCGTGTCTCGCTAGCAACCAAAGGCGAAGGCTCCTAGCCGTTCTTCTTGCGCTCCAAGAAATCGGCCAGCAACCACTGGGAGATACTGATGTTGCCCGGAAAGATGTTGGGCATATCGCTTGCGGGGCACCACTTGGCGTCTTCGAGTTCGTCTTCGCTCGTGTCGATCTCGCCTCCCACGTACTGTGCCGTGAAGCCGAGCATCAACGAGTTGGGAAACGGCCAGGCCTGGCTGTTGAAGTACCGCACATTGTCGACGACGATGCGCGTCTCTTCATAGACTTCTCTAATCACGGCCTCTTCTGCACTTTCACCCGGCTCGACAAAGCCCGCAAGACAGCTGTAGATCCCCGCCGGAAAATGCGGCGACCTCCCCAGCAAGACGTCACTACCGCGTTCGACCGCCACGATCATCGCCGGGGACAAGCGGGGATACATCGGGATCTGACAATCTGGGCAGGAACGCGAGCGGTCGAGTTCCGCCAACACCGTCTTTCCTCCGCAGGCTCCGCAAAACTGATGGGTACGGTCCCACTCGACGATTTGAACCGCCCGCCCGGCCACGGCGTGGCGCCCCGCATCGAGACTTCCAAACAACATCCGCAGATCGCGAAAGTCCATGCCCTTGGGCGGCGCCAAAGTGGGTTCGAGTTCCAGCGAGTAGCAATGCGCGCCGTCGAGGCAGCCGAGATATTGCCGCCGCACCGCCTCGATTCCGTGTTGATCGATCGTTTCCACCGAGGGAAGCGCACCATTTTCCATCACCAGCATGTCGCGCTTGCGAAACGCAAAGCAGAGCGGAGCTTCACCCGGATCGTCGGGACCAACGTGGCCGGGAATAAAGGAAAGCGGATAAGTCGAAGTCATGGCCCGTAGCTTAGCAGCCCGGTCCGATGCAATGATTCGCGTCTTGAGGAAGTGAGAACTTTGTCCGGGGGCCGCGCTTCAGGATGCGCCCCAATCGAACCCAGCGCAAACCTTCCCCAGATCTTCCAAGGGATCGGGAGGTGTCTCGAGAGATGAGAGGGAGCGCTGCCACCAGCCGACATCGTGCCATGCGCCAAACTTGAAGCCGACCTTCTTGTATACCGCGACCGGCTCAAAATCAAATGATTCATGCAACCCCACGCTGGCCGCATTGGGCAACGTAATTCCGGCGCACACTTGGCGATACCCTTGCCGGGCGAGCAACTCGAGGAGCGCTCGGTAGAGACGCCGGCCGACCCCTGCAGAACGGGAGTCGTTCGCAACATAGACCGAGGCTTCGCAAGTCCAGTCGTACGCGGCACGACCGCTAAACGTCGACCCATAGGCATAGCCCTCGATGCCGCCAGGGCCTTCGCAGACCAGCCACGGATGGCTCAGCAAAACGCCGCGCATCCGCCTCGCCATCTCGGCAGCATCAGGAGCAGTAGCTTCGAACGAGATCACGGTATCCTCGACGATCGGTGCGTAGATCGCCCGAATCCCCTCTGCACAGCCCGCGTCGGCCAGTCGAATTTTGCTCTTCATGGCCTCCTCCACACGACGCACCGTCAACATACCGCTTCCGCTAAGCTGTGCCGATGATTCAAAACCGAGTAAACCATCGCGCAGCCCTGCTCGTTTTGCCGATCCTGCTGATCTCCCTTGCGTCCGTGCACGCCAATGCCCAGGCGGGCAGCGCAAAACCCGGAATCAACGATAAATTCCTCTCAGACGAGCTGGATATAGAAGTCTGGACGAAAAGATTCGAAGGCGAGTCCCGCCAAATCTATGCCCACCGAAACGAAATCGTGGCCGCACTCCGACTCGAAGACAAGCAACGCGTCGCCGACATCGGTGCCGGAACCGGGTTCTTCAGCGAACTCATCGCCCGAGCCGTCGGCCCGAACGGCCTCGTCTGGGCCCTCGAAATCTCCCCCAAGTTCATCGAACACATGCGGGATCGCTTCGCCAAGGCAGATCTACAACAGATCGAAGTAGTCGAAAACACCGACCGCACCACGGGCCTCGGCCGAGCCTCGATCGACCTCGCATTCATCTGCGACGTCTACCACCACTTCGAATACCCAGACGCCATGCTAGAAAACCTTACCCACGTCCTGCGACCGGGCGGCTCCCTCATCATCGTCGACTTCGAACGCATCGAAGGCAAGAGCACCGACTTCATCATGAACCACGTCCGCGCCGGAAAAGCCGTCTTCCGCAAAGAAATCGAAGAAGCCGGTTTCCTCTACAAAGAAGAAATAAAAATCGAAGGCCTGGAGGACAACTACATCCTACGCTTCACCCGCCGCTAACAGCCCCACCCTCAATCCCCCAACGGCAACGCAAACGCCACGACTGAATCCCCCAGCTTCGTTTGCATCATCGCGTGACCGCCTGCGGCGATTACGACAAACTGCCTCGCCGTCTCACTCGTCCGATATGTCAAAGGCGTTGCCTGCCCCCCCGCCGGGAGTCGCCCCTTCCAAAGCTCTTCCCCAGTTTCGCTATTGAACGCGCGCAAGTAGTCATCCATGGTCGCGGCGATGAACACTAGACCTCCCGCGGTCACGATCGGGCCCCCTTGATTCGGTGTACCCAACTTCAAAGCGATCGGTACCGGAGCAAGATCTTCGGTGGTGCCCAGCGGAACATCCCACAGCACCTCGCCGCTCGCGTAATCGATGCCGACCAACGTGCCCCATGGAGGTGGACTGCAGGGAATCCCGAAAGGAGAAAGAAGAAAGTCTCTGCGCACCGCGTAGGGAGTCCCGGCCTGCTGTTCGTTGTCGGGCCCTTCTCTCGTTCTGGTCTCCATTGCCAACTCCGCATCGGCTTCCTCTCGCGGCACCAGAATCAACTGAGCCGCGACCCGGCTCGTGTTTACGATCATGAGTTCGCGCTGTGAATCGACCGCGAGGCTTCCCCAATTGGTCCCGCCGAAATAGCTCGGATACTGGAGCCAACCCTCGGTCGTCGGCGGAGTAAAGGGACCGCTAAAACTCAGGCCTTCGATCTTTTCGCGACACTTCCCCCGGTCCCACGGAGTAAGCCCCCAGGCATCTTCGGGGGAAAGGCTGTGTGGATGAAGCGGGGGCGGGCGCGTGGGAATCGGTTGTGTCGGTGACAGGACTTCGGACGCGACCCCGGCAACCGACACCGCGCGTTCCTCAACCGGAAACAACGGCTCCCCGGTTGCTCGGTTCAAATAGAAGATGTGGCCCATCTTCGTCGCCTGGGCGAGAGCCGGGATCGACTTTCCATTTCTCGGAAAGTCGAAGAGAACCGGCTGAGCGGGTACGTCGTAGTCCCACACGTCGTGATGCACTGTCTGAAAGTGCCAGCGAACTGCGCCGCTGTCGGCATCCAGCGCGACCACCGAACTCGAGTAGTAGTCGAGACCGTCCCGGGAGCCGCCGTAGTAGTCGGGCGCGGTGTTGCCGGTGGGGACGTACACCAGGTTCAACTTCGGGTCGACCGACAAGATCGACCATGCGTTGGTGGTCCCCCGGCGGTAGCGCACGAGACTGCCGGTTGCATCGACCGTCTCGATGAAGCTCTCGCCCGGCGGCATTGGATCCCAACTCCAACGCAACTCGCCGGAGTGAGCGTCGTAGCCCCGGACGACACCGCCCGGGGCATCGACGCGAATGTTGTCGAGCACCATGGTTCCGGTGACGAGCATTCCGTTGATCAACGCCGGGGGAGACGTCACCCCATACTCTCCCGGACGGCGTTCACCGATGCCCTCTGAAAGATCGATCGTGCCATTGTCGCCAAACCCCGAGCACAGCCTGCCGGTTGCGGCGTCGATTGCGATCATCCGGGCATCCAGGGTCCCCATGTAGATCTTCTCGCGACACGGTTCGCCATCCGCGACCTGGTTGTCCAGCCAATGCGAAACACCGCGACAGGTCACGATGTACATCCCCTCGGTTTCCACCTTCGAGTCGAAGACCCAACGTTCTTCGCCGGTGTTGGGATCGAGTGCCACGATTCGGTTGCGCGGCGTGCAGACGTAGAGGGTGTCGCCGACCAGGATGGGAGTATTTTGAAAGGCCGTGCCCATCAAGGTCTCGGATCCATCGTCGACATCGCCGGTGTGGTATTCCCAGGCAATCTCGAGCGCGCCCACGTTCTTTCTCGCGATCTGGGTCAGGGGCGAGTAGCGCGAACCACCGCCGTCTCCCCCGTATGCAGTCCACTGGCCGGTGGATCCCGAATAGTCGATCGCGACGGGCTCGCTACATCCCGGCAGCGAGAGCGAAAGCCCCGCGACCAAAGCAGCGAATTTCAAGCATCGATCGTGGAGGCGAGCGTCGGGTAGGCTGGTCATTGAGGATAACGGTATCGCCTGACTGCGAACTGAGCCATCGCGGGGTTTCAGTCGCTGAGGCCTTCGTCGGCAGCTTCAGCGACACCTTCATCCGCACCGGCCAATCGGACCAGACCGCGATTCGCGTCGAGCACGATTCGATCGCCGGACTTGAACAACTGGGTGGCAAAACGGGTATTCACGACCGCGGGCAGGCCGAACTCCCGCGCGACGACCGCGCCGTGAGACACGGCACTTCCGATATCCGTCACCAAGCCCGAAATCATGCTGAAATAGGGTGTCCAGCCGACATCGGTGATCGGCGCGATCAATATTTCACCGCTCTCGAGTGATTCGGCTTCGGCCGGAGTCATGACCACCCTCGCGATCCCAACCACGATCCCGCGGCTGACCGACGTGCCGGTGACGAAGTGGCCCTCGAGATCGTCCGGCAGTTCTGGAACGATCGGTACCGGCTCGCCCACGAAGACATCGGCAAATTGCAGGGCGGACTGGGCGTCGAAAACACTGCGTCGATCGACCGCCGCCCGGGCGAGTTCGCTTCCCTCCCCCGCGACCAGCACCCCGAGTTCTGCGTGGAGTAAGAAAAACACCGCGTCTTCGTCGGGCAAAAGGCCCTCTGCCACCAGTCTGCGCGCAAGTTCGCGATACGCTTGTTTGAAGCGCGCGGTGACCGCGACCAGGCCCGATTTGGTCTCTTCACGCGATCGCACGTTCCGGTGCGCCAGACGTGTCAACGGGCGCAGCAACAGACTCTGGAGCCAGCCGCGTGCCGGGACCAGATCGTTCGAAGCCCTGTCCAGAACTTGCGAAGACCCTCGAACCCCCGCTGGAACTCGTGAATCGCGATCGCGCAGCCGCGCTCGGACCGCAGCCTTGAGCGCGACGATCAACGGCAGCGGATCTTCGCGCCATTCAGGCTGACGCAGTTCGAGTTCCTTGATCGCGCGATGACCGTGGCGATCGAGGAAGCGGCGAAATTCTCGACCCGCTGCCCCGGACTCCATTCCCAGCAGCCAGCTGAGTGCTGCCCGATTGTCCAGATCCGAAAGCTGCTCCGCGGCGCCCGGCTGGTCGAAGACCGCGTTCTGGATCCGCAGTGCGCCGTCGGCGATGTCCGCACTCTCGACGCCCTCGGCCCCGGCGAGCAGGGCCGCGACCTGGCTGTGGTGATCCTGTGTGGGCTCGACTCCCCGCGAGACGATCCCCAAGAGGATCGGCGCCATGATGCCGGAGGTCGCCGACGAGACCAGATGCCAGTCCATCGCATCGAAGATGGCCGAAAACTTGTCGTCGATGGCGCGCCACATCGCTCCGGCAGTCGCATCCTTTGGAGCAAAGCGCAGCAGAGCGACCAACTCCTTTAGAGATCGTCGCGCGTGACGTTGCCCGAACATGTACCCGAAATAGCCCGCGAGATTCTTGAGTCTGCGCGGCCAGGGGGGCGGTGCCTTCATCACGATCTCAGGTTCAGTGATGATGCGACCACATAGCGAAAGCGTAAGGCTGCTCGAATCTCCGCCAATCGTCTGGCTCGAGGCATCGCTCAAGCTGGTGAGGTTGAGAAAAAGATGTCCGTAGGACATCGCGATGAACTTGAATTCTGGCACCGGCGCGTCCTGCACCCCCACCCGCATGTGCATGCGCTGCAGTCCCACGTCGATGCCTCGGGCGGTAAACGAATAGGAGAGCGGAGTACACACGCCGGGGAACATTTCTCCAATGTTGCAGCGGGTGTAGACGTGGCTC
>SMVB01162663.1_pt1 | contig 17724 bp, 17 predicted proteins | sample 2456461 | NCBI WGS metagenome assembly SMVB01 (sample SAMN11095934, study PRJNA526329) | marine sediment metagenome | biome: Marine sediment; feature: Surficial sediment; material: Deep marine sediment; isolation source: Hadal surficial sediment | place: Pacific Ocean | collected 2014-05 | depth...
AAATCCCTACCTGCCTCAGGATCGGGTCTGATGTCATCCACATCAGCCCAGTTCGTAATTACGCGAAATTCTTTAACCTTGCTTGTTTTGGATTCAATGAGCGTTTGCTGACATCGGCCAATTACAACCACCACATCAACCCTGTTAAACAACCATTTCGTCAACCCGTCAAAAAACTTATAAATCAATGACTCGTTGGAATAGTAATGACAGGCGTGCATGTTATCGGGAAAAACATCATCCACGCGCAAAATGCATTTTGCTCGCTTAACCAAACAGACGAACAGAATCATATAGGGCAGAGTCGGCGGATTGGTGACGACCAGGACAACGTCATTCTTACGGATGCGGCGCAATGCCGAAAAAAGCAAAGAAATGCTGGCACTCAGCACATTCATTATGCGGCCTGACACATGATCTTTGGAAAACCTCGTTGACCAGCAACGGAATACGTCGACTCCGTTCAGCATCTCATGACCAGCGACCGCACCCGCGTTCGGCTGAGCGGCAATCGCACCGACATTCAACCCTCTGGCCGCAAGCCCTTCCGCGATGCCGGTCATGAACACGCCTGTGGCCTGTTCGTCCGGGTAATATAACTCCGAGGCGACCCACACGCGTGCCTGGCTCATAACCTGCCTACTCTGTATTTGATGCGTTCTGTGCCTTAGCTGGCTTTAGCTTGCTGCTCTTCAACCGGGAGTTCGAGCTCTTCTTCATCGGTCACACCCGATACCGCGGATGACATACCCGGCGGGAACTCTGCATCACGATCAATCGCATCCCAGTTATCCCTGAACCACTGGATAGTAATTTTCAGACCTTCATCGAAGTCCTGATCGGGGTTGTAACCGATAATTTTGCCGGCCTTCTCAACAGAGGCCAGTAGACGTTTCTTCGTGTCCCAGACACGTGGCGGTGCCCGTAAAATACCGGCTTTGTTACCCACCAGTTCGTTTACCTTCTCCGCCATATCAAGAATCTTAACCTCACGGCCGGAGGCCAGATTGAACTCTTCACCTATAGCTTCTTCGAAATAGCCTGCACGCAGCAGACCATCAACAATATCGCCCACATAGGTGAAGTCGCGGGTCTCATCACCCGTGCCGGTAAATGGTAACGGCATACCCTTCATAGCGCGGTAAATAAAGTTTGGAATAACGTTCCGATACTGCCCCGGAACCTCGCCCGCACCATAGGAGTTAAAGAACCGCGCTTTCACGATAGGCACGCCATAGTGATGGGTGTAGAAATTTGCATACAGCTCGCCCAGCATCTTGGTGATCTGATAGGGCGTAGTCAGCTTCAGCGACACAAAGTCTTCTTTCAGCGGCATAGGCGCAGACGAACCGTATATAGAACAACCCGACGATGCATACACAACCTTCTCGGTGTTACTCATCTGCGCGTATTGATAAATCAACAATGTGCCTTTACCATTGACCTCAAGATCACGCTGCGGGTAATCCACCGAATTCTGGTTGGCGAAGAATGCTGCCAGGTGATAAACGATGTCCGGCTTCTCAGCGAAAACGCGTTTTAGACAGGTCTCATCACAAATAGACCCCTTAACGAACAACACGTTCGGCAGCGAAGGAATATTCCACTCGTAAGCAGCCGACATGTCATCAAGAATGATGACCTTGGTGGCGCCCAGTTCTGCTATTTTCCGTACGAGGTTCGTGCCGATCGCACCGCCACCGCCGGTTACCAGAACAGTCTTGCCTTTATAATGATTAAGATAGTCAGTCATTGTCTTACCCTCGGGGCTCACCCGTATTCAGATCTGTTTTACTTGTCTGTGATTTTATAAACTTCTTTGCACCACTCGGCGTAGAGACGCACACCTTCTCGCGTATCTATCTTGGGGTCATGTTTAAGATCGCGGCGGGCTTTCTCAAAATCTACAACCTTGGTCATGGTCGTAAAGCCTTCTTCACCACCCACTTCCAGTAACTTCGGATCGGCGCCGGTCACATCCAGCACGATCTCAGCGAGCTCTTCGATATTAATGGCCCATTCCTCGCGACCGCCGACGTTATAGACCTCACCGGGAATAAAGTTATCCACGATATTGGCGAAGGTAAAGACCGTATCGGAAACGTAATCGAATATCCGTGTGTGGCCACGATGGCAATGGAATGGCTGACCATGGATAGCTTTGTATACAAAGATGGGGATCACGCCGCGATAGGGGTTGTAGAACTCATGCGGCCCATAACAACCAACAGGACGAACACGCACAACGTCAACATCAAACATGGCCGCATGGTTCAGACACTGCATTTCGCTGGCCCATTTCGAGATAGCGTAATCATTCATCTGCTTAATCGGAATCTCTTCCATGACGCTTTCCGACATCAGCTCATCATAATCGCCATAAACCTCAGCACTGGAGAAAAATATCTGCTTGAATTTGTGTTGCTCCTGCAATCGCAGAATATTTTTTGTGCCGACAACATTCGTCCGCCAAAGATTGGCATAGTGATCTTCACCATTCCAGCGACCGTACTCAGCAGCCAGGTGATAAACAAAGTCGAAATTCTGCTTGCGAAAGACCGCATCAAGCTGCTGATACTCACCTGTGTCTGCTCTGAGGTGCTGAGGATCCGGATTGTGAATGATATCCAATGTCCATACGTCATGGCCCCTGCTACGCAATTCCTGCGTCAGGTTTGTGCCAATAAAGCCAGCGCCGCCGGTTATCAAAATATCTGCCATCTTAGCCTCCAGTTCCGCTAATTCGCTTGAGTTATCAAGTCAATTATTTGCTTCGATGTAGTGCCATCCCCGTAAGGGTTCTTGACATTCGCCATCGAATTGTAAGCATCTTTGTCCTCCAGCAATTCATGCAAAGAACTGACAATTACATCCAAATCTGTGCCTACGAGCCTGGCATTTCCTGCATCGACGCCTTCCGGACGCTCTGTCGTATTGCGCATAACCAGAACCGGTTTACCCAGCGACGGTGCCTCCTCCTGCACACCACCCGAATCCGTTAACACCACATCAGCCCGATTCATCAGCCATACAAATGGCATATAAGTCAGCGGTTCTATTAAATGTATACGGTCGTGACCTTGCAAATACTCATTTACCGGCGCCCTTACATTCGGATTCAGGTGCATCGGATAAATGAACACAACATCTTCCAATTTATCTGCGACCTGCTTAATTGCCTTGCAGATATTAATAAAACCTTCACCAAAACTTTCCCGGCGATGTCCGGTAACCAGAACTACGCGCTTGCCTTCCAGCGAATCCTGCAGACCTTCGGGCAATTCAACGTCATAGCTATCCAGTCGTTGCCGCGCCCACAACAGCGAATCAATCACGGTATTGCCGGTTACAAAAATATTTTTTTCGTCGAAGCCTTCGCGTAACAATGCATTCTTCGAACGCTCGGTAGGGGCAAAATGATAATCAGCTAACTGGCCCACCAGACAACGGTTCATTTCTTCAGGGTACGGTGACCATTTATCCCAGGTACGTAAACCTGCTTCTACATGACCGACCTTAACCCGCTGATAAAAAGCCGCAAGTGCGCCACTAAAAGCCGTGGTGGTATCACCCTGTACCAGCACCCAATCAGGTTTTTCCTTCTGAAAAATATGGTCAAGCCCCTCAACTGCTTTGGCGGTAACACCCGCCAGGCTTTGTCCTGCTGTCATGATATCAAGATCATAGTCGGGCTTTATTTCAAATAGCTCAAGAGGCTGATCAAGCATCTGCCGATGCTGCGCAGTTACACACACTACCGACTTGATATCAGATCTTTTATTTAACTCAAGTACCACTGGCGCAAGTTTGATCGCCTCGGGCCTGGTTCCGATTACGGTTACTACTTTCAAATATTAATTTACCAACGCCAATGACGTCTGGTCATCTCCGCTTATTGTTTGTTCTTTCTGCATCATTCCGGCACGTGGCATATAAGCCAACACGCGTTTCGAGCAGTCAGTTTTCTCAGCCTGGTTTCACCAGCCTGTAGTTACGGATGATTTCGCCTCCCCGACAAATCCGTCCAAGTACGCATTGTGGCTTAATCCCCGCTGATATAACAACAGCCTGACCACACTACTGATGCTGCGCTGGTCCAATACTAGACATAATTTGCTTATGAAGGATGCATTTTCTCAACACCCATTACTTATCAAGGGATAATTTCGACAATTCAGGGTAGTTAGAGAGTCGAGCCGAACTCAGGATAAGGGCTATCAGCAACCTGTACGCCGCCCCTGATCTTCACCGCAAAACTATGCTCCAGACTCGACTAAAAAACTCAGCCTAATCAAAATACAGGCAAACAACTGAAATATGGTGCCGGAACGCAGATTCGAACTGCGGACCTACTGCTTACGAAGCAGTTGCTCTACCGACTGAGCTATTCCGGCTTTGATACTGGAAAGCGCGCAGTATAGGGAAGGTGGGGCAACCGAGCAATGCCGCACAGCGGCTGCCGGATATATCCAGATGGATGAACTTAAATGACGACTCTGCAATCGAATGCGATTCAGGCTTTGTTCCGCACCCGAACGATTACTTCTATATCCTGCGCTTCTGTACCGGCGGGTAACTCGGGCAGTTGACTGAATTGCAGATCATCCAGAGCTATATCCGTTAACTCACCCGTATCAACATTATAAAAATGATGATGCGGCGTAGTTGTCGAATCATAAAATTGCCGCTCGGGATCGATAGAAATTTCACGCGTTAATCCATGGCCAGAGAAAAGATTCAGAGTGTTATACACCGTTGCTTTCGAAACCCGGCTACCGGTTGCACGCAAGTCACCGATAATCTGATCTGCCGACATGTGACGCGGCGATGCAAATAACAACATGCCAATTTCTATACGCTGATTAGTGGGCTTCACACCACGTGAACGCAACTTCTCTTCAACTTGTTCTTTCAACTCCACCACGCGGCCCCCCTCTGATAAGTATCGCTATTCTAGCGGCACTTCAGCACAACAGTAAATTCCTGCTATTTCTGGTTACTCTGCGAACAAACATAACTGGCTCCGGACATTCCCTTATTGCAACAATTGGAACAATACCTGGAGCCTGCGTGAATCGACAAACTGCTATCACCCTGATCGAACTGATGCTCGCACTTTCTGTGCTGGCAATTATCAGTATTGCCACAATCCCCGGGCTTTCAACACTAATTTATAACGTACGAATGAGCAGTAGTGTCAATGGGTTAATCCACTCTCTTCATAACGCCCGGCAAAATGCGCGGGTAACTGGCATTGCCACCGCAGTGTGCAGCAGCAGTGACGGCAAACAATGCCAAACAGATAACCAGTGGGAAAAAGGCTGGCTGGTCTTCGCCAACAGTGATGCTGATGAACCACCCCAGGTGGATGCTGATGAGTTGATCCTGGAGGTCCGCGGACCCATACGCAATATGCACATATCTGCCAACAGACACGCATTTATTATGCGCCCCTTTGGCCTCCGATCAACTAACGGGACATTCACCTGGTGTGACCGGCGTGGTAGCGATTATGCCCGTGCCGTTGTTGTCAGTTTCACCGGCAAACCACGAATAAATTCTGCAGCTGCCAGCAACAGCCCTGTCGACTGCCCCAATGATGACTAGCACCCGGAGCAATTTGCACAATCAACCAGAAAATAATCGTGGAACCACGCTGACTGAAATGCTGGTTGTAATGCTAATCTTGTGTACCGGCATGATCACTGTTGCCGGCATGCTAAATGAAAGCATCAATTCACTAACCAACAGTTTGCACCAACAGCAGGCTGCACAGTTAAGCAGCAATCTGGCAGAAGTCCTGTCGGGCCTTCCTGCCGATGCATCCTGGCCATCAATTATTCCGGCAGACCATCACTGCGAAATAGTCACCTGCTCTCCTGAAGCATTATTCGCTACTACCGTACATCAGTGGCAACAGCGAATCGCGCGTCAATTGCCAGCGGGTCGCGGCAAGATTCAGTCCGCAGACCAGAATGGACAAACAACCGTCCGGATACTTATAGAGTGGCAAACCCGCGGCGGCGGAGCAGCAAAATTTGTTATGGCGGTACCTGTAGCTACCTCCATGGAGTCAGTATGAGTGGCGCACTCCAGATTGCCTGCAGAATACGGGGCTTCACCCTCGTCGAACTCATGCTTGGCACGCTAATCGGTGCTCTGCTTATCACCGGCGCACTCAGGTTGTTTGTCCAGGCACGCATTGCCTGGCAGGCTGCCGAAAATGTTGCTGCGCTGGAAGAACGCGCTGCCTATGCATTAACTGCACTCGAACAGGATATACGGCTCGCTGGATACTGGGGGCTGCATAGCGACAGCACGCTGATATCTGTGCAGCCAGATGTTGCAGCTCATTGTGGCGGCATAGATGTAAGCGACTGGGCCCTGGACCTGAGTTCAACACTGCAGGCTGATAACAACCGCTTCACTTTGCCATGCAAGGCTTATTCAGGCGCAGTTAGCGGAACAGATACCTTAACCGTCCGGCATGCAAGCCTGGCACCGGCCGACCCGGCTGAAGACCGCATTCAGCTCTACACGAGCCGCCAGCACGGCATGATCTTTCAGACAAAAATCCCACCGGCCACTGCAGCTGGCATGTGGGAAACATATAACGTTGAGGTACATGCCTGGCATCTGGTTCGAAATTCATCTGAAACAGGCCTGCCAGCACTGCGGCGCTTTGCCCTGACCAATAAGGGCATCATGCAAAGTCAGGAAATTATCCCGGGTATAGAAAATTTCCAGGTATTACTCGGTATCGACCGCGATGAAGACGGCGTCGTTGATGGTTTCGTCAACCCTGATGCCACCGCAGGCAAAGCGATATTGGCAGTACGCTTTTGGTTGCTGCTGCGTTCGCTCAACCGTGAGCCTGGCCATATTGATGCGGGACCGTGGTACAGCATCGATACAAATGCAGGCAGCCCCATTCGCCCGGGTGACAGTTACCGACGCATCACGGCCGAGCGCACGATCTGGCTGCGGAACCAGGCCGATGGTTAGGCAGTTACTGGCAAACCAGCACTTCGCGCCCGGACAAAGCGGTGCGACACTGGCAGCAGCACTGATACTGGTTACCGCGGGGATGATGCTCGCGATTAGTGCCCTGCGATCCGCCGCCACAGAAGCACAACTGGGCAGCACCCTGATTGCCGCACAGGATGCGTTCTGGCTGGCTGAACGGGGAATAGCCGCCGGCATAAGCTTCGCACTCAACCAGCCGGCTGATCTGCCAGAAGCCAGCTCACTAAACCTGGCAGCAACTACCAGCCTGGGACGCGGGCATATAAAAACAACCATCCACCAAAATGGAACTGATTCGCACTGCCCCTCGTTAGCACCACTTAATTCAGTTCGTCATCACTACGAGATTCATGCAACTGGTTTTGCTGATCGTGGTGCCACCAGCACACACATACAAGGCTTCTATATATGTAGCGAGATTTGCACATCACTGTACTGCGATATAGAAGAGTTACCTCCCGTTAAGAGTTATTGGAAAAGCGCTACCGGCGGTATACCACCATCAGAAACTGATGAACCAGGACCGCCTGATTGAAATATATTTACCCCATGCGGGCTGGTTTTAGTCTGCTCGAACTACTCATAGTAATTACAGTGGTCGCGATTATTACCAGCATTGCGGTACCTGGGTGGAGGACACATGTCATGGCCTCCCGCAGAACCGAAGCAGTAGCCATGCTTATGCAGATTGCCACCAGACAGGAGCAATTTCGGATACAGCAACATCGCTATGCAGCCTCAAAGGAACTGACTACTGCACCACCCGGGGGGCTGGGAATATTAAATACAGCGAACCGCTATATTTTAACCATTACGGCCAGCGATCATGGATTCACTGCATTCGCCACTGTCAATGTAAACGGCACACAAGCTGATGACCAGGTTTGCTGGCTATTTGGCCTGGATGAAACCGGACGACGCTGGTCTGAAAGCAACAGAGGGGAAATTTCAACCACCCAGTGCTGGCGCGGCTAGGAAAATTTGCTGTCAGCCTTGCTCCGCTTTACGCTTACGCTCAAGAAACAGGCTGTCAAAAATAATAAGTACCACACCAACCGTGATTGCGCTGTCAGCCACATTGAATGCCGGCCATGACCAAGCACCGTAATAAATCAGGATGAAATCCACAACATAGCCCTGCACCAGCCGGTCGATAACGTTACCGATCGCTCCACCCAGAATCAAAGCCAGGCCCATCGCGAGCGTACGACAACCTTTAGCCGGAAGAATCCACTGATACCAGATAATCCCCACACTCACTGCGATAGCAATACCGGTAAACAGCCAGTGCTGCCAACCACCTGCATTTGCCAAAAAACTAAATGCGGCACCCGTATTATGGAAGCGCACAAGATCAAGCACTGGTAAAAGATTGATCCGCTGGAACTCAACCAGATTCTGCACGACCAGATCCTTGGTGAACTGATCAAAAATGATAACGACAAGGGATATTAATAACCAGGGTATCGAAAGCGAACCAGCAATAGACTGCCGATGCACAGACTGCTGGTCACTGTTCTTACTGACTGCCGGTTCACCCAAAATATTACTCACAAATATTGCTCAAAAAATCTCATAAAAATAATTAGCCAGATTTTTACATATAACTGCTGCTTAGCCGGCAACAAGTTTAAGCAAACAGACGTTGTTCACCCGGCCCGTCGACATTACTGACGCAACGCCCACAAATTTCCGCATGCTCGGCAACACCACCTACATCTTCACGACGGTGCCAACACCGCACACATTTCTTAAACTCGCTCACCCCTACTGAGACCCTAATACCTTCACCCTGCACCGCATCAGCCGGTGCATCTGCAAGCGGCCGCACGGATGCTGCAGAGCTAATAAATACAAAGCGTAATTCATCATCAAGAACTTGCAGCGCTTCATTCAGACCACCATCAGCGTAAATCACGACCGTCGCTTCTAATGCTGAACCTATACCACCCGCATCACGCAAGTCCTCCAGCGCCTTGGATACAGTTTCACGCACGACAATCAGATCCTTCCAGGCTACCCGGGTATCTCCCCTCGCCGGGAGCTCTTCAAATTGCGAAAGAAACACGGATGCTTCGCGCTCACCTGGTAAATCATCCCAGATTTCTTCAGCTGTAAAACTCAATATCGGTGCCAGCCAACGTGCCATGGCCTCACTAATATAGTACATAGCAGTCTGAGCCGAACGACGTGGGTGACTTTCTGCTCCCGTCGTATACAAACGATCCTTCAGAATATCAAGGTAAAACCCGCCCATATCGACGACACAGAAATTATGCAATTCCTGATAAACCCGGTGGAAAGCATAAGCTTCATAGGCCTCAAGAATGGACGACTGCAATTGCGCTGCACGCTGAATTGCCCACCGGTCTATATCCACGAGATCATCAACCGCAACCACGTCAGCGACCGGGTCAAAACCGTGCAAGTTGCCCAGTAGAAACCGTGCCGTATTGCGCATACGCCGGTAAGAATCCGATATTCTCTTCAGGATTTCATCGGAGGCACTCATTTCACCGCTGTAATCAGTTGCGGCCACCCACAAACGCAATATGTCTGCACCAAGATTATTAACTACTTTTTGCGGCGCAATCGTGTTGCCGAGTGACTTGGACATCTTGTGTCCTTTTTCATCGACAGTAAAACCATGTGTCATACATTGACGGTATGGAGCCCGCCCGTACATGGCAACCGATGTCAAAAGCGAACTCTGGAACCAGCCACGGTGCTGATCAGACCCCTCCAGATAAAGATCAGCCTGGGCGGGAATCTCATCACGGGCCTTGGTCAGGCAGTGATGCACCATGCCGGAATCCATCCAGACATCCATCGTGTCCACAACCTTGTCATAGCTGTCAGCAGCATCGCCCAGCAGTTCTGCCGGCTCCATTTCAAACCAGGCATCAATACTATGTTCCTCTATACGCCCGGCAACCGCTTCCAGCAATGCGGGCGTATCAGGATGCAGTTCGCCAGTTTCCTTGTGGACAAAAAGCGGGAGAGGCACGCCCCAGGTGCGCTGACGGGAGACACACCAATCCGGACGCCCCTCCACCATCGACTTAATACGTGCCTTACCCCACCCGGGTATCCACTCGACCGCATCGATTGCCCGCAGTGCGTCGGTACGCAGACCATTCTTATCAAGACTGATAAACCACTGTGGTGTTGCCCTGAAAATAAGGGGTGTCCGGTGGCGCCAGCAATGCGGGTAACTGTGGCTGAATGCAGCCTGCTGCAGCAAACGGCCCGTTTCGTCGAGCAACTCAACTATCTCGGTACCTGCAGCCTTAATGTGTTTGCCTGCGAACAATTCAGTCGACGGCAAATATACGCCATTTCCACCCACCGGATTTTCCAACGGCAAATCATTCGCAAGACCTGCCAGAAAATCATCCTGACCATGCCCGGGCGCTATATGCACCGCACCGGTACCGGTTTCGACGGTCACAAAATCAGTATTGATAACGGGTACTCGGCGATCCAGGAACGGGTGCTGTAATTCAAGCCCATGCAACAGTGATCCATTAAATTCAGCAATGATCTGCGAACTCGTCGCCCCATAACGCACCAGCGCCTCCTCGACCAGACTCTCAGCCAGGACCAGCAACTCACGCTGTTCGTTAATAACAACTTCAACCAGTGCATAGACCAGCTCCGGCCCCAGGGCAACCGCCTGATTAGCCGGCAACGTCCAGGCTGTTGTCGTCCAGATTGGGATTGAGGCGCGTAAACCTTCCTCTGCATGCACAGCCTTCAGCTTTGCGCCTGCCCGTTCCAGCAGTTCTGCAGTATCGAGCACAGAAAATCTGACATCAATCGCTACAGATGATTTGTCCTGATATTCGACCTCTGCCTCAGCCAGCGCTGAACCACAATCAAGGCACCAGTGCACCGGCTTGTAGCCACGCAGCATGTGGCCTTTCGCAATAATTTTTGCAAAGCCCCGCACCTGCTCGGCCTCAAACTTAGGGTCAAGCGTAAGATAAGGCTTGTCCCAATCGCCGAGCACACCCAGGCGCTTAAAATCTTCACGCTGACTATCGACCTGGCGCAAAGCATATTCACGACACGCCTGGCGAAACTGGCGCGCATCAAGCTTGGTGCCCACCTTGCCCTTCTTTTTCTCAACCTGCAGTTCTATAGGCAATCCATGACAGTCCCAACCCGGTATATAAGGTGCATCAAACCCGGCCAATGTGCGGGACTTAATAACGATATCCTTAAGCACTTTGTTAACAGCATGGCCCAGATGAATCTGGCCATTGGCATAAGGGGGGCCGTCCAGCAAAATAAACTTGGGGCGCCCGGCGGCTGCAGCGCGAATCTTTCCGTATAAATCTTCCGCATACCATCGCTTGAGCATCTCCGGTTCGCGCTGCGCCAGGTTGGCGCGCATCGGGAATGCCGTATTTGGCAGGTTCAACGTATCCTTGTAATCAGTCACAGTTTTAATCGCTTATACATCGTATGCATGCAGTTAATGTTCAGCAGCCAGCCTCAGGCGGCTGCCAGTATGTCGCGCGCCTGGTCAGCATCAATAAACATCTGCTGACGCAGTGATTCCAGATCGGGGAAATGCTCTTCATCACGCAATTTGGCGATGAATTCTACCTGTATATGCACGCCGTAAATATCCCGGTCAAAATTAAAGATATGCACCTCAAGCAAAGGCTCTTTTCCTGCCACCGTTGGCCGGGTACCGACACTGGCAACACCCTCCAGCCACTGATCATCACCATCTATTTGCAGTCGGACTGCAAAAATACCCTGAACAGGACTCAGTTTGCGATTCAGTTTCACATTTGCGGTTGGCATGCCCAGTTCCCGGCCCAGCAACTGCCCCCGAACCACAGTTCCTGACATACGGTAGCAAGCACGCAGCAAATGCCGGGCCTTCTGCAGATCGCCATCAGCCAGGGCCTGGCGCACAACTGAACTTGATACTCTCTCCTCATGTTCGGTCACGCTGCCTACCTGCTCGACGGTAAACCCATGCTCAATCCCTTTACGAATCAGATCCTCAATCTTGCCCGAGCGCTTGCGGGCGAACTGAAAATCATCACCGACTATCAGGCAACGCACGCCGAGCAAATCAACCAGCAGTTCATCAATGAAAGTATCCGGCTCCAAATTAGCAAGTGCCGGCTCAAACCGGGGGCAAAAGAACCAGTCAAAACCCAGCTCGTCCAACGCCTGAAACTTCTCCCGAAACTTCATCAGCCGCGCCGGAGGTATACCCTGGCTGAAATACTCCTTTGGGAGAGGCTCGAAAGAAAAGACCAGTGATGGCAACTGTTGCTCGGCGGCAACTAATCGAACCCGGTCAAGTATTTGCCGGTGCCCGATATGCAAGCCGTCAAACGCGCCTATAGTGGCAACGCAACCGTTACGCAGCTCTGGGATCGAATGGTTGGGACGACGAATCAGGCGCATGGCTAATCTTTAATTACGAAGAATGGCTGCGAGCAGGTGGTTTCATCGCCAGTTCCGATGGTCGCATGCCTGTTGCAAATAAAGTTCCAATATACGCTACGCCACTACCAATTATTGCGATTGTCAGCCAGCCCAATGCCTGCCAGAAATCTGCTTCAAACCAGTACACCTGCTCAGGCACAAAATAATTGAGCAACATGGCCATGACTACGGTCGCAACCAGCGTGCGCAATAAAAATCGACCCCACCCATCACTGAGGATTAGTACGCCATCTTTACGCAGGCCACGGTACAACAATCCCGCATTTAAAAAAGAGCTGATCGATGTCGCCACGGCAAGACCCGCATGCGGCCCTACAGCACCTGACTTTAGCCAGGGCACGACAATCAACACATTCAACACCATGTTAACCAGCAATGCGATTATCCCAATCCTGACCGGAGTTTTTGTATCCTGTCGCGAAAAATATCCGGGCACCAGCACTTTAACCAGAATAAACCCCAACAAACCAAAGGAATATGCCATCAGGCTAAGTGTCGCCATCGTTACATCATCAACATTAAAGCGCCCACCATAAAATATGGTTATCAGCGCCGGGCCTGCCAGCATAAACAGGCCCACCGCAGCAGGCAGCGCAATCAATACCACCAAGCGCAATGCCCACTCCAGCATGGCAGAGAATCCCTGGGTGGAATCAGCGGCGTACTCACGTGACAGGTTCGGCAGAATAACGGTCGCCAATGCGATCCCAAAGACACCGAGCGGAAATTCCATGAGCCGATCCGAGTAATACAACCAGCTGATACTTCCGGTAACCAGAAAGGATGCCAACAGGGTATCGAACAAAATATTGATCTGGGCCACCGAGGAACCAAATATAGCTGGCACCATCAGTTTAATAATGCGCTGCACCCCCGAATCCTGCCAACCCCATTTTGGCCGGGGCAACATTTTTATCTTAGCCAGTGACGGCAGCATGAATACCAACTGCACAGCTCCCGCCACAAAAACACCAACCGCCAGCACAATGCCTGGCTGCGGGAAATTAGGCGCTACAAAAGCCGCAAAACTGATTAGCACCACGTTCAATAACACAGGCGCAAACGCAGCAGCAGCAAATCGGTGATAGGTATTCAGTATGGCGCCGGCCAATGCAGTCAGCGAAATAAACAGTAAATAAGGGAATGTAAACCGGAGCATTACCACCGCAAGCTCAAACTTCTCAGCTGATCCTGCATCAGGATTTAGCAACCAGCCCATCCCTGCAATTGAAATCAGCACCGGTGCAGCAAGCACCCCAACAGCGGTAAATACAAACAAAATCAGGCCAAGCGTTCCGGCAACCCGGTCAGCCAGTTCTTTAACTTCTGCCGGTGACCGGTTTTCATCATATTCAGCAAAAACAGGCACAAAGGACTGTGAGAAAGCACCTTCAGCAAAAAACCGTCGGAATATATTCGGAATTTTGAATGCCACAAAAAAGGCATCCATCAACGGACCGGCGCCGAAAAATCGCGCAAAAATTACATCACGCGCCAGACCCAGCACACGTGACAGCAGGGTCATCGAGGCAACTACGGCTGTTGAGCGCAGCAATCCCCCGGGCTTTCGAACCGGTTGCTCGGGTTGCTCCCGGGAGTCCTTGTTCACATTGATTCCAGTGGTTGATAGGGCCAGATGAGCCATTCGGCCATAATGCGCTGCGGCAGCATTCTAACGGCGTTTTCGCCCAAATGCCCGGCTGCCCTGAATACGCCCGCCCGCGACCTGGCAGGGTTAACAAATTCGACCTTCCAGGTGCTTGTTTCTGTTGACATCAGCAGCACAAATGACCAGAATGCGCGCCTTCCGGATGATACTGTCCGATGCCAGGATGCAGAGGAATAATCAGTGGCAAACACCAAACAATCAGCAAAACGTGCCCGCCAGGGTGAAAAACGTCGCCAGCAAAATGTAGCATTGCGCTCGCGCATGCGTACCGCCATCAAGGGCGTGTTACAGGCAACGGAAACAGGTGATGCAGACAAGGCAGCCGCTCTTTATAAAGAGACCGTGCCGAAGATCGACTCTATGGTCAACAAGGGTCTGATCCACAAGAACAAGGCTGCCCGCACCAAGAGCCGCCTTAATACGCGTATTCGCAATATTGGCGCCTGATATTTGGCGGGTAACTGCGATAACAGGCAGAATATCGAACGCAGTGGCTCCGGCCACTGCGTTTTTATTTGGGCACAGACTTTACAGAGCGGGATCATAGTCGCCTTCCTGTTCCGCTGCGGCGTCAGCATCTATATGCTCAAGCCGTGTCATGATATCGCCAATCAGTTGCTTTGTGCCCACTTTCCTTAGCGCACTAATCCGATACACCGGTCCGTTCCAGGCTAGCCCTGCAATTATTCGGTCACCTTCAGCTTCTGCCTGCTCACCCATCAAATCCAGTTTGTTAAGCACCAGCCAACGTTCACGACTCGCCAGATCAGGACTGAATTTCTCAAGTTCATTAACTATAGCCCGGGCACCTTCAACCGCATCATCACTGCCCGGTGGCGGCGCTGCATCCACAATGTGCAACAGGATTCGGGTACGATTCAGATGTTTTAGAAACTGAATGCCCAGTCCAGCACCATCCGCCGCGCCTTCGATAAGGCCTGGGATATCGGCCATTACAAAACTACGGTGCGATTCCACCCCTACTACGCCGAGATTTGGGTGCAGCGTCGTGAATGGATAGTCAGCAACTTTCGGCCGGGCAGCAGAAACCGCTCTGATTAGTGTCGATTTACCCGCATTGGGCAGACCAAGCAGACCCACATCTGCCAGCACTGTCAGTTCAAGTCGCAGCACCCGCTTTTCGCCCGCAGTACCCGGGGTGAATTTCTTCGGCGACTGATTAACACTGCTTTTGAAACGGGTATTCCCCTTACCCCCAAAGCCACCTGCCGCTACCAGCAACCGTTCGTAATCTGCAATAACTTCACCCAGTACCTCACCGGTGTCATCCTCTATGACACGTGTGCCCATCGGCACCTCGATAAGCAAGTCAGCACCACTGCGGCCGGTACGGTTACGCTTCGCCCCTGGTTCGCCATTTTCAGCCTTAAACCGGCGTGCCACACGAAAATCCGCAAGGGTATTGATACCGGATTTGGCAACCAGATATACATCACCACCATCACCACCATCACCACCATCGGGTCCTCCCCGAGGAATATATTTTTCACGCCTGAAACTGGCAGACCCATCTCCGCCCTTGCCAGCCTGCACACGCGCTGTTACTTCATCAACAAACTTCATTATTTTTTAACCACTACTCTTCCTGAACCAGCCAACATGATTAAGCATGTTTAACAGGCACAGCGGTTGTAAATTTAATCTCTTTCAGGGCACTACACCTCTTGTTGAGGAACTTGCTGCCACAAATCATGCCACCCTGGACCATTGCCAGCCACATGCCCGCAGCAGCTGCCAAGGCAGCCTTGCGCGGTTATCGGTGCAAAAACCACCCGTATCAACTACGGTGCTATTGCTGCATTGAATTATAGGCATGAGAAGGGGGGAATAAAAATAAATCACTTGATTTAATTCTATTTGTTGCCCAGAATAGTCACATCCGCGACCACACTACTGAACTTTAGCAAGCGCAACACCCCGCACAGATGCTCGGAGCATTCATATGACTTACGAAACTTCTGCCGTCCGCCAGGACCCTGAGTTTAAAAACTTTAGCGCTACTCCTGTAGGCGGCACACTGGGTGCCAACATCAAGGGTCTGGACATTAGCCAGCCACTCAGCGCCGAAGCAGCAACCGAAATTCAACAAGCGCTGGTTCACTACCATGTACTGTTCCTTAACAACCTTGACCTGACCCCTGCACAACACGCGCTGTTCGCAAAGACTTTCGGCGAAATACAAATGGGCGGCACCATTCCACGACTCGAAGAGCAGCCCGAGGTCAAGAAACAGGAATACACACAGCAAGCCTCCGTAGGTGGCGATGTCAACATGCATGCTGATGACACCTTCAAGGAGATTCCATCAAAGTGCTCCTTGCTATACGGCGTCGATATGCCGCCAGCGGGTGGCGATACTATATGGATAAATACAGAAGCCGCCTATGCAGCACTTTCTGACCCGATGAAGACAATGCTAAACGGCTTAACTGCCGTGCATGATCTGGCCGCACGATTTGGATTGAACTCATGGGGCAACCCGGACCATAAAATGCGCCAGAATATCGAAGAGCACTACCCTCCCGTAGAACATCCAGTCATTCGCATCCATCCTGAATCAGGCCGAAAATCCATTTTTGTAAATGAGATGGTTACTACACGTATCAATGGCATTCCAGAAGACGAAAGCAAGCTACTGCTTGAGTTTCTGTTTACTCATCTGAAAAAACCGGATTTCCAGGTGCGTTTGAACTGGCCTAAAACCGGCACGCTGGTCATTTGGGATAATCGCTCAACCCAGCATCTGGTCTTGCCAGATTTTCAGCCGCAGTACCGACTGAATCATCGCGTGGCGATTGAAGACACGGATAAGCCGTTAGGGCCGGCGGAGGCATTAAAGTCGGTTGCCTGATTTAGCCCGGGTAGAAATATCTGCCAGAAATTATATTCACCTTTTGAAAGGACGACTCAGCAGCAAAGAATATGCAACTATTCTTCGGTGCCCACTGCCGGATACACAAGCTTAGCTCAAAGCCATATAGCGGATTGGCTACAGGCATGGCATATACTAATTTCCATACCCGCCATTAGTACATCAGACTGGATCGGTGCCCAGCGGTCGGGAAATACAGCACCACCATTCACCTTGTTCCAGTAAGCTATTTTCTGCTCAAGAACATCCGGGGAAAACTGGGGATTCTGGCTCAGGCGCTCCAGGCCTTCACCCTCTATGCGCAGCGGCACGCCCGCCGGACTACTGATGGGACTCAGGTAGGCATTAAACCAGCCCTGGTCTGCCAATTCATTACAGTACGGACAGGTAAAGCGGTTTGATTGAAAAGATGGGCTTGATTCTGGCATAGCACTTTCCATATAGGGGTTGGTGGCAACTTATTCAAGTTCCGCCTTTTATCTTTCCAGGCGCCTTCGGCTTCTGGAAAAATGGCGTCACTTAAAATACTTTTGTGTCATTGCGCCGTACGGCCGCTACTGCGGCCTCCCGGCATCAATTCCGCCTTTTATCTTTCCAGCCGCCTTCGGCTTCTGGAAAAATGGCGTCACTTAAAATACTTTTGTGTCATTGCGCCGTA
>SMVB01313055.1_pt1 | contig 17718 bp, 14 predicted proteins | sample 2456461 | NCBI WGS metagenome assembly SMVB01 (sample SAMN11095934, study PRJNA526329) | marine sediment metagenome | biome: Marine sediment; feature: Surficial sediment; material: Deep marine sediment; isolation source: Hadal surficial sediment | place: Pacific Ocean | collected 2014-05 | depth...
CGTGGCTACCAACCTGGATAACCTGCTGCTGCTAGTTGTGTTGCTAGGCGCGAACGCGCAACGGCGGATTGCGGTGTTACTGGGCTTCCTCTGCTCTGCGGTTGCCGTACTGGGCGCCTGTGCGCTCGGCATTGTGGTCGGTTCCATGGTCGGGGCAGGCCTGGTTGGATACCTGGGTATCGTGCCCGTGCTGCTGGGATGCCATATGCTCTATAAATCCCGAAGCGCAAAGAGCGGCGCGCATGAGACGACGGCGTCATTTTCTAACGATACCCGGCGCGGTCTCTGCCTGAGCACGTTTTTTTTCATGTTCGGCAACAGCGGCGACAGCATTGCGGTGCTTTTGCCGCTGCTGGCAGAAAGTGGGCGCTCCGCTTTATTGATAATCCTGGGCAGCTATCTGGTAATGGCGCTATCGTGGGCGGGCCTGGCCTATGTGATCTCGGGTCAGCGCGGTCTGGCGGAACGCATAGAACGACACGCGGTAAAATTTGTGCCTTGGATAATGATCGGGGTGGGTATTTATATCCTTATGGATACCGCTACCGACACACTGCTTTAGCGAGCGGGAATACCGAACTTAGCTGGCTGGAGTCCTACTTTCCGTTACCTTCGGCGAGAGTGGCCTCGAGTTCGTCAACCAGTTCTTCGAACACCGCAATGGTGTCGTAGATTGGCTGGGGACTGGTCATATCGATGCCTGCTTTTTTGAGCAGTTCGATAGGATAATCGTTGCTGCCGGAATGGAGCATTTCGAGGAAACGGTCCCGGGCAGGCTCACCCTCTTCCAAAATCTGCTTGGCCAACGCAGTTGCCGCCACAAAAGACGTCGCGTACTGGTACACGTAGAAGTTATCGGTTCGCAGAAAGTGCGGGATACGGCTCCACTCGCTGGCATTGAGGGGGTCCGCATGGACCGAATCGCCATAGTAGGTTGAAAATACATCTGCGTAGATTTCGTTGAGGGAATCCTTGGTCAGCGCACCGCCGGACTCCACCACCGCATGGGCCTGCATCTCAAAATCTGCGAAGGATACCTGGCGGAAAAAGCTGCCGCGGAACTGATCCAGATAGAACTGTAGTAAATACGCCTTTTCGCCGTTGGTTTTTGCATCCGCCAACATTTTCTGGAACAGAATGGCCTCGTTGGTCATGGACGCTACTTCGGCGATAAAAGTTCGGTAGGAGCCATAAACGTAAGGCTGTGTGTGTCGGGTCATCCAGGAATGCAGGGAGTGGCCGTACTCGTGCGCCAGGGTGGATATATCCGACAGAGATCCTTCATAGTTCATCGACAGGTAGGGCTTGGAGGTATAGGTTCCCCAGGAGTAAGCACCGCCGCGCTTACCGCGACTTTCGAAGGCGTCGACCCACCCCGCGTCAAAGCCCTGCCAGTACAACTCGAGGTAGTCCTCCCCCAGTGGCGCCAGACCCTGGGCCACGATCTTTTTTGCCTCCTCCCACTCCATATCTTCATAGACGGGCTCAACCAGGGGCGCATACAGGTCCCATATTTCCAGGGTCTCCACACCGAGATTTTCCCGGCGAATATTCAGATAACGCTGCAGTGGCTCGGCGCCCTTTCTGGCGGCGGCAATCAAATTGGTATACACCTCGATGGGAATAGCACTGGCATAGGTGGCGGCGTGCAACGCCGATTCATAGCCTCGCGCCTTGGCGAAAAATACCCGCGACTTCACATGGCCCTCGTAATTGGCGGCCAGGGTATTGCCCAGTTCTTCGTATGTCTGAAACAAGCCCGTCCAGGCATCCTTGCGAACCCGACGGTCCTTGGAATATAAAAAGGAACCATAGCGGGCCTTGGTGAGTTCCACCGTATTGCCCTCCTCGTCCGTCATCTCACCGAAGGTCAGGTCAGCATTGTCGATGGCGGAAAACACCTGCTGAAATTTACTCAGCGGATCGCTGGCCATAGCCAGTAATTGCTCCCCGGATTCAGTTAGCGTGTAGTCTCTAAGGCGCGACTCTTCATCCAGATAGTGGCGATAAATATGCAGCCCTTCGGTCTTGTCCACCATCGACTTGAGCTTGTCTGCGGGGATCGCCAACAGTTCGGGGCTGAAGAAAGCGGTGGCTTCGGATAATTCGGAGTTGAGTGTACGCGCCCGGGAAAACATCGCGCTGTTTTCGCTGATACGCTGATCCTCAAAAGATTTTAACCCGGCATAGACGTAAATATTGCCGAGTATCTGACTCAATTCTTCCTGCTTTTGGATTGCGGCCAACAAGGTCTCACCGCTCTCCGCCAAACGGCCTTTGAATTGCTCAATTTCCGGGGTCTTGGCCTGCAACTTTTTAATGTCGGCTTCCCAGGCTTCGGTTGAGTCGTACATGGAGGTCAAATCCCACTTGTACTGGGCCGAGATATCCGCGCGCTCTTTAACCTCGTCAGCCAGGGCCGCAAAAATGGAAAAACTACACAGCACAGCGGCTAACAACAAGGGTAGGGTTTTAAATTTAGCCATCGGATTATTCTTGCCTGATTATTGGCCTGCAGTATACAAAATACGGCTGGGTGGGTGCCACTTCACGCCGCAATTCATCGTGAATTTCGGGCGCTTTACCGCGCAGCAAGCGCTCCTTTGGTCATCTGCGCACAATACGCTATATTTGTCGGGCGCCTTACGAAAATCAGGGGGTTATCACCAAATGTCAGCTCAAGCGAACATACCGAGGTGGTTTTGGATATTGGGCACAATTTGCCTAAACAAATCTCGCAACCCGTTGTCCAATACGGTGACCTCAATTCTCAGCACGATAGGAAAATTCATGCACAACATTCTCAAGATTATCGCCCTCACTGGTTCTTTCGCACTGACCGCCTGCACCGTCAACCCCTACACGGGGGAGCAACAGGCTAGCAAGGCCGCAACCTATGGCGCCGGGGCGGCGGTGGTCTGTGGTTTGATCGGTTCCATCGATTCGAGTAAGCATGCTCGCAACGCGGCCCTGGGCTGTGGCCTGGTGGGCGCCGGGGTCGGTGCTTACATGGATGTACAGGAGGCAAAACTGCGAGAAGAGCTGCAAGGTACCGGGGTTAGTGTCGCGCGCGAAGGCGACAATATTCGCCTGATCATGCCAGGCAGCATTACGTTTGAAACCGATTCTTACAATCTACGGGGTGACTTCTACGCGGTACTTAATTCCGTGGGAACAGTGTTGGCTAAATACAACGACACAACCTTGCGTGTGACAGGTCACACCGACAACACCGGCAGTAGGGCATATAACCAAACCCTGTCGGAGCGGCGCGCCCGAACAGTGGCAGACTACCTCGCCACTCAGGGGGTAGCCCCAACCAGGGAGTTTGTCGAAGGCAGGGCCTTTGATCAGCCTATCGCCGATAATGGCACCGCGGGGGGACGAGCACAGAATCGCCGGGTGGAGTTGTATATCCTGCCCGATACTTCCAGCATATAGCCTCAGGGGTCAGGGCGTGAATTCTACGCCCATAAAATGGCATACATGGCGATGCAGCGTGGCCTTTAACACTGCCCGGTCGTAATCCTCACCCTTAATCATGGCCTCCCGCTCCAGTTGATGAAAAATGCTCTGGCTGATGCGGGCATCGGCCTCAGGGTCGGGAGAGTGCAGCGCGGTAAATGAAACGATCAGGCTATCGAGCTCTATCTGCCAGTAGTCGACAACCTCCTGGCGCAACTTCTCGCTATGCAAACTCTCATGGTAGAAGGCGAGTTCGACAATACGACTGTCCCAGTTGGTCTCAATCTGGTCGATCTCGTAGGCCACCGTAAATCGATAGATCTCTTTGGCCAGGGCAATTCTGTCTTCCTGGGCATCCAGCATGTCCTGCGCTTCATGCTCCAAAAAATCATGCAATTGAGTAATATAGGGGTTGGAAACCAAAGCCTCATTCTCTCGCCACTGGCTGAAGGCACTGACAATTAGGTCCTCGATGTTCTCGAAGTGATAGGTAGTGGCCCCCAGAGGTACCCCCGCCTCTTTTGCCACCGCCCGGTGGCGAACGCCGCGCATGCCATCACGCTTGATGATCGTCAGCGTGGCCTGGTTAATTTTGGCGCGTTTCTCCACCCCCCGCGAGGTTTTCTTCTTCGCCAGCGCAGGTTGACCGGCTGCAACAGCCGCTAATTTAACCATCTGTCGGATTTTCCCTGCGCTGACAGCCGGGAAAGGCACACAACATTTCAAACATCAGGTTAGCTGCCAGCAGCGACGTGTTACCACTGGTATCGTAGGGGGGGATACTTCCACCAGGTCAGCGCCCACCAGTGCAATATCCAGGCCCTGAGCAGTCGCCTGGGTGGGCAGGCGAAACATGGAGGCGTGGCCGGCGAATCGCGGCATTTCGTTGCCGCCCAGCGGCTGGTTGTACTTACTCACTGTCACTCTCCGCTCCTTGCGGGGATATATCTCCCCTATAGTCTAGCAACTATTGGCGCGGTGGCATGCACTGGACCTCGATATGGGGCTTATTTATTTTCGCGCTAATACGATCACTGGCGGGGGGATTCTATTCTGACAAATCGCGCCGCGTGAGCTACCATTGCCAGAACCGGATAAATATAAGACTTCCATGATTCAGATACTGCTAAAAAGTGTTTCGGCAATCATCCTGGTCACTCAACTGCTGGCCTGCACAGGCGGGGAATCCAAAGTCACCGCGGGCAATCGCGAGGCGATTTTCCACTACGGCAATGGCACCGAACCACAGGGGCTGGACCCCCATGTGGTGACCGGTGTGCCCGAGAGCCATCTTATTCGAGCCCTGTTCGAAGGCCTGGCAGTCAAAAACCCCTACACCCTGGAGCCGGAACCCGGCGTGGCAAAAAGCTGGGAATTCAGTGAGGACCGCCGCGTCATCACGTTTCATATCAACCCCCAGGCCAAGTGGTCCAATGGCGATCCAATGACTGCCCAAGACTATGTCTGGTCCTGGCAGCGGGCCCTCAACCCGACCATGGGCAACCTGTACGCCTACATGCTCTACCCGATTAAAAATGCCGAGGCCTACGCCACCGGAGTCCTGTCGGATCCCGATCAACTGGGGATAAAGGCACTGGATGAGCTCACCCTACAGGTGACGCTCAATGAGCCGACACCGTATTTCCTGCAACTGATGGATCATTACAGCACCTTCGCCGTGCATCGCCCTACCATCGAAAAATTCGGCAGTGCCACCGACCGTTTTACCAAATGGACCCGGGCGGAAAACATGGTCAGTAACGGCGCATTCACCCTGACAGAATGGCTACTGAACCGCCGTATCGTTGTGACAAAAAGTGCTACCTACTGGGATGCAGATAAGGTCAGATTAAATGGGGTAGTGTTTTACCCCACGGAAAACATCGTCAGTGAGGAGCGCATGTACCGGGCGGGTCAACTGCACTATACCCAGGGTATTCCGCTGGAAAAAATTCCGGTTTACGAGGCCATGGAAAACAGCCCCTATGTTCAGGCGCCCTACCTGGGCACTTACTTTTTCCTGATCAATACCGCCGTGCCACCGGTTGATGATGTCAGGGTTCGCCGGGCACTGTCTATGACGGTGGATCGCGAAACCCTGGCGGCGACCGTCATGCAAAAATCGGTGTACCCCGCCTATTCCATCACGCCGCCCGGCACCTTGGGATACCAACCGCCAAAGCTGTTCAGCTACGATATTGAACTGGCCAGGCAGTTGTTAGCCGAGGCAGGGTACCCGAACGGAGAGGGCTGGCCCGGGCTGGAAATTACCTATAACACCAGTGAAAGTCACCGCAAAGTTGCCGTGGCGCTACAGCAGATGTGGAAAGACGCACTCAATATTGACATCACAATCGCCAACCAGGAGTGGAAGGTCTATCTCGACTCGGTGACTCAAATGGCGTTCCAGATCGCCAGACGGGGCTGGATTGGCGACTATGTCGATCCCAACAATTTCCTCGACCTGTACTTATCCGGCGGCGGCAACAATAACACCGGCTACTCCGATCCTCGTTTCGATGAGCTGATCCAGGTACAGGCACCCCAGGCCAAAACACAGGAGGAGCGCTTCGCCCTCTTCTTTGAGGCCGAAACCATGTTGATGGAGGAAATGCCCATCATTCCGGTATACACCTACACCAGCAAGCATTTGATCCACCCCTCGGTACACGGCCTGCCATCCAATCTGATGGACTCCATCAACCTCAAGTACGTGTGGCTGGAGCCAGAGCAAGGCCGGGAGCAGGCGCCGGATTCAACAACAGCGAAAACAGGAACCTAGCCTATGTGGCGCTTTATCAGTCTACGTTTACTGCAGGCAATTCCCGTTATTTTGGTGGTTATAACGGTCACCTTTTTCCTGGTACGAGCCGCCCCCGGTGGGCCCTTCGACAGTGAAAAGGCCGTGCTGCCAGAGGTTAAAGCGGCGCTGGAAGCACAATACCGATTAGACCAACCGCTGGTGCAACAGTATTTTTCCTATCTGGGCGATTTGGCCCGGGGTGATCTGGGCCCGTCTTTTAAATATCCGGGGCGCAGTGTTAACGAGCTGGTTGCAGCGGGTCTACCTGTCACCGCTGAACTGGGCGCCTACGCTCTGCTGGTCGCCCTATGCCTGGGGGGCGTGGCCGGTATTTTAGCGTCGCTGAAACCCAACACGATGCAGGATTACATCCCGATGTCCCTGGCGATGATCGGTATCTGTATGCCCACGTTTTTATTGGGGCCTCTGCTGGTGCTGGTATTTGGCATTCACCTGGAATGGTTGCCGGTATCCGGCTGGGGGGATATTCCCGGCGATAAAATTCTACCCAGCCTTACGCTGGGGGCTGCTTACGCCGCCTACATTGCGCGTCTGGGGCGAGCGGGCATGCTGGAAGTCCTGTCCCAGGATTATATTCGCACCGCCCGCGCCAAGGGGCTGCCGGAATGGCAGGTGGTGATAAAGCACGCACTGCGGGGGGGCATGATTCCGGTTGTGGCTTTCCTGGGGCCTGCTTTCGCCGGTTTGCTGGCGGGCTCTTTTGTGGTGGAAACCATCTTCCAGATTCCCGGTCTGGGGCGTTTTTATGTACAGGCGGCCTTTAACCGCGACTACACCATGATTCTCGGCACAACCGTGTTTCTGTCCACCCTGATAATCATCTTCAATTTGCTCTCTGATATCCTCGCCGCCTGGATGAATCCACGGCTGCGGGATCAATTCGGGAGCCGCTAAATGACTACCGAAACCCTTATCAGCGAACTTTCAATGGCCGAACACGGCACCTCCCTGTGGCAGGACGCCTGGGTTCGACTGAAAAAAAACCACATGGCGCTGTTCGGTCTGGGGGTGCTGGTGTTTTTCATTGTAATCGCCCTGCTAACTCCCTGGATCGCGCCTTACAGCTACGAAACCCAAAATCTGAATCTGGGGGCCACCCCGCCCTCCGCCCAGCACTGGCTGGGTACCGATATCTTCGGTCGCGATCTGATGACACTCATCATGTATGGCGGGCGAATATCCCTGGCAGTGGGTTTTGTCGCCACCGCGGTCGCCCTGCTTATCGGTGTTACCTACGGCGCCATCGCCGGCTATGTGGGTGGGAAGGTCGATGCCGTTATGATGCGCCTGGTCGATATTCTCTATGCCCTGCCCTTCATGATTTTCATCATCCTGTTAATGGTGGTATTTGGCCGTAACTTGTTGTTGCTGTTTTTGGCTATCGGAGCGGTGGAGTGGTTAACCATGGCGCGCATCATGCGCGGTCAGGTTCAGTCACTGCGGCAGCAAGAATTCGTAGAGGCCGCGATCTCGCTGGGCCTGGGGCCGGCAACCATCATTCGCCGCCATTTAATCCCCAACGCGCTGGGGCCGATAATCGTGTATACCACTCTGACGATTCCCGGGGTGATGTTGCTGGAAGCGTTTTTAAGCTTTCTCGGACTGGGCATCCAACCGCCCCAGACCTCCTGGGGCCTGTTGATTTCCTACGGTGCCGAAACCATGGAAGAATTTCCATGGCTGCTGATTTTCCCCGGTATCGCGCTGTCACTTACGTTGTTTTCTCTTAATTTTCTGGGCGACGGCCTGCGCGACGCACTGGATGTGCGCAGCTCCAAAGATTAGCCGAAGGATTAATTGCTATGGCATTACTGGAAGTCCAACAGCTCAAAGTCAGTTTTCACACCCGCAATGGCGTGGTCAAAGCGGTGGACGACATCAGCTTCACCGTGGAGTCCGGCAAGATAACGGCCATCATAGGCGAGTCAGGCTCGGGAAAATCTGTCGCCTGTTATAGTTTACTCGGCCTCATACCCATGCCTCCCGGCCGTATGGAGGGAGGGAGAGCGCTGTTCGAGGGGGCCGACCTACTGCAGATGTCGGAAGCCGAGCTGCGACAAATTCGCGGACGGGATATCACGATGATATTCCAGGACCCGATGACCTGCCTCAATCCCTACATGACGATTGGCGACCAGATCATGGAACCCCTCATCTATCACAAGGGCGTCTCCAGGCAAGAAGCCAGGACCCGCGCAATAGCATTATTGGTTGAGGTGGGCCTGCGCGACCCGCAAACCACCATAGATAACTACCCACACCAGTTCTCCGGCGGTATGCGCCAGCGCGTGATGATCGCCATGGCGCTTATCAATGAGCCAAAACTGCTGATCGCCGATGAACCCACGACCGCACTGGATGTGACCATTCAGGCCCAGATACTGCGCCTGATGGCAGACCTACAAAAAACGCGCAATATCGGCGTGATCTTCATCAGCCACGATCTCGCCGTCGTGGCCGACATCGCCGATCAAATCGTGGTGATGCAATCGGGCAAGATAGTCGAGCACGGTGACCGCAAGGGTATTTTTGAGAACGCCCGGCACCCCTATACCCGCAAGCTGCTGAATGCAATCCCCTCTGGCACCAAACAGTCCTCGACGGCGCAGCAGACACCACTCATTTGCATCCGCAACTTAAATACCTGGTTCAAACAGGGCAAGCACCAGGAACCGGTGAAAGCCGTCAACAATGTCACCCTGGATATACGCAAAGGCGAGATACTGGGCCTGGTGGGTGAATCGGGTAGTGGAAAGTCCACGCTGGGGCGATCGATTCTCAGGCTGGTTCCCGTGACATCCGGCACCGTAGAATTCGATGGCATCGATGTAACACAATTGCAGGGCGCGGCTTTGAAGACTATGCGGCGGCGCATGCAAATGATCTTCCAGGATCCCTATGCCTCCCTGAATCCGCGCATGTCGGTCTATGACACACTGGCCGAACCCTTATTATTACATCGCATCGAAACTAAAAAGAGCGTGGAACACGGGGTGTTCAAATTGATGGACGATGTGGGCCTGGCCCGCGCATTCGTTCGAAAATACCCCCATGAGTTTTCTGGCGGTCAGCGACAGCGCATCGCCATTGGCAGGGCCCTGGCCACCCGCCCCGAGTTCATCGTCGCCGACGAGCCGGTATCGGCCCTGGATGTCACCATACAGGCGCAGATACTGGATCTGATGTTGGAACTGGGACGAGAGTACGGCCTGACCATGCTGTTTGTCTCCCACGATTTGGCCGTGGTGAGGCACATCGCCGACCGCATCGTTGTGTTATACCAGGGGGAAGTGGTGGAACAGGGCACCGGCCGGGAGCTATTTGACAACCCGCAACAGGCATATACCCGACAACTTTTACAATCCATTCCGGGCCGCGCGCTACTGGCCTAGGGCCACCGGGTAGACCAACCCTGCACAGGAATAGCCATGGGCACCAAATCAAAGCAAGACGTTGAACACGAAGCGCGCGCGACCTATCAGCGCTTTGTCGCAATGCGCGATGACATCGACGCCGGCAAGCACGGTTGGGATAAACTGGCCGATTTTTTTACCGAGGATGCCGTCTACATCGACCCCGCCTGGGGGCGCCAGGAAACCAGGGAGGGCATAAGGAAATTTTTTGTGGCCTCCATGGCCGGTCTAACCGGCTACAACTGGTCGACGCCGGAGCGCTGGATCATGACCGACGGTCATCGTCTGGTGAGTCAATGGGATCAGGTCATGGGAACCAGGAACGACGGCAGTCCGTGGTCGGTTCCCGGCCTGTCAATTTTATACTACGCCGGCGACGGGCTGTTTTGCTACAGCCACGATTATCTTAATATGACCGCGATCGGCGAAACACTGAAGGCCATGCAGTGGCAACCCCCGAGCGAGTTCAATATGCCCCCCGCCAATCCCGATTGGTCCACGGCGCTGCCGCCTGCCTGGGCCGAACTGCCCCATATTTTCAGCGACGCCGACTGTTAGGCAAGCACCATCCCCGTCTAATCCCCGGGCATGTACCAGATGGAAGAGGTATAAGCACGCTCCTGAATAGTGTCCGGCTGGCCCTGCGCATGCTCCCTCCCCAGGGCAATGGCATCCAATAGAGAGTGCCTGGCGGTGGGAATTTGCAGGACACGCACGTAATAGAACGCCGGCTGATCCGGGCCAAAATCCGGATCCTGCCATACCACCGATAGCTGCGACGCGCCGATGCTGTTGTCGACCTTGCCGGTTTTCAAATCTACGGTATTGCCAACGGCGGGTAACTTGCCATCGGCCTGCACTGTTCTCTCTCCCGCCCAGGCAATATCGTAGACTTTCTCCTGTTGCGCCCCGGTGCTGTCCAGCCAACCCTTCACTATCTGCACCCTATCGAGATTGCCGCCGACCGGATCCTTGGCCGCCACTACGATAAACGTGGGAGCGGTTTCGCTGTAGGACAGCTCGCCGCCCATGGGCACACCGCGCGAAGTGGCCCGCTCGTGTAAATCAGCACCGTCTAAATCGCCCGCTACAAAATTCGTTCCACCGTAAAACTGCACGGCTATACGCGGCCCCGTGGTGCCATACACTTCCCGGCGTTTCATCGCAGCCAGGATTGACTCACGGGTATTCTCCTCGGCCCACACGGCAGCCAGACCGGAAGCCGACATGGCCCAGCCACTGGTGTCCTTGCCCCCCTCCCGCCACTGTAGTTGCTTATTCGCGGGGATGGAGTCGGTGGCAAATTTACCGTGGAAATTATCCTCCTCGGCAGACGAAAGAGACGTGTGGGAGTCAGTGGAGCCAATCACGCCGAACATATAGGGGTTTTGCCCCAGGTTCACGCCCAACGCCAGTCCGCGCTTCAGCGCCGGCCGGATAAAATCACCGGGCTGCGGTGAATACTCGGACCATTTGCGTTGAATGTAGTAGGGGTAGTTTTCAAAATCGGCAAATTCATCCTCCGGCGAGAATAGGGAGTGGGTTTCGGAATCACCTTTCAACTGACTTATCTCGGCAAGTTTCTCCCACTTGAACCGCCGGGCCACATAATCGGCGGTAATCGGTTCGCCGCGCAGGGATTTATCCGAAAACATATAGCCCTTGGATATATTGGAATTGTGCGGGATAGCGATGAAATCAGCCCCCGTAGCGGCACTCGTCTCTTCCAGAAAAGCCCACAGGTCTTCCGGGAAGGGGCTGTCATCCAGGCCAAAGGGGTCATAGCTCTGGGCGGTTTTCGCATCACTGTCGCTGATAATAATCCTGTGCAAATTGGCACCGCCGGGAATGGAGCTCCACTCCCAGCCGATAAAGGCGGTGAACACGCCCGGCTCATTATATTTGTCGGCCGTGTTGGTGATGGTTCTCCAGGTATTGATTTCCACCTGCTTGGGCATGGGCAACAGCGCTAAGTCGCTGTTTTCCAGACTCGATTCCGTGGCGTCTTGCAGGGGCGTTAAGTCCGGGTCGGGCAATATTTTGACAAATACCTTCCTGCCCTCGCCACTATCGATCGCATCGTTCAAAACATACTCGGCAACCCAGGCCTTGATGGTATCCACCAACCCGAGGTCGGAAGTGTCCACCCCATTGCGATGAATATTGCGAATTTGTCCGAGGAATTCGGCGTGGTCGGACACCACCAGAAAATCCAGGGGAGTCCCTATCTGCACCCGGGCCTTGTGATAGGGATGTACCACGGGCATCCCGCGGGCGTAGCGATAGGCCGTCTCCGGCGTGGCGCTCAAGTTATTGTTGGTGTAGGCGTCGGAGGAATACGTGGTGTGCAAATGGGTATCGCCCCACAGTAATTGCTTGTCAGCTGCCTGTGCCAGACTCGCCGCAATAAAAAGCCCGGCCGCTATTTGATAACGCATATTTCTTCCTCCTAAAAATTATTGCTTTCGACGCAGACGGGGTGTGCTGCCTGACAGTGCTTTGGAGTATGCCCTAAAACTGATAATCCAGATATATGCGTGCGTCGATAAAATCGTCTGTCACACTAGAGAACTCATAACCATATTGCGCCTGAAATGCGGCGTAGTCATAGTCCGTCTCATAGTCATTATAGGCGAGACGAAACTGGATACTCAGCCCATCCATTTCCGTGAAAATACCAAAACCGGATTTCCAGCTGAAGGAGTAGCGAAGATCAAAGGTGGCCTCCGAGCGATCCTGGCGCGCGTCCGCCTGGGACAGTCTATTGGGCAAATCGTAGTGGGCAAAACGCACGCGCATGACCACTCCCGGCAGCAAGCCCTGCTGGCCAAAATCGTACTGTATGCCGGTGCCGTATGATCGCGTACCCGCCAATTCCGAATCTTGCACTTGAAATGAATTAAACATTTGCGGCGTCCCCCAACGTACAAATATGGTACCGCCGTCGTAGGATTCCTCGTTGTAATCCACCTCGTTGTACGCTGCAAAGAACGACAGACCGGGGCCATTGAGCTGAAATTTCAGGCCGTAAAACCAGGTGTCGATAGCGCCGGCAACATGCTCGCCGACGTCCTTTTGCACTGCGTACTGAGCGGCCAGCGTAATACCGTAGTCAGCCCAGGGCGATGTGAAATCGTACTGGCCATACAGGTAGAACATATTGACAAAATCATGGACGTAGTAATCCCATACTTCGACGTTCACCGCGCCTGTCGAATAGACCGCACCAAACATTGGCATAGACTTGCGGGCGCCGGAATACTCCCCCTGCGCGTTATAGTGGTTGGCATCAAAATCTCCGCGAATCAGTTTTCTGCTCCCCGGCGACTCGCACTCACCATTTTCATTCACCGCGCCGCAACCGGTTGCCACCCGGGCAGCCCTGACCATGCCGATAAACTTTTCCGCGTTTCTCTCCTTCTGTTTGTTGATAAAGGCAAAATTAAGGCGCAGGCCATCGATGGAGCGGTTTTCGTAGATGGTTGCCTGATGGGTGATGGGGGTCATGCGAATATTTGACAGGGCAACAAAACGATAGTCCGCCAGCTCCTGACGGCCACTCTTGAATAAGTGGTTGCCACTGCGATATTTCACAAACGCCTCGCCCAGGACGGTATAAGCATCCTGCCCCCCATCCTCCTCATACAACCCCCCCAGGCCTCTGCGGTCATCGGGGTTATTGCCTGCCGGCTGGGAGGTATAGACGGTAAGCCCCGCGGAGGCGCTCATCCAGGGTGCGGTTTCAAATCCAAGATAACCCCCCAGAGCGGAGTACTGCTGCGTTTTTTCATCGGATAGATTGGGCGTGGCGCTGTCTTGCAGCAGGTGAAGACTACTGTCGCGATACTGGCCACTATAGCGCAGCAGGCCCTTGATCCGGGCCCGACTGAAAATCTCTGAAAGCTGTGAAGCAGAAGCGGTGTCGTCAGCGGCCAAAACTGGCATACCGTGCAGCGACACCAAAATCGGCAGTAGGATCAGGAAAATTTGGTTGAGCTTCATTTCTCTCGCTGCACTTTGTAATCGCGAAACACTACAGTGAGAGCTTACCCCAGTTCAGGAGAAAAAATCTGCGGTTACCACCGCTGTTCTTTGGGTCGCCCTCAACAAGCCTCGGCAATTTCGCGCCGCAACTCGGTGAGAAGCTCAACATCGGGCTGGTAGACAACGGGACTAACTCTGTCCACCTTGCCCTTGAAGCGGCTGGCAATCTGCGCGGCGACCTCTGCGGGGCGCCCTACCACGGCGAAGGTGCTCAGCATTTCATCGGTCACCAGCTGGCCCATCTCCAGCCACTTGCCCGCTTTGCTCAGTCGGTTAGTCTCTGCCTGCAGATCTTCCCAACCGTGACACTGTAACACCGGCAGGTAGGCCGGCGTGGAGGCATAAAATGCAATTTGGCTTTTGGCGGAAAAAATTGCAGCCTCTATGCTCTCCTCGTCCAGGCCCGTGGCAGTGATTACCTGGGCCGAGATATCAAAGTCAGAGGGTGATTTTCCCGCTGCCGCAAGGCCTTTCTTCACCGCTGATAGCGATATTTCATCCATCGACGCTGCGGTGTTAAAGGGGTGCATGAAATAACCATCGCCCACCTCGGCCGCGACCTTCGTCATTAGCGGGCCAACGCCGGCGATGTAGATTTTCGGTACGCCGTGTTTGTTGGGAGGGGGAGTTAACAGGGGCGTCTGCAGGGTGTGCCGGTAGAACTCCCCTTCAAAATTCAACCGGTCGCCGCTCTGCCAGGACTCCCAAATCGTCTTGATCGCAAGGACCATTTCGCGCATACGTGCAGCGGGCTTACTCCACGGCATACTAAAACGCCGCTCAATATGCGCTTTGATCTGAGAACCCAGGCCGAGGATGAAACGCCCCTGCGATAAATTCTGCAGGTCATTGCCCAGGTAAGCCAGACTCATGGGATTGCGCGCGAAGGCCACGGCAATGGCAGTCATGAGCTCCATCTTCTGGGTCGTCATGGCCGCCGCCGCCACCGAAATAAAAGGATCGCTCTGCCCTTCGAAGGTATAGGCACCGTCAAACCCCACCTCCTCCAGTTGAGCCGCCATATCGCCAACCACCACCGGATCGAACATCAATGAACCGTCGATCTTCATAATTATCTCCACCCACTGAGCAGGCTATACAAACAGGCACCCCGCATTATACAACCGACCTGCGGGGCTGTGGCCTGTTACTAAAATATGAGACTAAAGTATCCATTTTTATACTGCAAAGATACACATTCGAACCGGACAGGATATGCTGGTATATCTGATCAGCCACAACTCAATTCCATTGGAGAGCACATGACAGCCGACACTATTCACCACCCACCCCTGATGCCTCACCTACTCATCGATGGCCTGAATCGCTACAATGATGAGCCCTGCCTGTACCTGGGTGACAAAGTGGCCAGCTATAAGGATGTGCGCGAGTCCACCAGCCAAATGGTGCAGGCCCTGCAGTCCAAAGGCCTGGGTCGTGGCAGCCGCATCGCGATAATCTCCGCCAATCGGCCCGAAGTACTGTCCAACATCGCCGCCATGCAATTGGCGGGCTGTAGCGGTACGCCCCTGCATCCCCTGGGCTCGTTGGACGATCATGCCTACGTACTGGAAGCCGCCGAAATAGACGCCCTGGTGTACGACCCATCCGTATTCGAACAACACGCCGCCGCCCTTAAGCAAAAGGTGCCGGGCTTGAAACTGATGCTCAGTTTTGGTCCCAGCGAAGCGGGAGAAGATTACCTTGCCCTGGCGGCCAGCTTTTCACCCCAGCCCCTGGTCGCCCCCGATATTCAGCCCGACGATGTATCGAGCATCAACTTTACCGGCGGGACCACCGGTAAACCCAAAGGGGTTCTCAGCACGTACCGGTCCACTGCCTATATGACCCAAATTCAAATGGCCGAGTGGGAGTTTCCCGAAGATCTGCGCATGCTGATAGCCACGCCGCTATCCCACGCGGCCGCTGCCTTTTTTGTACCCGTGCTACAGCGCGGGGGTGCCTTTTACGTCATGCAGGGTTTTACCCCGGATTCCTTCTTTGACATGGTGGAGCAACATAAAATCACCTGCACCATGCTGGTTCCTGTGATGCTGTATTTTCTGCTGGATTCTCCCCGGGCCGCCAGCGCAGACATGTCCAGTATGGAGACGCTCTTTTACGGCGCATCACCCATGAGCCCGGTGCGCTTGCGGGAGGGTATAGAAAAATGGGGGCAGATTTTCTACCAGTTCTTTGGTCAGTCCGAGGCGCCAATGGTGCTGGCCAATATGAAAAAGGCCGAGCACGATTTAAGCAAGCCGGAACGCCTCAGTTCCTGTGGTCGGCCCTCCCCCTGGATACATTTGGCGCTACTCGACGCCGATAACAAGCCAGTAGCACCAGGTGAGCCAGGGGAGATTTGCGTGCGCGCACCGCTGGTCATGAAAGGCTACAAGGACATGCCCGAACAAACCGCCGAGGCATTCGCCGGCGGCTGGATGCACACCGGCGACATCGGCCGTTTGGACGAAGAGGGCTTCCTCTACATTGTTGATCGCACCAAGGACATGATCGTGACCGGTGGTTTTAATGTATTCCCCCGGGAGGTTGAGGATGTGATCGCCACCCATGAGGCGGTAGGCCAGGTGGTGGTCATTGGCGTGCCCGACGACCAGTGGGGCGAATCGGTCAAAGCCGTGGTGGTACTGAAACCCGGGCTGGAAGCCGATGACGCCCTGGTACAAGCCATGCAACAGTTGGTCAAAGACGCGAAGGGCTCGGTGCAATCGCCCAAATCCATCGATTTTGTCGACGCGATACCGCTCACGCCAGTAGGTAAACCCGACAAGAAGGCCGTGCGTGCCCGCTACTGGCAAGACTCCGAGCGGGGGGTGGGCTAACACCGGGCAACTCTGGACTTCTGCCGAGTTAGCACCGACCATAGAGCACATGCTGAGCGACCAACCAGAACTCTATCGCGGCCTGAACTACCCCTGGGGTAGGAAGGTCAATCCCGCGCCGGGCATACCCGAGAAGATAGCTGAAGGCGTGTACTGGCTGCGCATCCCCATGCCCATCTCGCTGGACCACATCAACCTGTGGTTACTGGAGGAAGAGGATGGCTGGACGATCGTCGATACCTGTCTGGATTTACCTCAGTCCCGGGAAATATGGGAGCAAGTGTTCAGCGAGTTTATGGGCGACAAGCCTGTCCTGCGGGTTATCTGCACCCACCTGCACCCGGACCATGTTGGCCTCGCAGGCTGGATAACCGAGCGCTTCGGCTGTCAGCTGTGGATGTCGCGGGAGGAATTCCTGATGTGCCGGGCCATGGCGGGCGATACCGGCAGGGAAGCACCCGAGGTTGCCATTCGTTTTTACCGCGCGGCCGGGTATACCGATGAACAACTGGATAAGTATCGGCGGAAGTTTGGCGGCTTTGGCAGGATGATATCGCCCCTGCCCGACAGTTTTCGCCGGTTGGTGGATGGCGAGACTTTTCGCATCAACAATCGCTACTGGCAGGTCATTGTCGGCTCGGGACACTCGCCGGAACACGTTGCCCTGTACTGCCCCGCGCTCAAACTGTTGATCTCAGGCGACCAGGTACTGCCCAAGATTACGCCCAATGTGAGTGTGTTTCCCACTGAGCCAGAGGGCGATCCGCTGAAAGAATGGCTGCGTTCCAATGGGCGTATTCGCGACAACCTGCCAGACGATCTGTTGGTGCTGCCGGCCCACGAGGCTCCCTTCTACGGTCTGCACGTGCGTCTCACCCAACTTATTGAGACCCACGAGCGCGACCTGGACAAATTATTTGAACATCTGGCGGAGCCCAAACGGGCGGTAGATTGTTTTCCCGCCCTGTTCAAGCGCGAGATAACCGACGCTGTCCTGGGTATGGCTACCGGCGAAACACTGGCTCACCTCAACTGCCTGTTGGGGCGGCGCCGGGTGCGCTGCAACCGCGATGAACACGGGGTTGATTGGTATGAACAGAAGCCGGAGATAAGCGCCTTCGACTAGTCC
>SMVB01129578.1_pt1 | contig 17714 bp, 19 predicted proteins | sample 2456461 | NCBI WGS metagenome assembly SMVB01 (sample SAMN11095934, study PRJNA526329) | marine sediment metagenome | biome: Marine sediment; feature: Surficial sediment; material: Deep marine sediment; isolation source: Hadal surficial sediment | place: Pacific Ocean | collected 2014-05 | depth...
AAAATTGAATCAAGACAGCATATCTGCAACAGTATATGATGGTCCTTTTTGCATGGAATTTTTCAACAATAATGGTTGTCCCCCATTACCAAGCTACCAAGCGATAGAAGGTTCTATATCTCTAACTCAATCAACGGGAAATAAAGTTAAGGGGACATTTCATTTTACCGCAGAAAGTTTTAATGGCACTTATAATAAAATAATTCATTCGGGCAGATTTGAAATTGAATATTAGTAATTAAGTTTTAAAACTCATTATCATGAAAACAACTCTCCACCGTTTAAAATGGATCGCCCTTACACTGTCTACATTATTAGTATTTCAAAGTTGCAGGGTATACCACAGCAAAACTGTAACTGTGGATGAAGCAACACTCTTATCACAACACATTAAGATAAAAACTACTTCTAATGAAACTTACAAATTTCATCGTCTGCTAAGAGAGGATGGTAAACTCTATGGTATTACCTGGAGAAAGGGAAGTACAGCTCGTAAATTATCTGAACAAATTGTTCTTTTTTCTGCTGGTAAAGATAAAGATGAAGTGAAAATTCTTTTAGATGAAAATACTATAAGAGAATATCACCTCCAAAATAAGACCATGTCAATTTTATATCCTATTCTATTTCCTGTCATTCTTGCAGCGCTAATGGTTGGCCTCTTTTACTTATTATGGAGTATTGGCGTATGATAAACGATCAAATTATTTCAATAGATAACAACAAAATATATGACTATGACCAAAAAAGAATTGGTAAAAAAGATTAAACTTCTTGGAAAAACCTGAATTAAAAAAGGTGCTGTTATAGCCTTTCTTTTTTGTTCAAATAAAGTCATATTACTTGATGCCGGTATAGCCTAAAAAATCATTACAATACAATAATCGTACATATTAAAATAAAATAAACCGTAAATAGTTAGTAATTAACTAGATACGGTTTTACTTTGTACTCAAGGCGGGAATCGAACCCGCACGTCCTAAGACACTGGATTTTGAATCCAGCGCGTCTACCTATTCCGCCACTTGAGCAAGTGGACGGCAAAAATACATAATTATTTAAATTTGTTAGTAATTCCTGATATCATTTTTTCTATATCCGTTTCTATAATTTTACATTTGCATATATACTAAATAACACATCTTATGTCCGCATTTGAACCTGAAGCCAAAATTTTTGCGTGTAAACAAAGTGAAGCACTTGCCCAAGACATTGCCAACGCATTCGGCGTTAAATTGGGGAACGTACTAACCTCTACCTATAGCGATGGCGAATTTCAACCCTCTTTCGAAGAATCGGTTCGTGGAAGCAGGGTCTTTATCATTGGCTCAACGCATCCCAACAGCGATCATCTCATGGAGATGTTATTGATGTTGGATGCCGCCAAACGAGCCTCGGCCAGACACATCACGGCCGTACTTCCCTATTTCGGCTGGGCGCGACAGGATAGAAAAGACAAACCCCGTGTGCCTATCGCGGCAAAACTGGTGGCAAAAATGCTAGAAACTGCCGGTGCCACCCGTATAATCACAATGGACCTGCACGCAGACCAGATCCAGGGTTTCTTCGAAATACCTGTTGATCACTTATATGCTTCAACCATCTTTTTGCCCTATTTAAAAGAGCTCAATCTTGATAATTTGACGATAGCTTCACCGGATATGGGAGGTTCCAAAAGAGCCTATGCCTATTCCAAAGCACTAAAAAGTGACGTGGTGATCTGTTACAAAGAGAGAGCCAAGGCCAATGTAATTTTACACATGGAATTGATAGGTGATGTAAAGGGTAAAAATGTAGTGTTGGTGGACGACATGGTGGACACAGCAGGAACACTCACCAAGGCCGCCGATCTAATGATGGAACGCGGTGCGTTAAGTGTTCGCGCCATTTGTACACACCCTATTCTTTCCGGCAATGCCTACGAGCAATTGGAGAAATCAAAATTGGGAGAATTGATCGTGACAGATTCAATTCCTTTGAAAAAAACAAGCCCGAAATTGAAAGTACTTACTTGTGCAAATCTATTCGCCGAAGTAATGCTGAGTGTACATGAAAATAAATCGATCAGTTCCAAGTTTTTAATGTAATGTTACACCGCCACACGGCCATTGTAATCAATTGGTTTATTCTCTGTTTTTCCTTCCATAAATAAAAGGATTTTCTTCTGCCTTTTCAGAAAAAACCCTACATTTGCACCCGCTTTACAATGAGGTAGAGTGATCAATAGTAATAAAACGGCATTTCATTAGGCCGTCAAAATCAATTAGAAACAACCATGAAAACGATTACAATTAACGGATCTAAAAGAGAAAGCGTGGGCAAGGTAGCTACCAAAGCCTTACGTAATGCTGGAAAGGTTCCCTGCGTAGTTTACGGAGGAGAAACACCTATAAACTTTTCGGCAGAAGTAATTGCATTTAAGGACTTGGTGTACACTCCAGACGTACACACGGTTGTAATTGCACTGGAAGACGGTACCAAGGTAGAATGTATCTTACAGGATATTCAATTTCACCCTGTGACCGATCGTATATTACATATGGATTTTTACCAGATCTTCGATGATAAAGAACTAACCATGGAAATTCCAGTTCGTGTCACCGGTGATGCTGCCGGAGTTAAAGAGGGTGGAGTATTACGTATGGTGAACCGTAAGCTTCGTGTGAAAGCTTTACCGGAAGATCTCCCCGATTTTATAGAGGCGGATATTACCGAAATGGAAATTGGACAAAAGATGTATATCACTGCCATAGAGCAGGAAAAATTTAAGATCATGCACCTCGATAATGCTGTTATCTGTCAAGTGAGAGCTTCACGTGTTATCATTGAGCCAGTGGTTGAGGAAGAAGAAGTATTGGAAGGAGAAGAAGGTGTTGAAGGAGAAGAAGGTACCGAAGGAGAAGAAGGTGCCGAAGGCGCTAAGGGCACAGAAGGAAAAGAAGGAAAAGATTGGAAAGAAGGAAAAGATTGGAAAGAAGGAACCGATGCTGCAAAAACACCGGCTAAAGATACTCCTCCGGCCAAAGAATAAGCAATTATTTGCAATATAGAACCAAAGCATCTCGTAATTCGGGATGCTTTTTTTATTTTTACCGAAATATAGACTGAATGCTATCCTTTTTCAGAAAATTATTATTTCCCCATCGGCAAACTGCCGAAGCCCTGGCGAAGGAGCAAGAGAAAGATCAACAATTCACTGAAGGTGATCCTATGAAAAAATATCTCATCGTTGGCTTGGGTAATATTGGCCTTAAATACAAGTATACACGACATAATATAGGCTTTACAATAGTCGATTTTTTGGCTCATCAGAACGATCTGAGCTGGGAAACCGTAAAATTGGGTGATATTACCAGACATAAAAAGAAAGGCAGGACCTTTGTGTTGCTGAAACCCAGTACATTCATGAATTTAAGTGGAAAGGCTGTAAAATATTGGTTGATCAAAGAAAAAATTCCATTGGAAAACCTATTGGTGATCGCCGACGACCTCAACCTGCCTTTCGGTACTTTTCGCATAAAATCCAAAGGAAGTGATGGCGGCCATAACGGTTTGATAGATATCCAAAATGTATTGCAAACCACCAAATATAGCAGATTTCGTTTCGGGATCAGCGATAGCTTCGGCCAGGGGCGACAAGTGGATTATGTATTGAGTCCATGGAGTGATGATGAGACCGCGCAATTACCGGAACGGTTAAAAATAACCAGCGAGATAATAGAGTCTTTTGGCCTGTCAGGAGTAAATAATACCATGAACACTTATAACGGAAAGTAAATTGAAGGAACACAACCCGGCTTCGGAATATAAGAATACACGAGGAAGTGTAGTCACCATTGGCACATTTGACGGCGTGCACCTGGGACACAGATCCATTTTAACGCGACTGGTAGAAACAGCGAAAAATGATGATCTGGATTCGGTGTTGTTAACTTTCTTTCCGCATCCACGGATGGTTCTTCAAAAAGATAGTGGCCTAAAGTTGATCAACAGCATTTCAGAAAAAAAGAAACTGCTCGAAACTATTGGGATCGATCACTTTGTGGTGCAGCCGTTCACCAAAGAATTTTCCCGTTTGACAGCCCTGGAATACGTTAGGGATCTATTGGTAAATCAATTGAACGCTAAAAAGATTATCATCGGATACGACCATCGTTTTGGTAGAAATCGTACAGCGAATATTGAAAATCTTCGTGAATATGGAATTACCTATGGCTTTGAGGTAGAGGAAATAGACGCCAGGGAACTGGACGAAGTAGCCATAAGCTCGACCAAAATTAGAAAATCCCTGGAAGCGGGAGATATTACCACAGCCAATAAGTACTTAGGCTATTCTTTTATGCTCAACGGAACCGTGGAGCGTGGCAAGGGTATCGGTAAAACCCTGGAATATCCCACGGCCAATCTTAAGATAGACGAACCCTACAAACTTATTCCGAAGAAAGGAGTCTATCTCGTGAAAGCTGTTATCAATGGAAACGTGATCTATGGCTTAACAAGCATCGGCACGAATCCAACGGTAGGAGGAACCGAAAAAACCATTGAAACGTATTTTCTCGATTTTTCTGAAGATCTCTATACCCAGCAGTTGTGTTTGAAATTTATTACACACATTCGAGATGAGGAGTCCTTTGAGTCTGTAGCAGAACTCAAAGAAGCTATCCGGGGTGATGAAGCCTTTGCAAGAGATTTCTTAGCTGATTATGAATAAATTTTTATTCAAACATATCGACAATACAGGCCTGGTGTTGTGGCGAGTGATCTTCGGATTGCTAATTTCTATTGAAGCATTTGGCGCGATTGCGACGGGTTGGGTGAGACGTACTCTGGTAGAACCCGACTTTACCTTTAACTTTATCGGTTTCGAATTTATACAACCCCTGCCCGGTGACGGAATGTATTACTACTTCGTCTTGATGGGCCTGTTTGGAGTGCTGGTTATGTTGGGCTACAAATACCGTTTTAGCATGTTTTGCTATGCACTTATGTGGACCTTCGTTTATTTAATGCAAAAAACATCCTACAACAACCACTATTATTTAATGATGCTCTTGTGTTGGTTGATGGTTTTCTTACCTGCCCATAGACGACTCTCGCTGGACACGAAATTTAAACCTTCATCGAAGTCAATTTCAGCTGCACGTTGGACCTATTTAGTGGTGATTCTACAGGTATGGCTGGTCTACACTTTTGGCTCTATAGCAAAATGGTACCCGGATTGGATAGATGGAACGGTAGTCGCGCTTTTTATGAAAGGCAAAATGGATTACTGGCTCATCGGCGATTTTTTACAATTGGAATGGGTGCATTATTCTATCGTTTACGCGGGAATTTTATTTGATCTGCTAATTGTGCCCCTTTTGTTATGGAAGCGAACCCGGCTCTTTGGTTTTATCATTTCAGTCTTCTTCCATTTATTCAATTCCATAGTTTTTCAAATTGGAATATTTCCGTATATGTCGATGGCGTTTGCATTATTTTTCTTCTCTTCTGAAGTGCTTCAGAAACGGTTCATAATGAAAAAAGAATTATACACCGCCGGAGAGATCATCGTTCCAAATTATAAGCCATTATTGATAGGGGTTTTTTCCGTTTATTTTATGATCCAATTAGGATTACCCTTACGTCATTGGGCATTCCAGGACGATGTGCTCTGGACCGAAGAAGGGCATCGCTTAAGTTGGCGAATGATGTTGCGTAGCAAGAACGGATTACTTACCATTTATACCGAAGACAAAGAAACCGGTGAACGCAATAATTACGACTACAGAAAATTGCTGTCGAAGAAGCAATACCATTCCGTAAAAGCCAAACCGGATCTCATATGGCAATTGGTACAACGTATCGAACAATTGGAAGCTAAAAAAGGTAAAGATGTTGCGGTCTATACTGTTACAAGAGTAAAAGTGAACGGAGGGGAATATTTTCCATTGATCGACCCAAAGGTAGACTTGGCTGCCGAGCCCTGGCGCCCTTTCCGGCATCATGACTGGATTTTGCCTTCCCCGGAAGATTATCATCATAAATAAACCTATACCGAATTCTTAATTTTTAGTAACTTGTTTTTGAATAAAGTCATTGAACCCCGGTTATACATTACAGATGAATTACAGAAAAATATTTGAGGAGCTCAACAGAAACAAATATATTTTTAAAGGTCTTTTAGAAAATATAGACGACGAAGAATACCTCTGGAAACCGAATCCCGATAAATGGTGTTTACTAGAGATCATTTGTCATTTACGAGACGAAGAAGTTGATGATTTTCGGACCAGGGTACAGTATGTTCTGGAAACACCGGAACTGGTATTGCCTCCCATCGATCCCGTTAATTGGGTAAAGGAAAGAAATTACATAGAACAGAATTATAAGAGAGCTTTGAATGATTTTCTACGGGAACGTGAGAGATCTGTTGAATGGTTACAGGCATTAACCGATCCGAAATGGGATAATCAGTATCAGCACCCAAAATTGGGGCCAATGTCGGCTAAATTGTTTTTATCAAATTGGTTGGCACACGATTATTTGCATATTCGACAAATAGTAAAAGTAAAATTCGACTACCTGATATTTATCTCGAGTGAAGATCTAAATTATGCCGGGGAGTGGTAAAACCATGGAAAAAGAAAAAACAATAAGCTAAAAAGAAAACACTTCGATTTCCCTAACTTTGCCATCTTATAATTCTACGGAAAATGTTACAAATAAACAACATTCGCGAACATAAAGACGCTTACATCACTGCCCTCGCTAAAAGAGGGATGGATGCGAAAGAAGCTCTCGAAGATGTTTTAACAACAGACGAAACCCGTCGGGCCACACAAGCACAATTGGACGAGATCCTTTCACAATCCAACATATTTTCCAAGGAAATTGGGCTGCTGCTTAAAAATGGAGAAGTACAAAAAGCGAATTTGCTGAAAGAGAAAACAGGGCAATTAAAAGAACAATCCAAAACTCTTCAGTCAACGCTGAACGATACCGTAGAAAAATTACAACAACTCCTATATGACATCCCGAATATACCCGATGAATCAGTGCCTTCCGGAACCGATGAAAACGATAACGAAGAGATCTATAGTGAAGGTGATATCCCTAAATTAAGTGAAGAGGCTTTGCCCCACTGGGATTTGGCCAAAAAATACGACCTCATCGATTTCGAATTGGGTGTAAAGATCACAGGGGCCGGTTTTCCTGTTTACAAAGGGAAAGGTGCCAGATTACAACGCGCATTGATCTCTTATTTCCTGGATAAAAACACAGGGGCCGGCTATACCGAATATCAGGTTCCATATTTGGTCAATGAAACCTCCGGAATTGGAACGGGGCAATTGCCCGACAAAGAAGGGCAAATGTACCATGTGGGTATCGATGATCTTTATCTCATCCCAACGGCGGAAGTCCCGGTAACCAATATCTTTCGCGGAGATCTCTTACCCCATAATCAACTCCCTGTTAAATGTACCGCTTATACTCCTTGTTTCCGTCGTGAGGCCGGAAGTTATGGGGCCCATGTACGGGGATTGAATCGATTGCATCAATTTGACAAAGTAGAGATCGTACGTATTGAGCATCCGGCCAATAGTTACGCTGCCCTTGACGGAATGGTGGAACATGTAAAAGGCATTTTGCAAGATTTAAAATTGCCGTATCGAATCCTGCGGTTGTGTGGAGGGGATTTGGGGTTTACCTCTGCATTGACCTATGATTTTGAAGTATTCTCATCGGCCCAGGATCGATGGTTAGAGATCTCTTCCGTGTCAAATTTTGAAACTTATCAAGCCAATAGATTAAAATTACGCTTTAAAGACACCGATGGTAAAAATAAACTTGTTCATACCCTCAATGGAAGTGCGCTTGCATTACCCAGAGTGTTGGCCTGTATTCTTGAAAACTGCCAAACTCCAAAGGGTATAAAAATACCTGAAGTATTGGTACCCTACTGTGGGTTTGAGACCATTCACTAATTCATAGTTGGCTCAATTTTTGAGATGTTTTTAAGAAATCAATTCCTTATATTTACCTCATGCGTAAATTATTGTTCCTTTTAGTGATTATTCTCTCAACGCCGGGATTTGCTCAAAACTCGGCCTTGGGGAAAAATTATTTTGAAAGAGGGGACTATGAAAAGGCCTTGGTAATTTTTAAAAAATTGGCACAGCAAAACCCGAACAGGACAGATTTTTTAACTTATTTGATCAAATCGCACCAACAACTGGAAAACTTTGAAGAAGCTGAAAAGATCATTCGAGAGCGTTTGATTGGAAGACGTCAAATACCAAAATTTTATATCGAGTTGGGGCATAATTATGCGCTTCAGGAAAAGGATAGCCTGGCCAAAGTGTATTATGAAAAAGCGATCAAAGGTGTAGAAGACAATCCCTTTAACGCATATACTATTGGCAAAACATTTACAGATTACAGTTTACTGGACGAGGCGGTCGCTACCTATGAGCTGGCGATGAAGCTCGACCCCGAACGGGATTACAATTCGCAACTTGCCAGGATCTATGGGGAACAGGGTGACCTTGGCAAGATGTTCGAGAAGTATGTCGAATTGGTAGAGGCAAGCCCGGGCTATCGGGCAACAGCCCAGCGCAATTTCAGTTATTATGTGACCGATAACCCAATTAATGAGGCAAATTCCATTCTTCGGAAAACCTTATTGAAAAAATTACAGCAAGGCCCAAATATACTTTATAACGAATTGTTGAGTTGGCTGTTTATTCAACAGAAAGAATTCAAAAAGGCCTTTGTTCAAGAGAAGGCGATCTTCAAAAGAAGTGAAGAAGGTTTGCAGGGTATCGTAGATCTATTGCGAATTACCATTGAAGAGGAGTATTATGAAGATGCCCAGGAAATTGTAGCCTTCGTGATCGAGAACGCTCCTACTCCGGATGCGAGGCTTCAAGGATATCAATACCTTATGAATGTGAAACTCAAGCTTGCAAAACCCAAAGATTACTCCGGTATAGAAAAGCAATATTTGGCTTTATTTGAAGAGTTTGGCAAAAACTCTGGAACACTTACGCTTCAAATAGATTACAACCATTTTTTGGCCTATGAGAATGGAAGAAAAGATGAAGCCATCGCAAATCTTAAAAAACTATCCAGGAAAAGACTCACTATTTTTCAAGAGGCCAGAGTAAAGATGAAACTGGCAGATATATTGGTATTTGATGAAAAGTTCAACGAAGCCTTGATCTATTATTCACAAGTTCAGAAGAAGGTAAAGAGTAATGTCTTAGCTCAGGAAGCACGTTTTAAAGTAGCACGGACCAGTTACTTTAAAGGCGATTTTGAATGGGCGCAAATTCAATTGGATGTGTTAAAGAAATCGGTTTCGCAATTAATTGCCAACGATGCCATGCAACTGTCCTTGATGATACGCGACAATTCACTGGAGGATTCAACTCAAACCGCCTTAAAGAAATTTGCAAGAGCGGATTTGTTAAGCCTTCAGAACAAAAACAACGAAGCCATCATTGTTTTACAGGATATACTCACCAATCATAAAGGTGAAAAAATTGAGGACGAAGCACTTTTAAAAATGGGTGATATCTATGAAATTTCTCAAAGATACTTTCAGGCCGAAGCCAGTTACTCAAAATTGATCGAATTCTATAATGATGATATTTTAGCAGACGACGCCCACTTCCGGTTAGCAAAACTATACGAAGGCCCGTTGGCCCGACCCGATAAGGCAAAAGAACTCTATGAGCAGATCATCTTCAATTTTGCCGATAGTATCTATTTTGTGGAAGCCAGAAAACGGTACAGGATGCTACGCGGAGACGAGATCAATTAAACAGTAAATTCCAACAAAGAATATTGATGTTTGGTTTTTGATATTTGAAATTTTGAATAAATGTACATCTACAACGTAACCATAAACATAGACGAAGACATTCATGATGATTGGCTTCGCTGGATGAAAACCCGCCATATTCCTGCCATGCTCGACACGGGAAAATTCCACAAGGCATTGATGACTCGTGTGAGGGGAGAGGAAGAAATGGGGGGAATTACCTATTCCGTACAATATCGAACCGATAGCAAAGCCACCCTCGAAAAATACTATGCCGAAGATGCCCAAACACTAAGTGAACAAAGTAAACCTTTTGAAGGCAAGTTTGTCGCCTTTCGAACCGAACTCGAAATTGTCAGCGAGCAATAAAAAAAACCAACAGCAGGACTATTGAGTTTTTTAAATGAAACTTAATTGGTTGGTTAGTCGTCTAAAATAATAAATTCAATTCTTCTGTTGGCCTCGTGCTGACCCTCACTGCAAGGATCACAATCGATCAATGGTTGAGTTTCCCCAAAACCTTTCCACGTCAATCTTTCTTTTGAAATACCCTTGGAAACAAGATAATTCATAGCAGAAACAGCTCTTCGCTCGGATAATTTAAAGTTGTAGTTATCATTTCCTCGAAAATCGGTATGGGCATTCAAAGCAATTTCAATTTCTGGGTTATTGTTAAGTGTCTCAACTACTGTATTCAATGTAATAGTAGAAATTTCTTTGATCTTAGCGCTATCATAATCAAATAAGATATTGTTGATCTTGATATATGATTTTTCTTCGGCCACCACGATCTCCGCTGGTTCTGCTTTCAAAGTGACATCTACTTCGTACTCTCTGGTTTTGTTATCGGTATTGAAAATCGTAGATCCTCTGAAAAAGCCTTCTTTCCCCGAAACAATGGTATAAAATTCGAAAGAGGAAACCGGAAAAGAGAAACTTCCATTCTCATCGGTCACCATATCGCCCACCTGAGTACCATCCGTATCTATAAGTTGTATTGAAACATTCGCCAAGGGAATCCCCGTTTCAAAATCGACTGCACGTCCACTAACTTTTTGAGGCAGAACATATTCTGTGATCCGATAAATATCGTAACCACCGGTACCACCGTCTCTGTCTGAAGTAATATACCCGATAAGATCTGTAGCCGGTATAAATGCGATCTCGTCTTTTTCGGTATTGATCGTATTGCCCAAGTTGAGAATGGTAACATATCCCTTTTTTGTTCTGCGGGATTTAAATACGTCATAGCCTCCTGCGTTTTCGTGACCTTTTGAGGAGAAGAACAAAAACTTTTCATCTACAGATAAATGAGGGAATTTTTCATCTTGCTCGGTGTTCACATCCCCTTTAACGGGAACGATCTCTCCATAAGTACCATCTCTATTAACTGCAATAGTGAATATATCAAACCCTCCTTTCGAATCCTGCATATTGGAAGCGAAGAAAAGCACACTTCCGTCCTTGGTTAAATGAGGATTTTCTACAGAATAATTTTCGCTGTTAATCGGAACCGGTGTGATATTGATCCATTCACCTAGTTTCTCCGGGTTCAGTTCAGCCTTGTACAGCTGAAAACTTTGGGTGTTCCCTACAGCATTCTTAGTAAAGAATATTGTGTTCCCATCTTGGGTAAAAGTCACCGAACCTAAATTTTCATTATTATTCAATAACCTTGAAAACAATAATGGACGGGTAAGGTCATAATTTTCCAGGATATCACTACAATATAACTTTGTGAATGGTTCGTTAGTCATAGGATCTTTCTTGACGAATGCTCCAATCTTACGAGCGGAGAAAGAGATGAATTTATTTTTGAATAAACCCGTTCCATAATCTGCATATGGTGAATTAATTCCGGTGGTCAATGCCTCAAATTTGAATCCATTGTCACCTATCTTATCTTTCGAGTTTGAAGAATTGGCTAGAACATTCTCGCCTACTTCATAAGGTCCTTGTGCATACGAAATTGAACAGGTTAAGAGAAAAACTACGAGGGGGGCTTGAAAATAAGTCTTCATCAAAAAATCAGTTGAGGTTTTATATTACAAATTTAGAAGATTAAAGGATTTTTCCTACAACTTTTAGCCCAAGTGTTTATATTTTCGCTAAAAGTACATTTCGCTGTAGAAGTGTAAGTTATTTCCTACAAAATATAGATATTCATCATCATAACAAGGCTCGTTTCCGTACAAATTTGCGTCTTAAAATAAGTACCTTTGAAAACGATATGGGCAAAACGGTACGGGCAAAGAAGCATTTAGGCCAACATTTTCTGCACGATGAGAACATCGCATCCAAGATCAGTGACACACTTAGTCTCGAAGGGTATACTAATGTGCTGGAAATTGGCCCCGGTATGGGTATGCTCACAAAATATCTAATTCAAAAACCTATCAACCTAATTGCGATGGATCTGGATAGTCATTCCGTCGCTTTCCTAAGAGAAAATTATCAAAATCCCAATTTGCAGCTACTGGAAGCCGATTTCCTTAAATATGACCTGACTCAACTTTTTGGAGGTGCCCCATTTGCGATCATAGGTAACTTCCCGTATAATATTTCAACACAAATTGTATTTAAAATGCTGGAATGGCGGCATCTTATTCCTGAATTTACAGGGATGTTCCAAAAAGAAGTTGCCCAGCGCATCTGTGAGAAGGAAGGCAGTAAATCCTATGGTATTATTTCGGTTTTGACCCAGGTCTTTTACAATGCTGAATATTTATTCACGGTCCATCCCGGAGTTTTCAAACCGCCTCCGAAAGTGGAGAGTGGCGTACTTCGATTGAGGAGAAAGAAAGACATCTCCCTTCCTTGCGATGAAAAAATGCTTTATAAAGTTGTGAAAACTGCGTTTCAACAAAGACGAAAAACTCTCCGAAACAGTTTAAAAACATTCCAACTTTCAGATAAATTAAAAGAAGATGCTATCTTTGGCCAGCGTCCTGAGCAGCTTTCTGTTCAGGAATTCATTGTCCTAACCCAAAAATTGGAGAACGATGCCCTTTCAACTCACAACTGATTTCCTTCAGAAAATTGAGCGTCTCATTGCTCAGAGGGATGGTTATGCCTTGAAAGATCTGCTTACCGATATTCACTTTGCCGATATTGCCGATATCCTTGAGAAATTAAACAGTGACGAAGCTACTTATCTTATCAAACTGCTTGAAAGTGACATTACGAGTGAGGCATTGACGGAACTGGATGATGACGTTCGGGAGAAAATTCTGGATCGCCTCTCACCCAAAGAAATAGCCGAAGAACTTTCGGAGATGGATACAGACGATGCAGCCGATGTTGTCGCCGAACTCGATGAGGAAATTCAACAAAAAGTCATCGACAAGATCGAAGATGAAGAACTGGCCGCAGATATTGTTGAGCTTATTAGCTATGACGAAAAAAGTGCCGGGGGACTGATGGCAAAGGAGCTCGTTAAAGTAAAAGAAACGTTGAACATGGCGGGATGTATTCGTGAAATGCGACGTCAGGCTAAAAACGTCACTCGTGTTCATTCTATTTATGTGACAGATCAGCAAGGAATACTAAAGGGACGCTTATCTCTGAAAGACCTTTTGACCGCTCCGGAAAAAGCGCATATCAGTGATGTTTATATCCCGAAAGTTGACTATGTCACTGTCAATACGGAAGGAGAAGAAGTGGCGCGGATCATGCAAAAATATGATCTCGAAGCCATCCCGGTAGTTGACGAGGAGGGTATTTTGGTAGGACGTATCACCATCGATGATATTGTAGATTTTATTAAAGACGAAGCAGAAAAAGATTACCAGCTAGCCGCAGGTATCTCCCAGGATGTAGAAGCAGATGACAGTATTTTACGGTTAACCAAAGCACGTCTTCCGTGGCTTGTACTGGGGCTCTTCGGAGGTTTGGGTGCCGTATTCATAATGCAAGATTTTGAGGAAGCCTTGGAAAACTATGCCATCCTTTTCTTTTATACTCCGCTTATCGCGGCGATGGCAGGTAACGTAGGGGTACAGTCCAGTGCAATTATTGTGCAAGGTTTGGCAAATGATATCGTAAAAGGAAGTTTACTCAATCGATTTTTAAAAGAACTGGGGCTTAGTTTGATCAATGGTATAGCCCTGGGGTTGCTCGTCATTCTTATCAATACAATAATAGGAAAACCTTTTGATGTTAGTCTGGCCATTGGTATCTCGCTTTTGGTCGTTATTATTATCGCCGCGATCGTAGGCACTTTCGTTCCTATCCTTCTGAACAAACACGGTATTGATCCCGCTATAGCCACCGGACCCTTTATTACAACCAGTAATGATATTTTCGGAATATTGATCTTCTTTTATATCTCAAAATTCATTCTAGGGTTTTGAGCCGTGCTTCCTCTAAAGCCTCTGGTGACAGAAGGGCTGAAGTATTTTCACATCAGTTTACAGTTCCATCATCAACTATCGACACTCAGGGCCATGTGAACAATCTGGCCTTCTTAGAATGGTGCCTTGAAGCCGCAGAAGCTCATTGGAAACAGAACGCAACACCAACAATGCAGGCTAATTATATTTGGTACGTTCTACGTCATTCTATCGATTATAAGGCTTCGGCATTTGAAGGGGAGGAACTCGAAATCAATACCTGGGTAACCTATGCCGAAGGCGTAAAAAGTGAACGCCATTACAAAATCTTCAGAATAAAAGATAATAAAACCCTCGTAGAGGCTAAATCCATTTGGTGCTTGCTGAATGCAAATACCCAACGCCCTGCCAAAATAACCGAGGAAATTCGTACTTTGTTTATGTGTTAGATCAGACCTGGAAGGGTTTGAAAACCTTCCAGGTATAAACTCTCAATTATGTACCCGATAAATCTCAAAGAAAAGTTCAACAAATTCAACAAACAATGGCATCCCCATCAAATTGCGGTGGTAGACGATATGCAAGTGATCCTGGCGAAGATCCAGGGGGAGTTTGTTTGGCACAAACACGATGATGAAGATGAGTTGTTCTATGTCCAAAAAGGAACCTTGGAAATGCATTTTCGCGACAAAATAGAGATCGTGAACGAAGGTGAGATCTTAGTGGTGCCGAAAGGGGTGGAACATTGTCCCAAAAGTCTGGGAGATGATGAAGTGCACCTCTTACTTTTCGAAAAGATCACCACCAGGCATACCGGCAATGTGCAGCATGAAAAGACACAAACCGAATATCCAAAAATCTAGGCTTTGAAGATCCTTCATTTAGATAAGAACCACCCTCTGCTCATTGAGCAACTAGCTGCTGCTGGTTTTCAGAATGATGAAGATTACGAATCCTCCAAAGCCGAAATCGAGCGAATTGTCCAAGGTTATGAAGGCGTTGTAATTCGCAGTCGTTTTAATATTGACATTCAATTTTTGGATGCAGCCGTAAACTTAAAGTTCATTGCACGAGTTGGCGCAGGATTGGAAAGTATCAATATTCCTTACGCTGAAAGTAAAGGTGTTTACCTTATCTCTGCTCCTGAAGGTAATCGAAATGCCGTGGGAGAACATACTTTGGGGATGCTGCTGGCACTATTGAATAAAATGATCTTGACAGACCGGGAAGTTAAGTTGGGACATTGGAAACGGGAAGCCAATCGAGGGATAGAACTCGATGGGAAAACCGTTGGTCTTATTGGCTATGGCAATATGGGTAAAGCCTTTGCGAAAAAGCTGCGAGGATTCGATTGTGAAGTTATTTGCTATGATATCAAGGCAAATGTTGGGGATGAAAACGCGAAACAGGTTTCACTGGATACCCTTCAGAAAAAAACAGATATACTTAGCTTGCACACGCCATGGACCACATTGACAGATAAAATGATAGATGCTCAATTTATCGCCGGGTTCGAAAAACCGTTTTGGCTGTTGAATACCGCCCGCGGAAAGAGCGTGGTCACAGGCCATTTGGTTTCAGCATTAAAAAACGGGAAGATCTTAGGCGCAGGTTTGGACGTACTCGAATATGAAAATTCATCCTTTGAGTCGTTATTTACATCCCGCCCAATCGAATCGTCTGCAGACCATATCGACCTGCCTACTGCACTTGAAGAATTACTGAAAATGGATAATGTTATCTTGAGTCCGCATATCGCCGGTTGGACGGTGGAAAGTAAAATAAAGTTGGCCCAAACCATAGTCGACAAGATTACAGCCGAATTTTCCTAAATTTAAGCGTGAAAAAAACAATCTTTATTTTTAGTACTTTGATCATTGCTTTGTTGGTTTTGTTTCAACTCAGCAAATATTCGGTGTTGTCTGGTGATTTAAATATTGAGTTTATGATTGCCGGAATTGCCCTGATCTTCTTTTTGATAGGTATCTATCTCAACAAAAAAAGTCTTCAGAAAAAAAATATTTTGGATACATCCGGCAAAATTGACGATAAGAAAATTTCAGAATTGGGAATTAGTAATCGTGAATATGAAATATTGGTTGAAATCTCAGAAGGACTCTCCAATAAAGAGATAGCGGAAAAACTTTTTGTTTCTGAAAGTACTGTAAAAACGCATGTTTCCAACTTATATGTGAAGTTGGATGCCAAGCGTCGGACTCAAGCCATTCAAAGAGCCAAAGATATGAACCTCATTTTGTAAATAAGAAATAGTACTATAGCAGGAGGGATTTTGGTACTTTAGTATGAACCACAATTTCGGTAAAGGCCTTAGTTTTGGCTGAAACTATAAACTATATTATTATGAAAAAAGCTATTCTACGTTACGGATTGTACGGAGCCGCAAGTATTTGCATCCTAGTTATTCTCTCCTGGCTCATCGTGGAGAACTTGAGCTATTCGGTACGGGAAATTATTGGTTATGCCTCCATAGTTGTTTCCCTGTCCTTTGTGTTCTTCGGAATCAGGCATTTTAGGGATAGGATCAATGATGGCACTGTAAGTTTTGGTAAAGCCCTGTTATTAGGCTTGCGATAAGCTTTATCACTGCCCTGGCGTTTGGGGTCCTGGATGTGATCTATATTAAATACATCAATCCTGATTTTACTGAAGAATATTACACCCGGAGCCTGGCAAAATTAGAAGAGACCTTACCCGCAGCTGAATTTGAGATCGAACGGGTCAAAATGGAATCGCAAAAAGAGCTGTTCATGAGCCCGGTTATGAGTTTCATCCTCATGTCCATGACCGTATTTGTTATTGGATTTATAATTTCATTACTCTCTGCGATGATACTTCAACGTAAAAAAATAACTACATAATTATGAAGAATAGAGTGACGGGATTAGGGGGATTTTTCTTCAAAACCAAAGATCCCGATACCCTCAAAGATTGGTACAAACAACACCTTGGGTTAAACACCGATGCCCATGGATGCACCTTTTGGTGGAAGGATGACGACGGTAATAAATGCAGCACACAATGGAGCCCATTTAAGGATGATACCGATTATTTCAACCCCAGTAAAAAGCTGTTTATGATGAATTTTCGTGTGGAAAATTTAGTGGAATTACTCAAAGTCTTGAAAGAGGAAGGTGTCACTGTAGTAGGGGAAATTCAGGAATATGAATATGGGAAATTTGGTTGGGTACTGGACCCCGAAGGCAACAAGATTGAACTTTGGGAACCCATTGATAGTGCTTTTTTATAGGAAAATTCCTGGTTTATAAGTATATGAATTCTAGTTGTATATGTTTAAAAAAAAGTCTTATTTTTATAATTCAACTAAAATCCAATAAATTATGTCTGACGAGAACCAAAACGACGAGAACCAAAACGACGAGAACCAAAACGAAGAAAACCAAAACGAAGAAAACCAGAGCGAAGATACTAGCAACCAGGAAAACGACAACGAAGGAGGCCAAGATGAAGGAGGCCAAGATGAAGGAGGCCAAGACGAAGGATGCCAAGACGAAGGAGGCCAAGACGAAGGAGGCCAAGATGAAGGAGGCCAAGAT
>SMVB01023723.1_pt1 | contig 17703 bp, 12 predicted proteins | sample 2456461 | NCBI WGS metagenome assembly SMVB01 (sample SAMN11095934, study PRJNA526329) | marine sediment metagenome | biome: Marine sediment; feature: Surficial sediment; material: Deep marine sediment; isolation source: Hadal surficial sediment | place: Pacific Ocean | collected 2014-05 | depth...
AAAAGCGGGAGCGCCTCTTTCCGCCCCCTGAGTTCCACCTCACCCACCGATCGCGCCTTGAGATGCGGGGGCAGCTCGATCGCCTCGTAGACGAGCTCCGACACGAGGCACTGCTCGTCCAGGTCCTTACACACACCCTCCACACGAGCCGCCGTATTCATCGTATCGCCGTGGAAGGCTAGATCTTTCCTCGCCTCCCCGACCCAGGTCGTGACCACCTCACCACCGTGGATCCCCGCACGGAGGCGAGGGAAGGTATCGTACTGACGCAAATAGTCGTCTCGCCGGCGCTCCAGCAGCTGGACCATGTCGAAAAAGCACTGCACGCAGGCGGCGTCGCGCGTGCCCTTATGCATCCGCCAGGTCACGAGCACGGAATCTCCCGCGTGCTGATACACCTCCCCCTTCCAGGCGAGAATCGGCTCGGAGATGTCGGAGAAACAGTCCCGCAGGAAGCTGCTGTATGCCATATGGCCCAGGCGCTCGGCAATTCCCGTCGAACCGACGATATCCGCGAACAAGAAGATCCGGGTTTCCTCCACCGGGTAGTGGTACCGCCCCGTGAGAAGACGACGGATCTCCCCCGGGTTGTGGAGCTTTCGTACTTGAAGGAAGCCGGTCACCAGAAACGACGCGACGACGGCGAATATGAGATCCCTCCAAAGGCCACCTTCAATAGCGTAATAAGCGATGCCGTCGAAAAGCTCCACCTCGAGAACGATCGAACGATCGACCGCGTTCACGGCGGTCAACGCTGTGATTATCAGCAGCGCGTAGCCTCCGACGCGGACAACACTGAGCTGAGCGAAGGCCATCGTTCGGCTCCAGCGGGGGAGGATGAATTCCTCGCCCACGCCGATGCCGGCACCGATGAGAATGCCGATGGTGACTCCCCGGACAGCCGAAAAAAAGAGCGGCCGCCCGTCGAACTGGCCGATGATGGGACCGAGTACGCCACCGATCACGACTCCCCACAGAGCGAACGCGGCAACCGTACGGAGCCTCTTTTTCACCAGGTTCTTCATACGCCTCACCCATCCCCCGGGGCAGCACGCCTGCGATCAGTGCGGGTTCCTCGGTGCGAGCATGATGGCATGCCGGGATGCGGAAGTCACGCACGGAAGCGGCGAAAGAGTCGGGCCATCAGACGTCCTTTCCGACCTACCGTCTACGTCGGGAACCCGTAGAGCCCGTGAAGAGTTTTGCTCACCTCGATCGAGCGGTTATTTTTCTTTCGATTCACCCCCCCCCCGCGGACACGATCCATGCGACAACTTTCGGCCATCATGTTTACAGACATGGTAGGCTTTACCGCGCTGATGCAGGAAGATGAGCATCGGGCCAAGAGCATCCGCGACCGACACCGCGCCACGCTCCGTCAGTCGATCGAGAAACACGGCGGTGAGATTATCCAGTTTTACGGCGACGGGACTCTCAGCGTCTTCGGGAGCGCCGTCAACGCAGTGTCGTCGGCCGTCGCCGCCCAACAGGCGCTCCAACAGGAACCCTCGATCCCCGTGCGGATGGGACTCCACATCGGCGACATCAACCGGGACGAGGACGGCGTATACGGCGACGGGGTAAACGTCGCTTCTCGCATCGAGGGACTCTCGGTGCCCGGTGCGGTCATGATCTCGGGCAAGGTGTTCGACGAGATCAAGAATCATCCGGAGCTGCCCGCAACCGCACTGGGAGAATTCGACCTGAAGAACGTGCGTCGTCCCATCCGCGTCTTCGCGATCACGGCCCCGGGGCTCGTGGTACCCGACCCGGACTCGATGACCGCTCGGACCGGGCCACCCGAGAAAACCATCGCCGTGCTCCCCTTCGTCAACATGAGCGCCGACCCGGAAAACGAGTTCTTCAGCGACGGTATCTCCGAGGAGCTCATCAACGCGCTGACGCGGGTGGAGGGTCTCCACGTCATCGCCAGAACGTCATCCTTCGCCTTCAAAGGCATGAACAAGGACGTTCGGGAGATAGGACGGGAACTCGGTGTGAGTTCGGTCCTGGAGGGGAGCGTTCGCAAGGCCGGCAATCGGGTCCGTATCACTGCTCAGCTCGTCGACACCAAGGACGGTTACCACATTTTTTCCAAGGTTTACGATCGAGTCCTGGGGGACATCTTCGAGACTCAGGACGAGATCTCCCTCGAAATCGTAAACGAGCTACGGGCCACGTTGCCGGAGAACGGAGAGAAGCCTTCCTTGGTTCGGCAAGTGACCGAACACTCCGAGGCGTACGATGCCTACCTCAAGGGGATGTACTGCTGGAATCAGTGGACGCCCGACGCCGCCCGCCAAGCCGTCAATCACTTTCAACACGCCATCGACCTGGACCCGGACTTCGCCAAGGCGTGGGGAGCGATGGCTCGTAGCCATTCATATCTGGCCGCCATAGGTCGTGCGACTCAGTGCGGAGAGGCCTACGGGTGTGCGCACGAGGCCGCCGAGAGAGCCATCGAGCTGGACCCGGACATCGAGGACTCCCATGAAGCTCTGGCGCTCGTCCGGCTTTTCAACGACTGGGATCTGCCAGCCGCGGAGACCTCCTTCCTCCGGGCGATGGCCATCAACCCGGATTCGGTGGATGTCCTCCACCATTACTCCTTCTACCTCCAGGCGGACGGACGTTCCAAAGAGGCGGTCGCCGTCCTCGAGCGCGCCACCAACCTCGACCCGCTCAACCTGCACGTCCTGGACTACCTCGGGAAAGCACATCTTGAGTGCGGGCAATACGACGAGGCGCTGGCCCAGTTCGACCGGGTCTTGGAGCTGGACCCGGAATTCCGTTCAGCCCTCGAAGGGAAGGGTTGGACGTATTTGCAAATGGGTCGCCTAGACGACGCAATCGACACGTTCACGCGCGTCCGCGATCTGACGCCACACCCCAAAGGCGGTATTACGCCACTCGCATACGCACTGGCGGTGGCAGGGCGGGAGGCCGAAGCGGAGGAGCTCGTGGCGCTCATCGAGGAGCGAGAGCAGGAGGAGCCGGACGTCGCTCTCGACGTGGATTTCGCGGTGATCTTCTTGGGACTCGGAAGAACGGAGGAGGCCCTGGACCGACTTCGTCGGGCCGCCGACAAACGCATCGGCTCCCTCATCTTTCTGCGTAACTCGCCGTTCTGGGAGGGGCTGAGACAGATGAGCGGCTTCGAGGAGTTTATGGAGGAATACGGGCTCTAGTCGCCTACGGCCTGGCCCGCACGATTCATGAGCCACGCCAACTCTTTCAAGGCTAACTCTTACTTTTTCCCGCTTATTTTCCCTAGCAGGTCTTGAAAGCGGGGATCCTCGCGCAACCCGCCCCAGCCACGTACCGAGGTCCCCACAAAAAGAAGCGAGCTGTCCCGCCGCTCAACACCGTCCTCCAAGTGGTGAAACGCCTCATCGAATTCTCCGAGGCCAGCGTGCACCAGAGCCAACTCGAAGCTCACGTGCACCCCGCGTCCGTCCGCGTGCCACTGATGAAGTTCATCCAAACACCCCCGAGCATCATCGACGTGCCCCGCAAGGCCACAGGCAAACCCCAGCGATCCGAGGGCCTTCTCACGCTCGGGATTCGCGATGCGGAGAGCGCGGAACGTGTCTATGGCGGTGGGCAGATCGCCCCGATGCAGCTGGAGCCACCCCCGACCCTCTAAGGCGGGGTAAAAGTCGGGGTCCGTATCGAGCGTGCGTTCGAATCGCTCGGCGGCATCGTCGAATCGACCCGCAGTCGTGTATGCGTTCGCGAGCGCATTGTTATATGGGGAGGAAAGCGGGTCGAGTCGGGTGGCCGTCTCCAGGGCCGAAATCGCCCCATCGGAATCAGGGATAGCACGCATCACGAATGCGTAATCATAGTGAAGCTTTGCCGATCCCGGACTCAGAGCGAGCGCCTTCCGCATGGCGCCGGCGGCGGCCTCGATATCCCAGTCGATGAACATTTTGATAAGGGCCAGGGCGGCAGGGCCCTCGCTGCCCCCCGGAGCCAGTTCCGCGGCTCGGGTGGCAGCTTCACGGGCAGGCTCGACCCCTTCCTCGTTGCTCATGTGTCCTAGTGAGACGAGGAAGGTGTAGGCGTACGCGAGTCCTCCATGGGCCGCGGCGAACCCCGGATCTCGCGAAACCGCTTGCTGGAAGTAATCCAAGGCCCGTTCCACGCTGAGAGCGTCCCATCGGTTCATGAAGAACCGACCCCGCAGGTAGAGGTTGTACGCCTCGGGATCCTTGGTACGCGCTCGCACGAGCGACTCCCCAGCCGTCCCGGGTAGAGAGGCCCGCAATTTCTCGGTGATCTTCTGTGCGATCTCGTCCTGAGTATCGAAGATATCCTCGATGACCCGGTCGTATACATCGGAAAAAATGTGATACCCCGTGTCGGCATCGATGAGCTGAGCGGTGATGCGGACCCGGCCACCCGCCCTACGGACACTTCCCTCGAGAATGTGCCCGACGTTAAGCATGGATCCCACCTCCCGGATGTCGGTTCCCTTGCCCTTGAAGGCGAACGAGGAGGTGCGAGCCGTAACCTGAAGTCCCTCCACCCGCGTCAGCGAATTGATGATCTCCTCGGCGATACCGTCGCTGAAATATTCGTTTTCTTCGTCCGCGCTCATGTTGACGAAGGGGAGTACCGCGATGCTCTTCTGCCCGTTCGCAACATCCGGAGTAGGTCCCTGCATCGGGGACGAGCGTTTAGACTCGCCACGTCGGGGAAAAGAGGCGTGGTCTTCATCGGTCACGGAAAACACCGCCATTCGCCTACTCACGTTCTTGAGGTCGAAGCGCCCGAGGGAACGGGTGAACAACTCCGGCTGGTTCTTGACGTCATCGAAAATTTTTCCAGAGATAAACACTTCGCCCGGCGGGCATAGGCCCTGGATTCGGGAGGCGATGTTGACGCCGTCTCCCAACACGCCCTGCTCCTCTCTCACGACATCCCCGCTATGGATACCGATTCGAAGGGGCACCTCAGGAGGAGCAGACAGGGTTTTCTGGATCTCGAGAGCACAGCGCACAGCCTCAATTGAGCTTGCGAAGATGCTCAGACTGCCATCTCCGTAATGCTCCACCAGTTCTCCCCCGCGTGGAGCCAGGGCGTCTTTCAACACGGCGCGGTGCCGGTCACGTACCTGGCGTGCCTCCCGCTCATCGCGCTGCATCAGGGCCGTGTACCCTACGACGTCGGTGAACATGATGGCAGCGAGCTGCCGCTTCTGTTTTTCGACCATGGCGATCTTCCGCTCGGGCCCGGGGGGTCATGGATCGACCTCCGGCACATCTAAAACGGCTCCGGCGGGTTGGCGGAAACGGACCGGATCGTGCTGGCCACCATCGGAAGCCGAGAACATGCGTACGCCGGCCCGCGGGAAATACGCTACGGCATCAGGTGCACGTGAGACAAGAGGGCATCGCGAATCGGCAGGCCAGATTTCACGAATGGGCCCCGGGTGGGGTCGACCCTGCCCGCGCCTACGGCCTGGCCCGCACGTACTTCACCAGGCGCTGACGCCCAACCTCACCGGCGTAGATGTTGCCCTGGAAATCGACGCCCAGGAATTCCACCCCGGTTCCCGTGGGAATCTCCGAGTCCGGGATGAAGGCGGTCACCCAGCCGGACTCAGCGTCTCCGATCCTGATGCCTCTTTCCCATCCGGGGTTCCACCCCTCGTTGGACATCCCGTCGCCCACGTAGATAACGTCCTCCGTGTCCACAAACACCACACTGGGCCGCCCGAACTGGGTCCAAACGGCCAGACGGTTTCCCTGCTGGTCGAAAATCTGGATTCGATTGTTTCCTCGATCCGCCACGATCACACGACCCCGCGAATCCATCGTGATGTCGTGCGGATCGTTGAAGCTCCCTGGATCACCGCTGAGCGACTCCACCCCGCCCCCCACCTCCAGCAGGAACTCGCCGTCGCTCGAAAATTTGACGATGCGGTTGTTCCCACCACGGTGCCCATCCGAGATCCAAATGTCTCCGTTGGGGGCGACCACCACGCCGGATGGCCCATTAAAATGATCCGGCCCGTACCCCGACACCCCCGCCTCGCCCAGCGTCATCACCACCTCGCCGTCCTGGGTGAGCTTGAAGACCTGATGCCCCAAGCCACGCCTCAGCCCCTCTACTTCTCGTGCATCTCCAGCCGGCGCGCCCTCGGTCACCCAAAGGAAACCCTCATGGTCCAGGAAGAAGCCATGGGGGAACGAGAACATGCCCGCGCCGAAACTCTTCACGACGTTGCCCTCCAAGTCGAACTTGAAGATCGGGTCTTGGTCCGAGAGCGCGCAGTGGTTCGCACCACACCTCGACAGCATCCAGATGTGGCGTCCGTCGGGGTCGGGAAACACCCCGCTGACCACGCCAATCTTCCATCCGTTGGGCAGTTTTTCCCAGCCGTGAACTGCATGATAGGGATTGTTGGCTACGGATTGGGCACCGGCCTCTCCACCCCATATCGCTACCGCCGGGGCGAGAGCGACCATCCACATCCATACCACTCGATTGGAGTGCGACATCACACCTCCTGGGGACTCTCGATGGCTCCCGAACTTCTGGAACCCCGAAATTTAGATCCTCTCCAAGACCCAGCTGGGCGTAAACCTGGTAAGGTACGAACTCAAGATCGTGAAGGAACCCGTCATGAGGAGCAGCCCCATCAGAATGAGCAGTACCCCGGACGCCTTTTCGACCAGCGGCAAGAACCGGCGGAAGCGTGAGAACACGCCCAGGAACCAGCTCAGGGCAAGCGCAGAAACCAAGAAGGGGATGGCCAACCCCAAGGAATAGGAGCTCAAAAGGCTCACTCCCGCCCAGACCGTGTCCTGCGTCCCGGCCAGAGTCAGGATCGCTCCGAGAACCGGGCCGATGCAGGGCGTCCAGCCGGCACCGAAAGCAGCCCCAACGCCTATGGTTCCCAAGTACCCGGCGGGCCTGTCCTTCACATGGATTCTGCGCTCCCGCATCAACGGCGCAATCTTGAAGACACCTGTGAGGTGCAGACCGAGCACGATGATGAGGGCGCCCCCGATCCGGGCGATCCAGACCTCGTAGTAGCGTAGGAAGGCGCCCAGAAAAGACGCCGAGGCACCTAGCGTGATAAAAATGATGCTGAAGCCCGCCACAAAGAGGAGCGAGTGTAGGAGCGTCGCCCTGCGGTCGACGCCCTCCTGGAGCTCCTCCAGACTCATGCCGGTGACGAACGACAGGTAGCTGGGCACCAGAGGCAGGACGCACGGCGACAGGAACGACAGCACCCCCGCCATCAACGCGACCAAAAGACCCACTGAATCGTTCATCCTCTACTCAATCCTTTCATCCCTAGAGTCCGAGGGGTTCGAATCCTGAGCACGAAACCGGTGCCACACAGCACGAAAACCCATCACGACGCCGAGCCAGGCAAGCAAAAAAGCTAACGCCCAGCCGAACACCAGCGGGAAAAAGCCCACCACCACCGCAGACGAGATCGCGATGATCGCGACCGTCCCGAGTATCGTCCGATCCTCCCGGCCCAGCGTGCGGTGGCCCGCCAGGGCGTCGCTGAACGATACGCCCGCCCGTACCAACTGGGGGAGCCGCCACGGCCTCAACACGGTCTCCCGATCCATCATAGCCTCAAGGCGCTCCGTGAGCTTTCCCTCGGGCTCCAAGGGCGTCGAAGGCAGTCCCTGGAGCATCGGGATCGGCTCGACCGGTTCGAACGCACGCGGAGGGCGTCGTCCTGGAAGTACGATTTCTGAAGAAGACGCGAGGTCGGCCAAAAAGATCCCCTCGAGCTGGCCTGCCAACGACGCATCCCAAATGCCCACGTCGATCTCCCAGTTCCCAAGGAGGCTCCAGGCGTTGAGGTTGCTCGAGCCCACCCTGCACCAGAGTCCGTCCGCGACGGAGGTCTTGGCGTGAATCATCCCACCTTGCCATTCGAAGATTCGCACGCCCTGTTCGAGCAAATATCGGTAGCCCGCTCGCGAAAGTGTCCCGACCAAGGGCCAGTTATTGTTGGCCGGTACGAGCACCCGCACGTCGACCCCGGACTGGGCCGCCTCGACCATCGCTTCAGCCACCGCCCCAGGTGCTACAAAGTAGGGGTCGGTGATCCACAAGCGCTCCTGTACCATGGCCGCAACCAGCGCCACGGTCCGAAGAACCCGGCTTCGCCGCGGCTCGCCTTCGATGAGCCAAACCGATGTATCTCCCACCGGTTTGGCCTCTTCCTCCGCAAAATAGCTCGGGAGGGGTTCACCCATGACGTCCCAGATCCGGCCGAACGCCCTGCTGGCTGCCGTTACGGCAGGTCCTCGAATTTCGATACCGGTGTCACGCCAGGGGGCGACATTCCCGGTTCCGGCCCACTCCTGGCCGATACAGAACCCGCCGGCGAACGCCACCTCTCCGTCTACGACGACCAGCTTTCGGTGATCCCGCTGGAATACACCATAGGGATCGCGGAGCGAGGGGCGGTTGAAGGCGCGCACCTCGACCCCCGCGCCGCGGAATACCCGCCAGTAGCGCCGCGGTGTCGCCCAGCACCCCACCCAATCATACAGGACCCGTACCTCCACCCCCTGGCGAGCCTTTTCCAGGAGGACATCCCTGAACGCCCGGCCCACCGGATCGTTCCGGATGATGTAATTCTCGAAATGCACGTACCGCGTGGCTCCGGCGATCGCCTCCAACCAGGCGTCGAAGGTGACGGGTCCGTCGAACTGGAGAGAAATCGAGTTTCCCTTGATTTCCGGTGAGCCGGTCGCCCGTTCGAGCGCTTCCTTCGTCAGGCCGCCGAGCCCGCCTTCGGCGGTCTGTGGGAGATCGGTGGAAGGCGCCGGCTGTAGGCCGCCCCTGGCAAGAGGGACAGCGGGTTTCTCAGCGGAACTCATCGAAAGACGGCCGTCGGGTAACCCCGGCCTCTATACGGTCTCGATCGGGCAGGAGAGTCCCTGCGATGTAACCTCGACGCCGGACGCGATGCACTCCCGGCAGAGACCGTAGATCTCGAGCTTGTGGCGCGTGGGCCGAAATCCGTGGAGGGCCGATACCATGGCTTCGATACGGTTCACTTCGGCACTTTGGAACTCGATGACGGCGCTACAGTTCAGGCAGATGAGATGCTCATGAATCGGCTCTGCCGAGAGGCGGTGTTCATACCGCTTGAATCCCTCACCGAAGTCGAGCTCGGCCACGAGCTTGCTCCGCACGAGCAGATCCAGAGCCCTATAGATGGTCGCCTTGCCAATCCGGTGACCATCTGATTTGAGCACACCCTCGATCTCGTCCACAGAGAGATGCTCGCCCGATCCAAACACCACCTCTGCCACCGACTCCCTCTGGTGGGTAACAGGGAGTCCCTGCTCTCTCAGGTAGCGTCCGAAGAGCCGGACGAAGGGAGCCGAGTCCGGGCGCGCCTTCACGTCTCTACCGGCTCCAGCAGCTCGGCGTCGAATTCGTCCAACAACGCCTTGAGCTTCGTCGGGTCCCCGGCGATCTCGACCACCCGGGGCTCCCCGAGGTCCATCTCGCTTCTACGCGCGACGCCCTGCATCACCCGCGGCAAACGGTCCGGCGGGGCCCGGCCTTCCTCGGTGATACCGTTCACAACCGAAAGGCCGGCTCCCGTGCGTTCGGCGGAGTAGGGCGCCGTGTACAACCGGCGCGACCCATCCTCGGCAAAGCAACTCGCAGCCACCAGGCCCCGCTCTTTACGTCCGAGAATCAAGGGCGGGAACACCCAGAGCCGATCGATCTCACTCTCGCCCAGGCGGCGCGCAATCATCTGAAGCGTTCTGGGAATGGCCTCCGGTACTCCCGGGTCCCCTTCGTCCTTCACGAGCATCCCTCCACTTTTCTGCCGTCTCCAATCAGGCGAAGATAGCAGAGATATTCTACTGCGCCGACCGCGATAGCTCCACAGCCTCTCGCGTTGCGTGGGTCACGTCCTTTCGAACCTGGTCCATTTTGCCCTCGATGAGCGCCCCCGCCGCCCTCACGTGTCCTCCACCGCCGAACCGGCGCGCCAGCACGTTCACGTTCACCGCGCCGTTGGAGCGGAAGGAAACCTTGATCCCCTTCCGGGGGATCTGGCGAAAGAGGAGCCCAACCTCCACGCCCTCGACGGAGCGGGGGTAGTCGACCATCCCCTCCAGGTCGTCGGGGATCGCGCCGAGGGCGTCGAACTGGTCCGCCGGCACGGTCATCCACGCGACCCCCGCTTCCTCGTCGACCTCCAAAAAAGCCAACGCGCTCTCGAGCAGATGAAACCGGCGGCGCGGGACGGCGCCGTAGATCCGGCGGTAGGTTTCATCGGGACTGACCCCGCGGCCAACCAATTCGGCAGCGATCCGGAAGCTGGTCGGGTGGGTATTGCTGAAGCGAAACGAGCCCGTGTCCGTCATGATGGCCACGTACATTGCAAGGTCGCCGATCGAAGACCAAGGCCCCCCGGCCCGATGGATGAGGTCGAATACGAGCTCACCGGTCGCGCAGGCATTGGCGTCGCGGAAGGACAACCCCTCGATGGCCCGATCCCCTGGTGGATGATGATCGATCACCACGGTCGGAAGACCATCGATCAGCGGCCTCACCCTTCCGATGCGAGGTACCTCTCCCGTGTCGAGCACCACAGCAACGTCCGCACCGTCACAGAGTTCTTGCGCCTCCGGGGACGTCGAGTCCACGACCCACGATTGGTCGGGTATAAGGAAACGGAAGGACTGCGGAATCGGTGTCGGATTCACGATGTACGCGTCCGTCCCCTGTTCCCGAAGCCAGGCCGCCAATGCGATCTCAGACCCACACCCATCGCCGTCGGCGTTGATATGGGTGGTCAACACCGCCGTCTCCTTACCCCGCAAAGCCTTCAGAACAGAGTCGATCGCCTCGAACCTGACCTCAGCGGATTGATAGGTCATGCATTCCTTTCTTCCACAGCCTTCCTCCACAGTCTTCTCTAATGCGGTGCACGCGGCAGACGTTTCCTGACCTTGGCCCAGGTCGATGCGAGGTGGACCACCCGTGGCGTTGTGACCCCACGGACCTGCGCATGTTCAAGCGCCGCGAGGAGGGCCGCGGGTTCGTTGGGGTGGTAGTCCAGCTCCACCCATGCGCCCGCTACTTCACCCACCATATGGGCGTCGGAGCCCGCCCCCCTCGGCTTTGACCAGCGAGCGGCGAGCTCCTCTCCGGGCTCATTGAGGTGGCCCGGATGTAGTCTCGCGTTGAAGACCTCAATGATGTCCACCAGCGGAGCGAGCTCCTCCGCGTAACGGCCACCACCCCCTTTTCCCCGCGCGTAGGGGTGCGGCAAGTAAACGAGTCCTCCTTGATCCTTCACCCGGCGGCATACTTCCCTGGCGGGCGTTCCCTTCGGGATTTCCTCCTCGAGGTATAGCCCAATGACGTCGATCCCCTCTTTGGTCCTGACCTCCTCACCAGGAATCACCGAATCCGGGAATGCATCCGCCATCTCCAAGGCGGTGGCGACGCGGTTGTGATCCGTGATCGCGATGCGCTGAACCCCTCGCGCCGCGGCGGCAGCAATCACGCGCCGGGGGTCTGAAAGACAGTCGAAGGACGCCCGCGTATGCATATGCATGTCGATCCGCAGACGACCCTCCTTCGGCTTCGATCCTGCCACTGCATTCCTCCGTAGGTCGGCGAGCATCACCTGGGCTCGGTCCTCCAGCGCTTCAAGGTCCCCATCATTGACCAGTACGTACGTGGCGCGTGCTCGCTTGAGTTCCGGATCCATCTGCGCACCCATGATCGCCCGGGCCCTCTCTGCGCTGAGTCCCCGCGTCTCGCGTAGGCGGTCCAACCGAACGCTCTCGGACGCATCGACGAAGACGGTGGCGTCGAAGTCGCCTTCGAGCCCCACCTCGAAGAGTAGCGGAATCTCCGATACGCAGATCGCCTCCTGGCCGGCTATCCGCTCGCGCATCCACCGGTCCCGGAGGACCCGGATGCGAGGGTGAACGATCGCCTCCAAACGGTGCCGGGCCTCCTTGTCCTGGAAAACGAGAGACGAAAGAGCACCTCGATTCAACGAACCATCGTCTTCCAGAATTTCTTCTCCAAAGGCCTCTATGACCGCGGAGAGACCGTGAGAGCCCGGCTGGACCACCACGCGTGCCAGCTCATCGGCACTGGCCACCGGGACACCAACCTCCTTCCAAAGAGCGGTTACGGTCGATTTGCCGGAGGCGATGTTCCCGGTCAAGCCCACGGATACGGTGTCTCGCTCCGGGGGAGCCTTGAACAAGAGCCCTTTGACGAACAGAACCAGCGCGACGAGCCCTACGGCTACGATCGTCGCCCACCCTATTCCCATCGACCCGACTCCGATCTCCCAGCCGCGGGCAGCCGCGTACGCGATTCCCAGTCCGAAAAAGGCCCACCCTGCGATCCCGAGGAGATCGAAGGCGAGAAAGCGCCGGTACGCCACCGACGTAGACCCGGCGACGAGCGGCATGAGGGTGCGCATGAACGGGACCATTCGAGCCAAACTCACCGAGTATCCGGGGTGTCTTTCGAAGAGTTCGAGGGTCCGGTCCTGGTGCCTGCGGGCCAAGCGCGCGATCCGGCCGCTCCCATGGAATACGCGGCGACTTCCCCACCGCCCAACCAGGAACCCGACCGAGTCGCCCAACACCGCTCCGAGGACGGCCGCCCCTGCAACCGCTGCGAAGCTGAAGTGCCCTTGGAGGGCGAAAGCGGTCGCCACGATGAGCGTGGGCTCCGTGGGGAGGACCAGCCCTATGATCAGGGCTGTTTCAAACATTGCCATTCCACCCACGAGCCACGGGCCGTATAGCTGAATATTCGAGCCAATCCACTCAATCATCTTGCGGGCGCCGACTCCCGGCTCAATCGAGGGTTGGAATACTAAAAAGGCCGTTGCCAAGAATAGAGGATGTCGTCCGTGCCTCCTCTCTCACCATCCGGACCATCCGATCGAATTGCGAAGGAATCGGCCCACGCCTGATAGGAATAGGTCTTGCCCCACGGATCGGTCGCGGCATCGCCGGTGAAATTGGCGACCAGCCAGGCATTCCAGCTACGCGTGGCCGGAATCTGGTACGTCTCGCGAGCCTCCCTCCGCACGGATCGAGCCAACGTATCCATCTCCCGCTCGGCGTTCCAAACGAGCATGGGTTGAATCACGGGCATGACTTCTTCGATCATCATTTCTCGACTGTCGGGAAAATACAAAGCGGCCACGAAGCCGAGGATGATCAGGAGTATGAGCCTGGTTACCACTTTGCGCTTTCCTTCATGCGGCTACGCATGTCGGACCCCCAACGGAGGTACCGCTCGAGATCCCGCGAAGGTATGGCCGTGCCGTTTCGCCCGTAAGCGGTCTCCATTCGCCATCTCATGAAGGCCTTCGACGGCAGGGGCAAAAAGGGCGGTGACCGGTACCACTTGTTCGACCTGAAGGCCCACGCCGCCCCCAACATGGCGGGAATGAGCCACGGCCGCCGGATGGCGACCCTCGCCAGGCCTAAGTAAAACGATCCCATACCGTTTCTCACGTCTGGTACCCGGATAAATGACCGGAAACATATATGTGGTATGAATTTAGCCCTCGTCCCTAGGCAATTCAATGATATTTGATCCGTATTTTCGCCCAAGGACCTCCTCGATGGTCCCCCCCCACCGCCGGGGCTATGATACCTGAACTCGATCGCAATGGAGAATTTGAGTGTCGAATCGCTTGGCCGAAGAGTCCAGTCCGTACCTGCTCCAACACGCCGAAAATCCCGTCGACTGGCGCCCCTGGAGCGCCGAAGCGTTCGACGAGGCCCGGCGCAGGGACGTGCCGGTGCTGCTCTCGATCGGCTACTCCGCCTGCCATTGGTGCCACGTGATGGAGCGGGAGTCGTTCGAGGACCCGACCACCGCCGAGCTGATGAACGAGTCCTTCGTCAACATCAAGGTGGACCGTGAGGAGCGTCCCGACATCGACTCCGTCTACATGAAGGCGGTTCAGGCCATGACCGGACAGGGTGGATGGCCGCTCACGGCGTTCCTCACCTCGGACGGAGAGCCCTTCTTCGGAGGGACATACTTTCCGCCGGAACCCCGGCCCAATATGCCCTCCTTTCGGCAGATCCTGGAGTCGATCCGGAGCGCCTACGACGAGCGGAGGGAGGAGATCGTCCGAAACGCCGCGGAGTTGAAGGAGCTGATGGAAAAGAGCTCGGCCGAGCGGACGGAAGGGCCGGTAACGCAGGAAGGGGAAGCGCTCACCGGCCCTGCGCTGCTCGATCACTCGTTCCGTTTCCTCGCGTCGCGTTTCGACCAGACCTACGGCGGCTTCGGTGGAGCACCCAAGTTTCCACAGCCGGTGACGCTGGAGTTCGCTCTCCGGGTGCATGCGCGCACCGGCGACCCCGAGGCGTTGGAAATGGTGACACGCACGCTGAGTGCGATGGCGCGCGGCGGGATCCACGATCACCTGGGGGGTGGCTTCCATCGATACTCGGTAGACGCCCGTTGGCTGGTTCCACACTTCGAGAAAATGCTGTATGACAACGCCCTGCTCGGACGTCTGTATGTGAACGCCTATCAGGTGACCGGCGACCCCGAGCTCCGGTGGGTCGCCGAAGGCACGCTGGAACATCTTCTCACGGACATGCGTGCACCGGAGGGGGGATTCTACTCCGCGTTGGATGCCGATTCCGAGGGGGAAGAAGGAACGTTCTATATCTGGACTCCCGCCGAGGTACGCGCACTGCTGGACAAGGAGACGGCCGATCTTTTCATGCGCTGTTATGACGTCAGTGAGGCGGGCAACTTCGAGAAAAGCAACATTCTCCACCTGCCCCACGACCTCGGCGCCGTGGCCAAGCGCGAGGGTATGAAACTCGAGGCTCTGCGAGAGCTGCTCCAGGACGCGAGGCAAATCCTTTTGGAGGCCCGAAAACTCCGAGAGCCACCTTTTCGCGACGAGAAGATCCTCGCAAGCTGGAACGGGATGGCAATCCGAGCGCTGGCCGAGGCGGGGGGTGCGTTGAATCAGCCGCGCTTTCTGGAAGCAGCGGTGAGCGGGCTCGATTTCCTGCTCGGAAGCATGCGGGAGGGTGACCGGCTCAGGCGATCCTATAAGGACGGTACCGCACGGATCGATGCGTTTCTGGAGGACTACGGCGGAGTGGGAAACGCGATCCTCAGCGTGTATGAGGCGACGCTCGAGCCTCGCTGGTTGAAGGAGGCCGCGTGGATTACGGAGCGCGTGGTGGACCTCTTTTGGGACGACAACGACGGCATCTTCCATGACGGCCCCAAAGATGGTGAAGTGCTGACCGTACGGGCGCGGGACCTCATGGACAACGCGACCCCGTCGGGAAACTCCCTGGCCGTGGAGCTCTTGATTCGGAGCGCTCATCTGTTCGGAGAGGAGCGACACCGGGACATCGCCAATCGAGTCCTCGACAGAGAGGCCGGACTCATGGCGCGCTTTCCCTCAGCGTTTGGCCGCTTGCTCGGAGCGCTCGACCGGACCGTGGCTGACCCGGTGGAAATCGCGATCGTGGGCGCGCGCGACGATTCCCGCACGCTCGAGCTGCTCCAGGCGGCATTGAGTCCCTACCTCCCGAACCGAACCATCGCGGGCACCGCTCCGGGTGAGGCCCTCCCTTACAGGCTGCCCGTACTCGAGGGACGCGATCGTGGAACGGAGCCAACCGCCTATGTTTGCGAGCGTTATGCCTGCAAGGCTCCAGTCTTCGACGCTGTCGCGTTGGCGGAGCAACTGGACGGAGGGTAGTGCTCCTCTGGACGGAGGATAGCGCTCCTGTCGGACCGAAGGTTTTACTATCTTATGGATCACACCCTCGGACCCCAACTTCGCCGGGAATAGATGGCAACCAAGGAGCGAGAGATCACCGAAACTCGGGACTCGGAGGATCCTTCCTCCGAGTGGCTCCTCGAGGCGTACCGCACGATGGTCACCTCCCGGCGGGTGGACGACCGGGAAATCAGCCTAAATCGTCAGAACAAGACTTTTTTCCAGATTTCGTGTGCGGGACACGAAGCGGTGCAAGTGGCGATGGCCGATCACCTGAGGCCAGGGTACGACTGGTTCCACCCCTACTACCGCGATCGCGCGTTGGTGCTGGCGTTGGGTCAGACTCCGTTGGACCACCTTCTCGGCGCGATCGGTGCCAGCGACGATCCGAACAGTGCGGGCCGCCAGATGCCCTCCCACTTCTCCGATCCGGGGATTCACATCGTGACGATGTCCTCCCCTACCGGTACCCAATTCCTCCAGGCGGTCGGCGCCGCGGAGGCGGGGTACCGAATCCCGCTCATTCCCGAGCTACAGGGAAGGATCGAGGATTTCGAGGAGGACGAGGTGGTCCTCGTGTGTTCCGGGGAGGGAGCGACGTCGGGGGGCGAGTTTTGGGAGGCCCTCAACACGGCGTGTAACCTGAAGCTCCCCGTAGTTTTTCTCATTGAGGACAACGAATACGCGATCTCGGTTCCGGTCGAGGTGAACACCGCGGGAGGAAGCATCTCCAAGCTCGTATCCGGCTTCCCCGATCTCTTCATCATCGAGTGCGACGGCACGGACGTGCTGGACAGTCATCGAGCGACCGGCAAAGCGGTCCGTCACTGCCGGTTGAGAAGGGGCCCTGCCCTCGTGCACTGTCACACGATCCGTCCCTATTCGCATTCGTTGTCCGATGATGAGCGCATCTACCGGCCCGCCGCCGAGCTGGAAGAAGCGGCCACCAAGGACCCGCTCCTCCGGACCCGGAATCTCTTGATGGAGCGCGGCGTGGCGACCGCAGAAGAGCTCGACCGCCTGGAAGAAGAGGTCAAGACCGACGTGGCGGCGGCCGCCGTCGAGGCGAGCTCCCGCCCGCAACCGGAGCCTGAGACGGCCCTGCTCCACCTCTACTCCGAAGAGGTCGATCCGACTTCAGAATCCTTCGACACCGAGGACTCCCCGGATTTCGGGGACGGACGCGCCCTCACGATGGTCGATCTGCTCAACGCGTGTCTTCAGGATGAAATGGAGCGGGATCCCCGCATAGTCCTCTTCGGGCAGGACATCGCCGACGCGTCTCGGGAAGGGGCGCTCGACGAGGTGAAGGGTAAGGGTGGGGTGTTCAAGGTCACCCACGGGTTGCAGCGGCGATTCGGTGGAATCCGAGTCTTCAACGCGCCTCTAGCCGAAGCCAACATCGTCGGGCGGGCCATCGGCATGGCTCAGCGAGGCCTCCGGCCGATAGTCGAGATCCAGTTCTTCGACTACATCTGGCCGGCATTCCAGCAGATTCGAAACGAACTGGCCACCATCCGCTATCGCTCCCATGGGCAATTTTCCGCGCCGGTTGTGATCAGGGTCCCATACGGTGGCTACCTACGCGGGGGAGGACCGTATCACTCTCAGACCGGGGAGACACTGTTTACCCATACACCGGGCCTTCGAGTCGTACTTCCCTCGAGCGCCTTGGAGGCGAACGGACTCCTGAGAACCGCCATCCGCTGTGACGACCCGGTCATCTTCCTCGAGCACAAACACCTATATCGGCAGGTCCACAATAAAAGTCGCTATCCGGGGAAGGACTTCATGATCCCCCTCGGTAAAGCAAACCTGATCAGGGAAGGATCCGACCTCACCATCGTGACCTGTGGCGCGCTGGTCAAACGCTCCATGGACGCCGCGAAGATCGCGTCGGAAGAACATGGAATCGAGTGCGACGTCAT
>SMVB01283064.1_pt1 | contig 17703 bp, 17 predicted proteins | sample 2456461 | NCBI WGS metagenome assembly SMVB01 (sample SAMN11095934, study PRJNA526329) | marine sediment metagenome | biome: Marine sediment; feature: Surficial sediment; material: Deep marine sediment; isolation source: Hadal surficial sediment | place: Pacific Ocean | collected 2014-05 | depth...
ATCGTGCTGATCGCGTGGCGCCCGACCGGCCTGATCGCCGAAAAAGTCAGCGAGCGGGTGTAGCGCCATGGCCGAGCCCTGGATGCGCCGGCTGATCTGGTTGCTGTGCACGGTGGCCGTTACGGGCTACGCGATCGTGATGCTGACGGTGGAGTCGGAGTTCGCGGTGCTGGCTCTGCTCGCCGCCGCGGTGGCGCTCGTGGTGACGGCCGGGCGCACCGGGCTGGGCGCGCGAATCAGCGGCGCCTTCGCCGACGACCGCGCGCTCAACGGCGCGGCGGTAATCGGCGTTTTGGCGCTGACGGCGGCGTTTTATGAAGACCATTTCGCGCTGCTGATGGTGGCCACGGTGCTGCTTTTCGTGGTCGTCTGCCTCGGTCTCAACATCCAGTTTGGCTATGCCGGGATACTGAACTTCGCCGGCGCCGCGTTTTTTGGCGCGGGCTGCTACACGGCCGCGGTGCTGACCCGGCATACGGCGCTGCCGCACCCGCTGGTGATCCTCGCCGGCGGCGTGGTCGCGGCGCTGCTGGGGTCGCTTTTGATATGGCCCGTGTTGCGCACGCGCGGCCATTACGCGGCGCTGGTGACCATTGCCTTCGCCCTGCTGTTCAAGACCTTCCTAGAGGTGAACGACGCGCTGGGCGGGCCGCAGGGGCTCAAGGTCGCCGGCATGAGCGTGTTGGGTTGGGACTTCAACAGCAATATCGAGATCGGCGAGGACATCGAAATTTCATTCTACGTCAATTACGTCGTCGCCGCCCTGGCGTTGTTGGTGCTGGCCTTCACGTTCACGCGCCGCCTGGAGCGTTCCTGGATCGGCTTGAACCTGGACGCGATCCGCCTCGACGAGACGGCCGCGGCCTGTTTCGGCATCGACATCGCGCGCTGGAAAATCACCGCCTTTACCGCCGGCAACATGCTGGCCGGCATGGCCGGGGCGCTGTACGGCATGATGGTGGGCTTCATCGCGCCGACCAGCTTTACTTTCGGCGACTCGTTGATCTTCGTTTCCATCGTGCTGCTCGGCGGCATCGGCAGTCCGTGGGGCGTGGTGGTGGCGGCGGCGATCGTGGTGATGCTGCCGGAGAAGCTTCAGATCATCCAGGAATACCGCTTCCTGCTGTTCGCGGCGCTGGTCATCATGATCTTGCTATATCGCCCGGACGGCATCGTGCCGCGGCGCTTGCGGTCTTATTTTCCGGGCTGGCGGCCGCGATGAACGGGGAAGGACCCTTGCTCGCCCTGGAGGCGTTGACCATGCGTTTCGGCGGCGTGGTGGCGCTCGATTCCCTGTCGCTGGAAGTGAACGGTGGCGAAATTCTGGGCCTGATCGGTCCCAACGGATCGGGCAAGACGACCTGCTTCAACGTCGTGACCGGCATCTACGCGCCCAACGCCGGGCGGGTGATGTTCGCGGGCCGCGAGATTTCGCGCCTGGCGCCCCAGGCGGTCTACCGCGCCGGTATCGCGCGCACCTTCCAGCGCTCGCGGCTGTGCCTGCCGCTATCGATTTTCGACAACCTGATGATCGGCGACCACGTCCGGCTCGATCACGGCCTGTGGTTCAACCTGGTGCGCCGGCGCGCCTTCAAGGAGCAGATGGAGCGGAACTTCGAGGAATCGCGCGGCTTCATCCGCACCTTCAATCCGGCGCTGGCCGAGCGCATGTTCGACGCGGTGGCCACGTTGCCCATGATCGACCGCCGCCGCATCGAAATCTGTCGCGCCCTGATCGGCCATCCCAAGCTGTTGCTGCTGGACGAGCCCTCCGCCGGCATGACCCAAGACGAAACCCGCCAGTTGATGGACGATATTCTCGACGTACGCCAGCGTATGCCGGGCCTGACCATCGTCATCATCGAGCATGAGATGGGCGTGATCGAACGGGTCACCGAACGTTGCGTGGTGTTGAACTATGGCCGCAAGATCGCGCAAGGCGCATACCGGGACGTCGCCGCCGACCCGCAAGTGCGCACCGCCTATCTGGGCGACGAGACGGTGTCGTGAGCGTGCGCCTGGCCGTCCAAAACGTCTTCACCGCCTACGATAAGGCGGATGTGCTCGAGGACGTGAGCCTTGTCGCCGAGGCCGGCGCGATCACCTGCCTGCTGGGCTCCAACGGCTCCGGCAAGACCACCTTGATCCGCTCCATCCTGGGACTGACGCCGCCGCGCGCCGGGACAATCCGGGTTGGCGATACCGATATCACCGGGCTGGCCACCCATCGCGTCATCGCCGCCGGCATCGCCTGCATCCCGGAAGGCCGCAAGGTGTTCCCCAAGCTCACGGCCGAGGAGAACCTGCGTCTCGGCGCCTATCAGGAGCGCGACGACACGGTCATCGGCGCGCGCCTCGACGACGTGTACGACATTTTCCCGCTGCTGCGCGACCGGCGCCGCCAGTTGGCCGGCACCATGTCGGGCGGCGAGCAGGCCATGGTGTCGATCGGCCGCGGCCTGATGCGCGCGCCCGCGCTATTGTTGATCGACGAACCTTCGCTGGGCCTGTCGCCGCTTTACGTGCGGCAGAACTTCGACATCATCCGCCGCATCAAGGAGCGCGGCATCACCGTGTTCCTGGTCGAGCAGAACGTCCGCCAGACGCTCGCCATCGCCGATTACGGCTACGTGCTGTCCAAGGGCCGCGTGGTCGCCTCTGGCGCGGCCGACGAGTTGCGCGACAACGAACAAGTCCACGCCGCCTATTTCGGGTGAGGGCGGTCGTCCGGTGTCGCCGCCCAACGGCGACGGCTCATCCTTCGACTGAGCCCAGGATGAGGTTCTTTAATTATTTCAATCCTTTACACTCTCATCCTGAGTTGGTCGAAGGATGAGTAACGGGCGTTAGCCGGTGGCGACGAATATCTCCCGCCTTACTCCGCCGCTTCGGTGGCCGCGTGTTCGGCCAGGGCCTCCTCCAGTTCGGGCGTCATGCGGGCGATGCCGCGGCGCAGGAAGCTTTGGCGCATGGCGTAGCCGTTGCCGCCGTGGGCGATCATGTCTTCGCGCGGCGTCGGGTTGGTGACTTCGGGCCACTGGCCGGGTTGCGGCGCCGCGCCCTCGTCGGCGATCGCCATCGGGTCGTCGTCCTCGATGGCCGGCGTCTCGAGCAGTTCCATGCAGTCCCACGACGCTTCCAACGGGATGTTGTTGGGGTCGAAGAAGTAGATCGACCAGATGATGCCGTGATCGACCGCGCCGTCCACCTTGAAGCCCGCGGCCTCGAGCTTGTCCTTGAGCGCGAACAGGTCCTCGCGGCTTTCCACCGTGAACGAAACATGGTCGAAGCCGAGCGGCTTGTCGGTCATCGCGCCGTGGAACTTGTGCTCCATGACGCTGGCGCCGGCATATTCGAAGAACGCCACCATGTCGTCGCCGAACTTGAAGAAATAGTGCCGGTAGCCGTCGTGCCCGATCCCCGCCACCAGTTCCATTTCGAGCAGGTCGCGGTAAAACCGGATCGTCGCCTCCATGTCGGGGGTGATGAAGGCCAGATGGTTGATGTTCTTCAGGGTCATCGTGTTCTCCCTGTGAAACGGGCGGTTGTCGCGTTGCCGCAGTCTATCACGCCGCGCCGATTTTTTCCGCGATGGCGAGGGTGCGGTGGACGGAACGGAGCACCGGTTTTTCGATCAGCTTGCCGTCCACCACCACAAGGCCGCCCTCGGCCTGGTCGAAGGCGTCGATGACGCGATGGGCATAATCGAGCGCGGCGGCGTCGGGGCTGAACGCGGCGTTGATGGGGTCGATCTGCTTGGGGTGGATCGCGGCCTTGCCGGTGAAACCCAGCGCGGCCGAGGCCGCGGCCTCGCGCGCCAGCCCGTCGCTGTCGTTGAGGTCGAGATAGGGCACATCGATCAAGTCGACGCCGGCGCCGGCGGCCGCGTTGACCAGCCGCCCGCGGGCGTAGAGGAGGGGCTCCCACGCCACTTCGCAACGCAGTTCCGCGGCCATGTCCACCGCGCCGAACAGGATCGAGTCGATGCGGCCGCAGGCCCGCGCGATGTCATAGGCCGCGTCGAGCGCGTCGTTGGTTTCGATGATGACGTGAAAGCGCATGGCGGCGCAGCGCTCGATCAGCAGCTCGTCGAGAAGGCGCACCTCGGCCGCCGATTTGGACTTGGGCAGCATCACGGCGGGCGGTGGGGCCTCGCATTCGAGCAGCGCGAGCACGTCCTTGAGCCCGTCCGGCGTGTTCAGGCTGTTGATGCGCACCACGATCTCCGCGCCGCCGGCCGCGGGCGCTTGCGCGAACAACTCCAGGGTCTTGGCGCGGGCTTCGTCCTTGTCGTTCGGCGCGATGGCGTCCTCGATGTCGATGCACACGATGTCGGCGCCGGTCGCCAGCGCCTTGGGCACCATGTCGGGGCGCAAGCCGGGCACGAATATCAGACTCCGACGGGGTTTAATCGGCGTTTCGCTCATCGGGGCGCCCCTTCAAATATCAATGATTTGGCCTTTTCGCCGACCGTGGCGCGCCGCCTCTTCGCGTCTTCTGCTGGTATTGGCGCCAGGGCGCGTATAAAACGCCGTCGCGTCGGATGTTAGCCGCCCGCATTCGCCGCACAAGACATAATTGGCGCGGCATATTGTATGGCGAGGTTGGGAATGAAGATTCTGCCGAACACGGTGCCGCGGACTTACGCCGAGATCGAAACGGGCGTCTTGTTTCTTGCGGATTTTGGTGACGCCCGCGTCGGCTTTGGGCTGAAATGCACCGAACTTCTGGAGGATTCGCGCAGCGCGGACTACGGTCTCTATCTGGGCCCGCCGAGGGACGGCTTGACGTACCCGACGTTGTGCGAACTCGACGCGGCGGCGGAGGTTCTCGACCTCGGGACCGACTTCACCATCGCCGGCGCCATCGACAGCGCGCAAGTCGTCCTCGGTACGGTCGATTCGATCTATCGCGTCACCGGGCTGGTGCTGATCGGGGACAGCCGGTTCCTCCGGGTCAACGGCGGCGTGGGGGAAGTCTTCAGCATGTGCCACATCGCCTTGCCGTCGTGCCAACTCACCCAAAGGCTGCCCAGCGGGCCGCGCGCCTTGTTCACCGGCTGGGAATTGCGCCGCGGCGCCGAAGGTCAAGCGGGTGGCGAGACGACGCTGCTGAGGATCGAGGGCGCCGGCAAAACCGGCTAACCCGTCAGTTCGACACCGTCTCCTTGTGGGCCGCGCCGACGCCGTATTCCGCCATGAACGCGATGAATGCTTCCGGTAGCATCGGCCGGCTCAGCAGGTAGCCTTGGATTTCGTCGCAGCCGATTTCGCGTAGAACCGCGCGCTGCGCCACGGTCTCGACGCCTTCCGCCAGCACGCCGAGACCGAGGCTGTGCCCTAGATGGGTCACCGCCTGGGCGATCGCCCTGTCCTTCGAGTTGCGCGTGATGTCCTGGACGAAGGAGCGGTCGATTTTCAACGTCCCGACCGGGAAGCGCTTCAGGTAGTTGAGCGATGAATAGCCGGTGCCGAAATCGTCGATCGACAAATGAATGCCGAGTTCGACCAGACGCCGCATGGTCTCGGTGGCGGCCTCGGCGTCGTGCATCAGGGCGGTCTCGGTAATTTCGAATTCCAGAAGGCTGGGATCGATGCCCGCGCCTTCGATCGCGGCCTGCGCTTTTTGCACCAATTTTTGATCGCGGAACTGCGCGGCCGACAGATTGATCGAGATCGGCACCGGCTGGAGGCCCCGGTCCGTCCAGTCGCGCAACTGCTGGCAGGCGCGATTGATCACCCATTGGCCGATGGTCAGGATCAAGCCCGTGGTTTCCGCCACCGGGATGAAATTCGACGGTGGCACCAAGCCAAAGGACGGGTGCGTCCAGCGCAACAGCGCCTCGGCGCCGACCACCGTGTCGTCGGCCAGCCGGACCTTGGGTTGATATTCCAGGTGAAACTGGTCCCTGACCAGGGCGAAGCTCAGCCCGTCGGCCAGGGCGCGGCGCTGGTCCGCGTGGGCGCCCAGTTCGGACGAATAGAACCGGAACGTACCGCGACCTTCGCCCTTGGCGCGGTACAGCGCCATATCGGCGTTCTTGAGCAACTGGTCGATATCGGTCGTATCGTCCGGGTAGACGGTGATGCCGATACTGCATCCGGCGTGTAAATGGTGGCCGTCAATAGTGGTCCGGCGCAACAACTCGGCGCCGAGGCGTTCGGCGAGTATCGATGTCTGGTCCACCGATTCGAGTTCGGTCTGGATGACCGCGAACTCGTCGCCGCCGAGGCGCGCGACGGTGTCGGAGCCGCGCAAGCAACGGCGTAGCCGCGCCGCGACCTCGCGCAGCAGCGCGTCGCCGACCACATGGCCCAGGGTGTCGTTGACATGCTTGAAATGATCCAGGTCCAGCAACAGCACCGCGACGCGGCCGCCCTGGCGCCGCGCCTGGGCCAAGGCCAGCTCCATGTGGTCGCGGAACAAGGCGCGATTGGGCAGTTTGGTCAGCGGATCGTGGTGGGCGAGGAATTCGATCCGTTGCTCGGCGTTCTTTCGCGCCGTGATGTCGGTCGCGATGGAGATCAGGCCGCCATCGGGCAGGCGTTGTTCGTTGATCAGCAGATAGCGGCCGTCCGGGCGGGCGACCTCGAACGGCCCATCGGGTTCGCGGAAACGCTTGAGCCGCTCTTGTAGCCAAGGTTCCTCGCGGCCCTCGGCCTCGGGGAATTGCCCCGCCGCCACGGCGGCGCGCAAAAAGTCCTCGTAGCGGATGCCGGGCTTACGGAATTCCGCCGTTGCCGCGTCGAGTCCATGGCTGACGCCGTTGGCCATGACAAGGCGGTCTTCGGCATCGTAAAGAACCACCGCGTCCGAAAGGCCCTCGATCGCCATAATCAGGCGCTCCCGGGCCGAGAGTGCTTGTTGCTCGGCCTCGACCTGCGCCGTGACATTGCTGCTGGCCCCGCGGTAGCCGAGGAAATTGCCGTCGTCGTCGAAGACCGCGCTGCCGTGAACCTCGAACCAGTGAACGGCCCCGTCCGCGTCCGGCCACGCATAACGGAAGCCCCGGATCGGCTTTCGCGCGACCACGTCGTCCTTGAATTGGCGCCAGCCGTCATTCCCGGCGTCTATGCCGGGGATGTCCCAGCGGCAAATGCCGAGAAGCTGGTCTATCGGCAAGCCGCCCGGGGGGGCGCTGGACAGAAAACTGAAGCGATGTTCGGGATCGGTTTCCCAAATAATGTCGCCGAACGCGTGCGCCAGTTCCTTGAACCGTTTTTCGCTTTCGCGCAGCGCCTCCTCGCGCCGCTTCAGTTCGGTAATGTCGCTGGTCACCATGACGATGCCGCCGTGCGGCACCCGACGTTCGGTCAGCCGCAGCCAGCGCCCATCGGTTTGCCGGACTTCCAGCGCGCCCGTGGGATTGCGGTGGTTCGCCAGACGGCGCCGTGCCCATTCCTCTTCCCGGCCGATCGCCGGAGCGATCCTTTTGCGCCGCAAGCGCCCGCGCATGGTGTCTTCGAAGTCCGCGCCGATCTGGAACAGGTCCGCGTCGTCGGCGTATAGGTCGTACATTTTGCTGTTGCACAACACCAACCGGTCGTCGGCGTCGTACAGGCAGAACCCCTCGGAAATGCTTTCTATGGCGTCTTCCAGACGGTCCTGGGCCGATTGCGCGCGGTGCTCGGCCTGGATTTGCGCCGTCACGTCGGAACCCACGCCCCGGTATCCCTGGAAGACCCCGTCGCCATCGAAACGCGGCTTGCCGCTGATCTTGACCCAGATATTGTCGCCGTCGGGTCGCTGTCGCGGGTAAACGAAATCACGGAAGGGGCGGTGGTTTTTCAAGTCCGCGTCGTGCGCGGCCCATTTTTCAGGATTGTCGCGGATGTCTTCGGGTGACGCCAGTTCCCGGCGGGTTCGTCCCGAGGCGACGAGCCGGCGTTCATGGCTGGGGCCGGTGAAGCGCCCGGAATCGCGGATGAAGCGATATTCGGTGTCGGTCTCCCAATACCAGTCGAACGATGCCTCGGCGAATTCCATGAAATTTTGTTCGCCTTGCGCCGGCGCGTCAGGGGCGGGCGGATCCGGCCACGGGGTTCCGCTAAGCCCGGCGACGCGCGCCGTCACGTCCGTCCAGCAGCCGACGAGCTCGGCGCCCGTGCCCGGCCGGCCCGCGGCCAGGCTGATCTCGTCCTTGATCCACCGATAGGAGCCGTCGCGACAGCGCAGGCGATAACGGTGGACGGCGTTCGACATGTCGGGCGTGGCCGATACGAAGGCATCGTACCGCGCGCGGTCGTCGGGGTGGACGTGATCCCGCCACCAGTCGGGCTGGATCACCTGGTCGGCCGCGTGCCCCAGCAAATCGGACACGTTGGCGCTCAGCCACGTCAGCGCGCGCCGCGAACCCCCCGGGCGCGCCAAATAGAACACACCGGTCGCCTCGGACAATACGTCGCGAAGCCGCCCCGCCGCCGCGCCGCCGGCCGATCCCGCTTTTCCTTCCCGCTCGCTCAAAGTCGATCCACCAAATATCCATGGTTTCGGGCGTTGCCACCGCTTTGCGCGGAGAGTCATGCGTTGACGCCGTATGGATAAATATTTGGGGCGAATCAGCGACTTGGCCAGTCGGGCCTGGGTCGATCGGAAGTAACCTGATAATTTTTATGGGTAAGCCGCGTTCAGGTCCTGGCGGCCATCGGGTGCCGAGACGCGTGGCTCGGAAAGCGCTATTGTTCCGACGTTCGACGTTCGGAATGGCGCCGTTCGACCCGACGCCGGCTTTCGCGGCGCCGTTCCATGTGTTGGCCTTGCCACCATGGCGACAGGTCGTAATGACGCACCGCTTCGATGTCTCCGGGCCTTTCGCTGTCCACCTTGACGATCCAGCGCGTTTCCCCGAAAACATCGATCGACACCAGAGCGCACGGGCGACCCTCGAGGTCCATCCAACAGCCCGCGGCCTCGTATTGAAGCGTGTAGCTGTCTTGCCCGGAACTGAGATATGCTTCGGGCGGACCAAGGACACTTGCCATGGTAATCCTCCCTCGTTTCAACTTATGCGCGGGTCCGAAGATGCCACCACGAGCCGCTTATTTGGCCGTATTATAACAGCGTTTGGCGTCGGACGCGATTCTCTGTCAAGTTGTCGTATCACGATGAAAACGAGTCAAAAATTCGCCGCGTTAACCCTGTTGTTCGGACTGGCGGCCGCGACCGGGGCGGGGGCCGCGCCAGGCGAGTTGCATACGACCGCCAAGGACCGGGTCAACTTGCGCCAGGCCCCCAATACCGGGGCGCCGATCGTCATGCGGCTCGAACGGGGCCGTAAACTGCTGGAACTGTCGGGGCGCGGCGAATGGGTCAAGGTTGGCGTGTTCCGAGCGGTCGGCAAGGTTGGATGGGTGCATCGGTCCCTTTTGGCCCCGGTGGTCCGCGCCACGAAACCGGCCGCGGTCGAACCGCCACCGCCACCGCCGCCGCCGGACCGTATCGTTTTCGTGCTGGAGTTGAGCGGATCGCCCGCCATGGCATATGTTGGCAATTGCCGCCTGGGCGGGCGGGACGGCGGCGAGCGCAAAGTTTCCTTGCGCGGCCTGATCCCCAAGCGGTATGAATTTCGCGGCGATTTCCTATCGTGTCGCGTGCAGAAGTTCGACGCGCTAGGCCGGCTCAAGGCGCGCTTGTACGCGAACGGAAAACGGGTCGCCTACGCGACCACGGCGGCGCCGTACAATTGGGTTGGGGTGCGCGGTGACGGGCCGTGGGGTCGGGCGTCCGGTTGGCGCGGCACCCAGAGACTGGCGATAATCCGCGACGCGGAAGCGTTGGGCGCGGCGCGCTCGCGTGACTCCGTCCCGCCATTTTCGAGCCCCATCGTTCCGCCGCTTTCCGGCGCGATTATTCCGCCACTACAGTGAGGCGGCCAACCGGCGTTCGTGGCGGTTTGGGATGGTTGTGTCCGGTGCCGCGTGGCCTATTGTCATGTCCGAGCGGCGCGCGGTTCATCCATGGCGCGAGAATGAAAAATTTTATTTTAGTACTCTCGATCTTGGTATCTGTTTTCGTGGTTTCCGGGTTGGCGCGCGCCCAGCCGGTTTGCGACATGGCGCCGGAATCACCCTACAGAATGGACGTTAAAATCGAGGTGCCGCCGGTCCAGGTCAATCGCGGCCTGGGCCGCGACCAGCTCACCGCCATGGGCCCGCACGGCCCCAACAGCCAGGTGCTCGGGCTGATGAATAGAGAGCTCGAGTTGAGCATGGAGCGCGAGTACAGCTACGTGCCGCTCGAGGATCAATTTTGCTACTGGGTCAACAGCGTCATGGTTACATTGCGATATCGGACGCTCGAGGTCTATGTGGCGTCCGAATATTCACCGCGAAGCTGCGCTTATCAGGCGATCCTTGCTCATGAGCAACGGCATGTGAAGATCGCCAGGAAATACGTGACGCGCTACGCGCCGCGCCTTCGGTCGGTCTTGACATCGCTTCGCATCCCGAAGCCGGGATCGGCCAGGTTGACGCCCTCGATGGACCACGCCAGGGCCGAGATGGATACCGTGTTCACCGAACTGCTGGCCCCGGTCTTCGAGGAATTGAACGTCGAACACCAGCAAGCGCAGGCGCGGGCCGACCTGCCGCAGGAATACGCGCGCGTCCGCCGGCGCTGCAAGAAATGGTGAAGCTTCTCTAATGAACGACGTGGGCCGGCGTATCCGATCCGGCGAGACGTGACAGCCGGTCGAGAATATATTCCAGATCGGTCGACTCGATTTCCTCGTATTGGGTGAGGATGCGCTCGATCATGCGGCGGCTGAAGGTCTCGCGGTCGTCCCCCGCGCCCTCGGCCTGAAGTTCGTCGGCCACGTGGACGGCGACCTGCACCGCCGGATACAGCTTCGATGGCAAATTAGCCGCCTCGAACAGCGACATCAGACCCAGCGCGCCGCTGTCATGAATCAGAATTCGCGCGTTGCTGGTGGGGACATTGGCCCGCCGCGCCAGACTGGCCTCGAAGAACACCATGTCTCCGGTGCATAGCGCGCGCAGGATGAGTGACGGCGTCAAACGGTCGTTGTCGTGCAGTTGCTTGACCAGCCGCTCCACGTCGCGTTCCGGCGAGTTGGGCGACAACAGGCCACTGACCGCGCGCTCGCGAACCCGGAGAATGAGGTCGGCGGCCACGTCGGGGTCGAATTCGTGGTGGCTCATCAGGTGGTCGCGAAGCTTGTCCGAGACCATGGTCACCAGGCGTTCGGAGACCGTCACGGGCAGCTTGGCGCGGTGCGTCAGGCCCGACTGGACCTTCTCGCTGTCGCCGTGGTTGTCGAGGATGCGTTGCATCGATTTCTCGGAGATCCGCGCGCCGTCGTTGGCCGCCAGATTGGACACCGCTTCTTCGACCTTGGTATCGATCAACGCGTCGCAGACGATTGTCGACACGGCTTGCCGGGTCGCGATGGCGATCTGCTTGGCGGCGTTGTGGGAATCGATGATTTCGATCAGGTCGTCGTCGGTCAGCATGCGCGAGGCTTCGAGGATCGGCAGGGCCACCGTGTCGACGTCGCGCGCCAGCGACATCGCGACGTCGTGCGGCATCAGCATGCAGTCCTTCAAGCTTTGCGACAGCGCTTCCCGCACGCGCACTTCGGCGTCGTTGACCATCAGGCGCAGAATATCCTCGGCGATGCGGCGCTCGGACGCCGTCATCACGCCGTCCTGCAGCTGGGCGCCCAACTTGCGCGCCGCGTCGGCGCGGGCGCCCTCGGACTTGTCCTTGAGCAATTTCGAAACGTCGGTTTGCGTCAGATATTCAGGCATTCACTTCCCCACTCACTGAGAGCGTTTGAACCGCCGGCTGGGGCGCGTTGGGGCGCGCGTCGAGGGTGGGCCGGTCGATCAACAATCGGACCATGGCACGGCCTTCGATAACGTAAAGTGACGCCGGTCACGTTCGGCCGCGTTTACAGCGGATCGGGATCGCTTCAAAGCGCCGAAAAATCGATGGGCCGGTGGCGGTCCAATCGTCGTTCGACCGGTGGCATGGGGTATTTGAGGCCGCTGGCGCAGTTGAACAGCACCGCCGACTCGTCCGGGCTGACCTGGCCGCTGGCCAGCGCCTGTTCGTAGGCGGCGAAGGTGGCGGCGCCTTCCGGGCATAGCAGGATGCCCTCTTGCGCCGCCACCTCGGCGCGGGCGGCCTCGATGGCCTCGTCGGAGACGGCGATGGCGAAACCGTCGCTGTCACGTATCGCGCGCAAAATTAAAAAGTCACCGATCGCCGCGGGCACGCGGATTCCGGCGGCGAGTGTGTGCGCGTCGGGCCACGGCTCGGCATGGTCGGCGCCCTGTTCCCATGCCTTGACGATGGGCGCGCAGCCGGTCGCCTGGACCGCCACCATGCGCGGCCTTTTGGCGTCAATCCAACCCAACCGGCCCAACTCGTCGAACGCTTTCCACATGCCGATCAAGCCGGTGCCGCCACCGGTCGGATAGAAGATCACGTCGGGCACGCGCCAGCCCATCTGGTCGGCCAGTTCCAGCCCCATGGTTTTCTTGCCCTCGATCCGGTAGGGCTCCTTCAGCGTCGAGGCGTCGAACCAGCCGGTCTCGGCCGCGCCGTCGGCGACAATTTTCCCGCAGTCGTTGATCAGGCCGTTGACCCGGAACACCGCCGCGCCCTGCAAGGCGATCTCGCGCAGGTTTATCTCGGGCGTGTCGTCGGGGCAGAACACCGTGCTTCGGATGCCCGCGCGGGTGCAGTAGGCGGCCAGCGCGGCGCCGGCGTTGCCGTTGGTCGGCATCGCCATGTGTGTCACGCCAAGTTCCTTGGCCATGGACACCGCGAGGCACAAGCCGCGCGCCTTGAACGAGCCGGTGGGCAGGCGTCCTTCGTCCTTGATCAATAGTTCCTTCGCGCCGAGGCGGCGGGCGAGACGTGGCACGGGCAACAGCGGTGTCGCGACTTCACCGAGACTGACAATGTTCTCGGCGCGGCGGACGGGAAGGAATTCGCGGTAGCGCCACAGACCCGCCGGGCGTCGCGCCAGCGCGTCGCGGTCCAGCGCGCGCGCCATGGCGTCCAGGTCGTAGCGCACCAACAGCGGTTTTCCGGCGCGCGACAGGCCATGCAACCGATCGGCCGCGTGGACTTCGCCGGTGGCGGCGCACGCCAGCTCGGTAACGAAGGTCCGCTCGCCGTCCATCACGCCTCGCCTTCGATGGCGACCAGGATGCTGCACGGCGCGTGTTCGAGGATATAAGCGCCGACGGATCCGCTCCACCAACGGAACAAAGCGCCCTTGTGCTGGTGGCCGACCACGATCAAGTCGGCGCCGATCTCGGCCGCCACCGCGCAAATTCGTTCGGCCGGTTCGCCCTCCGCCAAGCGGCTTTGCGCGCTGAGGCCACGCGCGCGCAACTCGTTGACGCCGTCTTCAAGAATCTGTTCGACCAGTTCGCGCTCGCGGTCGGGCAGGCCCGTCGGCGCGATGGCCTCGGCCAGGTGGATACCGCTCGACGGCGCCATCACCGCCAGCAGACAGATTTTCGCCCGACACGACAGACCCAACTCGGTGCCCTGACGCAGCGCCACGCGACCCTCGCGCGTGCCGTCATAGGCCAGCAAAATGGTGTCGTACATGTCCCCCCCCATCGCGCGCGGCCTGCTCTCCGGCCCCTTACCCCGCAGCGGGTTGGCGCCTTTGGCGACGGAATAGTAGCAGCAACGGCGCGGAAAACAGAGCCACGAACATCAACGCCTTGAAGTCGTTCAGATAGGCGATGGTCGCCGCTTGCCGGGTGATCTCCGCGTTCAACGCGGCGCGCCCGGCCGGTTCCGCCAAGTCCCACAGCGCGGGCACGTTCGGCGCGCGGAACATCGCATTATACGGCGTGACGTTTTCCGCGATCACCGAATGATTGATCTGGGTATTGCGGATCAACATGCTCACGGTGATGGAAATACCCATGCTGCTGCCGAGGTTGCGCATCAGGTTGAAAACCCCCGCCGCCTCGGTGCGGGAACGCGGCGCCATGGTGGAAAACGCGACCGTGTTGAGCGGCACGAAGAACAGCCCAAGACCGAAGCCTTGGACGCTTCCCGTCCAGACGATCGTATCGATGCCGACCTGGTTGGTAAATCCGGTCATCTCGTACAGCGACCAAGCCACCATCCCCAAGCCGACGAACATCAACAGGCGCGGGTCGACCTTTTCGATGGTCCGGCTAACGAACATCATGCCGATCATGGCGCCAAGGCCGCGCGGCGCCAGGACCACGCCGACGGTGATCACCGGGAAATCGACCAGGTTCTGGAGGAACGGCGGCATCAGCGCCATGGTGGTGACCAAAAGGCCGCCGAATATGAATATGAACAGCAGCCCGACCACGAAATTGCGGTCGCCGAATAGGCTCAGGTCGATGAACGGCCGGTCGCTGGTCAGGGAATGGACGATGAACAGATAGGCCGCCAAGACGGCGATAGAGGCCTCGATGATGATTTCGGTGGAGCTGAACCAGTCCTTGTATTCGCCGCGGTCGAACATGATCTGGAACGCCCCGATGGCCAGGGTCAGCAGGGCGAAACCGAATATGTCGAAGCGCCGTTTGCGGTCGCGCTTGGTTCTGGGGACGACCATCATGATGCCGAGGAACGCCAGCACGCCGAACGGCAGGTTGATGTAGAACACCCAGCGCCACGAATAGACTTCCGTAAGATAGCCGCCCAGCGTCGGTCCCAGGATCGGCCCGATCATCACGCCCACGCCCCAGATCGCCATGGCCGAGCCGTGCTTTTCGCGCGGGAACGTGTCCAGAATGATGGATTGCGACAGCGGCACCAGCGGCGCGCCGAAGGCGCCCTGGATCAGGCGAAAGAGAACGATTTCCTCAAGCGATCCGGCAATGCCGCACAGCGCCGAGGCGGCGGTGAAGCCGGCCACCGAGACCAGGAATACGCGCTTGCGGCCGAAGCGCGCGGCCAGGAACCCGGTCGTCGGCATTATGATCGCGGCGGCGATGATATACGACGTCAGCACCCAGGAAATCTGGTCCTGGTTCGCCGACAACGAGCCCTGCATGTTGGGAAGCGCGACGTTGGCGATGGTCATGTCGAGCGCCTGCATGACGGTCGCCAACATCACGCAGCCGGTGATCAGTGCGCGATGCCGGGCGGTGCCCTGGCCCGCGGACGCCTCGCTCATTCGGTCCCCGTGATCCAGCCCAGGGCGGTCCTGGTGAAATCGGGCAACACCCGTTGATGACCGGTATCGATTTCGACCCTGACGCTCATGCCGATACGCAGCGCCGATGTGTCGCCGTCGCCGACGAGGCGGAATTTCACCGGCACGCGCTGCACCACCTTGACCCAGTTTCCGGTGGCGTTTTGCGCCGGAAGCAGGGCGAACTCGGAACCGGTGGCGGGGCTGAGGCTTTTCACCTCCGCCGGCCATTCGCGGTCCGGATAGGCGTCGACCCGAATGGTGGCGGGTTGACCCACCGCGACATAGGTCATGTCGGTCTCTTTGATATTGGCCTCGATCCAGATATAGCCGGTCTCGATCAGGCTGATCAGGGGCACGCCGGTCTTGGCGTAATCGCCCGGGCGCAGGGCGACGTTGCCAATGATGCCGCTGGCCGGCGCCATGATGATGGTGCGGCGCAGTTCGAAATCCGCCTGTTCCTTGCGCGCCTTGGCTTCGAGATAATCGGGATGCCTGGCCGCCGCAAGGTCGGGCTCGCCGCCCAGGCCGGCAAGTATGCGCGACAGTTCCTGACGCCGCGCCGCGACCTGGTTGCGCGCCACGTCGAGGCTGTGGCGGACCTCGTCGAGGCGCATCACCGAGACGACCTTGCGCTCCGCCAGCTCTTCGTGGCGGGCAAACTCTCGACCATAATAGGCCGCCGTGGTTTGGGCCAGCTTGAGCTCTTCCTGTTTCTGACGGTAGCTCGCGCGCAACGCCGCGACCTCGTGGACAACCCGCTTCATCTGGGCCTCGGCGCGGTCGAGGGCGATCAAGTAAGGTTCGTCGTCGATGCGGAACAGCAGGTCGCCTTCGCGGACCCGCTGGTTTTCACTGACCGCGACTTCCACCACCGTACCCGGAACGAAGGCGCTGACCGCCACCTTGTCGGCTCGCACGGAAGCATTCTCGGTGGTTACAAAGCGGCCGCCGCTGAGGTAAAAATAGGTCCCCGCAAGGGCGGCCACCACCACGCCCAAGGACAAGAAGAACGTCCGACCAATGCGCCGCAGCCAACGCCGGCCCGTCCCGCGAAGGGGCGCGCCCGGGTCGGCCATGGTGACGACCTTCGGTTCCTCGTCGTTTTGTCCCGCCGCCAGGCTCACAATTCACACCGTCCACGGGCGCCCACGGGCGCCAATTGGTAGATCAAGATGACAAGGTATACTTTTTCGCGCGGTTTTGATGGGTTTATGGCGAATAGCCGGTATGCCTGTCGCTCACAACGGGGCGCACGCGATCGCGACTCAAATCCACGCAGACCGGTCGATATGCCGGCAATTGACGCGCGGGTCGCGAAAAGTCGGCCGCGACCGGCTCTCGCGACCCGGGTAAACGGACGAAGGCGGCGCAGGGCAAGACTTTGCCGTAACGACGCCGTCGCGCCATTTCGGATCGCCAAGCGTACGCGGACCACATCAGTCGTTGAGGATCGGCCCGGTCCCGCCTCGCCGGCACTGACAATTTGGCATGGTTTCGGTCGCCGGCCGTGGACGGCCGCGCTCGCGCGACTCCGTCCACGTCGTGGCCGGCACCGGTTCGGTGGTTGCTACGCTTCCGAGATCGGATCGGTGCGGGCCAACTCGGCCAACAGATCGCGAACATGTTTGCGGATGCGATCGTTGGGAAGCCGGTAATAGTGGCGCACCAGATTGAGCGATTCCCGCTTGGTCATGATATTGTCGTTGAAAGGAACCGTATCCTCCCGCAAGCCGGCTGGCGCGCCGGAAACTTCCGGCGGCATGTCGTCGAAGAAGAACGACACCGGAACGCTCAGCACCTTGCTGAACTGGAACAGGCGGCTGGAGCCAACGCGGTTGGCGCCGCTCTCATATTTCTGAATTTGCTGAAACGTCAGCGTCACCGCCGCGCCAAGTTTTTCCTGGCTCATACCCATAAGGGTTCGGCGCAGTCTTATCCGTCGTCCCACATGGATATCGACAGGATTTGGTTTCTTCATTCGTTATAGCTCCTTTACCATCGTTGTTTTTGAAAACCTCGTTCGGTTTCGATCCGACGAGGTTCGCTCCCGGAGGCGTCGCCGCGCGGCTACAACAGTCCTAGTGATTTGAACGAGTTGTAGCCGTTCTTGGCGATCACCAAGTGGTCGTGCACGGTGATCCCCAGTGCCCTTCCAGCCTCGACCACCTGATTCGTGATTTCCCTATCCGCCTTCGACGGCGTGGGGTCGCCGCTTGGATGATTGTGGACCATGATGATGCCGCTGGCGCCCAGATCCAGTGCCCGGCGCACCACCTCGCGCGGATAGATGGTGGTTTGGTCCACCGTGCCGGTCTGCAACACCTCGTCGGCGATCAGGATGTTCTTGTGATTGACGAAAATGATCCTGAACTGTTCCGTTCTGTTATGCCGCATCGAGGCGCGGCAATAGTCCAAAAGCGCGTCCCAGCTTTCCAGCATCGGCCGGTCGATGACCCGGCCGCGCAAGGCGCGCCGCGTCGCGGCCTCGACGATCTTGAGTATCGTGACCACGGTCGGGTCGTCGCCACTGA
>SMVB01450808.1_pt1 | contig 17693 bp, 15 predicted proteins | sample 2456461 | NCBI WGS metagenome assembly SMVB01 (sample SAMN11095934, study PRJNA526329) | marine sediment metagenome | biome: Marine sediment; feature: Surficial sediment; material: Deep marine sediment; isolation source: Hadal surficial sediment | place: Pacific Ocean | collected 2014-05 | depth...
CCTCCGGCACTCGACCATGATGACTGAACTATTCGCGGAATACGGCCTTTTTCTGCTGAAGACCGCGACGATCGTGGGTGCGGTCGTCGTCGTGATCGGTGCAGCTGCGGCCGCTGGTAAGTCGGCAAGTCAGCACGAAGGGCTCGAGGTCGAGAACCTGAACGAGAAATATCGGACGCTGGCCAGAGAGTTGAAGCGCGCCTTGATGAAAAAGGCCGACAGGAAGAAGGAGGCCAAGGCCGAGAAAAAGCGCGACAAGGCAGACGCCAGGTCGGGCGAGGTCCGGCGGCGCGGATTTGTCATCGATTTCAAAGGTGATCTGATGGCCAGCGCCGTACCGTCGCTGCGCGAGGAGGTCAGCGCGGTTCTTGCGGTAGCCCGGTCTGATGACCAGGTGATCGTGCGGCTGGAGAATCATGGTGGGGTCGTGCATGAACACGGACTCGCTGCATCGCAGCTCGTGCGTATACGCGAGAGGCAGATTCCGCTGATCGTCGCGGTCGACAAGGTCGCGGCGAGCGGTGGTTATCTGATGGCCTGCGTGGCGAATCGGATCGTCGCAGCGCCCTTCGCGATTCTGGGATCGATCGGGGTGATCGCACAGATGCCGAATTTCAATCGGCTCATGGACAGTCATGGCATCGAATTCGAACAAGTCACGGCGGGCCGGTACAAGAGAAACGTCACGATGTTCGGTGTCAATACAGATGAAGACCGCGCCAAGTTGAAGGAGGAGCTGGAGGACGTACACCGACTCTTCACCGACGCGGTGAGCAGATACCGCCCGGATCTGGATCTCGATCAAGTCACGACGGGTGAGCACTGGTACGGCGTCCACGCGCTGGAGCGGGGTCTGGCTGATGAAATCAGAACCAGCGATGAGCTCTTGGCGGATCTGGCGAAAGACTTTGATCTGTATCGCGTGTCCTACAGGGTCAAAGAGCCCTTGCAGAAGCGCCTCATGCATAGTCTCGAGGGGGTCTTGGAGAAGGTCGCCAGCATGGGTTGGCGTCGTCGCTTCGAGTCGCGCCTGCCTCGCTAGTCCGGCGTCGATACATCGACCCCCAAAGAGCGTGAGCTGCCCAGTCCGACCGTTCGGTGGGTGGCCTTTGAAAGAAATGAGAAGGAATCAAGAGGCAGGAGGGACCCCATGTGTGACGAGCAGACCGCTCGCGACAATGAGAAGTTCTTTCGACAGCGAGGGCGTCTGTCCCGAAGGCAGTTCAATACGCTGACGGCGGGCACGGCGCTATCGATGATCCTGCCACGAGCTGCGCACGCGCGGGACGTCACTGAAAATGAGGTTCTCGTCCTAACCCCGGATGGATCGGCGGATTGCTATTTCGTTCATCCCGCGAAAGGCAAATATCCCGGCGTGATCATCTGGCCAGACATTCGAGGCCTGCGGCCGGTCTATCGATTGATGGGCAAGCGCCTCGCGGAGTCGGGTTACTCGGTCCTGGTCGTCAATCCGTATTACCGCAGCGCCAAGGCACCCGTTGTCCCGGAGGGTGCGAGTTTTCAAGATCCCTCGATCCGCGACCTCCTTCTGCCGATGGCCCGAGGATTGACGGCGGAGACGCAGACGACCGACGCCCGAGCCTTCGTGAGCTTCCTCGACGAACAGGTCGCCGTCGATACTGCCCGAAAGATCGGCACCACGGGCTATTGCATGGGAGGCCCCATGACCCTGCGAACGGCCGCGGCCGTACCGGATCGGATCGGTGCCGGGGCCTCGTTCCACGGGGGCAGGCTTGTGATCGAGGGCGCGGACAGCCCGCATCGGCTCGTTCCCAAGATCAAGGCATCTTTCCTGTTTGCGATTGCGCAGAACGACGATGAACGCGATCCCGAAGCCAAGAGGGTTTTGCGGGAGAGTTTCGACAAAGCGGGATTGCCTGCGGAGATCGAGGTCTATGAGGGAGCCCTGCATGGCTGGTGTCCGCCGGATTCCGCCGTCTATAACGAGGCGCAGGCCGAGCGGGCGTGGGCGCGCTTGTTGGCGCTGTTCGAAACTGCCTTGGGCTAACCCGCATTATTCGTGAATGCCCTGCTGCGAACGCCCAAAGCCCTGAATCCCCACGGCCTCCCAGGCCTCCCGGATTCCGCACGCCTTCGGCGGAGCGATTGCACTCGCCTACTATGCGACGCCACGGGCCACCATCGACATTGACGTCAACGTGTTTATCGAGTCGGACCATGCAGCCGATGTGCTTGCTGCGCTCGGCCGTCTGGCGCGAATCAACCCACCTAAAGCGATTTGGCGCGGCTGAAGCGGGAGGGGCAGGCGCGGATCCTTTGGGGGTCGACTCCGATTGATCTCTTCTTTTCCTATTACGCCTATCACGACGAGTGCGGCTCGCTGTGGATTCCGAAGCCGCTGCTTTACATCGAACTTGCCGGAACCACCAGCGCCTTCGCGATCGGTTCGAAGACGCCGCGCACCGCCTCGGCGTCGGGAGCGACTCCCAGCGCCACGATCTGGTCCACTCCGATGTCGTGATAGGCCATGAGGTCGTCTGAGGTCAGATCGCGCCCGGGCATGACGGTGATCTCGATTTCGTCACGGGTGCGGTCGTTCTCTGCGAGCAGCACGTCGAGTTCTTTGAGGAGCGTCGCCATCTGCTCGGGCGATTTGCTGGCAGCGTTCCAACCCTGGCCGATCTCGGCGACCCGGCGCAGGGCCGGCCGGCTTTCGCCGCCGAATATGAGGGGCGGATGGGGCTGCTGTACGGGCTTCGGTGCGAAGCGACAAGCGGGCAGCGAGTAGAATTCATCTTCGTAGGCCGAGGGATCCTCGCACCACAGGGCTTTCATGACGGCCACGTAGGATCTCGTGCGTGCGCCGCGGCGCTCGGTCGGCGTGCCCAGGGCGCGCATCTCCTCGGCAAGCCAGCCGACGCCGATCCCCACGTCGAGCCGTCCGGCGGACAGCACGTCGAGCGTGGCAATCTCCTTGGCGGCGTAGATCGGATTGCGCTGTGGCAGGATCATCACGCCCGTCCCGATTCGAATTCGCTGGGTGTGCGCGGCGAAGAAGGATAACACCGGGAAGGGATCGAGCACGTTTCCGGTCGATCCCCCGGGCATCTTGCCATCTTCGGAGTAGGGATAGTTCGGCTCGTACTCGTCGAAGAGCACGGCGTGTTCGGGAACCCAGAGCGAGGCGAAGCCGCATTCCTCCGCCACGCGGGCGATCTCGATCGTGAGTTCGGGGGAAGCCAGCTCAGCGGAGAGCGGTGTGAACAGTCCGATTTTCATCTCATCTCCCTTGGCAACCCCGTCTGCGGTCCCAATCAGTCCATTGTTCGCCGGCTTGCCGTGAGGCATCGCGAACTCGTTTGCGGGCCGCCTGCCGAACAAGTTTCGACAAGCGAAAGGATCCTCTTGCTATGTGCGGGCTAGAATATGCGAACCGATCCTAGCACCTCGACCGGATCCTTTCCGGAGTAAGGTCGTGGTTCGGGAGGCGCGCGAGGTTACGCTGAGCGTGTTTGGTTGAGGCGAAAATGTCCTACGACCGACCCGAGCGCGGTTCCTTTCGCCGAGCATGCGCGGCGCTTCGAACAGGGGTATCCCTACGGTGACACGCCGAATGAGATTCGCGAGGGGCTACGCGCGTTGGGACTCGCGAGAAGCCTGAGTCATGACGCGTCGGGGGGCTCGGGCACGCCGCCGCCCACCCCGGTCGTCTGACCGGCAATCGCGATCTCGGGCGGAGCGCCCCAGGCCGCCGGCCCGTAGGGAAAGGGGAGGCTGGCGCCATCGACCAGGCCGGCCCAGACGCTGAACTGCGGCGCGTCGACCGTCCGGCCCGAGAAGCTCATCGGGTTCGGATGGTCAGCGAGGTAGGCGCAGACGGCGCCCGGAACGTCGACGCTGACTCCATGGGTGCCGTCGATTCCCTGCTGGCTCGTGATCATCACCATGCGTTCGGTGGCGACGACGCCGGGCTCGAGATTGATGACGGCAATTCCCTCGCCGCGGAGCTCCTTGGCTAGCCCGAGAGTCGCCCGATTGATCGCAGCCTTCGTGATGGAATAGAGCAGTGGCCATCCGCCCGCTCCGGGCAAATCGCGGGTTTCGTTCTGGCCCGCGCCAGAAGAGATATTGATGATGATGGCACCGCCCTGTTGGCGCATGCTGGGCAGGGCCTTCTGGATCAGGAAGAGGGGGGCGACGACGTTGGCGGCGAAGGCGCGATCGTATACTTCGATCGGCGTGTCCGCGAACAAGCTCATTCCCTCTCCGTAGTAGATGCCGCTATTGACCAGGATATCGATCCGACCGAACTCACGGAGCGTTCGCTCGATGGCGGCGGCGCAGGACGGCCGATCCAGCAGATCCATCTGACAGGTCAATGCTCTGCGGCCTGCGGATTCGATGTCTCCGGCCACGGCGTCGAGGCTGCCGGGAAGTCCTCCTGGAGCCGATCCCTCGTGCACCGTGCGGGCTGCGACGGCGACGTCAAAGCCCGCCCCTGCGAGGTGACGCGCACAGCCACGACCAATTCCGCGGCTTGCGCCGACGACGAACGCGACACGATCTGTAGCCATCTTTATCCTCCGCGGCCGAAGTCCCGACCTTCTGGTTGATTCTTCAGAGTGCAATATTTCTGGCGTCCTCGCGACGACCGTCAGGAAAAATGCGGGCTAGAACCCCAGTTCGTCTTCCAGTGCGTCGGCTTCGTTCTTGAATCGCTCTTTCTCGGATGCGGATTTCTGCATGTTCTCAGCCGCCCGCCGAACCGAATCCGCATCGACACTGAATCGTGCTTCGGCTTCTTCGAGGGCCTTCTCCTGGCGATCGTGCGCGGCCCGAAGTGCCGGCTCGATCGCCTGGTGAGCCGAGGCCGTGGAGGACGAGGCCTCCTTGAAGCCGCCGAAATCGTAGTACCGCCGTGCCTCGTGGTAGGCGGCATCCTTGAGGCCCAGGCTCGAGCCTGGGTCCTCCGCCCTCGCCAACATCTCGTCACCGCGTTTGCGAGCCCGCTTCGAAGAAGGCATGGCCTGGCGGTCCGCGAATAATTCGAGATTCCAGCCGCGCGCACTACGCAGATACTCCAGAGATTCGCTTGCCCGCTTCTGCAGGATCATCGCGTCCTTGTCCCCGATCGCTCCGGCATCGACTGCCAGAAGCGCCTTCGCGAGGCCCTGAGAGGCTTCGACCGCTTGGGAAGCGGAAAATTCCAGATCCGTGATAGCCCGGCGGAAGGAGTCTTCTTCGTCATGCAGCGCCGTCCGATGTCGTCCTTCCGCGATACGCCGCAAAGACGTCAGGGCTTCGCGACAGGCCTTCGTGAGCGCGTCCTCTTCACTCAGGATGAACGCACCGTACGCGCGATCGTTGTCGACACGAGCCACGATTCCCTCGAGCACCCGGAGCGAGGAAATGAACCGGCGCGCTCTCTTTGCCTCGACCTGTGAAACGAGGGCCGTCGCACCCTGATCTGCCGCCGTCACGTAGAGCAAGTCCGCCTCATCTCGAGACCGGCGCGACTCGCTCGCTGACTGCTGACGCCTGAGTTCGAGTTGGACTTCGAACCAGCGGCGAGCCACCGACTTTCCGAGGCACTTGATCGAGATCTCCGAATCGCCGCCTCCCCGATAGGCGAGCCGGAAGGCGTCACTCAGCGCATTCGTCGCATCGTCGGTGTCACGCGCGGCGAGGGCGCTGTCGGCGGCATCGAGCGCAGCGAAGAACTTCGATTTCCGATCGGAAGACAAATCGCCCTCGCAGTACTCGGAAAAGGACGCAGCCGAAACGTCTCCGCCAAAGCGGCCCGTTTCTCGATCGAGATCCCCTCGCGCGCCGGACGGCGAGAGCAACATCGCGACACCGAAAAGCGTGAATAACCTGCAGGGTGCCGCGGCCCGAATAAGTGCCGCGGCCGAAATAAGTGCCGCGGCCTGAAGAAGTGCCGCGGCCTGAAGAAGTGTCGCAATTCGCATTCTCGGGTGAGTGCCTCCTGGCCGGGACCCCGTCGCACGCTCAGCAAAAGCCGGTTCCGGGAGCGTACCCACTCGATCTGCCTTCGTTCGAACTCCCTCTATACGGTATACGGCCTGCCTGATACCCTGTAAACCGTCACCCAATCTCAGCCGTGAGGGATCCAATGAAGAACCACAAACCGACCCGGATCATCTTCTCGACGACGATCTGCCTTGCCGTGTTGGTGCTGGCCGGGGCAGTCGCGCAGGCCTTCGTAGGTTCGATCGCGGTGGGTCTCGGACGGATGAATGACCTGGGTGAGGTCAAGACGTCTTTCACGGCGGAAGCCACGCTCGAGACCGAGGAGATGACGGTTAACACGCGCATCTACTACAAGCCGGGCAAGGTGCGCGATGAGATGAATGTCGGCGGACAGAAAATAGTTACGATTCGACGCTTCGACCTCGACAAAATCTGGATGCTCATGGGACACGGCATGGTGATGGAGATCGAACCGGACAAGGGCAGCAAGCAGGCGCCTGATTTCAAGCTGATCTCGCGCGAAATCGTTGGGCCTGAAACGATCAATGGAATGAAGACGACGAAGTACAAGTCGATCTATGAGACGAGTGACGGAAAATTCGGCGGCTTCACCTGGTATACAGAGGACAATATCGCCGTGAAGGGCTTTCTGGTCCATCAATCCAAAGGCGAGAAACAGCGCGTCAAGTTCGAGTTCACGAATCTCGAGCGTGGCGACCAGCCCGACTCCCTCTTCGAGCTCCCGGAGGGCTCCCAGGTACTGAACATGGGCGGCATGCCGGGTATGGGAGGCATGCCCGGAATGGGCGGCGGAGGGCGTGGCGGTTTTCAGCTCCCGGGACCGAACTGACTACTGACCCATGACTGCGGACCCATGACTACGGACTACGCTTCGATCGACACACGGTTTCGACCCGCTGCCCCCGTTCTCACGGATCATCGAAAATCCATCCTGGAGGTCCGAGGGTTCAGAGATACAGCCCGTGTCCGGGCTGGTGTTCGTCTCCACTGCCCGGTTTGGTCGGTGGGCTGGAGAGGCGGCCCTGCTGCTTGAGGACCTCCTGATAGGTCGATCCCCCGAACATTTGTTTCAGCCGATCGTCCCATTCGTCGGCGGCCTCGGCGACGACGCGGATCGAGAAGCGCAGGGCTTCCTCGTTGAGCGGATCTCCGAGCAGGGCTTCGTCGAAGATGATCGTCTTGCGATCGACATCGAGGGTGAAACGCCCGAATAGCAGACTGAAATTCATGCGCGCGAGAAAGAGGCCGAGTTCGGGCACGACGTTCACCTGGACATTGGTGACGGCAAAGACGCGGACTACCGCGGGGCCGTTCGGCAGGATGCGCGGCGAGATTACGACCTGGACGTCAGCGATCGGCAGGAGGTAGTCCCCCTCGTGGTCCTGCTCGGGGGGACTTCCGATCACATCTTCGACGACGCGTTCGATGCGCTCTCGCAGCTCAGCAAGCAGTTTGCGTGCGTCGTGGGCTGCGCGGTGGTTGCCGTGCAGCACGTCGAGGCGGGGTTCCGGCTTTGTCTGGAAGACGTCGGCGATCAGCGTCAACGCCAGATCGACCGCGTCTCGAGGGCTGCTCGCCGGCTTTCGCCAGATCTCTGCCGGGTCGTCGGCGTCTTCCGGCGCGTAGCCCTGTTTGGCGAGCGCGCTCCGGATCTCGTCCGAGAGGGGCGGCACGATGGGGGGGCGTCCCGGAACGCGCACCTCGAGCGTTGGATCGTCGTCGCGAGTGATCTCGACCATCTGCAGGGGAGCACCCGCCGGACCCAGCGCCACGAAGTCGAAGGCCTCGAGCGCCTCGACCTCGCCCAGCAGAAACTCGCGAACACCCTTGAAATCGACCATTGAGATCTCCCGCGTCGGCGTCGTCTGAGGATACCAGGGAGTGGGGGGGAGTCGGGGGACCGGTTCGCCTTTTCTCGAGATCGCACGTTGGATGAAACAGGCTCTCGAGACCTCCGAAAGTCCCTTCGCCATGACCTCCGCGACGAATGATTGGCCGATGTGTGGAGCCGGACACAGAGGCGGGCTTTTGATTCGAGCTTCCGCGCGCCCGAGCGGTGCGGTTGGGCTAAACCGACTTGAATCACGAATCACGATCGGTCGACGGCTCGGTGACAGCAAACAGAGATTCAGTAGGGAGCAGGACGAAGGCAGCGCTCGCGGCCGCGATGATCTGCGTGTCTCTGGCTGCGCTTGCCTGCGGCGTTTCGGGTCGGGCGCCCACGGCGGTCGACGGCCTGCTCGACCTCTCGGGCTGGAATTTCGATGCCGACGGAGATGTCTCTCTCGTCGGGACGTGGGAAATCTGCTGGAACCAGCTCCTCGAGCCCGGCGAAGTGTGCCGGCCGGGTTGGCGCCCTGTTCGCGTGCGGGGCATCTGGTCCGAAGAGGCCGTCGGAAGCCCATTCGGGGGCATGGGCGTCGCGACGTATCGCCTGCGTATTTCGCTGCCTCCCGGGACGGGCTCTCTCTCGCTCGCTGTGGGCAGTCCGTACACGGCCCACCGGTTGTGGATCGACGGTGTCGACCGGGGCCGGGTCGGAATCGTCGGCCGAACCGCCGAGACGACGGTGAGCGGAGTGTCCAACCGGGTCTACGAGCTCGAGCCCGGGTCGAGCGAGGTCGATCTCCAGCTCCAGGTCGCAAATTTCGTCTTTCGCGGCGGCGGACTGCGGCGTCTCTGGTACGTCGGCCAGGCGGAGTCGATCCAACGCGGCATCGGTCTCGCGATTCTCCGAGAGGGGACCCTTTTTGCGGTGGGTGTGGTCATCGGTCTGGGATTTCTCGTGTTATTCGCGCTGCGTTCGACGGAACGGTCGCGCGGCTATTTTGGGATGATGGCCCTGGCGCTCGGACTGCGCGCGGTTCCGGCGTCCCTCTCCACTTTCGGAGAGCTGGTTGCGCCGTGGCTGACGTGGGAGTTGGTGGTTCGGCTGGAATATCTGGGGGCCGCGTTCACCGGCTTCGCCTTCGCCGGCTATGCGCGGACGAAGGTCGCGGGAATCATGCCGCCGCGGACGATGAACGGTCTTCAGCTGGCAGCGATCGCTTTCGGCCTGATCGTCGCGTTTGCACCCATGCCGATCGCTCTCGCCAGCTTGCCGGCTCAATGGGCGTTTTCGGTGATCCTGATTGGACTGATCATCCTCTGTTATGGGAGAGCCTGGACACGAGGCGTGCCCGGCGTTGGGATCACCGCCGCCACGGCTGTGCTCTATGTGGGCTTCGTCGCGCACGATATCGTACGAAGTATCCTGAGTGACGTGGGGGCGCCCCTCGAGCTCTTTCCCTACGCCATCGTGCTCTGGATTTTCGCCGAGGCCTTTCAGCTTCTGCAGGCATTCCACCAGAGCTTCGAGCAGGTCGAGTTGCTCTCCGGGGAGTTGAGCGACGCGAACTTCGAACTCCAGGAGACCGAGGCGGCAATCGTACGTTTCGTGCCCTTCGATTTCCTGCGGACGCTCGGCAAGGACTCGATCCGCGAGGTTCACGCCGGGGACCATGCGAGGTCGAAGATGAGCGTGCTCCACTGTGGCTTTCACTTGAAGGGGAATGTCCCCGACCGGGCGATTCCCGAGAACGAATTCGAGCGCGTCAACAATCTGGTCGGACGTCTCGAACCCTGCATCGATCACCACGACGGCTTTTTGAACGACTACCGTGGCGATGGCTTCCAGGCATTCTTCGCCGGGGGGGCGGCGGATGCCGTGGCTTCGGCTTGCGAGATCCTCGAGGCGGCTCGCGAATTCAACAACCAAGCCGCCTCGAGCGGGCGACTGGGCATCGACGTGGGGATCGGAATCGACACCGGCTGGATCCAGCTCGGGACGATCGGGAGCGGTGAACATCTATTGAGAGGCGTCGTGGGTGAACCCGTCAACGTGGCGCGTCGGATCGAGGCCTTGGCAGCTCGAACGGAAGGCAAGGTACTGATCAGCGCGGCGACGCGTGAGGGGCTTGGCGAGGCGTGTCGCTTTACGATGCGGGCGGTCGAGGGGGCGGAAATCGTCGTCGGCGCCGGTACGACCGGGGTCTATGAGATTCTCGGAGAACGCTAGGCGTGGGGTCGGAGCTCGGGATTTACGCTAGATGGGAGAAGGTGGACGACGTAGGGAGGAGTCAGGTTGGCGTTGGGTGGGCGTAATAGGTGTCGTGGGCGTAGCAGGTGTAGTGGGTGTAGAGATCAGGCGCCGAGTAGAACGATCCGACCGCGACCCAGCTTGACCCGTCCGCGCATGGCCGGTGACGTGAGGACCTTGCTGACGCTCTCGCGACTCAACCCGAGTACGTCCGCGAGATCCTGCTGTCGAAGCTGGATGCTTTTTCCGCCTTCGATACGCTCGCCGAAGCGGTGTGCGAAATCGAGTAGCGCCTTCTCGACGCGGGCCTCGATGCTGAGGAAGGCCGCATCCTCGATTCGTTCGGAGAGCTGGCGGGCCGCCTCGGCCGATGCGTAGGCGAGCGCTTATCGCAGTGCGGGGTGGCGTTCCATCAGCGGCTCGAGATCTCGACGCTTGAGGGCGGCGAGTTCACAGTGGGCGAGGGCGACGACACTCGCGTGGCGCGGGGCTCCGGTCGAAATGCCGATCACGCCGATCAATTCGCCGGGCGCGACGAGTCCGAACGAGATCTGCCGCCCGTTTGCGCCGGTCGCGTACAGCTTCATCTGCCCGGAGACGAGTCCAAAGATCGCGTCGCTTGGTTGGTTCTTTTCGAAGAGGATTTCACCCTTGCGCACCGACCTGCGGCGAACCCAGCGCATGCAATTCTCGAAGAAGTCCCGGAAGAAGGGGCTTTCGACGAGGGCGTTGAGCGCACGATTCTGGAAGGGCGTCAGCATATTGACCCGAGGATGGTACGCAGAAGGGTACGCGTATTTCAGCCTAATGGAAAGCCCGCATGACACCCATCCCAAAGATGCACTTCACCGCCACCCGGCCAACCGCGGCGGCCCTGGGGGCCGCGGGAGACACTCGAGCCATGTGATCGGGATCTCAGTTCGTCGGCCCGGGAGCGGATCCGGGATCAGGTGCTGTCCTCGATCGAGAGCGCCCGATTCGGACAGAATCGAACGGCGGCCTCGACCTGCGTTCGTAGGCTTCCACCGGGTTCAGGGTCGAGGATCTCGACGTGCGAATAGGTTCCGTCCCCGGAATCGACGACCCGAAAGACCTCGGGTGCCTCGTTCTCGCACATTCCGTGTCCCTGACAGAGCTGGAGATCGGCGATGATCTTCACGTCGTCGTGCTCCGGCTCTGATATCGCAGCATGCACGGGCTGCTCGGCCGTAGAATCAGGGACGGCATCACCTCACGATAGGTCTCGGGCGGATCGACCAGCGAGAGTTCGTAGCGGCTGAGAAGCGCTGTCATGATCGCCTTCACCTGCAGGAAGGCAAAAGCGTTGCCCACGCATTTTCGTTTGCCCCCACCGAATGCGATCGAGGCGAAGACCTTCTCGGGCAGCGGTCGGTGGGGATCGAATTTTTCGGGATCCGGGTATAGATCGGGCAGGCGGTGGGAAACGTAGGGTGAGATGACGAGAATCGTACCCACGTCGAATACGTAGTCCTTGTACTCGAAAGGCTGCATGACCTGTCGCATCAGGGTGCAGAGCGGGGGATGCAACCGAAGTGTTTCGCCGACGAAGCTTTCGAGCGTGGGCATCTCCCGCAGTGCCGTGAACGAGAGATCCTCGCCGTGTCCGTAGACTTCGTCGATCTCCTGGGTCACTTCTCTCTGATATTCCGGATGCCGCGCGAGCTCCAGGCTGACCCAGGCTGCCGTGTTCGAACTCGTGTGGAATCCGGCAAACATGATCCAGATGACCATCCCGGGGATCAACTCGTCGGCGAGTGCGGATCCGTCGGCATAGCGGGCCTCGAGAAAGGTCTGGAGCATGTCGGGGAGCGCGTCTTCTTTGGAGCCGCGGCGCTCACGAACGGCCTGCATCAGCATCGTCTGAAGACGCGCTCGCGCCTCGTCGCGTCGGGTAAAGGCCGCCTCGCCCGAATGGGCATCGACGATGGCGGAGGGGGAGATCGCCTCCTCGAGATCGTGGAAGAGGGCGCCGAATTCGTCCGACAATGTTCGCCGAAACTCTTCGCCCATCAGGCAGCGCGTCGACGTCCGCAGGACGAGCGCTTTGAAGGTGTCGTGGAATTCCTTCTCGCCTTCCTCGCCCCAATCGGCGATGAACGCTTCGACCTCCTCTGCGATCGCTTGAGCGTAGGCCTTCATCTTCGCCGGGCGCAGGGCGTTCGAGAGGAATTTGACCTGCTGCCGTTCGATCTCGAGCGGAGCCCCGTATTGAATTCCTTCGCCGAAGACCGGAACCATGTATTGGTAGGGCGCCGAGGTCGAGAGCTGTTCATCCGGTGCTCGAAAGATGGCCTCCTGTATATCGGCGCTTGCGACAAGCACGTGTCGGACGCCATTGAGATCGAATTCGGCGAGCTCGCCGCATTCTTGCCACGCTCGATAGAGAAAATGGGCGGGATGGTCGAGGAATTCCTCGTAGTGGCCCGTCTCGGGCTTGGCGCCGCTTACGATCCGCGGCCGGGGGGAATCGGTCATGTCAGGCTTCTCCTGTTGGTCTCGAGTGGCTTGCACATCGAACTCCGCATCAGCGCTCGCGCCAGGTTTGCGTACAGAATGCTCGGCGAATCAGCCGATCAACGTCCGCCATCACCGACTCGGGCTCTGCGCTCATGCCGTCCTCGAGCCAGTCGGCCAGTTGGACCTGTTGCATGGCGAGCATCGTTCGCGCCAGCCGATCCGGGCGGCCGGGCTCGAAGACGCCGGCTTCGATGCCGCGCTCGATGATCGCGGCCAACTGAGCAACGCCCTCTGCCCACACGGCCGCACGACGGGATTTTCCGTCCATCGAGTGCCGCACGCCCCAGTTGGCGCCCTCGTCGATGTACATGCGCAGATAGTCCGGGTTCTCGATGAAGTAGTTGATATAGGCGCGGCTGCCGGCCAGAAGAGCGTCCAGGGGATCGCTCCCGGCGGCCTCGGCGGCGACGGAAGCCGCGTGGATCTCGCGCAGTCGCGCCTCGTGGAGTGCGTCGACGATCTCCGCCTTGCCGCGATAGACCGAGTAGAGCGTGCCGAGCGAGAGTCCGGCCTGCTCGGCGAGGTGTCCCATTTTTGTGTTGGGAATGCCGTCGCGGGCAAAGGCGTGTGCGGCGGCTTCGAGGACGAGGTTTCGGTAGGTGTCGCGCCGCGCCGCGCGGGCGTGGTCTCGAGCGGAGGGGCGTGCTCGTATTCTCGAATGCGATGCGCTCTTTCGGCTGGCCATCATCGCAGCATTCTAAAATAGAATTCGATTTCAAACAATAGAATGATATTTCAAAAACGCTCCGCCGGGGATGCCGAGTCGAGTTCGCGTCGGGCGAATGTGGCCAGGAGATCCTGTCTGACCCGCGAAACGAGCCTCACGCCTCGAAGATCTCCCGCACCCGGCCAGCTAGCGTCTGCCCATGAACCCACTCTGCTACGAGACGATCAACCGCTCGCCCTTCATCACGCCGGATTTCGAGGCCGATCTCTCCGCGCAGATTCGCGCGGCCGGAAATGCGGGCTTCCGTTGGATGGGAATCGATTTCGCTTCCATCGATCAGTATTGCGACGGGGGAGGGACACTCGCGTCGTTGCGCCGGCAATTGGATGACGCGGGAATCCGCTGCTTCGAATTGCAGCCGCTGCTTCTGGGCGAAAACCTCGCGGAGACGATCGCTGCTGCACACCGCGCGGCCGAGATCGCCTCCCTGCTCGAGGTGCCATGGGTCCAATCCGGAGTCGTGGGCGATCTCGGCGTGCAGGTCGAGGAGGGCTTTCGCGAAAGTGCATCGATCGTCGCGAAATCGGGGGCCTCGCTCGCGGTCGAGTTTCTGCCCATGAATGCGCTGAAGAGCATTTCTGAAACGCGCGCCTTCTTCGCGCGCGCGGGGGTCGAGACGGCGGGCATCGTCGTCGACAGCTGGCATTTCTTCCACGGACCCGACGAGTGGTCCGATCTCGAAGCGCTCTCGCTCGGGGAACTCGCCTATCCGCAATTCAACGATCATCCCGCTCTCGAGAGCGACGACCTGATGTTCGAGACGACGCAGCGGCGCGTGCTGCCGGGGCAGGGCCTCTTCGACCTCACTCGCTTCAGCCGAACGATTCGTGAGAAAGGCTACGAGGGTCCCGTCAGCGTGGAAATCCTGTCCGCCGAATTGCGTCGGTTATCACCGGAGGATTTCGCTCGCTCCGTCTTCGAGAGTTCGTCGCCCTATTGGAGCTGATTGCGATCGTTCCCCTGCGCGTCGGATTCGGAGCCGCGCAAGGGATCCTTGCGAAATGACTGGATGCCGATCATGCCTGCGGCGCGATGAGCTCGGGCCAGAGTTGCAGGGCCGTCCCCCCGAGATAGAGATCGGTCTCGTCTCGCGCCAGTTTGTGGGTACTCGCGCGTGCCAACTCCACCCAGTCGCGGTAGCTGCGGTCGTGCGACGCGGGGTAATCGCTGCCCCATAACAGCCGCCCGGCGCCGAATTTGTCCGCCAGTTGGCGGACGATCTGCGCTGGATCGTCCTGGATGAGCACCCGGGTCGAAACCTTGAGATAGACATTCTCGAGGGAGGCCAGCGAAGCCAGACGTTCGAAATCATTCACCACGTCGATGAATCCGCAGTGGTCGAGAATGACCGGGCGCTGGTGGTGGGAGCGGGCTGCTGCGGCGAAGCTTTCGAGCTGGTTGCCCAGCGTGAAGGCCACGACTACGAGTCCCAGACGGTCGGCGGCATCCCAGACGCGCCTTGCCCCTGGACTGTCGAGGCCCGCATCCCCCTCCATGAACCCGCTCACGAGGCGCACGCCCCGCATTCGGGGGTGCACGGCCAACGATTCGAGCTGTGTCGAAGCCGCTTGCTGCTGGGTGTCCACGACGCACACGGACACGAATCGGTTCGGATCGGCCTCGGCGGCGGCGATCGTGTAACGATTGTCGAATTGATAGGCGGCAAAGCCCTGCACGAGGCACGCCCGTTCGACGCCACAATCCGTCATCTCGCGAGCGAGTTCCTCCGCCGTGACCCGCGCGTGAACCGGCCACGAACTGGGGTCGGCGGGGTCGGTCACCGTACACTGAAGCGGGAAGCGTTCCTCGTCGGCCGACACGATGTGGGTATGGCTATCGACAATCATGACACTCTCCATCCTCCTCGGGAGACACGAGCCCGATTTTTTGGGTCATACGACCGGGTCGTCCAGGGAAGTCTCCAGCCGGGACGGGACATGCGTGCGGAGTGTTGCACGCCGCTCAGATCACTTCATCATCGCGAAACACCCGCCACGACCGGATGCGCCCCTCCGAATCGAAGGCAAAGATTTCTGTATTCGCCAGGCTGCGCGGGGCGGCGCCTGCCCCCTCTTCGAACGCGACCGTGTGGGCAAGGGCTTCCATGCCGCAGACGATCACGCGATTGCAGCCGAGGCTTATCCGGCGGCGATCGCCATGCGTCGCTTCCCAGAGGTCACGGGCGTCGCCTAGCGGATGTGCGCCACGGCCCACGGGATCTTCCACGATTGCGTCCGCGGTGAAGCGCTCTCTCCACTCTTCGCGCGTTCCGAGGTTCCAGAAGTAGAGATGGTCTTCGATGGCCTGCTGAATCTGTGCCGCGTTTCGAGCGGGCGGCGGCAGGTCACTCGGTAACGGCAGCGTCGGGTAGAAGACCTTCCAGAGCTCGTCCGGAACCGGGTCGGCGAAGGTGCGGTTCGAAGAGAGCAGCCCGTCGTCGTCGACCGTGTAGATGCCCGTGTAGCTGAGCGTGTGGCGTGTGCCCGAACCGCTGTCAGGGCCCACGCCAGGCGCATCGAGATGTGTGACGGCACGCAGGTCTGCGACGATTTCGCGCCCTCCGACGGTCAAGCGGTACGGCGCCATGTCGAGGCGCAACCCCGCTACGTGCATGTTCCGCCATTCTTCATCGTAGCTTCCCATGGGCCGCACACCGGTTCCGACCGGATCTTCGATCGTATAGCCCGCGGTGAAGCAGGCGCGCCAATCGGCGTGGGAAGCGGTCTTCCAGAGGCGGATATGTTTCCGCACGATTTCTCTCATCGCGCTCGGCGTGATCATCGGAACCTCTTCTCGGCATCTACGATACTAGTTGGCGCTCGGCCCTGCGCAAATTTCTGGACGACGTGTAAATTTGCAAGCAGGAACGGCACGAGACCGTCTATGCTCTTTCCCGGACGGGGTTCGAGAGCGGCCCCGGTTCCAATTCGAAAACTGATCGGGTCGATCAGGCTCGTTCCATTTCGAAGGGATGCTAGGCAACAACGGTCGCATCGGCCGAGCCGGACGCTTCGGCAGGGGTGAACCAGGCGGTTGGGGTGCGGCGACGAATGTGGAGATCAGGTGACCTTCGGGGTCCGGCTCTCAAGGTGGTTTTGGGAAGCCTGACAGCCCAGCTCGGGCTGGGTTGTATGTATCTGTCCCAGACCCTTACCCCGGCCATGTTGGAGGAATTCGGTTGGTCCCGGGGTGATTTCATGGCGGCCGGGAGCCCACGAACCTTCGTGGCGGCCCTGGCGAGTCCTGTCGTGGGCATCCTGACTCAACGTTTCGGCACGCGACCCGTGGTCTCGGTCGGCCTGGTCCTCCTGGGCAGCGCGTACGTGCTGACTTCGCGGGTCGATGCGCTCTGGCAGATCTTTGTCCTGAGCGTTGGCCTCGGAGTCGTCGTGGCTGCAGTGGGCGATATTGCGGTGGGCAGCGTGGTCTCCAAATGGGTGCATCGCTCGCGCGGCCTGGCGATGGGGCTCGTGTATAGCGGCTCGAATCTGGGAGGCCTGATCGTCTCGATCCTCGGAGCCTGGTGGGTGGTCGAATACGGCTGGCGGAGCACCTATCTCTTCGTCGGCCTGGGCGCAGTCGCTCTCTTGCTTCCGGTCTCCTGGGCGTTGATCCGGGAACCCCCCGCGGATTTCGTCCCGCTTGAGGCTGGAGCGGTGGGTCCAGTCGAGGGGACGCGAACCGGGTCCAGCGAGGAGGTCGCTTTCTCGGAAATGATTCGAAGCCGGGACTTCTGGGTGCTCGGAATCGCGCTCTTCTTTTTCTTCTTCTACTACATCGGCGTCACCGCCAACTTCGTGCTCTTCCTGACGGACCAGGGTGTCTCGATCGGGCGGGCTTCAGCCAGTTTCGGCGTGACGGTTTTCCTGGGCGTCACATCGAAAATCGGCATCGGTGTGATGGCGGATCGCTGGCCGGCCAAAACGGCCCTCCTGGTGAACTTTTCGCTGGTCGCGCTGGCCTCGTTTCTTCTACTCGGAATCCCGGGTACGGGCATGTTGCCGCTCTTCATCGTCGTGCACGGCGTTTCCACTGCGGCCCAGAACGTGGTGTATCCCATGATCGTGGCCGAGCGCTTCGGGACTCAGAACATGGCAAAAATCTATGGTGTCCTGATGCTCGCCCTGCTTCCGGGTGGAGTCCTGGGTCCGATCTTCGCGGGTTATCTCTTCGACATCCGAGGTAGCTACGAGCTGGCCTTCCAGATCTTTGCGGGTCTCAATCTCGTGGGACTGGCAGCATTATTCAGCGTGCGTGGCCGCAAACCATTGCCGGCCGGAAATTCGTGACGCATTACCAGGAAGGGGGACGGAGCATGGCCTGGGATTTCACGCGCAGCTACATCGCGATGGTGAA